>Ga0335072_10006216_pt1 | contig 17492 bp, 12 predicted proteins | sample Lox_Sample_21_FD_206725 | JGI IMG/M metagenome (GOLD analysis project Ga0335072, IMG submission 206725) | Soil microbial communities from Loxahatchee National Wildlife Refuge, Florida, United States - Lox_Sample_2.1 | ecosystem: Environmental > Terrestrial > Soil > Wetlands | place: USA...
GATCTCCGCGTCGCTGACGGTGATGTTGTTCTTCTGCGCGTATTGCTGCAGCAGAATCTCGCGCACCATCTGCTGAAGGGTTTGGATCGCTTGCGGGCTGCTCTCGAGTTTTGCGTCGAGATCGGCCTTGCTGATCGATTGTCCGTTCACGGTGGCAATCGTGCCGCCGCCCGAGCAGGCGGTGATCGAGACGGCCAAGAGCACGGTGGCAAGACCCGCGGCGATGCGGTGGTTCGACATGGTTTCTCCGGCTTGGAAGCTCAGTGCGTAGTAAAGCGGAGCTCGTTGGCTCCGCAGATGGGCTGGTGGGTTCGGTCGGCCTCGTAGAAGGCCCTCTCAGAGCGCCTCTAAGAGTTTTCTCAAAAGCGGCATCCAGACCGCTTCGGCGGCCTGACCCGCCGGGACGGCAGGCAGGTCGACCACGATCTTGCCTTCTCCGAAGCGAAAACGGTTCTTCGTCAGCGACTGGAGCTTGGGAATCGCGGAGGGGTCGAGTTCGAAGCCCGTACCCACCCCGAGGGTGAGCCGCCGCTCGTCGACGACGACGCGCGTCACCCGGCGCTGGAGCGCGATGGCGCGCAATTTCGTGAGCTCGACCAGGCGCTCGAGCGGAACCGGCAGCGGCCCAAAGCGGTCGCGCACGCCGGCCCCGATCTCCTCGACCTCTTGCTGCGTGCGCGCCTTCGCGAGTTGTTGGTAGACGGCGATCTTCTGCGATACCTGCGGAATGTAATCGTTCGGAATGAAGGCGCTGATCTTCACGTCGATCACCGCTTCGCGACGGTCGTCGAGCGATGCAGCCATGCCGCGGCGCTCGGCAATGGCGTCGGCGAGCAGCTGGCAGTAGGTGTCGAATCCGACCGAGCCGATGAAGCCCGACTGCGCAGAGCCCAAGAGATTGCCGGCCCCGCGAATCTCGAGATCGCGCATCGCGATCTGCAAGCCCGATCCCAAGTGCGTAAACTCGCGAATCGCTTCGAGCCGCGCCTTTGCCTCCTCGGTGAGCGCTTTATGTCCCTGATAGAGAAGATAGCAATAGGCTTGATGATTGGAACGGCCGACGCGTCCGCGCAGCTGGTAGAGCTGAGCGAGGCCGAACTTGTCGGCGTCGTTTACGATCATCGTGTTGACGTTGGGGATGTCGATGCCGTTTTCGATGATCGTCGTCGCGACCAGCACGTCGGTCTCGCCGTCGATGAACGACTGCATGATCGGTTCGAGCTCGTTCTCTCGCATTTGCCCGTGACCGACCGCGATACGCGCGCGCGGCGCCAGCTCTTGCAGCGCGTTGCGCACCGCGTAGATCGATTCGACGCGGTTGTGCAGATAGTAGACCTGCCCGCCGCGGTCGATTTCGGCGTTGATCGCGCGTTGAACGATCGCGTCGCCCGCGGGCACGACGACGGTTTTGACCGACATGCGGTTCTTGGGCGCCGTTTGAATCAACGATAGATCGCGCACGCCCATAAGTGACATGTGCAGCGTGCGCGGAATCGGCGTGGCCGAAAGCGTGAGTACGTCGACCGAGGTCTTGTACTCTTTGAGACGCTCCTTGTGCATAACGCCGAAGCGCTGCTCCTCGTCGATGACGATCAAACCGAGATCGGCGAACGCGACGTCCTTTTGCAAAAGCCGGTGCGTACCGATGACGACGTCGACCTTACCCTGCGCGAGGTCGGCGAGAATCGCGCGCGCTTCGGCTTTGCTCTTGAAGCGCGAAAGCTCTTCGATGCGCATCGGGAAGCCGGCGAACCGCGCGCTGAAATTGCGGTAGTGCTGATCGGCGAGCAGCGTCGTCGGCACGAGCACGGCGACTTGCTTCTTTTCCGCGACGGCTTTGAATGCGGCGCGCATCGCGACCTCGGTCTTGCCGTATCCGACGTCGCCGCAGACCAAACGATCCATCGGCTGCGCGCGTTCCATGTCGCTTTTGACCGCGCCGATCGCTTTGGCTTGATCGGGTGTCGGATCGTAGGGAAACGCCTCCTCCATCTCGGCTTGCCACGGCGTGTCCGGCCCGAACTGAAAGCCTTTGCTCAGCTCGCGCTCGGCGTAGAGCGCGACCAAACCGTCGGCGATCTTCGCAAGCGATTCCGAGACGCGCGACTTCGTGCGCGCCCAATCGGCGCCGCCCATTTTGGAGAGACGCGGCGACTGCCCTTCGGCGGCGGAGTATCTGGTGACTTGATGCATCTGCGTGACCGGCACGAGCATGCGATCCGAGCCGGCGTACGCGAGATCGAGGTAGTCTTGCGTTGCGCCCAAGATCGTCTCGGTACGCAGACCGAGATACTGACCGATGCCGTGTACCGCATGCACGACGTAATCGCCGACACGCAGATCGGCTAGCGTGACCGGCACGCCTTCCTTGACGGCGCGCAGCTTGACGCGTTTGGGCGGCGCGCCGAAGATCTCGCGATCGCCCAGCACGCGTAAACGCAGACCGGGGATCGCGAAGCCCGTCTCGATCGACCCATGATCGATGACCACGCGATCGTGCGCGACCCCCGCGGCGCGAAGCAGATCCGCGGTGCGCGTCACCGCACCGCTGACGATGTAGAGCGACTCGCCGCCCGCAACCCACTCGCGCACGCTCTGGGAAAAGAGCTCGATCTGGCGGTTGAAGTGTTCGGCCGGACGGCATTCGAGCACGTGTGCGCGGTGAGGCTGCGGCACCCACTGTGTATCGTGCCGTTCGATCGCGCCGGGAAGGATCAAGAGCGGATGATTGCGCATGCGCGGAGCGAGTTGGGCGAGCGTCGGGTGCGGAATCGTCACGGCCGGAACCGCTTCGTCTTCGGCGAGAAGCAGACTCTGCTCGCGCGAGCGTTCCTCGTCGAGCGCGCGCTCGACCGTCGCGAGCATGCCGGGCTCGTCGAGCACGAGGATCGCGTCGGCGCGTAAATAATCGAAGAGCGTTGCCTCGCCCGTGCTCTCGCGCCACGGAACGATCTCGATCTTTTCTCGCGTGCCTTCGCTGAGCTGCGTCACGAGATCGAAGGGCCGTATGCTCTCGATCGCGTCGCCGAAGAATTCGATGCGCGTCGGAGCGTCTTCGCTTGCGGCGAAAAGATCGAGAATGCCGCCGCGCACCGCGTACTCGCCGACCGCGCTCACGACGTCGGTGCGCTCGTAACCAAGTGCGAAGAGGCGCTCTTGCAGGCGCTCGAAACCGGGCTCGTCACCCGCGTGCAGCGTAAGGCGCGCCTCTTCGAAGAGCGCGCGCGGCGTAAGGTACTGTAGTAGCGCGGCGACCGGTGCGAGGAGGAGGCGATATTTGCCGGCCGCGAGATCGGCCAGCAGCGTCATGCGCGCGCTGCGCTCCGACGGGCTCTCGATCGCGCCGAGCGCTTCATCGCGCGAGCGCAGCAGCGCAACCTGCTCGGGCTCCTCCTCGCCGAGATAGTAAAGGAGATCGGCGAACGCGCGCTCGGCCACGTCGGGCGTCGGAACGACGACGAGCATCGGACGCTCGAGCGTGCGGTAGAGCGAGGCGAGCAGCGCGGGGCGCGCCGCGGCGACGGTTTCGTGCAGGGCGTAGACGCCATGCCCGGTGCGCAGATCGGCGACGAGCGGAGCAAGCGCGCGCGGCGAGCTTGCGAGCGTTCGCAGGAGCGCGTCATGCGACGCGAGGTCGGGTACGGTTTGGGCGGTCACGGGCGCCTGATTATAGCACGAGCAGCGCTACCGCGCGCGAGCCAAGACGACCGCGCCGTCCCGCTCGTACAGCTTCCGATACGTACCGGCCTGCAGGAGCGCGCGTACGCGCGGATCGCCGATTTTCCAGCGCTCTGAGTCGTAGTCGGCGTCGAACACGAGAAAACGCTGATTTGCAAGCCCGATCGATGCTTCACGCCGGTTGGCGAGGTGGGCGAAGATTTCGTCGTCGGCGCCGATCGTCACGTCTCGGGGAAGCGAACGCAAGAGCGAACCGAGTGCTGCGTCGTGCTCGTTCGGCGTGCGATAGAGAAAGTACCAGCGCGCCATGGGATCATTGAAAAACAGCGTGAGCGCACAAGCGATCGGGGCGGCCGCGACGATCGCTCGCCGCCATCGATCGCGAGCGAGCACGAGCTCGGCGCAACCCGCGGCAAAAGCTGCGAGTACGTAACCCATCCATGCTGCGACGTAATGTGTGCCAAGCGAGATGGTAATCGCTTCGTGCGAGGCGAGTACCTCGATGAAGCCCGGAATTGCGAGCAGTGCGAGCCGCGAACGCAGCGGGATGAAGAGCAGCGGGGCAAAAGCCCAGAAGAGATAGAGAACGCGAATAGGCGATGCGAGCGGCGCGTAACCGAGCGGCGATCCGCCCGTGAAGGTCCAGTTGTAAAAGTGTAGCGACCAGTAGGGGACGCCGGGAAAGAAGAGCGGACGCAGGACGAGGAAATACAAGACCGCCATGCCCGCGGCGAGCGCACTCAGCGTCAGTCCGAGCTGCACGCGGCCGCGGTCCGAGCGCCACACGAGCGCGGCGATGATGCCGATCGCACCAACGATGACGAATTGATCCTCTTTCGTGCAGCACAGCGCTAGCGCCGAAAAGAATGCGGCCCGTCGCTTCCCGGCATCCAACGCCCAGGCCAGCGTCGCGGCAAGCACCGGAACGAACGCAGCCTCGTGAAAGTCGGTAAAGGCCAAAGCCCAGAGCGGAGGATAGCAAAGTGCAATTGCCGCGATGAGTACCGACGGAGCGGCGCCTACTCTGCGCCGCGCGATCGCATAAACAGGGATCGCAACGAGCGCGCAGAGCAGTGCCTGCGCCACGATCAATGCGCGCGCGTCTCCGACCGCACGTACAAGCGGGACGAGCAGGAACAGGATCGGAGAGAAGTGCACGCTCAGGTGATTGACGCCGCCCTCAACCGTGCTCGAGAAGCCGTGGCCGAATGATAGCAAGACCTGCGTGAAGATGCCGTCATCGACATCCGCTCGATAGATGGCGAACTTCCACAAACCCAGCCATGAAAGAAACGCCGCCCACCCACAGACGAGCGCGGTGAGAGCAACCCCGGATCGTCTCACTCGCGCTCCGGCGGCGCGGCGATGCCGAGCGCGATCAGAGCGATCCACGGTTCGGCGACCTTCGGATAGAAGGCGAGGTCGTCGAAGAACCCGTGCGCCGCGAACGCGCACGTTGCGGCAGTCGCGGCAACTGCCCAGGGAGAGCGGGCAGAGACGCGCAGCAAGGTTCGTGCCACGGTGACGAGCCAAGCGAGGGTTGCGCTCAGCAGTACGATGCCGCCGTCGGCCGCCGCCTCGAGATACCAGTCATTGGCGAGTGTACGGACGCCATACAACCCGGCCAAAGGCAGTTCGAGCGGGAAATTTCCTGCGCCGATCCCCAGCAGCGGATGCGTGCGGAAGAAATAGAGCGCGGCGTGCCATAACTCAGAACGATTCCCCAGGCCGTTTGCTTCACCGGCTTGGTAGTCCGTGGCGCGGTCGAAAATCAACGACGGCTGCACGCGCGCCTGCTGGATCCAAAATAGTACCTCTGCCCATCCGGCAGCAACACCGAGTGCAAGGGGCCAGAGGCGCGTCACGGCTTTGCGCTCGATCAAAGCGAAGACGGCGACGATGATTACCGCGCATAGGATCGCTGCGCGTGAAAAAGACAAGACGAGCGCTGCTCCGCTCACTAAAAGAAGAATGGATGTAATACGGTCGGGCTTTCGGATCTGCCACGCGCCCAGTGCTGCAATGGCCGTTTCGAGATAACCGCCGAATTGGTTGGGCCCCTCGAGCACGCCGGCGATGCGCGGCAACGGCTTCCCGCCGACCCATATACCCCACGAGGCTCCGGTAAGAATCTCCGACAGTGCGCCTGCGGTGACCAAGAAGATCGTGAGAAAAAACGCGGTCCGCAGAATGCGGGACGACGGCTGCGCGACGTAAGCGGCGTAGACGGTGCAGAAGTAGAGCAAATACTCCGTCCATTTCAGGGCTTCGCGAAGGACCTCGGCGCGATGCGTGGCGCCGGCGAGGGTTAGCGCATTCGCCGCAACCAGGATGCAAAATGCAACTGCGATACCGGCGGCGGGCCGGCGAATGAGTACGGCCCATCGACTCGGTACGCTCGATATGCCGACGATAGCACCGAGCAGGGCCACCTTCGGCGCGGAGATCGTGGTTCCCAAAATCGAGTGCTCGGCCGCAAACGGCGTAAGAAGGATGAGTGCCGCGATCCCGAGCGCGGGACGGCGCGCCGCTGCGAGAGCACATGTAGCAAAAATGATGATAAAAACGATGAGCCACGCGGGATCGAGTGGCGGAATGATCTCGACACGGTCCACGACGGCGTGAAAAGGCACGGAGCTATTTTCGCGCCGGCGCCGAAGACCACTGCAATGGACGACGTGTCGATGCGCCGCGCGATCGAACGCAAACGCGATGGCGAGCAACTCGAGGCCTCGGTCTGGGAAGCGATCGTCGCAGCGTATGTGAGCGGCGAGATCGACGATGCGCAAATGGCGTCGCTGGCGATGGCCAGCGTGTGGCGCGGCCTCGCGCCGACCGAGGCAGCGGCGCTCACGCGTGCAATGGTGGCGAGCGGCGCAACGCTAGCGTACCCGGAGGGCATGTTCGTGATCGACAAGCACTCCAGCGGCGGCGTGAGCGATATTGTTTCGCTCGTGGCGGTGCCGCTGGTGGCTGCATGCGGCGTGCGTGTCGCCAAGCTCTCGGGGCGCGCGCTCGGGCACACCGGCGGGACGATCGACAAGCTCGAAGCGATCGAAGGTTTCAACGTCACGCCCTCCTTGGAAGCATTCGTAGAACAGGTCGAGCGTGTGGGCTGCGCGATCGCGGCGCAGAGCGATGCTTTCGTCCCCGCCGACAAGCGGCTTTACCATCTGCGCGATCACACCGCGACCGTGCCCAGCATTGGATTGATCGCCGCCTCGATCGTTTCGAAGAAGATCGCCGGCGGGGCCAACGCCTTCGTTTTCGACGTGAAGTGCGGAACCGCGGCGTTCATGCGCGACGTGGCGCAGGCCGAAGAGCTGGCGCGCATGCTGGTCGGGATCTCGGAGCAGTTTGGGCGAAAGGCGCGCGCATTCGTCACTGACATGAACGAGCCGCTCGGACGCTACATCGGAACGGGGGTCGAGGTCGTCGAAGCGCGCAATCTGTTGCAGGGGCGTGAAACCGACGAGCGTGCGCTCGCGGGATGTTTGAAGATCGCCGAAGCGATGCTCGAACTGGGCGGGGTGCTCGAACCGCGAGCGCGCGCGTTGCGCGCGATCGGAGATGGGAGCGCGTATGAGAAGTTCGTCGAGATGGTCGAGGCGCAGGGCGGAACCCGCGTTGCGCTCGAGGCGCTCGAGCCGGACGCGCGTGTTGCGAAGCTTCAGGCGAGCAGCGCGGGAAAGGTAACTGCGATCGACGCGGTCGCACTCGGACACGCGGCGCGCGAATTGACCGCGACCGACCGCAGCGCTGGGATTCGTGTAAACGTGCGCGTCGGCGACAACGTAGTGAGCGGGTCGGCGCTCGCGGAGGTCTACGGCAACGGAATTGCGCCGGGCGCGCTCGCGAGCGCCTTCGCGATCGTCTAGCTGCGCTCGACGTCGCTGATCAAATAGAGCGGGCGCCCCTTGACTTCATCGTAGATGCGGCCGATGTACTCGCCCAAGATCCCCAAACTGATGAGCTGCACGCCGCCCAAAAAGAGCACGGCGACGATCGTCGAGGCCCAGCCCGGTGTGTAACCCGGCGGATGCAGGCTGAAGAGCTTGTACCCGATCACAATGAGCGCGTAGACAAAGGCGACCGCGCTCGAGATAAAGCCAAGGTACGAGGCGAAGCGCAGCGGCACGTCGGAGAACGACGTGATACCGTCGATCGCGAAGCGCATCATTTTCGTCAGCGGATACTTGGTGCGTCCCGAGAGCCGCTCTTCGCGGTCGTAATCGACACCTATTTGATTGTACCCGACCCAGCTCACCATCCCGCGCAGAAAGCGGTGCCGTTCCGGCGATCGCTTGAGCGCGTCGACGACCCGCCGGCTCATCAAGCGAAAATCGCCGGTGTCGACGGGGATCGAAACCTTGGTCAGTCGCTTGATGATGCGATAGAATAGGCGCGCCGTAAATAACTTGAAAGGGCTCTCACCCTTGCGCGTGCGCCGTATCGCGTAGACGACATCGTAGCCTTTGCGCCACTGTGTGACGAATGCTTCGATCAGCTCGGGTGGATCTTGCAGGTCACCGTCCATGAGCACGACCGCATCGCCGGTAGCTATGTCGAGCCCGGCCGATGCGGCGAGTTGGTGACCGAAGTTGCGGGATAGGTTCACTAAAATAAAGTGCGCTCGCCGGCCGAGCTCGGCGCGTATCCGCTCGAGCGTCCCGTCGGTACTGCCGTCGTTGACCAGCACGATCTCGTAAGAAGGCGAGCCCTCCAAACGTTGGACGATTGCGATGAGGCGCTCGACGAGCGGCGCAACGTTGCCCTCTTCGTTGTAGAGCGGCACGACAATGCTGAGTGTCGGCATGACCGGAGAGGTTCGACGCAGCCGAGAATGACCTCTCGGATGCGACGCTCCCCGGCCTTGGCGGTCATCTTTCTGACGGCGCTCACGGCATGCGCTCAGCGCACGGCGTCGACGAACGCCACGGCCGCACCGTCGACTGTGCCGGCGCAAACGAGCTACCCTGCCGCGATGCAGCACCCATCGCCGGCTCCAACGCGGCAAAGCTCGGCGGCGCCGGCCCGCGCTGCGACGTCCCTGCCGAAGCCCATGTCGAGGGCAACTCCTACGCCCGCGCTGCACCCCGTCGTGATGGCGCCGCCCGATGCGCTGCCGCGCATCGTAGCAGTGCACATCACGAGCCGGATCGTACATGCCGGTGATACGGTCTCGGGAATCGTCGAGACCTCATCCAACGTCGCGAGTGTCGAAGCGCGTATCGCAACGTTCTCTATTGGAGTTCCGAAGGTGGCCGTCGGCAGATTCGAGTTGCGGTACGTCGTGCCGAACGTGCCGTTCTTCCTTCACGGCACATACGCGATGACGTTGATTGCGCGCAACACGGCCGGCAGGCAAACGCGGCGCGTCATCCCGATAACGGTGCAGTAGCTATTGCGGCTGCGGAGTCCGAACGCCGCGCGGGAGATTTGGGAACGGATTGGGATTGTAGGGCGTAGGGAAGACCGAGGGCTGATCGAGCAAGCCGTTCGCATTACTGTCCGCCCACGATGCAACCACGCTGTTGGTCGAGTTGGTGTCGGAGTCATTGACGACGAGTTCGCGCGGTCGCAGCGAGAGGCCGTTGGGTCCACGCTCCTCCGTTTGCAGCGAGCCGCGCGTATAGAGGTAGTGAATAATCGTACCCGACGCCATCCGCCGAATTGCAACGAAGTGAAGCGCGTCGATACGATCCATTTGAATCGCCTGTGGATTCCAGTCGGAGACGTCGGTCGCAATATAGATCTGCGCGCTGATCGGCGTCGTCGGCGGAACTTGTACCTCGAATTTCACGAGCACGAGCTTGCCGGTATAGGTCTTCGCGACGCCGTTTGAAGTCGTGGGCGGCGGGCCTTCCAGTTCGGGGTTCGGATACGGCGTCGATGCGGTGATCGCATACTGCGCCACGACCTCGGGCAGCGGTCCGACCGGATAAGGCTTATCGGAGAGGTCGATTTCGACGACTTGACCCGCGTCGTTGAAGGTGATGCGCGCGTAGTCGCGCGCACGCGGTTCGCGCTTGGCCGGCGCCTTGGTCTTCTCGTCGAGAATCGTCACGCTGGGCGCGAGGCGAAAGCCATCGCCCGTGGTGAGAAAGACGAAACCGTCTTGATAGGCGAGCAACTGGCCGGTAATCGAAACCGGCGCGCCCGCTGCCATCAGGATCAGCGCGCAGATAAGGGCGCCGAGACGTGTGCGCAGCTTCGTCATGTGCTCAACTGTACCACGAACGACGGGCTCCAAATCTGCGATCCGAAGTGGAAATAGTACGTGCGCTGCAGGTCTAGCACGAGATGTGGAAACAAACGGGCGCGCACTTCCCCCGAGACCTGCCACGGCGGCTGTCCAAGGTAATTGCTGTAGGTGTACTGCCCGATCGCGTTGAGCGGCGGCTGCGTGAAGAGCCCCGGATACGCGGCTGGAAAATCCTGATGGTGTATAAAGCTCAAGGTCGATACGAGATTCGGCGAAGCGGCGTACGTCGTGGCCCACGTGAGCGTGCGTAAGGTCGCGGCGCCGTGAAAGGCGGCAAACGGCGTGTAGGGCGTGCCGTCCGGCAGATTCGGTATCGACGGCGTATAGGCGGCATGACGATAGATGTCGCTCGTGTTGTCGACGTTGTACGAAAGATAACTGTTGACGAAGCGCGAGTACTGCCGGCTTAGGCTGATCGTACTGTTCTGCGTGTTGACGTAATGTGGGATGCTATACCACTGCCGCTGCGTATCCAGAGAGGCATTGAGATAGTACTGCGCATACGCCTTGTTGCGGTTGCCGATCTTGACGTTTGGTAGCGAGAAAGTGAAATCCGCATATTGGTTCCAAATGGTCGTGTACAAGTAACCGCCGAAATTGTAGAGGCCGTTGACGGAGTCGTGATTGAAACCTAGACCGAAGTGTGTTTGCAGATAGAGAGGTGACTTGAAGATCTCGTTATTGTACGAGGTCCAGGTCAGCGTACCGAAGCTCGGGTGGTTGAGGCTGTACGGAGCCTCGGGGCCGATCAAATTGTAATAGGTCTGATTGAGGAACGTTTGCACGCTTGACCGGTGGAGTGCCTGCGTCATCGTGATGTATGTCGTTTCCGCTGAGGCGGTTGGCTGGGCGAGAAACTGTTGGTTCGTGTAGAGCTGCGAAAAGCTGTCGATCTCGAACTTGGAGCCGATGTGCTCGCCGGTCACGAGATTCCAGTACCGGTCGTCCTTCGTGAACGGGCTTACGGAGAAGACGGCGTATTCGTGCGGATCGTTCCCGGCGAAGTGCTGCTCGAAGCCGAGATAGAGATGATTGAACTGGTCGTACCGTATGTGCGCGGCGCTGATCGAGTTTGCGTTGCCGGTCGCATTCCAGGTCGTGTCGTAGTTTGCGCCCGAAAGCGAGTTTTCGACGAGGTCCTGACTCACGCCGAAATAGACGTAGAACGAAGGCAGTGGGATGATCGCGCCAAGCAAGAAGGCGCGCACGTCGCTGAAGCGCGCGAAATGCTTGGATTCGATGAGTGCCGACTTCGCATCGAAACTCACCCGGTCGCGGCCCACGTCGGGAAAGTAGAAGACGTCGCCCGGCATCTGCCGGCCCTTGAGCGGGTGCAAAAAGTCGCCGTTCTCATAGGTCCAACGATCCGGTTTCTGGATGACCGGCACGAAATAGATGCGATTGAAATCGAGGAAGTCGGCAATTGCGGCGCCGTCGATGTTCCCGCCGCGGCTGCGCAGATGGACGTTGCTCGCGATGAGAAAGCGATTGAGCCGCAGGTCCATTGAGAACGTGTCGCCGACGATCGTCATGCCGTTGCTCGTCTGCACCCGCACGTGGCCGGTAGCTTCGATCAGGTAACGATCGTAGTAGAAGTCGATGCGATCGGCGCGCAGGCGAAGGGTTGTCGGCGGCAAGGCCGGTGCGGGCGAGGGCGTCGCCTTAGGAGCAGCCGAGGGCTGCGCGGATGCCGGTGCGCAAAGCACCAAACTTAAGACGAGAGTAAGAAGGACGAGGTGTCGCAAGCCCTACCCGTTTAAAGCGTGAAGAAGTCTCATCCTTGTATAACGTTCCCGCTGGGCGTTTATTCCTATACTCGTGAGGAAAGAGTGCGTTTCGGGCAAGCCGAAACGCCCTCTTTGGCTCTATGCGTTTTTTGACTATCGTTTTGGATTCCGGCGGCGTAGGAGCGCTCCCAGATTACGATCAGTATGGTGATGCAGGTGGTGCGAATACTATCGGAAACGTGGCGCGCCGTTCCGGCGGCTTGGCGCTTCCGTCGTTCGAGCGCTACGGCTTGGGGCACGTGACGCCGATTTCGGGAGTCTCTCCGATCGAAATCCCGCGCGCGCGCGTCGGCCGTCTGCGCGAACGGAGCCGCGGAAAGGACACCATCACCGGGCATTGGGAGATGGCCGGGATCATCACCGTCGTTCCGTTTCCGACCTATCCCGAGGGATTTCCGCAGGAAATCGTCGACGAGTTCACGCGGATTGCGGGAAAGGCGCCCTTGGGCAACGAGCCGGCCTCCGGTACGGAGATCATCGAGCGCCTCGGGCCGGAGCACCTGCGAACCGGCCGCCCGATTCTCTACACCTCGGCCGACTCGGTCTTCCAGGTGGCTGCCCATGAAGAGGTGGTCCCTCTGGCGACCTTGTACGATTGGTGTGAGCGGGCCCGGGCCATGCTGGTTGAACCCAACAACGTGAACCGGGTCATCGCCCGACCCTTTACCGGCGAACCGGGGGCCTTCGTCCGTACGCCGAACCGGCGCGATTACGCCATCGAGCCGCCGCCCAGCGTGCTCGACCGGCTCGCCGCTCGAGGGATCGGCGTTCACGCAGTCGGCAAAATATGTGATATCTATTGTGGGCACGGGATCGCGTCGTCGGTACGGGTGAGCGACAATCGTGATGCGATGGAGAAGACCTACGATCTGCTCGAGCGAGTCGACCATGGATTCATCTTCACGAATCTCAACGATTTCGATTCAAAGTACGGACACCGGCGCAACGTTCGCGGCTACGCGGACGCGCTCGAGTCGCTGGATGCGATGCTGCCGCGCTTGGAGCAACTCATGAGGCCCAGCGACCACGTCATCTTTACGGCGGATCACGGCTGCGATCCAACCGCGCCAGGCAGCGATCATACGCGTGAGTACGTCCCGTTCGTGCATCTCGGGCCGCATCCCGGTGCGGTGGTCGGCGAGATGGAAGGGCTCGACACGGTCGGGAAGACCGTGCTCGACGCATTCGGGGTCAACTAGCGGTGCAGGCGGCGATACACGTCGCGGAGCGTGAGGTTCCGCAGTGGTGGTGGACGCTCAAGCGTGCGACTGACGTTGTGCTGGGTTCACTGCTGCTGCTTGCGGCGTTGCCCTTCATTATTATAGCCGCAATCGCCATCGTGCTCGTGACGGGTGGCTCGCCGATCTACGCGCAGGAGCGCATCGGCCAGCACGGCCGCCGTTTCAAAATGCTCAAACTGCGTACGATGGTGAAAAACGCTCACGAACTTCGCGACACGCTGATGCATCTCAACGAAGTCGACGGGCCGGTCTTCAAGATCCGCAAGGATCCGCGGCTGCATCCGCTCGGCGGCTTCCTGCGGCGCACGAGCATCGACGAACTGCCGAACCTTTTCAACGTGCTGCGCGGCGACATCGCGCTCGTGGGTCCACGACCGGCGCTGCCGTGCGAGATCGAACATTACGACGCCGTTGCGCGGCGCCGGCTCGCGGTGCCGCAAGGCATCACGTGTCTGTGGCAGATCAACGGCCGGAGCGACGTATCGTTCGAGCATTGGATGCAGCTGGACAACGAATACGTCGATACCTGGACGCCGCTCGGCGACCTTGCGATCGTCGTAAAGACGATTCCGGCGGTCTTGCGTAAGGACGGCGCTCATTAACGCGCGGCTCCGCGTCGTTCCGCGCCACCAGCGCCATCCGCGGATGTCGGTTGCGCTTTCGACGCTCTTTGTCATGAGCGCCACGCTCGCGTCGACGATTCTAGGGTTCATGCGCGAGGTCGTCAACGCGAAATTCTACGGCACGCAGTGGGAGATGGACACGTTCCTCGCCGCCGCGACGATTCCGACGATTCTCTTCGGGGTCTTCAACGGGGCGCTGGTAAGCGCGCTCGTCCCGACGTTCTCGGAATACATCGCGCACGGGCACGAAGACGACGCGTGGGCGCTCGGCAATACGATCGTCAATTCGCTCGCGATCGTGCTGACGCTCGCGGCCACGATCGGCTATTTCGCCGCACCGCTCTACGTGCCGATCATCGCGCACGGTTTCCCGGCTCCGCAGATGAGCGTAGCGATCCACATGACGCAGATTCTGATGCCGAGCATCGTGGCGGTCAGTCTTTCCGGCGTGCTCTCGGCAATGCTGAATGCCTATCATCGCTTCCGTTCGGCGGCGTTGACCGGCATCGCACTCAACGTCGTGACGATCGGGTGCGTGGTCGCGCTGAATACGCACTACGGCATCTTCGCGCTGGTCTACGGTACCTTCTTCGGATTGATCGCGCAAATGCTCGTGCAGACCCCGGCGTTTCTCGCGATCGGGCGCTATCGCTTCGCGATCGATCTTCATCACCCGGGGCTCAAGAAGATGTGGACGCTCCTCGGCCCGATCGTGATCGGGAGTGCGGCCGGCCAGCTCGCGCTCTTTTTCGATCGCTTTTTCGCCTCGACACTGCAGCCCGGGTACATGGCCGGCATCAACTACGTCACCAAGCTGGTGAACTTCCCACAGCAGATCTTCGCGGCTGCGATCGCGACCGTCATCTTCCCGCTGCTCGCAGCGCAGTTCGCGCGCGATAACCGGCGCGGTGTGGCACGCAGCGCGGTCACCGGCCTTCGGCTGGTGAACTTTATCACGATCCCGTCGGTCTGTGCGCTGATCGTGCTCGCGCACCCGATGGTGCAGACGCTCTTCGAGCGCGGGAACTTCGGCCCGAGCGCGACGGACTTGACTGCGGGCCTGTTGCCGTTCGGGGCGATTGGTCTTGTGGCGCTCGCGGCCAATGTGGTGCTGACCCGTTGCTGCTTCGCTTGCCGCGAGACCGCGATCCCGGTTGCGATATCGGTCATCACGGTGTTGATCAACGTCCTGCTCTCGATGTTGTGGCTGCCGACGCTGGGTGCGCGGGGCTTGCTGCTCGCCAACAGTTTGAGCCAAATGCTGCAGGCGGTGCTGCTGCTGGGCCTCGTGGCGCGACTCGTGCGCGACTTTCACTGGGGCGAGCTTTTCACGTCCACGGTGAAGGTGCTCGTTGCGTCGTTCGCGATGTACGCCGCGCTGCATTGGGTCGCGGCGCTGGGCGTGCACGTCGACGCGACGCTTGCTTCGCGCGCATGGTACCTCTTCGGGCAGATCGCAATCGGCGGTGCGGTGTTTATCGCGGTCTCGCGCGCAATCGGTGTCGAGGAGCTCGACCTCGCTTGGCGCACGATCATCGCCAAGTTCGAGAAACACATTCTTGCTCCGCCGGAGAACCGCGATGCCCCAATTGCGTAACCTCCGCATCATAATTCCGGCATGTGACGAAGAGAGACGCATCGGCCCGACCGTTGAGGACTACTGCTCGACGTTTCGTGAGACCGGTATCGTTCAGGTCGTCGCCAACGGTTGTACCGACGCAACCTGCGATGTGATTCGTAACCTCCAAAGGAGACATCTGAATCTCAGCTTGGTTGAGGTTCCTGGACGCATTGGAAAGGGCGGCGCCGTTAGAGTGGGCTTCTGCGGCGGGACCGAGGATTACGTGGGCTTCGTCGATGCCGACGGGTCGACGCCGGCCGCTGAGTTCCTCCGCTTGTTCCAGCGATTGAGACAAAGCGGTACCGATGCAGTTATCGGTTCGCGCTGGATCCCCGGCGCGACGGTCGATCCGCCGCAGCCGGTGTCGCGCCGCGTTGCGAGCCGCGCATTCAATGCAATCGTACGAGGACTTTTTGGGATTTCTTTTGCGGATACGCAGTGCGGCGCAAAGATATTCACGCGACGGGCGATATCGGAGATCTTCCGCTCCCTCGAAATCGCCAACTTCGCCTTCGACATCGAGATATTGTGGCGTTTGCAGCGGGCGGGCTTCTCGATTTTGGAGGAGCCCACGAAATGGTCGGATCGCTCGGGCACGAAGATCAAATTGCTGCGGTCGTCCTGGGCGATGTTCACCTCCCTCCTGCGCATGCGCATGCGCGAGACCGCCTGGTGGTTCGTACCTTTTATCGACCGTCTTGGCGGGGCAGGCGCAATTCCGGTCATCGAACGTCATCGTCTGCTCTTGCTCGAGCGCAGCGCCGGCTCACGGGAACACGTCGGACGTGTCGCGGAACTCCTCGCGCTTCTGCGCGCCTCCGGCTTCGAAATCATGAATTGTGAGGACGAGATTGAGGCGCCCTGGCTCAAACGGCTGTGCGCTCGGAGAGGCATCGCCGGTTCACTGGCTTTGCTTTATTGGTACGTTGGCATTTCCCATCGCCATTACGACGGTATCATTGAGATCGCTACGGGCAAAACTAGCTGGATCTCTTCGTTTTCGACTAAGCCGTCATTCGTGGTGGTTGCGACGCATAGCAGCGCTCTCAGTAACGCGCTCGCGATGAGCTCGAAAGTGACACTGCTGGATTTAGACGATATCACGCCAGATCAGGCCGCGCGAACGGTGTCGACGGTTCAATCCCTCGCATCGCCCTACGCGCGGGCTTTCATAAGCACGGACGACGTATCGAGCGAATCTGGTGTCGAGGGGATCGAGGCCTGGCGGCTGACGGAGTTGCAACGCTGATCTGATGCCTTCGCGGTTCCTCGTTTTTGCGCCACAGGGTCTAGGAGATTCATTGGAAGCGACGCCGTTGATCGCGTCTCTTCGCGAATGCGAACCACGCGGCACGATCGACGTTGTGGTAATGCGGCAAGGGCCGGCGGAGTTGTTTTCAGGATTGCAGCACCACGTCAACCGTGTGATTCACCTGCGCTACTGGGAGCACGGCTTGCGTCGGTTCCTATGTGATGCGATCTCGGCCCGTTCGGCGCGCCCCTACGACGCAGCGTTCCTGTCATTTCCGGCCGCGCGCCCCGCGTATCGCATGCTGATGGCTTTGTTCGCCGCGGACCGACGATACGCGCATGATTGGGGATTTTGGTTCGATCGTTATTTGAGCGTGCGTAGCGTCCGCGTGCGCGACGTGCACAACGTCGAACGCAATATGGATCTGCTTCGCGCGGCGGGGATCGCTGGCGATACGATCGACCGCTATCTGACCCCCGATGCGTGGCGGTCGGGTGACCGAGACTCGACGAGAGTGGTCGTGCACGTAGGCTCGGTAAAACACGACGGCCTCGCGGCGAAGCGCTGGCCTCTCGAGAAATTCGCAACGCTCTGCGCGGAGCTTAGGGAGAGCGGCTTTGCGGTGACTCTCTTGAGCGGGCCCGACGAGTACGAAGAGACGGCAGCGTGCGCTCGCGCCGCCGGCGACATCCCGATATTTCAGGCTGGCCTTGCCGAGACGGCGCGCTTTCTCTCCTCAAGCGGCGCTGTGGTTGCAAACGACAACGGAATTGCGCATTTGGCCGCCGGCCTCGGTACACCGGCGATCGCCATCTTTGGACCGACGCCGCTCACCTTTGCGCCATGGGCGCCGGATGCGCGCGCACTGCGCCCTTCGCCTTGTCCGCCCTGCTTCGATGTTCGCAAGCCGGAGGTTCACTGCGTGCGGAATATCGACTTTGCGTGCTTGAAGGGCGATCTCCCCGTGTCGCTCGTTCTCGATGCCGTTCGCGTTGCGGTGAGCGCGGACCGGGCGAACTTGTCGT
>Ga0335072_10006217_pt1 | contig 17492 bp, 12 predicted proteins | sample Lox_Sample_21_FD_206725 | JGI IMG/M metagenome (GOLD analysis project Ga0335072, IMG submission 206725) | Soil microbial communities from Loxahatchee National Wildlife Refuge, Florida, United States - Lox_Sample_2.1 | ecosystem: Environmental > Terrestrial > Soil > Wetlands | place: USA...
AACGCCGAGCCGGGAGAAAGCGGCTTCGGGAAGACGATGCTGCTGATCGGCTTCGTCGGCGTTCTATGCATGTTCTTCGGGTGGTTCCGCTCGGTTATCCACGAATCGATGGCCGGCAGCTACAACAGCCAGGTGGACCGCTCCTTCCGCATGGGCATGATGTGGTTCATCTTCTCCGAGGTGATGTTCTTCGCCGCGTTCTTCGGCGCTCTGTTCTACATCCGCACCTTTTCGGTGCCGTGGCTGGGCGGCGAAGGGCATGGCGTGCTGACGCATCAGTTTCTGTGGAGCGACTACGCGGCGGCGTGGGGCGCGGGCGGCGGCAACGGCCCGGCGCACGTCGGTGGCAACTTCCAGACCATCGCGCCGTGGGGTCTGCCGCTGATCAATACGCTGATCCTGCTCAGCTCCAGCGTCACCGTAACGATCGCGCACCACGCGCTCAAGGCTGGTCATCGTGGCAAGGTGCTGGCGTTTTTGGGCTTTACCGTGTTGCTCGGCGCCTCGTTCTTGTATTGCCAGGCCCACGAATACATGGAGGCCTATAAGGAGCTGAACCTCACGCTGGGCTCCGGCGTGTATGGCTGCACCTTCTTTATGCTCACGGGCTTCCACGGTCTGCATGTGACGCTGGGAACCATCATGCTGGCCATCATCTGGCTGCGTGTGCTGGCCGGTCATTTCAGCAAGGATCACCACTTCGGCTTCGAAGCCGTGGCCTGGTATTGGCACTTTGTGGACGTGGTGTGGTTGGGCCTGTTCATGTTCGTCTATATCCTCTGAGCGGCATCGCCGGAGGCACGAAAAAGCCCGCCAGAAGGCGGGCTTTTTTAATGGGCGCGTCGCGCCGAAAGGTCGCAGCCCAGGCGCCGGTGGAGGCGCCCGGCTACAATTACTGGCCCACACCGTGCGGGTGGATCCAACCCATCCGGATTCCGATGATCACCATGGCGATCAGCAGCAAGGAAAAGCTGATGCGCCGGGTTAGTGCCCACGCGGTGCGTTTGCTGCCGTCTTTGTCGGTCATCATGAAATACAGCGCCTGGCCGAGATTGAAAATCACCACCAGGAACATGATCACCAACGCGACTTTGTAGATGGTTTCCACGTGAGAATCCCAAGCAGGCTCGACATCGCCAGTATAGCCACGCATCGCGGAGCAAACGCGTGAGCGCAATGCGGCGGCCAGCGTGGTGGTCGGTGCTGCTGACGGTGGCTGGCGTGCTTGTTTTTGTGCGTCTTGGCGTGTGGCAATTGCATCGCGCCGACTACAAAGACGAACTTCTGCGGCGGTATGCCGCAGCGGCCAGCGCACCCGTGCAACCGTTCGATGCGGTGGCCGACAAGCCCCCCGTCGATGCCTATCCGCGCGTGCATGTGCAGGGCCATTACCTGATCGATCGCGTGTACCTCTTGGATAATCCACGCCACGACAGCCTCGGCGGGGTGGAAGTGTTCGTTCCATTCCAACCGCTGCATCGGCCAAGGCTGTTGCTGGTGGATCTCGGTTTTCTCCCCGGCAACGGAACGGATACGCCACCGCAGCTGCCGCCGTTGTCGGCCGATCTGCAAACCTTGCAAGGCACGTATCAGCCGTCACCCGGCGCGGGCTTGGAAATGGGCGGCAATGCGTTGGCGCGACAGACACAATGGCCGAAGACATCGATTTATCTGGATCTTACGCAAATAGCGGTCGACCTCCACGCCACGCTTTATCCGCGCGTGCTGTCGCTGGATGCGGAACCGTCCGCCATTTACGTGCGCATGCATACGCTCGACCTCTCGTCGATGCCGCCCGCGCGACATCGGGCTTATGCGTTTCAATGGTTCACGTTTGCCATCGCCGCCGTGGTGATTTTCCTGTTCCTGCATCGCAAGCGGCGGCGCGGTGGAAGCGATGGCTAAGCGACCAACACGATTCCTCTCCGCAAGAGAGAAATTCGATTCCGGACATGCATGAATACTTCGACTTCTTCCAACCTGCGTAAAAGCCGTCTGAAATTTCTCTTGGTGGTGCTGGTGTTTGCCGCACCGATCATCGCGGCGGGTCTGCTCAACGTCAGCGGTTGGCAACCGTCGGGGAAAGCCAATGGCGAACCGGTGCTGCCGCAGCGCAACTTCGAACAGGAGCATGTGCAAGTGCGCCTTGCCGACGGGCATGACTGGGCGTGGCGTGACAGCTCGCCGCGCATGACGCTGATCGCCTTGCCGGGGCCCGCTTGCGCCGCGCACTGCATGGACGTACTGACAAAAATGGCTGCCGCACGCATCACGCTCAACGCCAATATGTCCCGCCTGCGTTTGCTTTACCTCGGGCAGCCGCCTGCGGGAGCCGCGAAAGACGGCATGGAAAGCTTCTGGGCGGTCGGTACCGACGTGGATAATCGCCTCGCCGCGTATCGCCCCAGCACAGCCGACAGCGTCAGCGCCTTATTGGTGGAATCCGACGGCACGGCGTTGGCGCGGTATCCTGTGGGATTCGATCCCAGCGGGCTTCGCAAGGATCTGCAGAAGGTGATTCGTTGATGGCCTTGCGTGCACGAAAAATCATTCCTTATCTTGCGGTACTGGCCGCCGTATTTGCATTCGGCTTGGTGATGTTCGGCGCGTTCGTGAGGCTTTCCAACGCGGGACTTTCATGCCCGGACTGGCCGACGTGCTATGGCCAGGCGACATGGCCGCACCATGCGCAAGCCGTGGCGCAAGCGGACGCGGCATTCCCGGATCGTCCCTACGAGGCGACCAAAGCCTGGCGCGAACAAGTGCATCGCATGCTGGCCGGTACGCTTGGGGTGTTGGTGGTGGTGCTCGCCTTGCTGGCGGCGCGCAGAGATCGGCTCGTGATGCTTGCGATCATCGTCAGTGCCATTTTCGCGGCGATAGGTGTTGCGCTCTATTTGCACGGCGAGCGCGATGGGTCGTCCGGGTTGGCGCTGCTGGCAATACTGCTGCCGACAGCCGGCAGTTTCTGGTTGCGCGAGCGTGCCGCGTTAAAGATGAGCGTGCTCGCGCTGGCGGTGATCATCTTTCAAGCCATGCTCGGCATGTGGACGGTGACGCTGCTGCTTAAACCCATCGTGGTGATGGGGCATTTGCTTGGCGGCATGACGACGTTCGGACTGCTTGTCTACGCCGCCTTGCGCTACAACGGCGTCGGCTCGCCGGATAATCGCCATGCCGCGTTGCGCGGTGCCATGGTGATCGGCATCGTGCTGCTGGCCGGCCAGATCGCATTGGGCGGATGGACGTCCGCCAATTATGCGGCGCTGGCTTGCGGCACGGATTTTCCGACGTGTCTCGGACAGTGGATGCCGCCCACCGACTTCGAACACGGCTTCGAGCTGTCGCGCGAAATCGGCGTGAACTACGAAGGCGGTGTTCTGGACATGGCGGCGCGTAGCGCGATCCAGATTACGCATCGCATCGGCGCGCTGGTGGTGTTCTGTTATCTGCTATGGCTCTCGTATCGATTGGTGCGAAACCGATTCCGCATCGGCGGTATCGCTGTCGCGGCAGCGTTGGTGATCCAAGTGTTGCTCGGCATCAGCAATGTGCGTTTTGGGTTGCCGCTGCCGGTGGCGACCATGCACAACGGCGGCGCCGCATTGTTGTTGTTTGTGTTGCTGGCTAATTTTTCGCGTCTGCAATCCTGGCATGCGGATGATGTGAGGTCGTTTGCATGATGCTGGTGCGCGAATATCTGCAGCTCACCAAGCCGCGCGTGGTCGCGTTGCTGGTGTTCTGTGCGGTGATCGGGATGTTTCTCGCGGTGCCCGGTATTCCGCCGTGGCGTGCGCTGGTGTTCGGCACCTTAGGTATCTGGATGGCGTCGGGGTCCGCGGCCGCGTTCAATCATTTGATCGACGAGCGCATCGACAAGCTGATGGCACGCACCGCGCGGCGCCCGCTTGCCACCGGCAAGCTCAAGTCGCGGCAAGTGTTGATCTTCGCGATCGTGCTCGGTGTGGTTTCGATGTTGGTGCTCGCCTCGCTGGTGAACGTATTGACGGCGTGGCTGACCTTTGGCGGTCTGATCGGTTATGCGTTGGTGTACACCGCTTACCTGAAACGCGCCACGCCGCAGAACATTGTCATTGGCGGCCTGGCCGGAGCGATTCCGCCGGTGTTGGGTTGGACCGCGGTGACGGGTGCGCTGCATCCGTTCGCGCTGCAGTTGTGCCTGATCATCTTCGTCTGGACGCCGCCGCATTTCTGGGCGCTGGCGATCTTCCGCCGCGACGATTACGCGCGCGCGCAGATCCCCATGTTGCCGGTGACGCACGGCGTGACGTATACGCGCTGGCAGATCCTTCTTTACACGATTTTGCTGGTGCTGGTGAGTGTGCTGCCATCCATCACCGGTCACAGCGGCCTGATTTATTTCGGCGGCGCGGTAGTGCTGGGCGTCGGATTCCTTTATTACGCGATCCGGCTGATGAACCCGCCGGACGAATACTTCGCCATGCGTACGTTCAAGTATTCGATCATTTATTTGATGGCGCTGTTCGCGTTCCTGCTGGCCGACCATTGGTTGGTGAACCCGTTGTGGACTCACACGATCTGATTGAAGTGAGTCAAGCCGAAACCTGTCTGCGCACCGGGGCAAAACTGGCCGTGACATTTATGCACACCTCGAAATTTCTTGCCTCTTAGAAAATACTCGTTGACGACCTTCCGGTACCTGCCTGACGATTTGGCCACAGGGGAGCAACAAGCGCGCCTTTAGATAGGTTCGAAGGATTAGTGCAGTCGCTTTGGGACGATGCGAGGTGTGCGATGCGAATGGTGCGCGGCAAAAAGGCCTTGAATGTTTTGCGCCTGAATAGAGGCTTTCCGTTGATTCTCCTCTGCATGCTTTTGCTTGCAGCCGCGCAAGTGTCCTTTGCTGACGATGACTCCGATGCGGCGAAAGCTCCCGACGCTGCGTTGCTGCACGAACGCATTCTTCGTGTTGCAGGGGATCGGGCCGATCCCGTTACGCTGGTCATGACGGTCTATACCCCGGACGGACCTGGACCTTTCCCGCTGGCGGTGATGAATCATGGCTCGACGTCAGCTATGCCGCCGGCTGAGCAACCCAGGTATCACCTAACCTTTTCGGCGTATTACTTTCTGTCGCGAGGTTATGCCGTGGCGTTGCCCATGATGCGCGGCTATGCCGGATCGGGTGGCCACCTTAGTCGCCACGGTTGCGACGATGTAGCGACGGGGCTTGAAGCGGCCAAAGATATTCGTGCCGTCATCGATTACATGAAACAACAGCCGTATATCGACGGATCGCAAATCGTCGTGGCGGGGCAAAGTTTTGGCGGTTGGAACACGCTGTCTCTGGGCGCGCTGAACGTGCCGGGTGTAAAGGGTCTGGTGAGCTTTGCCGGAGGCATGAAAGCCTCTGATTGCGGGGATCCGGATGATGCGCTCATCAAGGCGGCGGGGACGCTTGGTTCTCGGGTATCGATACCTTCCATTTGGTTTTTCGGGGACAACGACGCGATATTCGCCACACCGGTGTGGCATGCCATGTACGAGCATTACACCGCCGAAGGCGCCCCGGCCGAGTTGGTTGCCTATGGCCGCTTTGGATCAAATTCGCACAACTTGCTGGGATCCGGCGGCGGTTTGAGCTTATGGGTACCCAAACTCGACGCGTTTCTGGGGCGAGTCGGTTTGCCCAATACGCTGATACATCCGGAATATTTACCCACGCCTTCGCCTTCCCCCAGCGGCTATGCCGCGCTGGACGACTTGCAGGCACTGCCCTATGTGAACGCGTTTGGCGATAAGGGACTGGCCGTCTACCGAAAGTTCCTCACCAAGCCACTGCCTCGCGCCGTGGCTATTGGCATACGTGGAATGGGCGATGCGTCCGAAGGTTTCGATCCCATCGCGCGCGCGATGAAGCTGTGCGAACAATCCAGTCCCGGATGCCGTTTGTATGCGGTGGACAACCAGGTCGTTTGGGTTCGCCCCACACCCGTGCCGACTCCGACGAACTTTGCGGCGCTCACCGATGAAAGCGCGGTGCCGTATCTCAACGCGCAGGGGCGCGTGGGCTATGAAAAATTCCTTCTGATGAATCGCCCGCGTGCCTTTGTCGTCGCGCCCGACGGCGGTTGGGATGCGGCCTCGATGGGGTTGGATCCGGTAGCCGTTGCGCTTGCCAGGTGCAGTGCACGCCACCACGACTGTCGCCTCTACGCCGTGGACGGAGATGTTGTCTGGCAGCATTAGCTTTCCCTTCCCAAATCTTTATGCCGCTGTCGCCCAATGGAGGAAAGATTTTATTTCCAAGGGTTGACACTCTCGCACCGCAGCATGACAATGCACGCGCCCGCCGGCGCGGTATGACCGGACGGGCCTCTGTCCGAACTTAACCAAGGCATATGGACGTTTACCCTAGTCGCAACGTCGACATCCGCGAGCATCTGGTGCCGGCATTGCATTACAAGCTGATCGTTCGCGTCAACCGCCAGCGGTTGGCCGGCGCTTTCCTCGACTAGGGAAGTCCGGTCCGCTCCTTACGGTGCCGTGAGCACCGTTTTAGAGGAGATGGGCCCATGAAGCTCCTTCGCGATTTCTTTCGTTTGCGTGTGGCAGGCCGTTTCAGCGTGGCCGGCCGTCGTGAAGCCGTGCGTGTTCCCCTGACCGTGACCGTTCCTCGGCCGCTGAACCAGCCGGCGGAGCGCGAGGCTGTCGATATGCCGTGGCAGATCGAGGCCGCCCAGGGCCGTCCGTTGTCTCGTTGGCACGAGCATTCGGCGGACCTTTCACGCACGTCCCGTCATCTTCGTCTGGTATCTAGCCACTGATGCGTCGCTACGAGCTGCGTAAAGGGTGGCCTCCGCCCTGGCCGGCGAGTCGGCCGGGGTGGTATCGCCCCGTGCGCGGATTGTCTTAGCGGAAGCCAGTCGTTCCACACGCTCGCCTCCGAACTGCACGCAGCACCCTTCCACGGAAGCGAGACATGATGAAGCAATCGTCCCAGGCTGTTATGGCCAAGGCTGTCGGCAAAACCACGGCCACGCCGCCGCGCGTGGCGGCGGCGCAAGAAGCGTTCAAGGAAAACGAAGCGCTGCTGGCCAGCCTGGAGACCACTACGGCCGGTCTTAACGAGGAAGAGATCACCGATCGCCTTTCACGCGACGGCGTGAACGAGGTGTCGCACGAGAAGCCGCCGCACTGGTCGTTTCAACTGCTGCGTGCCTTCAAGAACCCGTTCATCATCGTGCTGCTGATTCTGGCGGTGGTTCAAATCGTCGTTACGCCAGACGATTTGTCCGGTCCGATCATCATCGGCGTGATGGTGGGCATCAGCGTGTTGCTGAGCTTCACGCAGGAATACCGCTCCTCGCTGGCGGCCGAAAAGCTCAAGGCCATGGTGCGCAACACCGCCACCGTGACGCGCCGCGCTTCGGATGGTCATAGCGAGCGCATCGAAGTGCCGGTGGGCGAGCTGGTGATGGGGGACATCGTGCACCTCGCCGCGGGGGACATGGTGCCCGCCGACCTGCGTCTGCTCACCGCCAAAGACCTGTTCATCAGCCAGGCAATCCTTACCGGCGAATCGCTGCCGGTGGAAAAAGCCAGTCCCACGCAGGCGCACACCGTGGAAGCCGGCGCACATGGGGCGCAGCAGGGCAATCCGCTGGACCTGCCCACCATCTGCTACATGGGCACCAACGTGGTGAGTGGCACCGCTACCGCGGTGGTGGCCGCGACCGGCGCGCGCACCTACCTGGGATCGCTGGCACGCAGCATCGTAGGCGAACGCGTGCAGACCAGCTTCGATCGCGGCGTAAGCAGCGTGAGCTGGCTGCTGATCCGCTTCATGCTGGTGATGGTGCCGGTGGTGTTGGGCATTCAGTGGTACAAGCACGGCTTCCTCGATGCGCTGATGTTCGCGCTGTCGGTCGCCGTCGGCCTTACGCCGGAGATGTTGCCGCTGATCGTCACCGCCAATCTCGCCAAGGGCGCGATGGCGATGTCCAAGCGCAAGGTCGTGGTGAAGCGCCTCAACGCGATCCAAAACTTCGGCGCCATGGATGTGCTGTGCACCGACAAGACCGGCACGCTCACCCTCGACAAAATTGTGCTGGAGCGTCACCTGGATCTGGACGGCGAAGATTCGGAAGACGCACTGGAATACGGCTACCTCAACAGCCACTTCCAGACCGGTTTGAAAAACCTGATGGATAAAGCCGTGCTGGCGCACCGCGATCTGGAACCGATCGTGGCGCGCTATCGCGTGGTGGACGAAATTCCGTTCGACTTCCAGCGCCGCCGCATGTCGGTCGTGCTGGCCAACGGCGATGGCCATAACTTGCTGGTGTGCAAAGGCGCGGTGGAAGAGATGCTCTCCATCTCGTCCATGGAGCGTCGTGGCGATCAGGTCGTCCCGATGACGGATGAGCGCCGCCGCGAAATCAAGGCGATGACGCGCGAACTCAACGAGGATGGATTGCGTGTATTGGTGGTGGCGATCAAGCAGCAGGCGCCGAGCAATCGCGCCTACGGCGTGGCCGACGAAACCGAACTTACGGCCGTGGGTTGTCTGGCCTTCCTCGATCCGCCCAAGGACACCGCCGCGACGGCTATCGCAGCGCTGCATCACCACGGCGTGGAAGTCAAAGTCATCACCGGCGACAACGAAGCGGTGACGCGCAAGATCTGCCGCGAAGTAGGCTTGAACGTGAATCAGTCCGCGCAAGGGCGCGACATCGAGCCGCTGGATGACACCGCGCTCGACGATCTGGTCAAGCGCACCACCGTGTTCGCGAAAATGTCGCCGCTGCAGAAAGCGCGCGTGGTGAAGTCGCTGCAACGTCAGGGACACACTGTCGGTTTTCTCGGCGACGGCATCAACGACGCACCGGCCTTGCGCGAGGCGGATGTCGGCATCTCGGTGGACACCGCCACCGATATCGCGAAGGAATCGGCCGACATCATCCTGCTCGAAAAGAATTTGATGGTGCTCGAAGAAGGCGTGCTCGAAGGGCGCGTGACCTTCGGCAACATCATCAAGTACATCAAGATGACGGCCAGCTCCAACTTCGGCAACGTGTTGAGCATGGTCGTCGCCAGTTTCTTCCTGCCGTTCTTGCCGATGCTGCCGCTGCAAGTGTTGGTGCTGAACCTGCTGTACGACATCTCGCAGCTGTCGATTCCGTTCGACCGCATGGACGACGAATACCTGCGCAAGCCGCGCAAGTGGGATGCCAGCGATATCGGCCGCTTCATGTTCTGGATCGGTCCGACCAGTTCGATCTTCGATATCACCACGTTTGGGTTGTTGTGGTTCGTGTTCGGCGCCAACGGCGATGCGCATCAGTCGTTGTTCCAGTCGGGCTGGTTCATCGAAAGTCTGCTGACGCAGACGCTGGTGGTGCACATGATCCGCACCCGCAAGATCCCGTTCTTGCAGAGCGTGGCCGCGGCGCCGGTGCTTGGCCTCACCACCGCGATCATCGTGATCGGCATGCTGATTCCGTTCTCGGCGATCGGCGCGAAGCTCGGCATGGTGCATTTGCCCGATGCGTACTTCGGCTGGTTGGCCGCCACGGTCGTGACCTATTGCGCACTGACTCAGTTGGTGAAGGTCGTTTACATACGCCATTTCCGACATTGGCTCTAAAAAAACCGATCAAGGGCGAGTAGCGAATCCGCAAAAGCCCGTTCGCATATACGCGTTGCGATGATTCACCATCGTTCGCGATATCCACATCGCCGGAATGATGACGAGTGGCGTGCTTGCCACTCGCCCTTCGGTTATACATGGCTGGCCGAGGCTGGTTGTTGGAGACACGCCATGAAAGGCACCTTCGCTTTATTCGACATTGCTGGCTACGTCGCACTCTTGCTGTGGGGCACGCACATGGTTACCAGCGGCGTATTGCGCGGCTACGGCAGTGCGCTGCGCCGTTCGCTGGGCCGTTTTCTCGGTACGCGGCCGAGTGCGTTTGCCTTCGGTATTTGCATCACCGCGCTGCTACAGAGCAGCACGGCGACAGGCATGATGGCGACCTCGTTTGCGGCAAGCGGTTATCTGGGGCTCGCGCCGGGACTTGCCGTAATGCTTGGTGCGAATGTAGGGACCACGCTGATTGTGCAGGTGATGTCGTTCAACATCGCGTTGATCGCGCCGGTACTGATCTTGTTCGGCACGGCATTGCATCGTCGTAGCGATGACGCGCGTTATGAAAATCTGGGCCGCGTCGGCATCGGGCTCGGCTTGATGTTATTGGCGCTGCATCTGCTGGTACTGACTATGGCGCCGATGGAGAACGCGCAGCTGCTCAAGGCGGGCATGCACGCGCTGGCCGACGAACCCGTGATCGCCATGTTGCTTGCCGCAGCGCTCACCTGGATGTGTCATTCCAGCGTTGCCGTGGTGCTATTGATCGTGTCGCTTGCCACGGGCGGCGTGGTGGATGCGCCGGGTGCGATGGCGTTGGTGCTCGGTGCCAATCTCGGCAGCACCTTGCCCGCTTTGCTCGAAGCGCATACGCCGGTGGCGCGCCGCTTGCCTTTAGGTAATCTGCTGGTGCGCGCATTCGGTTGCGTGATGTGCTTGCCGCTGCTCAATCCGCTCTCGCATTGGCTGGCCGCATTCGGCGATTCGCCGGCACGCGTCGCCGTGAATTTTCATACGGCATTCAACCTCGCACTGGCGCTGATCTTTCTGCTTCCGGTCGGCCGCTTGGCGCAGTGGCTCGTGCGTCTGCTGCCGGAGCCGCCGCGCCCGGCCGATCAGGGCGTGCCGTTGTATCTGGAAGAAGCGGCGCTGGAAAGTGCGGGCGTTGCTTTGGTGAATGCGACGCGCGAATCCATGCGCATGGCCGATATGGTCGAAAGCATGCTCAAAGGCTTGGTCGAGATCTTCGGCAAAGACGACTCCGTGCGCGCCGCCGCCATCAGCAAGATGGACCCGTATCTGGATCGCCTTGGTGTGGCCATTCGCCAATACCTGGCGGATCTGGGCAGCGAAGCCTTGAACGAGGAAGACGGTGAGCGCAGCCAGGAAATCCATGCGTTCGTCATGAACATCGAGCATATCGGCGATATCACCGCCAACAACCTGATGGAGTTTGCGGCGAAGAAGGCCCAACGCGGACAGGACTTTTCGGCGGACGACATCCAGGATCTCGCGGCCATGCATGGGCAAGTCATGGAGAGCCTGCGCTTGGGCATCGCGGTATTCATGCGCGGCGACCTGCGTGCCGCGCAACAACTGGTGGAACGCAAGGAATTGTTGTGGCGCCAGGAAAACGATGCTTCCGACCGGCACATCCGCGACCTGCGCCAGCAGCGCGACGGTGGCGGTGGCGATGTGTATCTGCGCATCCTGCGCGATTTGCGCCGTATTCATTCGCATCTGGCGGCCATTGCCTACTTGCCCTTGGAGCGTGCCGGCCTGCTGCAGGGCAGGTTGATCCAACCCTCGAATAATCATGCGATTGCAGAAGGAAAAGCCTGAACTTGGACAGTCACACGCAAGCGGAACCACGCACTATTAGCCCGCTTCGCTGACTGCTGCCATGCACCCGGCAGCGGTTGGCGGCGATCCAATCGCGGTCGGGGTTTGTAAGGCCTGTGCAACACATTGCCTTACCCCCTTCACCGTATTGCAACAACGTTATGGCCTCGTGGTTACGGGGAAGCCATAGCGCGGCAACGATGGGGAACACCAATGCTTCACCAGCTCACTAAACAAGGATGGCGCTTGGCGGCTGCAATGGCCGTAGCGCTGGGCGCGACCGCCTGCTCGCGCGGCGAAAACGAAGCGGCTGAAGCGCCGCCGGCCTTTACCGTCGACCATGGCCAGATCAAAATCCCGGACGGATCGCCATTGCGCAAAGAGTTGGTCGTGCAGGCCGTCCAGATGCGACAGGCGCCTCACGCGATGGTATTTCCTGCGAACGTAGAAGCCGACCCTACGCACACTGCCAATGTACTGCCGCCGCTCACCGGCAAAGTGATGGAACTGAAAGTCGGGCTGGGCGACCGCGTTGTGCGCGGCCAACTGCTGGCGGTGATCGATTCGGGCGATTTCGCGCAAGCTTCCGCCGATTTCGATAAGGCACGCGATGCACTGGATTTGGCGAAGAAAACGCTCGATCGTGCGCGCGGCGTCAAAGCGGCCGGCGGTAACGCCACCAAAGATCTGGAATCGGCGCAGAGCGGTTACAACCAGGCACAGGCCGAATTCAATCGTGCGCAGGCGCGCCTCACGGCGGTCGGCGGCACGCCGGGTTCTGCGGCACAGCGACCGATGCAAGTTACGGCGCCGATGAGCGGCGCCATCACCGCGCTGTCGGTGTCGCCGGGTACATATGTCAACGACGCCACGGCCGCGATGATGACCATCTCGAATCTCGATTCGGTGTGGATCACCGCCAACGTGCCCGAGAGCGACGTCGGCCGGATCGCAAAGGGTGAAAAGGTTGATGCGGTGCTGGCGGCGTATCCGAACCAAACGTTTCGCGGCACGGTGAGTTTCGTCAACCCGTTGCTGCAGTCCGATACGCGCCGCGATCTGGTGCGTGCCGTATTCGCCAACGCGGACGGCAAGCTAAAGCCCAATATGTACGCCAACGTCAGCATCGACGTTCCGCAGCCCGCGCAGGTGTTCGTGCCTGAATCGGCCTTGCTGATGAACAATGACAGCATCACGGTGTTCGTCGAAGTATCGCCGTGGACATTCCAGCGCCGCACCGTCGATCTGAGCTACGACGAAACGGATGGCACGCGCGTGCTCAAAGGACTTGAGGCGGGCGATCGCGTGATCGTGAGGGGTGGAGTGCTGCTCAATGATTAATGCGCTCTTCCGCTTCTGCTTCGAGAAGCGCATGTTGTTTATCGTGGTGACGTTGCTCGTCGTCTGCTTCGGCTATTACTCGTGGACGCAACTGTCGATCGAGGCGTATCCGGAACTGAGCGATGTCACCGCGCAAGTCGCCACGCAGGTGCCGGGTCTGGCGGCGGAGGAAATCGAACAACAAATCACTATTCCGCTGGAACGCGAGCTGGCCACCACGCAGAACCTGGTCACCATGCGTTCGAGCAGCACCTTTGGTTTGTCGCTGATCACCCTGGTGTTCAAAGACGGTTCCGACGACTACTGGGTGCGCCAGCGCGTGCAGGAGCGCCTGAGTCAGGTCACGCTGCCCCCGGGCGTTGCGCCGGGCTTGGATCCGGTGAGCGGGCCGGCTGGCGAAATCTATCGTTACACGCTGGAGTCGAAGTCCAAGAATCTGATGGAGCTGTCGGAGATCCAGCGTTGGACGGTGATCCCGGCGTTGCAGCAGGTGCCCGGCGTGATCAACGTCGACAACTTCGGCGGTTTCACCAAGGAATTCCAGCTCGAGCTCGATCCCGCGCAACTGCTGCACTACGGCGTAAGCGTGAATCAGGTGACGGCGGCGATTTCCTCCAACACATCCAACGCCGGCGGCGGGCGCATCACCCGCGGCGAGCAGTCGTATATCGTGCGCGGCGTCGGCATGGTGCATTCGCTGAAGGATCTTGGCGACATCGTAGTCACGCAGAACAACGGTGTGCCCGTGCTGCTGCGCGAACTCGGCAAGCTGCGCTACGGCCATCAGGTGCGCGAAGGCATTCTGGGCAAGGACAGCAATCCCGATACCATCGAAGGCATCGTCGATCTGCTCAAGTATGAAAACCCTTCGCGCGTGCTCGATGGCGTTCACGCCAAAGTGGCGGAACTGAACAAGCGGCTTGCGGCACAGGATGTGCAGATCGTGCCGTACATCGATCGCGACAACCTGGTGAACGCCACCAAGGAGAAAGTCTTCCATACCGTAATGGAAGGCATCGGCCTGGTGTGCATCGTGCTGATCCTGTTTCTGGGAAGCCCGCGATCGGCGCTGGTGGCCGCAGTGGCCATTCCGATGTCGCTGGTGACGGTGTTCATCCTGATGCAGTTCACGCACATGTCGGCGAATCTGTTTTCGCTTGGCGCGATCGATTTCGGCGTGATCGTAGACGGCGCGATCGTGGTGACGGAGGCGATCCTGCGCCAACGCGAGATGAAGCCGGCCGAAGTCCTTGTCGAAGACGACGTCATGCTGGTGACCGGTCACGTGGGGCGCTCCATTTTCTTCGCAACCTTGATCATCATCACCGCGTATTTCCCGTTGTTTGCGTTCGAGCATGCGGAAGGGAAATTGTTTCGACCGATGGCCTTCACCGTCAGCTATGCATTGCTGGCGGCTTTGCTTTGCACGGTAACCTTGACGCCGGCGCTGGCGTTTTTGGCCTTGCGCAAGCCGCGCAAAGTATTCGAAAACAAACCGCTCAAGCGTCTGCAAGAAGGTTTCACGCATACGCTGGGCCGGCTGCTGCACAATCTGCCGGTCGCCTACGGTGTTGCCATCGCGGCGTTCTGCGGCGTGCTGCTGCTCGGTGCCACGATCGGCCGCGAATTCCTGCCCGATCTCGACGAGGGGTCGTTGTGGCTGCAGGTGCAGATGCCGACGGGATTGTCGCTGGACAAAGCGAGTCAGATGACCTCGCAGTTGCGCAAAGTAGTGCGCGAATTTCCCGAAGTGTCCTACATCGTGACCCAGCTTGGCCGCAACGATACGGGCAGCGATCCGTGGACACCTTCGCATGTGGAGGCTGGCGTGGGCCTGACGCCCTATAACACCTGGCACGGCGAGACCAAGGCCGAATTCGTGCGCAAGTTCAGGGCGCGCATGAACCAGATACCGGGCATCAGCGTGGGTATCAGTCAACCGATCGTGGACGGAGAGAACGACATGATCGGCGGTGCGCACAGCCCGTTGGTGCTGCGTATCTACGGCGACGATTTCCACGAACTTCGCCGCATCGGCGACGGGATCGTCGACGTATTGCGAGGCGTGCGCGGTACCGCCGACGCCTCCATTTTCCAGGAGCCGCCGATTCCGCAGCTCACCATTACCGCCGATCGCGATGCGGCGGCGCGCTATGGCATCAATGTCGGCGATATCACCAATCTGATTCAGACTGCCATTGGCGGTTCGCCTATCACGCAGGTGTATGTGGGTGATCGTACCTACAACGTCACGGCGCGTATCTCCAACGACGTTGCCAATAATCTCGAAGCGGTGGGTGAATTGCCGCTCACGTCGACGACCGGCGCGCAGGTGCCGCTGAAGGAAGTGGCGCATATCCAGCTTGCCATGGGCGAAAGCACCATCGCGCACGAGAACGGCGAGCGCCAGATCACCATTCGTATCGACAATCGCGACCGCCCGCTGTCGGACTATCTGGCTGACGCGCAGAAACAGATCGCCGACAAGGTGCATTTCGATCCGTCCAAATATCACCTCGAATGGGCGGGCAATTTCCAGAACGAACAACGCGCGCAGGCCCGTCTGATCGTGGTGATGGGATTGGTGATGGCGATCATGGCGGTGCTGCTGTTCGCGGAATTCGGCAAGTTCCATCAGGCCGTGCTGGTGCTCGGCGTGGTGCCGCTAGCGACGGTGGGCGGTTTGATCGCCCTGCATTTTCGCGGCGAAACGCTCAATATCGCCACGGCGGTGGGCTTTATCGCGTTGTTCGGCGTGGCGGTGCAGAACGGCATCATCATGGTGTCGAACATCAATCGCGTGCGGCGCGAAGGCTTGGCGCTGTTCGAAGCGGTGCTGGTTGGCGCCACGGAGCGCTTCCGTCCCGTGCTGATGACGGCAACGGTGGCGAGCATCGGCATGCTGCCGGCGGCGCTTGCCACGGGTGTCGGCACCGACGTACAGCGCGGCCTGGCGACGGTGGTGGTGGGCGGTTTGCCGATCGCCACGCTGTTGACGCTGTTCATTCTGCCAAGCCTGTACTACGGGATGGAGAACTTCATCAAGCAACGGTGGGGACATACGCCGGCCGAGGTGGAGATCTGAGCATGGCCATCAATCGCTTTTTCAAGTTGTATCGGCCCGCGCTTGTGCTGGGCGTTAGTCTGAGTCTCGGCGCTTGCGCGGTTGGGCCGGATTACCGCCGGCCTGCGCCGCCCGTCGCGCAGGGCTACGTAAAAGAGGGCGCGCCATCGAGCACGACGTCCACGCCAGGCGTAGGCGGGCAGGCGCAGCACTTCAAAACGGACATGGATATTCCCGGGCAGTGGTGGGCGCTGTTTCGGTCCGCGCCTTTGAACGGCCTGATCGACGACGCGCTCAAGCACAATCCGGACGCCGCCGCCGCGCAGTACGCGCTGCGCCAGGCGATGGAAGACGTGCGTGCGCAACGCGGGCAATACTTTCCGCAAGTGAGCGCAGGCATCGATGCGACCCGGCAGAAAACCGGGCAGGTGCTTTCCAGCAACATCGCTTCCAACGACACGCTGTACAACCTCACCACCGCGCAGCTCAGCATTTCCTACGCGCCGGATTTGTGGGGCGCCAACCGCCGTCAGGTGGAGTCGCTGGTAGCGCAGGCGGATGCGCAACGTTTCCAATTGGAAGCGACGTATCTCACGCTGACCTCCAACCTCGTCAACGCCGCCGTGCAGGAAGCGTCGCTGCGCGCGCAGATGGCTGCCACGCAGGACATGATCGACAGTCAGTCGAAGGTTCTGGACACCAGCAAGAAGCAATGGAGCTTAGGCGATGCGTCGGAAAACGACGTGGCCGCCCAAGAGGCTACGCTTGAGCAGACGCGCGCAGGATTGCCCCCCTTGCGCAAGCAGTTGGCGCAGCAGCGCGATGTGCTCGCCGTGCTCACGGGTCGCACACCCGATCAGGATGTCAGTGCCCAATTCACCCTGGACAGCCTGCAATTGCCGCAAGACCTGCCGCTGACCTTGCCTGCGAGATTGGTCGAACAGCGTCCGGACGTTCGCATGGCCGATGCCCAACTGCACGCCGCGTGTGCGCAAGTCGGCGTGGCATTCGCGGCACGCTTGCCGAACATCAACATCACCGCCAACTGGGGCAGCGCGACGGATCAGATGCACACGCTGTTCGGTTCGGGCACGGGCTTCTGGAATATCGGCGCCGCCATCAGCGCGCCGCTGTTCGACGGTGGCACGCTCAAACACAAGCAGCGCGCGGCGGAAGCGGCTTATAAACAGGCGGCCGAGCAGTATCGCAGTACCGTGTTGACCGCTTTGCAGAACGTAGCCGACACCTTGCATGCACTGCAATCGGACGCCGACGCCATGGCCGCTTCGGCACGCGCCGAACAGGCCGCCGCGCATAGCTACGCGATCGCGCAAAAGCAGTACGCATTAGGCGATATCAGCATGGTGGCGTTGCTCAATGCGCAGGTCGTCGACCGGCAGGCTCAACTCGCGTTGATCCAGGCACGCGCGGCACGCTACGCGGACACCGTGGCCTTGTTCCAGGCGCTGGGCGGCGGCTGGTGGAACCGGCACGACGTGGCGGCGGTTCCGTAGCCGTAGGCTGGGTGGGCGCATCGCAGGTTGATCGCGATGTCGAGGTTCGCATACGCTCGTCCCAGCTCACGCTTGTACGCGGCTTCCCGGTAAACCCATC
>Ga0335072_10006218_pt1 | contig 17491 bp, 13 predicted proteins | sample Lox_Sample_21_FD_206725 | JGI IMG/M metagenome (GOLD analysis project Ga0335072, IMG submission 206725) | Soil microbial communities from Loxahatchee National Wildlife Refuge, Florida, United States - Lox_Sample_2.1 | ecosystem: Environmental > Terrestrial > Soil > Wetlands | place: USA...
TGGCCAAGGCGCCGCGGCCCAATTACGCGAAGACCCGCCTGGTGCCGCCGCTGACGCCGGAGCAGGCGGCGGCACTGTCGGCATGCTTCCTGCGCGACATCACGGAAAACATACGCGAGGCCAGGCGGACGGTGTCGCTCGCCGGCTACGTCGCCTACGCACCGCACGGCAGCGAGGTACTGTTCGATGGCATGCTGGCTCCCGGCACCACGCTGCTGCTGGCCGACGGCAACATCCCGGTCCCCGCCGGCGTCATCGGCTTCGGCCGTTCCCTGTTCCACGCCGCGGCCGCGCTGATAGGCAAGGGCTTTGGCGCGGTGTGCCTGGTGAATTCCGACAGCCCGACGCTGCCGACCGCCTATTTGCACCATGCGGTGGCGGCACTGGCGCGGCCCGGCGACCGCATGGTGCTGGGGGTGTCGGATGATGGCGGCTACTACCTGATCGGCCTGAAGGCGCCGCACGCCATGCTGTTTCAGGACATCGCCTGGAGCACGGACGAGGTCAGCGCCCAGACCCTGGCGCGGGCCGCGGCGCTGGGGCTCGAGGTGACCGCCTTGCCGATGTGGTTCGACGTGGATGATGCCGCGTCGCTGGCGCGGCTGATCGCGGAGCTGTCGGATAGTCCCGGTGACGGGCCCGCGCCCTATGCCGCGCCGGCGACACGGCAGTGGCTGGCGCAGTTCCGTGGCGCCAGAAGCGCGGGGCCGGCAAGAGCGGTACCTTCTCCCTTTGTCGGAGGCTGATACAAAGAGCAGCGCATGCGGAGCCGACGAATCCCTCGCCATGATGTCCCGCGGCAATCCTCCTGGCGTCGCTTCGATCGGCAAGGGAAGCAGGCTCCGGTCCGGCCGTTGCCCTGGCATCGCCCTTGGCATCATCGGCATCGCGCTCGTCGTGCTGGTCGCGGCCGGGCTGGCCGTGCTGACCTGGACCGGACTGCCGCTGCGGCCCATCCCGCGCTCGCAGGTCTTCGCGGCGACGCAATGCCTGGCGGGCATGTTATGGCTGCTCGCGGTCGCGCTGGTGCATCGCCACCGGTTTGCGCCGCGCATGCTGTGGCTGGTGCTCGCCGCCGCCGCGGCCATGCGCGTGATGACCTTCGCGGCCCCGCCGCTGCTGTCGAGCGACATCTATCGCTATGTCTGGGACGGACGCGTGCAGCGCGCGGGCATCAATCCCTATCGCTACCTGCCCGATGCGCCGCAACTGGCATTCCTGCGCGATCGGGCGGTGTTTCCCAACATCAACCGCGCCGACTACGCTCCGACGATCTATCCGCCCGCCGCCGAAATGCTGTTCGCGCTGGCGGGCCGCATCGCTCCGGGCGTCTATGGCATGAAGGCGGTGATGGCGGCGTTCGACGTCATCGGGATCGCGGCGCTGCTGCGCTTGCTCGCATTGGCCGGGCGCGACCGGACGCAAATCCTGATCTACGCCTGGCTGCCGCTGCCGGTGTGGGAGTTCGCCGGCAATGGCCACATCGATGCGGCGGCATCGGGTTTGCTGGCCGTGACGCTGCTGTGCGCGGCGTATGGCGGCGCGGCGCGCACCGGGGCCGCGCTCGCCGCCGCGACACTTACCAAGTTTCTGCCGGCGGTCGTGCTGCCGGCGTTCTGGCGGCCGTGGAACTGGCGGATGCTGGTCTGGTTCGTGCTGGCCATCGCCGCGTTCTACGCACCCTATGTGGGAGTCGGCTGGCGCGTGTTCGGATTCCTCGGCGGTTACGTCAGGGAAGAGCATCTCGTGCACGGCGGCGGGATCTTCGCGCTGGAGGTCATCGGCCGGATGGTACCGCTGCCGCCGTGGGCCGGCGCGGCGTATGCGGCGGCGGTGCTCGCGGCGCTGGCGGCATTGGCGGCGCGGTTCGTCTTCGCGACACCGTTGCCGGCCGATGCCGGTGCGCGCGTCATCCTGCAGGCGCGGCAGGCGGCGGTTCTTGGCGCGGTACTGCTGGTCGCCATTTCGCCGCATTATCCGTGGTATTTTGCCTGGCTTGCCCCGCTCGCCTGCCTGGCGCCGTTCGCCGGCGTCTGTTGGCTGCTGATCGCCGCCCCGCTGCTGTCGCACGACCCGGTCGATTACCTGTCGCTTGCCGCGCTGGTCTATGTGCCGGCCGCCGTGCTCGCCGTGTCTGATCTCCGCCGCGCCCATCGAAGGAACCCCCGATGACCGTCTCCGTGCTGAAGGACCCGCGCCGCTATTTCGAGGCGGTCGAGCAGCGAGAGCAGTACGCGGAATCGCCGCCGGTATGCCTGTACCTGGAGGTGACCAACCGCTGCAACCTGCTGTGCGAGACCTGTCCGCGCACGTTCGAGGAACTCGAACCGCCGGCCGATATGAGTTGGGAGTTGTTCACGGGTATCGTCGACCAGGTGCCGAACGTGGCGCGCGTCGTGCTGCACGGCGTCGGCGAGCCGATGCTGGTGAAGGCGCTGCCGCGCATGATCCGCTATCTGAAGGACCGTGGCATCTATGTGTTGTTCAACACCAACGGCACGCTGCTCTCGCCGAAGAAGCATCGTGCGCTAATCGACACCGGCCTGGACGAGCTGCGGGTATCGCTGGACGCGGCGGATGCGAAGACGTTTCTCGCGGTGCGGGGCAAGAACTTTTTCGACCGCATCGTGCGCGACGTCGGTTCGTTTACGGCACTGCAACGAGAGCAGGGGCTGGTGTCGCCGCGCGTTTCGCTGTGGCTGACGGGTTTGCAGGAGACGGTCGAGCAATTGCCGGCGTTCATTCGCCTGGCCGATACGATGGGCGTGAAGGAAGTGCATCTGCAACGGCTGGTGTTCGACGAATCTGGCTACGGCATGGCGCGGCCCGAATCGTCACTGTTCGAGAGCGTGCGCGAACGCGAGGGTGCGGCGATCGCGGAAGCGTCGGCCATCGCCGCGGCGCTGGGAATAGTGCTGGACGCGTCGGGGGCCACGGAGCCGGGCCTGAGCCTGCGACAGCAGGATTCGCAGCCCTGGTCCACCTGCCGGCGGCCATGGTCGCTGATGTATTTCACCGCGCACGGCCGCGCGCTGCCGTGCTGCATCGCGCCGTTCTCGGCGCGCGGCTATGCAAGCTACACGCTGGGCGACGCAACGCAGCAGACGCTGCGCGAGATCTGGAACGGCCCGGCGTATCAGGAACTGCGCCGCACATTGCTCAGCGACACGCCGTGGAAGCCATGCCAGAACTGCGGGCTGCGATGGAGCCTGTGAAAACCTTTCCCGCGAGAGCGGGAGAGGTCGAGACGCGCAGCGTCGAGGGTGAGGGCGATCGGGTCGGTACAAGCGCGTACCGGCCCGATCATGCTCACCCCCAGCGCGTGTCGGCGTCTCGCGTTGGTCCGCTTCGGGGATCAACCCCGCGCAGTGCCAATAGCGCAGCGCGGGAGAGTTTTGTGACGGCCGTGATTCCGACACTGAACGAAGCCGCCACCATCGCCGGCGTCATCGCCTCGCTTCCGCGCGACGTTGTGCAGGACATCATCGTCGCCGACAGCGCGAGCCGCGACGGCACGCCGGACATTGCCCGCGCCGCCGGCGCCCGCGTCGTTTCGCTGACCGATCGCGGCTATGGCCGTGCCTGCGCCGCCGGTGCCGCGGCGGCCGATCCCGACTGCGGCATCATCCTGTTCCTCGACGGCGACGGCGCCGACCGGGCCGATCTCGCGCATCTGCTGGTCGCGCCGATCGCCGATGGCTCGCATGATTTCGTCATCGGCTCTCGCGTGCGCGGCGAACGCGAGCCGGGCTCGATGAACTGGCACCAGGTGCTGGCCGGCCGGCTCGCCGGCACGATCATGTCGCTGCTGTATGGCGTGCACTACACCGACATGTGTGCGTTCCGCGCCATACGAAGCGACGCGCTGCAACGGCTGGACATGCAGGAAGCGACCTACGGCTGGAATATCGAAATGCAGATGAAGGCGGCACGCGCCGGCCTGCGCATTTTGGAACTGCCGGTGCCGTATCGCTGCCGCGCCGGGGGCAGTTCCAAGGTCGCGGGGTCATTATCCGGCAGCCTGCGCGCCGGGTGGCGGATCGTGCTGACGATCGTGCGGGTGGCGAGCGCTGCGCGTGGCGGGGCGGGTTGAACCTGGGCCTTGGGCGGGATGTGGATATTTGCGTGGCGTGACGCGCTCAAGCCGGTGTTGCCCGAACCCGGGACGCGCTCAAGCCGGTGTTGCCCGAACCCGGGTGGTCATCTTCACCGAATGCACATGACGTTATCGCATCGCACTCCTTCCGCTCCGCCTCGCCGGCGTCCGGCCTCGCCGCATACCCGGCCACCGCTCGTTGCCACCATCACGTTTGACCCTGCCCATGCCATCCGTCACTCCACACACACGCGAACCAACCGCATCGGCAAGGAGTACCGCCCATGCCCACCACCCCCTATCGCGGCGTCTTCCCCGTGGTTCCTACCATCTTCCATGACAACGGCGATCTCGACCTTCCGGGCCAGCGCCGCGCTGTCGATTTCATGATCGACGCCGGCTCGCAAGGCGTCTGCATCCTCGCCAACTTCTCCGAGCAATTCGCGCTGACCGACCACGAACGCGACAGCCTCACCGGCGCCATCCTCGAACACGTCAACGGCCGCGTGCCGGTGATCGTCACCACCACCCATTTCACCACCCGCATCTGCGCCGAGCGCAGCCGCCGCGCGCAGCAGGCCGGTGCGGCGATGGTGATGTGCATGCCGCCCTATCACGGCGCCACCATCCGCGTGCCGGAAGCCGGCATCTTCGCCTTCTTCCAGGCGGTGTCGGACGCCATCGGCATCCCGATCATGATCCAGGATGCGCCGGTGGCCGGCACGCCGCTCTCCGCCGCCTTCCTCGCCCGCATGGCGCGCGAGATCGCGAACGTCAGCTATTTCAAGATCGAAATGCCCGCCACCACCGCCAAGCTGCGCGCGCTGATCGAACTTGGCGGCGACGCCATTCTCGGCCCCTGGGACGGCGAGGAGGGCATCACCTTGCTCGCGGACCTCGAAGCCGGCGCGACCGGCGCCATGACCGGCGGCGGCTATCCCGACGGCATCCGCCGGATCACCGATGCCTTCGCCGCCGGCCGCCATGACGCGGCAGCCGAAGCCTACGCGGATTGGCTGCCGCTGATCAATTATGAGAACCGCCAATGCGGCCTCGCCGCCTGCAAGGCGCTGATGCAGGCGGGCGGGATCATCGCCTCCGACGCGGTGCGCGCGCCGCTCGCCCCGCTGTCGGACGCGACGCGCGCCGGACTGCTGGCGGTGGCGCGGCGCCTCGATCCGCTGGTGCTGCGCTGGGCGCGATGAGCGCCGCACGCCGGCCGGCGCGAACCACGTCGCGGTGGGCTTGCGCTTGTGATGCGATCCCCGCCGCAACCCTGCCCAATTCATCGGATTGATAGAGCGGCAACGGAAGGCCACGGGAGCCATGCGCCGCATCGGCAGAATTCTCGCCTGGACAGCGGCCGTTGTGGTGGGTTTGCCGCTGCTGCTGGTGGCGGTGGTGCTGGCGGCCGGCAACATCGGGGCGGGGCAGCGCTGGATCTCGCGCCTCGTCCCTGCGCTGACCGGCGGAGAAATCCACATTGCCGGCCTGTCCGGCCGCTTCCCCGACCGGCTGCGCGCCACCTCGCTGCAAATCGACGACCCGAGCGGCCCCTACCTGACGATCCGCGATCTGGTTTTCGACTGGTCACCGCTGCAACTGGTGCACGCCAGGCTGGACATCGACCGGGTCGATGCCGCTTCGGTCGATTTCGCCCGCATGCCGCAGTCCAGCGGCGGCGGCAGTTCCGGCTTGCCGGTCAAAGTGACCGTGCACCAATTCAAGCTGGACCGGCTCACCGTCGGCGCGGCCGTCGCCGGCAGGCCCTATGACGTCGCGGTCAGCGGCACGGCGGCGCTGCAATCGATGTCCACCGGGGCAGCGCGGCTGACCGTGCAACAGCTCGGCGGGTCCGGCCGATATACCGTCGATGCCGCCATCAGCGCAGCGCGCCTCAACGTCACCGTCACGGCGCATGAGCAGGCGCACGGGCTGATCTCGGGGGTCGCCGGATTACCGGATATCGGTCCGATCGCGGTCAATGCCTCGCTGGACGGCCCGCGTGACGCCGTCGCCACGCGGTTGACCGCGAGCGCCGGGCCGCTGCACGCCCGTCTGGATGGCACGGTGGACCTGGTGCACAACGCCGCGAACCTGGATCTTGCGGCGGATGCGCCGTCGATGACGCCGCGGCCGGACATTTCGTGGCAGGCGGTCAGCGTCGCTGCGCATATCCGGGGACCATTCGAACAGCCGGAGCTGTCCGGGCGGGTTCGGATCGACGCATTGAAGGCGGCGGGTGCTGGCGTTGCGCGGCTGACCGCCGATGTGTCCGGCGATCGCGGCACGGCCAATCTGAAGGCTGTGCTCGATGGGCTGACCCTGCCGGGACAGGATGCGGCCTTGCTGGCTGCCGCGCCGGTCACGCTGGACGCCACCGCGCAGCTTGCCGCGCCGGGGCGGCCGGTGGTGTTCACCCTGCGGCATCCGCTGGTGCAGGCGCACGGCAAGGCGCGGACCGCCGGCCCGCTGTCGGCGCATGTGGTCATGACGGTGCCCGAATTGGCCCCAGTCACCGCGGCGGCCGGTCACCAGGTGCAAGGCCATACCGCGCTGACCCTGGACGTGGCGCGGCAGAATGCCACCACCACCATCGCATTGCAGGGCACGCTTGGCGTGACCGGCGGCCAATCCCAGGCGCAGGCCCTGCTCGGCGACGCGGCGCATCTGGACCTGGCCGCCAGCCTGACCGATGGGAACGCCACACTGACCCGGTTGCACGTGGCAGGCCGCGGCGTGGACGTCGCCGCCCATGGCAGCCTCGAGAACGGGCGCGTCGACCTGGACTGGTCGCTCGGCGTCACCGACCTGGCGGCGCTGGACCCCAGCCTCGACGGCGCGATCGCGGCGACCGGTCATCTCGGCGGGCCCGAGCAGGACCTGGCGGGGACCGCGGAGCTGAAGGGGCATGTGGGGGCGCAGGGGCTGGAATCCGGACCGCTGACGGTCCGGGTCGCCGCGCAGGGTCTGCCGGATCATCCCAGCGGCACGATTGCCGCGCAGGGCGCATTGCTGGGTGCGCCGATCGATCTGGCGGCGGCGGTTGCCCGCCAGGACGGCGCGATACGCGTAACGGTGCAGCGCGCGGACTGGAAGAGCCTTCAGGCCGGCGGCGCGCTCACCCTGCCGGCCGGGGCCAAGGTGCCTCAGGGCAGCCTGCACCTGCGCATCACCCGGCTGGCCGACCTGGCGCCGCTGTTGCACCAGCCGCTCACCGGCAGCATCGATGCCATGCTCGATGCCACGCAGGACACGGCGAAGCTGACGGTCACGGCGCAGGACCTTGGCCTGCCGGGCACCGCCCGGCTGCGCCGCGCCACGCTGGACGCGACGGTCGTCAACCCGCAGTCCAATCCTGACGTGCAGGCGAATCTGACCGTGCAAGGCGCCGCCGTCGGTTCGGTGTCAGGCGCCGGCGCCCAGATTAAGGTGCGCGGGCCGCAGAATGCGCTGGCGGTGACCATTGCCGCCGATGCTCCCGGCCTGGATGCCGCCCCTGTCCGCCTGACCGCGGCGGCGGTGGTGAACGTGCCGGCCCGGTCCGTCGCGCTGTCGTCGCTGCAAGCGGCGTGGAAGCAGCAGACCCTGCGCTTGCTCGCGCCGGCGACGTTCGACCTCGCCGATGGCAGCGCCATCGACCATTTGCGGCTGGGCCTGCGCCAGGCGGTGTTGACGGTGAACGGCCGGGTCAGCCCCACGCTCGACCTTACCGCGACCCTGCGCGACCTGCCGGCCGATCTCGCGGCGGTGGCCGCACCGTCGATTGCCGCCAGCGGCACGATCGCGGCGGAGGCGCGCCTGACCGGCTCACTGGCCCGGCCGGCCGGGACGGTACGCCTCACCGCGACGGGTCTGCGCGACCGGACAGGTCCGGGCGCCGCCCTGCCTCCGGCCGATCTCGCGGCCAACGCGACGTTTCAGGGCACGGCGGCGCGGCTGGATGTGCGGTTGACCGCAGGCCCGTCGCATGTGGCGGTTACCGGCACGGCGCCCCTGGCGGCGGCGGGGGCCGTGGATCTGCGCGCCGACGGCAGCCTGAACCTGGCCATGCTCGATCCCATCCTGACGGCACAAGGGCGGCGCGTGCGAGGCGTGGTCGCGCTGGACATGGATATCCGCGGCACCGTCGCGGCGCCGCGCGTGACCGGCACCGCCCGGCTCAGCGGGGGTGACGCGCAGGACTATCAGCAGGGGATTCACGTATCCGACATTAGTGCGCTGGTTCAGGCCGAGGGCGACCGCGTCCGGCTGGTGCGGCTCAGTGGCCGGGCCGGTCATGGTACGCTGGGTGGCAGCGGCACCATCGGTCTGACGGCGCCGATGCCGGTCGATCTCACTTTCTCGGCGGACGACGCCACGTTGCTGGCCAGCCCGCTGATCACCGCGACGCTCGATTCGCACATGACGGTGCGCGGCGCGGTGGATGGCCAACTGGCGGTCGGCGGGACACTGCATGTGCGGCAGGCCGATGTCCAGGTGCCGGACAAGCTGCCTGCCAGCGTCGCCGTGATCCCTGTGCGGGTCGCGGGCGCCCCGATCCGGCATCCGGCGGCACCACGGTCAGGCCCGGCCGTGGAGCGGACCATCGCACTCGACATAACGCTGGATGCTCCGGAGCAGGTGTTCATCCGCGGCCGGGGGCTGGATGTGGAACTTGGCGGCCGGGTGCACATCCGTGGCAACGCTTCCTATCCGCTGCCCAGCGGCGGCCTGAAGCTGCGCCGCGGCTCGCTGAGCCTGGTCGGCCAGACGTTGACCTTTACCGACGGCAGCATCGATTTTGTCGGCAACGGCATCACCAATCCCGGCATCAACCTGGTCGCCACCTCGACCACCGCGACGATGACGGCCACGCTGACCGTGAGCGGCACGGCGAGCAATCCCAAGATCACGCTCGCCAGCGTCCCGCAACTGCCGCAGGATCAGATTCTCGCCCAGCTTCTGTTCCATCAGGTCGAGGGGACGCTCAGCCCGTTCCAGGTGGCCGAGATTGCCGCCGGGCTGGCGCAGCTTTCCGGCACCACGTCGGGTCTCGATCCGCTCGCCAAGTTGCGCAGCACGCTGGGGCTGGACCAGCTATCGATCGGCAGCAGCGCCAACGGCAATCCGACGCTGCAGGCTGGCCGATACCTGGCCAAAGGCGTCTACGTTGGCGCGCAGCAGGCGACCGGCGGCAGCGGCACGCAGGCGACGGTGCAGGTCGACCTGACCAAACGGTTGAAGCTGGTCACGACGGCGGGGTCCGGTACCGCGACGACGCCTGGCGGATCGCCCACCGGGGAAGCGGAAAGCGTCGGCCTGACGTATCAGTTCGAATACTGATGGCTGTGCGACGGCCTGGTCACGTGCCGACGGGTTCCTGGCAGGTGTCTGCGGCGGTGGCGTATTTCGCCTGCATCGGGTTGGCGGCCAGCCGGCGGGAACGCCCACGGAGATGGCACTTGACTTCGCGTCAGACAAATCAGTTCACATGCGCGCCAAGCCGTTCGGCACTGCTGACGCCGCGATCATCCTGGCCCATATCCGCCGCGGCATCCTGCGCGCGGCCGCGCTGCACCAGATGTTGCTCGCCCGCGTCGCGCGTGGCCGCGACCTGGTGATTCTGCCGCTGCGCATGCCCCGCAAGAGCGCGCACCGGCGGCAATGGACCAGGCCGGAGGCCTTGACGAACCGTCCGGCGCGGCATTGCCCGGGCGCCGCAAGCGCGCGTCATCGCCCGCCCGGCACGGCGACTGGCTGAATGGGGTCGCAGACCGCTCGATGCCCGCCACCTGGCCTCGCCCGAGGAACTCGCGGCTTGGGTGCGCCGAGGCTCCATCGCGCCCGCAATCGCAGTGGATGACGCCTGCTGCACCACAGGCGGCGCCCGAGGCGACGGGTCCGCCCTGAGCGGATCGCACGCGACCCAAGCCTGACGCACGGGGCCGGCACACGGCCTGCCCCGCCGTTTCGATTCGTCCCGAACGTTGTGCTGCGTTGCTCCTGCGTTTGCCCGGCTGCCGGGACACGCCTGCGGGCTCGCGCACATCGAGAATTTGGGCGAGGCATTGCTCGCTGGGCCGGGATAGCGGCGAGCAATTCCAATAGCCAAACTGAAACCGGGTCGACCCGAAGAACGTTGTCAGATCAAGTGTATTCCGCTACTGTAGCGCATGGTTCCAGGTACAAATCCCCGCCGCTTCGCCGAACTGGACGCCCTGCGAGGAATCGCTGCGCTATGGGTGGTAGTATTTCATTATACGTCTGGAGTCCAATCCTGGGCGCCGGGCCAATCGCTGCTCGTCGCTGAAATCACCCCATGGTCTTCAAATATCGAAGGCTGGTACGCGGTTCATCTGTTTTTTATCATATCCGGATTTGTCATCACGATGACTCTGGAGCGTTGCGGCCAACTGAAGGAGTTCGCCGTTTCCCGCTTCGCACGGCTCTACCCGACGTATTGGTGTGCACTGAGCGTCAGCGGAGCGCTCATCCTGGCGTGGCCACTGCCTGGGCAACATGTCACGTTGTTGCAGATATTCGTCAACTTCAGCATGCTGCATGATTTCCTGGGCGTGGGCAGCGTCGATACTGTCTATTGGTCTCTGGCTTACGAGATGGGATTTTACGCGCTTGCCGGGCTGGTGCTGCTAGCTGGGGTCAAAAGACACGCGGAAGTCCTTGGGGCGTGTTGGGTTCTAATTGCGTTGGTCCTCCTCAAGCTGCTGCCGCAGGTCGGCACGGAAATTCCGTGGCGCGTCCAACTGGCGACTGCTCTGCCATACGCCGGGCTGTTCACCGCGGGATTGACGTTCTATAAGATTTGGAGTGCCGGCATAAATCGCTGGCGCGTCGGTCTTCTGGTGTTGTGCTATTCGCAACGAGTGGTGTTTTCCGGCGAGAAAACGTTGGTCTTTACAACGCTGTTTTTCATTATTTTCATATTCTGCGTCTCAGGACGTGCCGCCTTTCTCAACCACCGGATACTGCTGTGGCTGGGCGCAATCAGCTATCCGCTTTATCTGACCCATGCCGTGGTCGGCGTTCGGATGCAGCTGACGTTGCACATGCTGGGTCTGCCAGCGTGGCCCAATCTTGTGCTCTGTACCACAGCCGCCCTGGGACTGGCATCGGCAACCAGTTGGTACGTCGAGCGTCCTGCTGGACGCATGATACGTGACACCGCAGCTCGCTGGAGCGCTGAGGCGGCGGCCGTACCAACCCCGACCTGAAAACCGGTCGGGATCGTCGGCCAGAGCTGTTACGGCGTGCAGCAAGCCGTCGATATCCAACAGCGGTTCCGGCCCGTCATTGCACTCCAGGTCGCAATCGGACCGCGCACGCGTGGTTCGCCGGCCGCGAGCCATCGGCTCGGTCGCGGCTGCGGCGCCAGTTGCAGGACGATGGATCCGGTCCTGATTGCGACGCGGTAGTCCTCGCGCCGGCGATGCAGCACGGACCAATCAACCCGTGCCCATCAACCCGCTCCCGTCAAAGCGGGTCGCCGAGCGCACGGCGATCGTCCTGACGATCGATCAGCCGCTTGTCCCGTACGGCGGCTGCCGTGACCGGACTGCCCAGCAACTGCGCCACGTGCTGCACGATCACCGAAGCGGACGCCGGCGTCGGGATGATCTCGCCAAGCCCGGCGGCAAACAGTGCATAATCCGGCGATCCAATGAACATCATCTTCATCTCCGGGCGCCTGATCTTTGCCATCAAGGCCAGAGACACGCCGTTCGGCTTGCCGGGCGGGAAATCGATCGACGCAATCAGCAGCTCGATCAGCGCCGCACTTTCCAGTGCATCGAGGGCCACCATCGAGTCGGGGATGGCGATCGTGTCGTAACCGTTCCTGTTGAGCGTCTCGGCCACCTTCTCGCCAAGCTGGGGTTCGTCCAGCACCACAACGACACGCGCGGGCATAACATCCTCACTATCCTGTGAACGCGGCCCTCCGAGCCTTCCTATGTGCGGCCCTGTATGCGGACCTATGTGGGGTCCTATATGCGGTCCTATATGCAGTTTATATGCCGCAGGCATGGGCGCCATCAACGCGCGCCAAGGCCAGATCGCACCATCATGGCGCACGATTATGCGAATTCGGGTGCGTCCGCGGTCCCGCACGGTGCCGGTTCCGGCGCCGGCGAATGCGCCTTTCCTGACCCAGACACGCTGCCCCGATCGGCCGCTTGCCCGCCAGGCCCGGCAAGTTGATGCTTCCGGCCATGACGGCACGGCACGCATTCATCGTCGGCGGGACAGGACAGATCGGGCGCGCCGCGGCAGCGGAATTGCTCGGCCGGGGCTGGCGGGTGACGATCGCCGCACGCGGCGGCCGCGCCATGCCGCAGGACCTGCTGCAACAGGGAGCGACGTTTGCCGCGATCGACCGCGAGGAACCGGATGCCCTCGCCAGGGCGACCGGCGCCGGCGCGGATGCCGTCATCGACACGGTCGCCTTTGACGCGGGCCATGCCCGGCAGTTGCTCGCGGTCGAGGACAATGTCGGCGCTTTCGTCGTCATCTCCTCGGCCGCCGTGTATCGGGACGAGCAGGGACGCACGCTCGACGAAGCGCGGGACAGCGGCTTTCCGGAGCTGCCGGTGCCGGTCACCGAAGCGCAGCCCACCGTCGCCGCCGGTCCAGCAACCTACTCGACGCGCAAGATCGCGCTGGAGCAGACCCTGCTCGATCACGCCAGGCGGCCGGTGACGATCCTCCGGCCGTGCGCGATCCACGGCACCCATTCCCGCCATCCGCGCGAATGGTGGTTCGTCAAGCGCATGCTGGACCGGCGCGCGTTCATTCCCATGGCGCATCAGGGCAGCAGCCGCTTTCACACCACCGCGGTGGCGAATATCGCCGCCCTGGCCGCGACGGCTCTGGAGCACCCGGGCAGCCGCATCCTGAACAGTACGGACCCGCAAGCGCCCTCGGTCGCGGAAATCGGCAGCGGTATCGCCGCGCATCTGGGCTACCGGGGACGCCTGATCGGGCTTGGTCCCGAGGCGCCAGGCACTGTGGGCGTATCGCCCTGGTCGGTACCGCGTCCGTTCATTCTCGATATGGCGGCGGCACATGCCCTGGGCTACCGGCCGCGCACAACCTACGAACAGGCGATCGGTCCGCTCTGCGACTGGCTCGCCGGCCAGGACGCCAGCGACTGGCAGGCCGCGTTTCCCGTCCTGGCGAACTATCCCTGGCCGCTGTTCGACTATGCCGGCGAGGACGCTCTCGAACTTCGGCATCTGGAGGGCAGCGGTTCGGGTTGAACCGCGCGGTGGGGTGGCTGCCGAAGGCTTGCTCGGACTTGCGCATCCACGGGCACCGTAGCGGTGCGGAGTTCGTGCCGTTCGATCATGATCCCTCTGGCACGGCCCTTCCGCTTAAGCCGGGACATCGCCGCGTGACCAGCAGCCCCTTGGCCCTGCATGGCATATGGCGTGATTTGGCGTACCGTCAGCGGGCGCCCGGCTTTGCGGAGGACGGCTGGTATGACGTTGCCCTGAAACGACTCGCTATCTGGCGGCGAGGCTTATTGAGGGGTTCGCCAGGCCGAGGATGGGTTGACGATGCGTTGGTCAGGGCAGGCCTGGCGGGTCGAGCAGCCGCGTAAGCAAGTATCTCTAACACAATGCGGCCGCAGGCCGCAGCCAAACTCCCAAACACGCGGCCAATGCCGATCAATCCGCACGGATGTTGAGGGGGCCGCAAAAGATCGGGTCGGTACGAGACATCAGCGTTCATCTTTATTCATCTGCGGCAAACCTTTCTTTGCCGCGGGCCCCGATTTCCCGCAGAAGGATTCGGAACCGTCCGTGCCGCGTGCAGCCGAAAATGGTTTTGCCGCAGATATTTCAATGCTGTCGGCGGCTTCGGGGGTACCTCGCGGATCAGCGTCAAATCTTTGCGGGCCACGACGCTTCCGATCGTTAGTAGTACAGAAGGCACAGAAAAAGCCAAAGCCACAAAGCGCACAGAAAGCCTTGGTAATCTGAAGTTGCCCGGTTCCATGGACATCCGACACTTTGGCTTGGAGGAGTCCACGATGGCCAAGAAGCAGCCAGTCTATACCCCGGAATTCCGCCGGCAGATGGTCGAGCTGGTTCGTGCCGGCCGCTCGCCGGAGGAACTGTCCCGCGAGTTCGAACCAACGGCGCAGTCGATCCGCAATTGGGTCGCGCAAACCGACCGTGATGCCGGGCACCGCGACGGCGGATTGCGGACCGATGAACGCGCCCCAACTTCGACTTCGCCCGCTGTCCTGGCGTGCTTGCGGCGCAATCCTGCCATTGCACCATGTGCCTCCCATCCACGCATGGCAGGCGGAACGAGGTGCCAAATCCTGCCCGCTCGCCGCAGGAACGCCGGTGGCCCCCCGGTGGACCCTCGCCGCCCTTGCCAGCCGCCCGCACGCGTGCTTAACCGCCGCCCTTCCCTGCCGGGGCGGTGGCATCCGTCCCGGCTATGCCCGCCGCCGCACGGTCTGCCGGCCCGACAGGGTCCCGGATCGAACGGCGTGGCCATCCCGGCCGGGGCCGACAGCCAGAGGGTCGCACATCATGCCGCTCTATGAATGCGTGTTCATCGCACGCAACGACGTGACGCAGCAGCAGGTCGACGGCATCGCCGACAACATCGCGGGCCAGCTCGAAACCGACGGCGGCGCGGTCAAGAAGCGCGAATACTGGGGCCTGCGCAGCCTGTCCTACCGGATCAAGAAGAACCGCAAGGGCCACTACATGCTGCTCGGGCTCGACGCCAGGCCCGCCTTCATCACCGAAATGGAACGCCAGCTTCGCCTGAACGAAGACGTGCTGCGCTTCATGACCATCAACGTCCCCGAGATCGAGGAAGCGCAGTCCGCGATCCTGTCGCGCAAGTCCGACGATCGTGAGCGTACCTTCCGCGGCCCCAAGCCCTCGGGGCGCTTCGAAAGCGGCCGCCGCCGCGGCTACGACGAACGCGAGGAATTCCGCGCCCGCGACGAATTCGTCCCCGATTTCCGCGGCGGCGTCGAGGAGTAGGCCGTCATGTCCGACAGCACCGAGATCAATCCCGCCGCACGGCGCGCCGCCGTCGGCGCCCGCCGGCCGTTCTACCGCCGCCGCAAGTCCTGCCCGTTCTCCGGCCCGAACGCGCCGAAGATCGACTACAAGGACGTGCGGCTGCTGTCGCGCTTCCTGTCGGAACGCGGCAAGATCGTGCCCAGCCGCATCACCGCGGTGTCGGCCAAGAAGCAGCGCGAACTCGCCCAGGCGATCAAGCGCGCGCGCTTCCTGGCGCTGCTGCCCTACATCGTGAGCTGAGGAGGCAAGGACATGGCCGCCGTTGACCTGATCCTGCTCCAGCGGGTCGAGAACCTGGGGCAGATGGGCGACCGGGTGAAGGTAAAGCCCGGCTACGCCCGCAACTTCCTGCTGCCGCAGAGGAAGGCGCTGCGCGCCAGCAAGGACAACCTCGCCCGCTTCGAAGAGCAGCGGGCGCAGTTGGAAGCGCAGAATTTGAAGCGCCGCGAGGAGGCCGAGCGGGTCGCCGAGCGCGTCGGCGGGCTGAGCGTGGTGGTGATCCGCCAGGCCGGCGAATCCGGCAGCCTGTACGGTTCGGTGTCGGCGCGCGACGTTGCCGATGCCGCCACCGAAGCCGGGCTGACGATCAATCGCCAGCAGGTGGTGCTGGTGCATCCGATCAAGACGCTCGGCCTGACGCAGGTGCGGGTGATGCTGCATCCCGAGGTGACGATCCCGGTCACCGTCAACGTCGCGCGCAGCCCGGAGGAGGCGGAACGCCAGGCCCGCGGCGAGCGTGTCGGCGCCGAGGCCGAGGAAGAGCCGCCGATCGACGCCGCCGCGATCTTCGAAGCGCCCGGCGAAGGCGAGCAACCCAGCGTGTAGCGCCGCACGGGGGAGAAGTTTCTCCCCCTCCCGCTTGCGGGAGGGGTCGGGGGAGGGTGAAACGTCACCCCGCCGCACCCTCCTCTGCCCCCCTCTCTACGAACGGCTACGAATACCTCCGTAGGCAACCAGGGCTCGCAGCGAAGCCAGATTGCCGCAGATGACCGGTATTGTGGCGCAAACGCAAAAAGCGCCGGATCGAAACGGACGCGACGCAGCGCCACCTAATTGTTTGGCGCTGGCTCCGCGTCCCGGCACCGACCTTAGGGAGGCGCGACGAGTAAGTGTTATGCGCGCAGGGCACGTGGTGGCCGTGGCCGTGTTATCAGTCGGACTCATCACGAAGCTGATTCCTCCTGATGTATGCTGGGGGGACTGTCCAAGTCATGGGAACGAAGTTGTATTCCTCGCTGACAACTTTCTTTCTCGCGTCAACAATGACGCGCTGCACCTGCCATTTCCAACAAAACCCAGTTTCGCGCTTCGCTCCGATGAAGTCGAAAAACCGTATCGACGCATAGAGCCAGAAATTGGTTCGGCGTTCTCCAATCAGTTTATGTTGGGTGCGGGCGCTTCGGCGAGATCCTGAGCAAGCGGCGCGTCTCGCTATGGGGCACGCACGCGGTCGGCCTGATGCCGCCGCCGCATTGCAGGGAACCGCGGATGAACGCAGATGAACGCCGATAAAGTCGGGTAGTCGCGAGGGCGGTGCCTGCCTCACAACCGCCAGACCAGCCGATGGATCTCGACCGCAGCCGGCCAAAGTTCAGCAGCGGGCACCGCCGCAAGTTCCTGGCTCGGAGATAATTCATGCACTGTGCACGATGCATATTGTCATCCGCACGGACCGTCTTCAATTTGACAGCCACAGCGTGCTCGATCAACCGGTCGGCGATATATCGCCCCGCGACATCACCATGATACCGCACCGTCACGCCGGCCTGCTGACCAACGGCAAGCCCTGTCTGCCATAATTCGATTATTCATACACCAGCGCGTTTTCGTAGACCTTTTCCAGGAATCCGCACCCGAGCGTGTTGGCCACAGTCAGCGTACCGCCGATGGTACGTCGGGAGATGCGGTTCGACACCGAAGCATCTGCGTTCATCAGCGTTCATCCGCGGTTCCATTTTCTAAATTGCATGGTGAGACGGAAAGTTTGCCAATTGGTTCATGGTTTTTCAAAAATACCAATTCATAATAATATTTTTTCGGCGTGTTTTTCGCTATCGCGGACGTCCGGTTGCTTGTCCCCGCATCCACCCGGTGGCGATTATGGTGCAACCGCTCGATCGGACGTTCCGAACTCAAGTTCACCCCCGGGCAGCATGCCGCGTATTCCGCTGCCCTCCCGCACTGGCCGAATCGCCTACACGATTGCCGGAAGACCCTGACAGATCATCATCGGCCGCCCCGCGGCATCGAGCGAGGCTCCCTACCTCTCCGTGGTTTTTCGTGGTCTCCGTGTCAAGCGCTTGCAGCAGAGCAAACCGCACCAAGGGCGCAAGCATACGCG
>Ga0335072_10006220_pt1 | contig 17490 bp, 21 predicted proteins | sample Lox_Sample_21_FD_206725 | JGI IMG/M metagenome (GOLD analysis project Ga0335072, IMG submission 206725) | Soil microbial communities from Loxahatchee National Wildlife Refuge, Florida, United States - Lox_Sample_2.1 | ecosystem: Environmental > Terrestrial > Soil > Wetlands | place: USA...
TGACGAGTGCGCCCTGCGCGACTGGCTGGTCAGCATTGCGCCGGAAGGCTTCACGGCGCGTGACGGGCATGGGCCTGCCGACGTCACGGTGGTCGGCCCGGCTGGCCGACTGCTACTGGTGCTCCTTCGCAGACTGCCTGCGAATGGCGAGAACGTCCTGGTGACCGGCGACCCGGAGCTGCTGGCAGGCTTTCTGGCCAGCACCCCGTTCTGACGCCTAGCCCGGCGCGCCGAGCAGTTTTAGCCCGACCACGAGCAGGACCACGCCCGCCAGGAACATGCCCGCTGGGATCTGGTGGTTTAGCAGGGTGGCCGTGGCGCGCACGATGATGCCGCTGACGGCTAACACGGCACCGGCTATCAGCAAAGCCGGGGCCGCTCGGGGCGGGACACCTGCCGGGCAGACCCAGTCTCCACCGTGCACGGATCGGGGCCGCCCGCACCGGGTACAGCGATCGAGGTTCGACGCCTGACCGATCCAGCGCTGGAAGCGCGGCGCTACGTCAGTTGAGCTCATGAGGCACCTCCGCTCTCGCAGCAGACCTGACGCGGGCTAGAGCCAGCTCAGCCGCGCGCTCGTCACGTCGTCGCCCGCGGGAGCTGTGCCGAGCCGTCCGGCCTTGACCTCACCGAGCATGCTGGCAACGGCCCGCTCGACGTCAGGCACCATCTCGCGCAGCTTGCCGGCATCCGCCGCCAGCGTCGCGTCAAGCTCGATGCCGGCCCGATCCAGCAAGCCCTCGAGGTCCGACAACATCGTGCCGACGAAGCCAACCGGATCGCTGGACAGATCGCGGTCGAACACCCGCCTGCCAGGCTCCCAGTCCTTCATCTTCGGGTGATGATGCGCCCGATCCAGGCTGCCTGGCGTGCTCGCCGTGCTTTCCAGCAGGTCGGCTCGCCAGACCGGCTCAGCGATGCTGATCGGGCGGGCTGAGTAGATGGATCCGGTCAGCGCGCCAGGTTCAAGCATCCGGACCTCAAGCCGGACGCCGTGCTCCGGGCCCTCCTGCCCCTCCTTGGGATTGGGGTCGACGAAGTAGATGTCACCCACTACGACGCCGATACGGTCGAACCCGAACAACTGCAGCATCTCGCCGTCCAATCTCGTCGATGTCTCATCCATCAGCAGCACTGCCATCATCATCACCCAGGCTCGTCACTGCGGCCAGCGGCTGCGGCCCGGCGGGAACCGGGACTGACGGCCCCGCTGTTCCTGGCTTTGTGCCCTGTCGGTTGGAACTGGCCTGCAGTTGACTCCAAGGAGAGCTCAGCAGCGGAGGTGAATTGCCGTGACCGAGCAGATGTCAGTCCTTGGGGCCCAGCCGTTCTTGCGGACGCTTCCAGCCGACTCCATAACACGCCTGGCCGAGACAGCACGGCATATCAGCGTCCCGGCGGGCCACCGGCTCTTCGATGAGGACTCCCCGGCACGGAAGTTCTGGATCATCGACGCTGGCCAGGTGGCACTAGACGCGCTCGTGCCGGGGGTCGGCAGGGTGGTCATCGAGCGGCTTGGCCGGGGGGATGTGGTCGGCCTGTCGTGGCTCGAGCCTCCGTATCAGTTCCGGTACGGGGCAATCACCACCCAGCCCATGCAGGCATACGAATTCGACGCCGTGGCCGTCCGGGCCGCTTGCGAGCAGGAACCCGCTCTCGGCTACGCGCTCCTGAACCGCTTCATGGCTATCGCGCTGCACCGGCTGCAGGCGACGAGGGCGCGCTTGCTGGAGGCGAGGTCACCGGCCATGTCGGCCAGGCTGAGCTAACCGGCTGCCGATTCGCGAGGATCCGGCCGGTCAACGTTCCAGTGCCGGACGACCGACGCGATCCACTGCCGTCCCGGCTTGTCGTCCTTCCGGTGATAACCGCGTAGCAGCATCCGGCTGATCACCCGCTGGCCGCCGTCGTTGTCGCCGTACAGCAGATCGATCCCGAGCACCACCTCGTCGTCGTCGCTCTTGATAACCGTGACGGCCTCGTCGAACTGCGGATCACCGCTGTCGCGGAAGGCGCCCTGCCAGAAACCCATGTCGCCAGGCGCGATCAGGATGTCGCGGCCTTGGTGGCGGAAGGTCTCCAGCTCCGGCCGCGGCGGGTTGATTTGCACGCCGGTCAGGAAGCGCCAGCCGTGCAGCACCGCAATGCCCGGTCCTGCGTTGCGAATCGAGATGCCCAGGTACACCACGCCGTTCTCGAACTCGGCACCGCCCCGGCCGCCTTCCAGCATCATGTGACGGCCTTCTTGGAAGAAGATCTTCTGCGGGCTGTCGTCCACGCGGGAGGGCACCAGCAGCGGCCGCATGTTGACCATCAGAGCCTGCTCGGCGACGCGCGCGGCCCGGTTCGCCGACCGGACCGAGGCGAACGTCGCGACCGCGAGTACGAGCGTGCCGGCGCCGGTCGCGAGGGAAGAGACTTCTGTCCAGCTCGTCATTGCTGCCAACGGTACCCGACCTTCATTGGCCGCCATGATGGGCTTCTACCAGCTAGTCTGTCCGGTCCCGGCATTGCTACGATGGTTAACTCTGCATTAATCCTCGTTGTCTAATTATCGATAATTCTGATAATTCTTGCGGAAGTGCTCAGTGAGGTTATGGCTGCGGCTCAGAGCTCGCGCGATTTCGTGATCGACGCCGGCGCGAGCGCAAGCACCGACGTTGTGCAGGCGATGGCGGACGCCCCAAGCCTCGACGGCGGACTGGCCTGGGCGAACGGCGGCCCGGTTCGGGTCAGCGGCCGTGCCTGGCTCGATACCTTCGACTGGCGCCTGTACCGGGCCGGCCTCACGCTCGAGCAGGTCACCGGCCGCGATCGGGCCGAGCTGGTGCTCACCGGCCGGGAAGGGGACGTACTGGCGGTCGCGCGGCTGGCGGTCAGCCGCAAGCCACGCTGGCCAAGCCTGGTCAGCGCGCTGCCGCCTGGTCCCCTGCGGGAGCTGATCGAGCCCGTGGCCGGCGTCAGGGCCCTGTCTCCCGTCGCCCGGGCCACCAGCCGGGTTAGTGAGCTCCGCGGGCTGAACGACGATGCCAAGACGGTCGCGAGGCTGGCCGTGGACCGAATGTCTGTAACGTACCCCGCTCGGGCTTCGGCTCCGGCCAGGCTGATGCTGACGCCGGTTCGCGGCTACTCCGGAGTTACCGACCGCGTCGGCCGGGCTATCGCTGGCGTGCCGGGCGTTAGCCCGTTCCGCGGATCCGCCCTCGACGCTGCCCTGGCCGCAGTTGGCCAGCGAGCCGGCGAGCGGCCGGGAAAGGCCGCCTCGGTACGGCTGAGCCCCGCGATGCCCGCCGGTACCGCGATGGCGGCGATCCTCACCGGGCTGCTGGACGCGCTGGAAGCCAACGTCCCCGGCACCGTCCGGGATGTCGATACCGAGTTCCTGCACGACCTGCGCATCGCAGTTCGCTGGACCCGGTCCGCATTGAAGCTGTGTGGCGACGCGCTGCCCGGCGGCCTGGCGCGCGAGTATCGGCCGGAGTTCGGCTGGCTCGGCGACCTGACCACGCCGACCAGGGACCTGGACGTCTACTTGCTGGGCTTCGCGGGCATGGCAGCGGGGCTGGTCGGGGCGAGCGAGAGTGAGCTCACCCCGTTCCGTGACTACCTGGTGCGCTCCCGAGCGCGGGAGCACCGCCGGCTCGCCAGGGGGCTGCGGTCGGCGCGGTTCGCCCGGCTGACCGCGGGCTGGCGGGAATCGCTGGACGACGTCCGTCCGGCTCGTAAACGTCTGACGGTCGCGCAACTCGCGGACGAGCGCATCCGCGCGGCCCAGCGGAAGGCGCTGCGGGCTGGCCAGCTGATCACTGTCGCATCGCCACCAGAGCGACTGCACGACCTGCGCAAGCGCTGCAAGGAGCTGCGGTACCTAGTAGAGATGTTCGGGTCGCTGCATGACCCGGCGCAGCACTGGCAGGCGGTCAGGGAGCTCAAGGCGCTGCAGAACTGCCTGGGCGAGTTCCAGGATGCCGAGGTTCAGCGGACTGAGATGCGCCTGTTTGCCGGCCAGATGCTGGCCGATCGCAGCGCCCCCGCAACGACGCTGCTCGCAATGGGCGAGATCGCCGCCGACTTGGCGCGGCGCCAGCGAGCGGCAAGGAACGAATTCGGCAGCCGATTCGCGGACTTTGCCAGCCCGGCTAGCCAGGCGAGGTTGACCGAGCTCGCGCGGACGGCCGCCGCGTGAAGATCTTCGCCAGCTACAACATCAAGGGCGGCGTCGGCAAGACCGCCACGGCGGTCAACCTCAGCTACCTAGCTGCCAGGGACGGCTATCAGGTGCTGCTGTGGGACCTCGACCCGCAGGGGGCGGCCAGTTACCTGTTCCGGATCAAGCCGCGGGTCAAGGGCGGCGGCAAGGGCCTGATCAAGGGCACCAAGTCGGTTGACGCCGCGATCAAGGGCACTGACTTCGACGGCCTCGACCTGCTGCCGGCCGACTTCACCTACCGGAACCTGGACTTGCTCCTCGACGCGGCGAAACGGCCGGAGCGGCGGCTGGCCAGTCTGCTGGCGCCACTGAAAGCTGAGTATGACGCCGTCTTCCTCGATTGCCCGCCGAGCATCTCGCTGCTGTCGGAGAGTGTGCTGCACGCTGCCGACGTGCTACTCGTGCCCCTCATACCGACAACGCTTTCTGTGCGCACCCTGGACCAGCTCACCGAGTTCGTCGGCAGCTTCAACGGGCACCGGCCCGACGTGCTGGCGTTCTTCTCGATGATCGATAGGCGCAAGCGGCTGCACACGCAGATCGCGCAGGAGCTGCCTGCCGCCCGCCGCAGCTTCGCGACGACGGTGATCCCGTCGGCATCGCTCATCGAGCAGATGTCGGTGCACCGTGCGCCAGTCGCTGCGTTCGCGCCCCGCAGCCAGGCCGCGCGCTCCTACCGCGAGCTCTGGCGTGAGGCGCGCGAGCGCGCGGGCCTGGAACAGGCGGTGAGTCCAGACCCCGATAGCGTCAGGGAATAAGGACGATCTTGCCGCGGGTGTGGCCGCGCTCAAGTTCGGTGTAGGCGTCCCGAACCTGTGACAGCGGGAACGTCGCAGCGATGGGTACCTCGAGCTTTCCCGCGGCTACTAGAGCTGCGAGCTCGGCCAGGACCGCCGCGCTCGCCCCGGCGGCGTTCCCTTCCGCCTTGACGCCATGCTCAGCGACGGCCGCGAAGTTCACGATGGTGTCGATTCGCTCCGGCCGGACGCCAAGGTCGAGTGCGAGCTGGACGTAGTCGCCGCCCTGGGTGTCGATCAGCGCATCGACCTGAGGCGCAGCGGCCGCCTTGATGCGCTCGGCGACGCCGTCGCCGTAGCTCACCGGGATGATGCCGTGCTCGGCAAGCCACACGTGGTTCGTCTCGTTTGCGAGCCCGATGACCGAAGCGCCAGCCAGCCGCGCCAGCTGAACCGCGATCGACCCGACGCCGCCGGCTGCGCCCGCCACTACGACCGTGTCACCCGTAGCCGCCGCGACCGCGCGCACAGCGGCGTAGGCCGTCGCGCCCGCGACAAAGAGCGAGCCGGCCACATTCCACGGCACCCCAGCTGGGCGAGGCGTGAGGTTCTGCACATCTGCAACGACGTACTCGGCGTGGCTGGCGCGGTTGTCGGTGTAGCCGATTACCTCGTCGCCGACGGAGAAGCCGACCACGCCGGGGCCTGTGCTGGTCACGATTCCGGCCAGGTCGCTGCCCTCGCCGGAGGGGAAACTCGCGGGGAACCTGGAGTGCAGTTCGCCCGACCGGATCTTCCCCTCGCCGGGGTTGATGCCAGCCGCCTTGACCTGTACTAGGACCTCCCCCGGCCCTGGCTCAGGCGTCGGAACGTCCACCACGTTCAGGACGTCGACCCCGCCGTACTCCCCGAACCGCACTGCTTTCACAGCGCACCCCCATTCGCCCGTTCTCCTAGCGTCATTCAGCGACCTGCAGGCCAGCGCAGGTGATAAGGCTAGCGAGTGCGCAGCGCCACTCAGTCGCCGAGGGCGCCGGGGCTGGCCGGGATTAGAAGTGGTGCACGACTCGTGCTGCCGCGCACGGTGCGCAGAGCGGTACCCCAAACGTGCCGAGCAGCTCCGATGTGGACGGGCCGGTAATCACCGCGTCCAGCATTTCGCAGATGCCGCCGTCCTCGGGATGGGCGCGCGCGCACATGCACAGGCAAGGCCGGTGCCGCAAGACCCGCGCGGCGGACTCGGTAACGGCCCGAACTTCCGGCCGGTTCGCTGCGTCCGCGACAGCATCGCGTGCAGACCGCAGGCGAGCTAGCCCATCCGACAGGGCCTGGCCGAGGCGGCGGCCAGCCTCTGCCAGCGCGTCAGCCAGCTCGGTGTCCTTGTCATCGCTCACGGTCGCCCCCCTTCGGCGGTCTGGCCTAGCTTTGACGCTACCTCCTGGCCCGCCCGGCGGATATACCCAGACTTGCCAGCGCTTGGAGGACAAGCCGGGGAGGGCGGCCGAGCTCGGCAGCGCTACCGACGGTGCCTGGCCCGCCGTTCCTCCTCCGCAGCCGGATCCGTTCCCTCGGCGTACTCGTCCCCGTTCTGGCGATACACACCGCCGCGCGCATAAGTAGCGGCCGGATCGAGGAAACTGGCAAGCGCGTCGGCCGTCCCGCCGTCTTCGCTGCCAAAGTCGTCACCCTGCCCCGGCAGGTCGGCAGAGCGCTGCGCCTCGATGATGGACTGCAGCTTGCGGGGGAACTCTCGCCATGGCCCTGACCGGAAGGCTCCCTTGACCGCGAACACGAGCGCCGGGGTCAGCAGCCGGTCCAGATGAGCGGTTGCGGAACGGTGGAAGATCTCTGACGGAGCTCCGGCTTTGTCGGCGATGCTCGCAGCCAGTACCGCGGCACACCCGTCGGCCATCCGTGCGGCTGAGCGCCTGATCCACGGGAAGGCGGGCCGACGGTGAATCGTGCCGTCCGGATGGACGTGCCGCATCAGCGAGAAAGCATAGGCATGCGCGAACAAGTGCGACAGGGGCACGTAATACCGGTGGTACAGCCCGGTCGCCAGGACGAGCCCGTGCTCCCGTTCCAGCCAGAGGGCCAGATCCCTGATGTTCAGGTCCGGGCCGACCTCGCCGAGCGCCAGTACGGCGCTGTCGATGGCGGTCCTTGATCCAAGGTCGGCGTTGATGAGGTAAGGCACCGGCCCCGCGCCGCCGTAGCTCGGCGCTGACAGGTGCGCGATTGCGTCGCCGGAATGAACGCAGTACAGGCCGACTATGCAGGTCTCGATCGCGGCGCGGGCCAGCAGCACGGCGTCATCATCGCGGCGCATGGTGACCGAGTTACGAGTGAGCCGCTGCAGCCACAGCAGCCGCAGCAATGCCAGCTGCGCCGCATCCATGCCGGTTGCCTTGTCACCTGGCCAGTGCCGACACGTGATGAGCTTGTGCGCCCTGCGGTTCACGCGCCCTCGCCGCCACAGGTCCGGGTAAGGCAGCACTCCCCGAAGGAGCTGCCACGAGACCGCGACCACTGGCTTCATCCTCTCAGCATGCCTGGCCGCCCGGGACGCGCACCACTTGGTGCGGCGTGTACCACAGCCCGGCGCAGACCCGGCGTCGCGCTAGGGTACCGCTGAGATGCATATCGTCGGCATGGTGCTGCACCCCAAGCGCGACTCGGCCGAGGCGGTGGCCGCCGTGCTGGACTGGGCTACGCGCAGGAACATCCAGGTGCTAGGCATCGACTCCGAGATCAGGCGGCTCAACTGCGCGGCCGCCTCGGTTTCCGACACCGAGCTCGGCCGCCGTTCCGATCTGGTCGTGAGTCTTGGCGGGGACGGCACGATGCTGCGCGCGATGCGGCTAGCCGACCGCCACCGCGCGCCGGTCCTCGGGGTGAACCTGGGCAAGGTGGGTTTTCTGGCCGAAGTGGACGTGCCCGACTTGCCGGACGCTCTATCAGCCGTCGACGCGATGGATTACACCATCGAGCCGCGGCTGGCGGTCGACGCGGTCATTGGCGACCAGGTCGTCACGGCCTTCAACGACATCGCTGTGGTCCGCTTCCCGGGGCGGCCGACGGCGAAGGTCGCGGTCCTGGCTGGCGGGAACCCGTTCGTCAGCTATGCCGCAGATGCGATCGTTGTCGCCACGCCGGCCGGCTCGACTGCCTACAGTTTCTCGGCCGGCGGCCCGATCGTGAGTCCGTCGGTCGAGGCGGTCCTTGTGACCCCGGCCTCGCCGCACTCCGCCTATAACCGCGGCCTGGTGCTGTCGGTCGGTGACAGCCTGGCCCTGGAGCTTCTGCCAGATAGCGGTGAGCTTGCCATGGAAGTGGACGGCGAAGTCGCTGCGCAGCTTATTCCGGGGGACCGGGTCGAGTTGCAGCCGCGGCCCGGCGCTGCGTCCGTGGTCCGCTTCGGTCGGACGACCTTTTACGAGCGTGCCCGGCGCAAGCTCCGGCTGACCGACTCGGCCGAGATCACGGTGGACTAGCTGGCCCGTGCACCGTCTGGCCGCGTAGAGAATGGCGTTATGTCAGACCGATGGGGTGACAGCGGCGAGCCTGCGATCCGGCGCCTGGGCGAGCCCGACGCGGTCGAGCTGCTGGCCGACCCCGACCGGCCGAGGGCTTGGACGCTGCTGGTGGGCAGCACCCCGCAGTCGTACGTGGACCTGGACGACCCGCTGTACCTCGACTTCGAGTACGTCCGGCGCCTTGGTCACCTGCTGGACCTCGCTGCGCCGGAGGCCAGGCCGCTGCGAGTGCTGCATCTGGGCGGCGGGGCGCTGAGCCTTGCGCGTTACGTGGCGGCGACCCGGCCAGGATCCAGCCAGCTCGCGGTCGACTGTGACGCAGACATGGTGGACCTTGTACGGGAACGGCTGCCCCTGCGCCAGCCGGGCCGGCGCGCCGGCGGTAAGCCGGGGCGGATCAGGGTCCGCATCGGCGATGCACGGGCTGTCCTGGAGAAGCTGCGGCCTGCCTCCTTTGATGTGGTAATCGCCGACCTGTTCGCGGGCGCGCGCACCCCGGCCCATCTCACCTCCGTCGAGTTCACCGCGGCAGCAGGCCGGGCGCTCGCACCTGGCGGTCTGTTCGCGGCCAACATCGGCGACGGCCCGCCGCTGGCCCACACCAGGGCCAGGGCTGCATCGGCACGTGACGTCTTCCGTGCTGCCTGCGTCATCGGTGACGCGGCTGTGCTACGCGGCCGCCGGTTCGGCAACCTTGTGCTAGCGGCCTCAGATGATGACCTGCCGGTGGCCGCTCTGACCCGCCGGGTAGCAGCGGACCCGTTCCCCGGCCGGATCCTCGCCGACCAGGACCTGGACCGATTCATCTCCGGTGCCAGGGCTATCAGAGACGGGCAAGCGCAGCTGTCCCCCGCGCCGCCGCCGGGAGTATTCGCGCCCTCCTAGCGGCCCTTAGCCGAGGTCGCGCAGAAAGGCGATCATCGCAGCGGTGACCTCGGCCGGTCGCTCCTGTTGGGTCCAGTGGCCGCAGCCGGGCAAGATAACGGACTCGGTTAGGCCGGGCAGCGCCGACGCGATGCCATCGGGGCTGATGAAGCCCAGCACGGGATCCTTCTCGCCGGCCACGAACAGACTCCGCACGCTGATCGGCGCGTGCTGCCAGGCTCCGGTCAGCTCCCAGTTGCGGTCCAGGTTGCGGTACCAGTTCAGCGGGCCGGTGAACCCGGAGTCTGCATATTCCCTCACGTACTCGTCGATGTCCTGCTGGGTAAGCCAGGCCGGAAGCTCCGGTGCTTCAGGGGCCGCATCGAGGAAGCCGCCGCCCTGCGGGATCAGCGACATGGCTGCGCCCTCGCCGCCCAGGGCGCACAGCACCTTGCGGAAGGTGACGGCAGGATCCCGGCTCAGCTCGGCGTCGGCGACTCCGGGCTGCTGGAAGTAAACCATGTAGAAGCCTTCGCCCAGGAATGCGCGGAGCGTCGGGATCGGCGGCGCGCTGCCGCGCGGCCTATAGGGCACGCTCAGGCCGATGACGCCGCGCACCCGGTCAGGGCGGAACAGCGCTGTATGCCACGCGACCGGAGCGCCCCAGTCGTGCCCGGCGACCACTGCCTGATCCTCGCCCAGTGCGTCCATCAGCGCGATCACATCGCCGGTCAGATGCAGGATCGTATATCCGCCGACGTCCGCCCGCCCCTCAGGCGGTCCGGTGCCGCAGTAGCCGCGCTGATCTGGCGCGACCGCGTGGTAGCCGGCTTCGGCGAGCGCGGTCAGCTGATGGCGCCAGGAGTACCAGCTCTCCGGGAAGCCGTGCAGCAGCAGCACCAGCGGACCGCGGCCGGCCTCGGCGATGTGCATGCGCAGGTTGCCGGCCTGGACGTAGCGGTGCGTAACTGATGGGACATCTGCTACCGAGTCCGTCATGGCCGGAGGATAGCTCGGCGGCTGGGTTGTGCGATAGATCGCTGCTTGGTTAGGCATTTCTGGCCGATTGTGTACCCAAGTCGGCCTACTTCGGAGCATTCTTGTAGGTCAGGAATTCGCTGTTACATCGCCCAGAGGGGGGCCAGTGAGTCGCAGGCTGCTTCGGCTGGAGATCCCGGTCTTCCCGGAGCGGCTGATGTTCCGGGTACACGATCCGATCGCAGACCTGGACGCCCCCGGCGGGCCGGTGCCGCCGATCGACTCGCTGATCAGCACGGGCCGTGACCAGCTCATGGTGTCCTGCGCCCAGGAGCCGCTCGGCGTTCAGCTCACCATCGAGGAGTGGGATGACGCCCCGCCGCCATTCAGCGACGGATACGAGGACGAGGCCAAGTGCGTGCTGTATCTGCGCGGCCAGCTCAGCATCGACACCGAGACGGCCACGTGCGTCCAGGCGATGCGACTCTCCGGCGGGGTCGGTGACTATGGCGTCCGGATCTACACGAGGAACCGGACCGCGGCCGTGCAGAGCTACGGCGAGCTGTTCCAGCAGTTCTCTGACCCGCTCAGCGACGATTTTCAGCAGGCGCGCAAGGGCCTTGAGGGCATGGAGCAGTACCTGCTCCAGTTGTGGCGCGAGTCCTGACTCCCCCTGCCGGCGCGAGCTAGAGCTAGCCGGTCTTCTGCGCGCCCGCTGGCGGTTTGCTAGACGTCGATGGCGTGTGCGGCGAGCCGGCACGGTGCGCGCCATAGGGACTGACCACGAACATCATGATCGTGACTGCCGCAATCAGCGCGAGCGCCAGCAGGCCGCTGATCGTCTTAGCGCGATGCGAGGTGAAGGCGCCGGGCATCCGCTGCGCGCCGAACGCATTGAGCCTGGAGGCCAGCTTCGGATCGTCAATGGCGAGCTGACGTTCCATCTCGTCAAGCATGCGCTGCTCTTCCATCGACAAGGCCACAGCGCCACCTCCGGCCAGATCAATAGGTCGCGGGCCGCTACAGCGAGCCGGCCCCTTCCGACGATTGTTTACCAGGGCTTTGCCGTCGGCAAGAGGAAGCCGGGTTAAGACCGGCACGAAACTAACCAGCACGGCGCTGCGCACCGGCGGCCGCCCGGTTTGCCCCGGCCACGACACGGCTGACCGCTCAGTAATCGAAACTACGTTTGATTAACTCGAACTCTCGTTCTACAGTGGCCTGCATGCGCTGGGACAATCAGCGGCTGACGCCAGAGGCCGCCAACGAAACGGGCACCGGCCCAGCCTTGTTCGACCTGGCCGCCGTGACCAGAACGTTCGACACGCCCGGCTTCCGCGGCATGACGTTCCACGAGGTGCATGCCAAGACCATCATCAGCAAGGTTCCTGAGGCCTCGAGAGTCCCTTTCCGGTGGACGATCAACCCGTACCGAGGCTGCAGTCATGCATGCGTGTACTGCGTACAGGGAGATACACCGGTGCTGATGGCCGACGGCCGCACCAGGCCGATTGCGGAGCTGCGGGCTGGTGAAGCCGTCTATGGCACGGTCCGCCGGGGCTCGTACCGGCGGTATGTGCGGACGGAGGTCCTGGCGCATTGGCAGACCGTCAAGCCGGCTTACCGGGTCACGCTGGAGGACGGCACCTGCCTCGTTTGCAGCGAAGATCACCGCTTCCTGACCGGCCGCGGCTGGAAGTACGTCACCGGCGCGGAGCAGGGCAGCGCCCGCAGGCCGCACCTGACCATCAACAGCGAGCTGCTGGGCGTAGGCGCCTTCGCTGAGCCGCCCAAAGAGTCTGCCGATTACCGGCGCGGCTACTTGTGCGGGATGATCCGCGGCGACGGCCACCTCAAGGTGGGCTCGTACCAGCACCGCACTGGCGGATGGTTCGACGTCATTTCCTTCCGACTCGCACTTGTCGACTCCGAAGCCCTTGACCGGACGAGTAGGTATCTTGCCCAGGTCGGCATCGCCATGACCGAGTTCACCTTCGCGGAGGCCAGCGAAACACGACAGCGAATTCGCGCGATCCGGACGCAAGCGCTGGACCAGGTCTGGGCGATCCAGTGGCTCATCGAATGGCCAAGTGCGCCGAGCGCCGACTGGCGCAAGGGTTTTCTTGCGGGCATCTTCGACGCAGAAGGCAGCAGCAACGGGGTCGTGCGGATAGCCAACACCGACCCCTCAATCCTGAGCTGGACCATGTCGAGTCTGGCCTCGCTGGGCTTTGATGTGGCCGTGGATCGGACGACGCGAGCCAACGGCTTGAGGTATGTGAGGCTGCGCGGTGGGCTGAGGGAGCGGCTCAGGTTCTTCCACACTGTGGATCCGGCGATCACCCGCAAGCTTACGATCGATGGTGTCGCGATCAAGAGTGATGCCCAGCTGAAAGTCATGTCGATCGAACCGCTCGGGCTGGACGTGCCGATGTACGACATCACCACGGGCACAGGCGACTTCATCGCCGACGGAGTGGTGAGTCACAACTGCTTCGCCCGGAACACCCATACGTACCTGGACTTTGACTCTGGGCACGATTTCGACACCCAGATCGTGGTCAAGGTGAACGCGGCCGAGCGGCTGGGACAGGAGCTGGCAGCGCCGCGCTGGCGCGGCGAGCACATCGCGATGGGCACCAATGTGGACTGCTACCAGCGCGCCGAGGGCAGATATCAGCTGATGCCGGGCATCATCGGTGCCCTGACGAAGGCGGCGAATCCGTTCTCCATCCTCACAAAGGGCACGCTTGTCCTGCGTGACATCGAGTTGCTCGCCGCAGCCACCGAGGTCACGGACGTTGGCCTCAACGTCTCAGCCGGAATTGTCGATAACGATCTTTCTAGGCTCATCGAGCCGGGCACCCCGGCGCCTGACCGGCGGCTCGCTGCGTGTGCCGCGCTGAACGAGCGGGGGCTGGGCTGCGGCGTGCTGATGGGGCCGGTACTTCCGTTCCTCACCGACTCTCCCTCGCAACTGGAGCGGGCCGTGCGCGAGATCGCCGCCACTGGTGCTACCCATGTCAGCCCGATCGTGCTGCACCTGCGGACCGGCGCCAGGGAGTGGTTCTGGTCCTGGCTGCGGGAGCACTACCCGGACCTGGTCCCGGAGTACGCGAAGCTCTACGGCGGCCGGGCGTACGCGCCGCAGAGCTATCAGCATTCGATCTCGGCGCAGGTGGCCGAACTGGCCAGGAAGTACGGCGTGGGCCGGGCAAGTCCGGCTGCGGCGCGGCGGCTACCTGTCAATGCGACCGCCGAGGTTGGCGAGGCCGCGGCCGAACTGCGGGATACTCAGCTGACGCTCCTGTGAGCGGCGTCGGAGACCGGCAGCCCGGCCGCCTCCCATGCGCGAAAGCCACCCGCAAGGTCTGTAGAGCGGTGCACGCCGAGCTCCTGGAGCGCGGCCGCGGCCAGGCTGGAGGTGTAGCCCTCCGAGCACACCACGATGACCTGCAGGTCGTAGCTGGCCACTGGCAGCCGGGCGTCGGATGCCGGATCGAAGCGCCATTCCAATACGTTGCGCTCAACAATCAGGGCGCCAGGGATCTCACCTTCGGCGGCGCGCTGAGCGGCAGGCCGGATATCGACGAGCAGTGCGCCGTCGCCAGTCGCGACGTAGGCCTCATGCGGGTCCAGCCGCTCCAAGTGTGCCCGGGCCTCGGCGAGCAGGTCGTCGACGGTGCGTGCTCCTGGCGGTCGCGTGATCATGGCATCCAGTGTGCCTCACCAGTCCGTCTCTGCTCGCTCGGTACCGACCAGAGCCAGGCCGGACGGCGTCATTTCATAGCGACGCATCGCGGTCAGCGGGGGCGAGTACGCGTGGACGCTGATCGCGGGCGCGGCGTCGACATTGCTGACGTCGTGCAGATGCCGGGCCCCGAAGCTGGTCACTGAGCCGGCTGCGGCCGTCCGGTGCCGCACGACGCTGCGGCCTTGCACTGCCAGCGCCTCAAGCAGCTCGCCCTGAGCGACCGCGAACGCTCCCCTGGCATGACCGTGATCATGGAAACCAGTGTGCTGGCCAGGCAGCCAGCTCAGCAGCCAGACCTCGTAGTCGGCGGTGAGCGCCAGCCGCCGGAACCAGCGACGCTCGCCGGTGAACTGGACGATCGGCCGCCAGCTATGCTCCGCTGCCGCTGTCTCCTTGACGATCTCGGCCAGCTGAAAGGGACTCAGCCTGGCGGAAGCTCCGATGACATGTCCCGGCGTGACGTGCCGCACCGCAGTCGCTTGGCTCATCCTATGAATCCAATCGAGTTGCTCGGGTTTCGGTGCACGCTAGCACGCCTGATGATCCTGTGGCGATTACTGATGCATATTCTGCTGAGATGCCAGGCTCACGCTCAGACTCGATGCTTGCGCACCGACCTCCGACCGCACGGACACACCAGGCATCCGGGCCGGGCGCGGCCGACCTGGCGGCGATTGCGGTCGGCGGCGGAATCGGAAGTGCGGCTCGCTACCTGCTGTCGGCTGCCTTCCCAACTGGTCACGGCTTCCCGTGGGCGATCTTCGCGGTGAACGTCTCTGGCTGCTTCCTACTCGGGCTGCTCATGGTGTATCTGCTGGAGGTCTGGCCGCCTCGCCGGTTCCTGCGGCCGTTCCTGGCCGTTGGCCTGCTCGGCGGCTTTACCACTTACTCCACCTATGCCGGCGGCGTACTGACGCTACTGGTTGGTCACGCCCCGGCGCTGGCCGATGCGTATGCCCTGACAAGCATTGTGGCCGCCCTGGTCGCCGTATGGTGTGGCACGAGAGCGGCGAGGACGGCGGCCGAACTGCCGGCCCGGATCTCCCGTCGGCGCGAAGAAGGTGACCAGTGAGGTTGCAAGGCCCGGCACGGCGGATCACCATCTTCATCGGCGAGTCCGATCGCTATCACCACAAGCCGCTCTACGCCGAGATCGTGCACCGCGCCCACCAGCGCGGCTTGGCCGGGGCCAGCGTCTTCCGCGGCATCGAGGGATTCGGCGCGGCATACCGCATTCACACCAGCAGGCTGCTGTCGCTGAGCGAGGACCTGCCGCTGGCGATCATCATCGTCGACACCGCCGAGCGGATCGAAGCCTTCCTGGACGAGGTGGCCGACCTGGTCACTGGCGGGCTGGTAATCGTTGAGGACGTTCACGTGCACGCCTACACCGGCGGTCCGTCGGCAGGTGCCAGCGCTTCCGCGGGCGGCACCTCGTCGTGATCATCCTGGCAGTGCTGGCTGGCGGCATCATCGGCGCGCCTGCCCGATACCTGACTGACCGCTTCGTGCAGGCAAAGCACGACACCGTCTTCCCCTGGGGAACATACAGCGTCAACATGGCGGGGTCGGCAGTGCTCGGTTTCCTGCTCGGGGCTGAGCGCCACCTTGGGCTGCCGCCTCTCCTGTTCGCCTTGCTGGGCACAGGGTTTTGCGGCGGGCTCACCACGTTCTCGACTTTCGGCTACGAGACGCTGCGGCTGCTGGAAGACGGCGCAGTAGGGGCCGCCGGGCTAAACGTGATCGGAAGCCTTGCGGTGGGCGTCCTGCTGGCGTGGCTCGGTTTCGAGCTCGCTGGTGCCCTGTTAATCACGATTCCGGTGCCGATCCCCGCAGTCAGCATGGCCGGACATCGCACGTACAGTGGACTGTCGTGGAAGCACAGCGCAACGGCCGGGAACGGCCGATTCCGGACGGCCTGAGTGTCAGGTCAGTCAGCACGCCCGATCCCGGCGGCTTGCTGACCCGGCTGCCCGGACCCGAGGTTTCCGCCTGGATCCACGACGGCGACGGCCTGGTGGGCTGGGGAGAGGCAGCCCGGCTGACCCTCCCGGCCGGCGAGGACCGTTTCGCGGCCGGCGAGAAGTGGCTAGCCGAGCTCTTCGACGGAGCCCGCGTCGTGGATGAGGTCGGCGTGCCTGGCAGCGGCCCGATTGCATTCGGGAGCTTTACTTTTGATCCGGCCTCCGACGGCTCAGTGCTGATCGTGCCATCCGTAGTCATCGGCCGCAGGTCGGGCGTCGCCTGGCAGACCACTGTCAGCACCGGTGGCCCCGAGCCGCTGGATGAGCCGACGGCTCTGGTCAGCCCGGCGGCGATGCGGTGGAGTGATGGCAGCCTGTCCGCGCCAGAGTGGGCGCAGGTTGTCTCGGCTGCAGTAGCCAGGATCAAGGCGGGAGAGCTGCGCAAGGTAGTGCTCGCGCGCGACCTGCTGGCTAGCTCCTCAGCTGCGATCGACATCAGGGCCCTGCTGGCCCGGCTTGCTGCCCGCTCCCCCGGCTGCTACACGTTCGCCTGCGCGGGCCTCGTGGGTGCTACTCCCGAGCTGCTGATCCGGCGCGAGGACCGCAAAGTAAGCTCGCTGGTGCTAGCCGGGACGATGGCCCGCGGCGGCAGCAAGGCCGACGATGACGCCCTGAGCGCCGCGCTGCTCGCCTCGGCGAAGAATGCCGAGGAGCACCGGTACTCGGTCGAGTCCGTTCAAGACCTGCTGGCCCCGCTCTGCACGGAGCTCGCTGTCGATCCCGCCCCGCACCTGCTACAGATGGCCGATTACCAGCATCTTGCTACCTCTGTATCGGGAGTGCTCTCCCGCGACGCCTCCGCGCTGGCGCTTGCGGCCTCCCTGCATCCCACAGCGGCAATATGCGGCACACCGACCGAAGCGGCCCTGGAGCTCATCCGCGAGCTGGAGCGGATGGACCGCGGCCGGTACTCCGGTCCGGTCGGCTGGGTGGACGCACGCGGCAATGGCGAGTGGGGCATAGCGCTGCGCTGTGGCGAGATTAGCGGCAGCCGGGCCCGGCTCTTCGCTGGCTGCGGGATCGTCGCAGGCTCTCAGCCGGACGCCGAGCTCGCCGAGACCGAGACGAAGTTCCGGCCAATGCGCCGCGCTCTCGAAGGCTAGGAAGGCCGGACTGGCAGCGGACGCGCCGCCCACGCCAGAGCTGAAAGTTGCCCAGCGCGCCTTCTTCGCGCTGGTCTACCGGCTGCTCATCGGGCGGGACACCGGACCGCGGCTGCCGACGCTGCTCCTCGCAGCCGGGCCGGAGCGCATCCGCAAGCTCCTCGCAGGCTGATCGGCGCCTGCTGTCAGGGCTTGGAAAGTTCGAGCGCGTCCGGCGTGTGCGAGCCCGGCAGGCCGGTACTGTTCCCGTCTCCGTTGACGCTGACATTGCCTGGCTCCGCGGC
>Ga0335072_10006222_pt1 | contig 17489 bp, 16 predicted proteins | sample Lox_Sample_21_FD_206725 | JGI IMG/M metagenome (GOLD analysis project Ga0335072, IMG submission 206725) | Soil microbial communities from Loxahatchee National Wildlife Refuge, Florida, United States - Lox_Sample_2.1 | ecosystem: Environmental > Terrestrial > Soil > Wetlands | place: USA...
TGCCCCGTGCACACGTGATTTTTCATTTCGGGGCAAATCCCGGCTACCGCGCCGTGATCGCCGCTGCTCCTTTCGCCAGGACAGGTGTGGTCATCCTGACGAACGGCGAATCGAACCACTTTACCAGTGCGGCGATGCGGAGCCTGATCGAGCAACTCCTGCCGTAGCGCAACACGCGCAACGCCGGTAAGGAGCCGGTGAGAATGACTGGCGGCCTGCCGCGCGGCGCCGCCATGGCGGGCGCACAGGAGAACGTCATGCGTGAGTTTGCTGGCAAGACGGCATTCATTACCGGTGGCGCGAGCGGCATCGGCCTTGCGTTGGGCCGCGCCTTTGCCGCGGCTGGCGCGCGCGTCATGCTCGGCGACATCGAGCCGGAGGCGTTGACCGCCGCAATCGCGAGCCTGAAGGGCGCGGGGGCGACTGTGGACGGCGTCGTCTGCGACGTGACCGACCCGGCCAGTGTCGACAAGGCCGCCGAAGCGACCCGCGGCGCTTTCGGCAAGATCCATATCGTCTGCAACAATGCCGGCGTCGGCGGCGGCAGCGGCGCCGAATCGATCTCACTTGAGACCTGGCGCTGGGTGTTGGACGTCAACCTCATGGGCGTCCTGCACGGCATTCGTGCCTTTGTGCCGCATATCCTCGCCCATGGCGAAGGCGGCCACATCGTCAACACGGCATCGATGGCCGGCATGATCAGCGGTCTCGGGTTCAGCCCTTATACGGCCAGCAAGTTTGCGGTGGTCGGCATGTCCGAGGGTCTGGCGCAGGAGCTTGCCCCGCGCGGGATCGGCGTGACCGTGATCTGCCCCGGCTTCGTGCGGACCCGCATCCATGAGAGCCAGCGCAACCGGCCGCAGCGTTATGGCCCGGCGCGGGTTCCCGCCCCCGGAAGCCGCGGCAGCGCCTTGATGGCCGAAATCGCCGCACTGGTCCGGGGCGGGATCGATCCGGCGCATGTCGCCGCGCAGGTGCTGGATGCGATCCGCGAAGACCGGCTCTATGTCTTTACGCATCCCGAGATGCGCGCCGAGGCCGAGCAACGCTTCGCCAGGATCCTGCGGGCGATGGAGACGCCGGACGCGGCGCCGCCAACCCGGCCCTGACGGCGGCGCCGGCCCGCGGCCCCTTCGCCGAACCGCGCTGCCCCGCTATCGTGGCCGCAACCACAGCGGAGGAGGGAAGCGCTCATGGCGCCCAAGATCATCGTCGCCGACAACCCGATGAACGACAACGATATCGCGCGCGAGCTGGCGCCCCCGGGATTCGAAGTCGTCATCACGCGTCCCGATACCCCGGAATTCAATGCCGCGCTGCCCGACGCCGAGTATATGGTCGGCTTCGGTGCGCCCTCGATGAACGATGCGTTCTACAAGACCGCCTCGAAGCTGAAGCTGGTGCAGCTTCTGTCCGCCGGCTACGACCGTTGCGATATCGAGGCGGCGCGGCGCGCCGGCGTGCCGATCTGCAACAACGGCGGCGCCAACGCGATCGCGGTGGCAGAGCATGCGATGCTGCTGATGCTGGCGGTGTCGCGCCGGCTGATCTGGCAGCACGACAATGTCGCCGCCGGCCGCTGGCGCGGCAACAACTGGGCCGAAGTGAAACTGTACGAGCTGGACGGCCGCAAGTTGGGCATCGTCGGGTTGGGCCGGATCGGCAAAAAGGTCGCGCGCATGGCGCAGGCCTTCGGCATGTCGGTGCAGTATTACGACATCATGCGGCTGACCGAGGACCAGGCGGATGCGCTGCACGTGCGCTTTCGGCTGCTGGACGAAATCCTGCGCACCTCGGACATCGTGTCGCTGCACGTGCCGCTGTCGCCGGCCACGCGGCACATGATCGGCGCGGCGCAGTTGAAGCTGATGAAGCCGACCGCGTATCTGATCAACACCTGCCGTGGACCTGTGGTGGACGAGCCGGCGCTGTATGAGGCTCTGGCCAGCAACACGATTGCGGGAGCAGGACTGGACGTGTTCGACCAGGAACCGCCGCCGCCGGACAACAAGCTGTTTGGCCTGCCGAACGTCGTGCTGACCGCGCATTTCGCCGGCCCGACCTGGGACAATCAGTACGCCCGTTTCCGCAACGCATTCGACAACGTGCAGCGTGTCGCGCGCGGCGAGCCGGCGCTCTGGGTGATACCGGAGCTGCAACAGTAGCGACCGGCGCCACGGTCCGGCAGGGAGGCCGGGCCGTGGCGTTTCAGCCGAGTTGCCCGGCCACGATGATGGCGATGGTGATCGTCACCACGCAGGCGACGGTACTGATCAGGGTCGAGGCGGCGGCTTCATCGGTATAGGCGCGATAACGCAGCGCCAGCATGGAGGCGGCCGTTGCGGTCGGGATTGCCCCGGTCAGGAACAACTCCTTCGCGGCCGCGCCGTGAATGCCAAGCGCGAAGACGAGGACCAGCATTGCGGCGGGTTGGCCGATATTCTTGAGGAATGCGTTGAGGGCGATATCAAAATCGATGCGCAGGCGCTGCCCATAGAGCATCAGGCCGAGGGTAAACAGCGCCACGCCGGCCGCTGACTTGCCAATGAGATCGAGCGAAAGGTCGAACACTTCCGGCAGCCGCACGCCGGCCAGCGCCAGCGCAGCACCCGCGATCGGCAGCCAGACGACCGGCTGGCGGACAGAATCGACAATGCTCTTGCCGGCCTGCGCTGCGATGTTGCCTTGCCTGCTGCCGCCTTGGCCGAGATGGACCAGGACGAGCGTCAGCGGGATCATGATGAGGCTGGTGACGAGATTGCCGACCACGACTGCCAGAATCCCGCTCGGCCCCACCACCGCCTCGAGCACCGGCAGCCCGGAATAGGCCATGCTGGGAAAAGCGCTGGTCAGGCCCTGGAGCGCGCTGTCGGCCAGGTCGTGACGCAATACGAAGCGGCCGACTGCGAATGCGATCACATAGGGGACCATCAGTCCGACCACCATCGCGACGATGTAGGGGCCGTTCTCGATCTGGCGGGGGGAAATCTTCAGGACACCGCCAAATAGTGCGATCGGCAGGGCGAAGCGGACGATGAACTCGGCGAACGCCGGGGCGGAGGTTTTTTCGACAATGCGCCAATGAGCCGCGAGGAGGCCCAGCGCAACCACGAATACCACCGGCAACAGGGCAGCCAGTATGGTCGCCGTCAAAGCAGACCTCCCGGTTACGAAGCGAGCTTCAGATGGCGTGCGTCCATTGCTCCGGCCGCAGCGACAATCGGTCTGAATGGTAAATTATGCGCGCTTTGCCGTTACGGTTTTCAGAAATGCCAGAAGGATTCCTCCGGCGCACGACCGATTGCCCCGGCCGCCTCGCGTCAGTGCCCGGCTGCAATCGCGCGGGGATATTTATGCCATCGCCATTCCCAGATCGGCCGCGGCACGCATTTCGTAAGCGCGCCGTGTGCCGTCGTAGGCCTGGCCGATGATTCCGCCGCGCACCGTCCCGGGCGACACCGCGCGATAGGCCGGCTTCCAGCTCTCCGGCAGACGCGGCGAGTCCGGCGGTGCCAGCCAGAGCCGGAACAGTGTGCGCTTCAGCGCCGGATCGTCATGGTCGTCGAATTCCGTGCGCGAGTGCAGTGTCACATGATTGTTGAGAAGCTGCACATCGCCGGGCTGCAAATACATCGCATACATGAGCGCCGGCCGGCGCAGCACTTCCTCCAGGTATTCCGTCGCCTGCTTTTGCACATCGCTCAGCGGCGGCACGTCGGGCAGGCGCTGCGCCATCGCCATACGGTTACGATTCCATTTCGAGAACAGTAGGCCGTCGGTGACGGCGAATATGGGATTCGGATAGGATGATGCCTCGTCCGGCGCTTGCTCCTGCTGACGGCTGAACCAGAAGTCCTGATGCAGTGCCTCGGCCAGGTCATTGCGTTCCGCAACCATGACATTATGCGCGGTGACCGAACTGGTGACCATGCTCATGCCGCCGGAGCGCGCGACATTGTAGCAGCTCAGCAGCACGATGTCCGCGCTGTCGGTATGAAAATCCAGCTCGGCATTGGAGGAAAAGCCGCGCCCGCCACCCGAGCGATACACGGTTCCGGCGTCCCTGACCGCCGAGAGGTACTGCGTTGCCTTGCCTTGCGGCCGTGCCACCCCGGCATGGAGGCCAATGGCCCAGGTCAGAAACTCGAACTCCGCCACGCTCATGCCAGCCCTTGGCAGGCCGCGCAGCACCGCAAATCCCCGGCCGCTCCTGATCTCATCCAGCGCGCGGCGGATGGTGGGCCACGCCGCGCCAGGATCGAAATCGCCGCGCCGGTACTGAAGCAATGCCTTGCCAGGATCACGCACGCGTTTGACCGCCGCGGCGAGATCGCGCCGCGCATCGTCGTCGAGTTGGTAGATCCAGCCGCGGTCGGCATTCAGATCGTCCACGGTCCACGCGGCTCGCGCATCGGCATTGATCGGCAACATCGGCACCCCGCTCGAAGATGGCACGCGTATTGTCCATGGAATTCGCCGGAATGCGAGAGCACCGGCCGTTGCCGCCCCGCCGGTTCCTCCCTATCACTGCGGCAATGTTGCGAGGGAGGCGACGATGCCGGTCAGGCACATCCGTGGAGTCGACCTGGTCTATGAGGTGGTGGGCGACGCCGGCCCGTTCGTCGTCGTCACCCCCGGTGGGCGGCGCGGCAAGGAGGCGGAGCGTGAGCTTGGCAGGCTGATCGCCGAGGCCGGATTTCGCGTGCTGCTGCACGATCGGCGCAATATCGGCGCGTCCGGCATCGCGCTCGCCGGCGACAACGAAAGCATGGAGCAAGCCGAGGACATGCAGGCGCTGTTGCAGGCGCTGGGCATTGGTCCCGCCTATATCGCGGGTTGTTCTTCCGGGGCACGCATGTCGCTGCTGCTGGCGCGGCACCATCCCGATGCGGTGCGCGCCCTGTTGCTCTGGCGCGTCACGGGTGGACCGTTCGCGGCGAAGCGGCTGGCCTGGAACTATTATGAGCAATTCATCGAGGCCGCGGACGAGGGCGGCATCGACGCGGTGTGCCGGACAGAGCATTTCGCGGCGATGATCGAGGCCAACCCGGTCAACGGCGAAACGCTGCGGCATATGGGAACCGAAACGTTCGTCGCCGGCATGCAGCGCTGGCTGGCGGGGTTCAACAAGGAGTCCGGCCATCCTGTCGCCGGCATCACGCCGGCCGAACTGCGGGCCATGACCATGCCGGCGCTGATTATTCCGGGCAACGACCGCACCCACCCGCCCGCGGCAGGGCAGGCCGCGCACCGGCTGCTGCCGAACGGTCGATATCTTGAAATCATGAGCAACGATCTCGATGTGGACGTGGATTTTTCGGGGTGGGAGGCGAAGGCAGGCAGTCTGGCGGCCGCCTTCATTGATTTCCTGCGGGAGTGCGAACGGGCCTAGTTGGTGACGCCCTGGCACCGAATTGCCGGGCCAGGCGCTTTGCCCCCCTGCCCTCCCCGCGCTATCTCTGCGCCGGAAGCGAGGTCCTGGATGGAAGACGATCAGGAGCAGCGACCGGAGAGTTTGCTCCCCTACGAGCAATGGACGGAAACGGCGCTGCGGCATGTTGTGGTGCAGGCGATAGAGCATGTCGCGGCGAACGGGCTGCCGGGCAACCACCATTTTTATGTGACGTTCCGCACCGACCACCCGGGTGTCGCCATTCCGCAGCGCCTGCGCGCGAAATACCCGCAGGAGATGACGATTGTGCTGCAGCATCAGTTCTGGGACCTGAAAATGGAGCGCGAGGCGGGATTGTTCAGCGTCGGCCTGTCATTCGGCGGGGTGCCGGCGACGCTGACCATCCCGCTCGACGCGGTCATTGGCTTCGCCGACCCGCACGTGAGGTACGGGCTGCGGTTCCATGTCACGCTGCCCGACGCGCCGGCAGAGAAACCTCTGGCGCTGGTCCCGGCTCCGGCCGGGAAGCAGGACGCCGGGAACGATGGCGAGGCCGAGGCCGCAGGCGAATCCGATGTCGAGGCTGACGCCAAGCCAGAAAAGCCGGCGGAGACGCCACAGGTGGTCAGCCTGGATGCATTCCGCCGCCGCACGCCCCCGAAGGAATGACCCGGTCGTCATGGCAATGACGCGGGTGGGGGTCTCGCAATGACAGTGCCTTCAAAGGACGCTTCCGCATGAACGCTCCGCTGCCGCGGCCGTCGGGTTTTCGCTTCTCTCCCATGTTCCCGCTCGCGCCAGGCCAGACGCCCTGGAAGAAGCTGGCGCTGGATGGCGTTCGTACGGTGAGCTGCGACGGACAGACGGTGCTGCGTATCGCACCGGACGTGCTGTCGGAGCTGGCGTTCCACGCGTTCCATGAGGTGTCGCATCTGTTGCGCCCCGGCCATCTGGCGCAGTTGCGCGGCATCCTCGACGACCCCGAGGCGAGCGCGAACGACCGCTTCGTCGCGCTCGACCTGCTGAAGAACGCCAACATCGCCGCCGGCGGCGTGCTGCCGATGTGCCAGGACACCGGCACGGCGATCGTGTTCGGCAAGAAGGGCCAGCGCGTCTGGATCGACGGCGACGAGGAAGAGGCGCTGAGCTGGGGCGTGCATCGCACGTATACCGAGACCAACCTGCGCTATTCGCAGATGGCAGCGCTGTCGATGTTCGAGGAGGTCAACACCGGCAACAACCTGCCGGTGCAGTTCGACATCATGGCCGCTCCAGCGGGTCATAATGACGACGAATTCCATCTGATGTTTGTCGCCAAGGGTGGCGGCTCGGCCAACAAGTCCTTCCTGTTCCAGGAAACCCGTGCGATTTTGTCGCCGGAAAAGCTGCTGTCGTATCTTGAAACGAAGATGAAGACGCTGGGGACGTCGGCGTGTCCGCCGTACCATCTGGCGATCGTGATCGGCGGCACGTCGGCGGAACTGACGCTGAAGACGGTGAAGCTTGCGTCCTGCCGCTGGCTCGACACGCTGCCGACGTCGGGCAGCCGCGCCGCGCACGCGTTCCGCGATCTGGAGATGGAGCAAAAGGTGCTGGAGCTGTCGCGCAAGATCGGGATTGGTGCGCAGTTCGGCGGCAAATATTTCTGCCACGACGTGCGCGTGGTGCGGCTGCCGCGCCACGGTGCATCGCTGCCGGTGGGGATCGGCGTTTCATGCAGTGCCGACCGGCAAATTCTGGCGAAGCTCACGCCGGAGGGAGCGTTTCTGGAGCAATTGGAAACCGATCCCGCGAAATACCTGCCGGAGGCGACGGACGATCATCTTGGCGGCGACGCGGTCGCGGTGGATCTGAACCGGCCGATGGCGGATATTCGCCGGCAGCTATCGCAGTACCCGGTCAAGACACGCGTGATGCTGACCGGCACCATGGTGGTGGCGCGCGACATCGCGCATGCGAAGCTGAAGGAACGGCTGGATCGCGGCGAGGGTTTGCCGGCGTATTTGCAGGATCACCCGGTGTACTATGCCGGTCCGGCGAAGACTCCGGCCGGGTATGCCACCGGGTCGTTCGGGCCGACCACGGCGGGACGCATGGACAGCTACGTGGCGGAATTCCAGCAGGCGGGCGGATCGCTGGTGATGCTGGCGAAGGGCAACCGCTCGCGCGCGGTACGCGAGGCGTGCAAAGCCAACGGCGGATTCTATCTCGGCTCTGTCGGCGGCCCGGCGGCGCGGCTGGCGCAGGACTGCATCCGCAAGGTCGAGGTGCTGGAGTACCCCGAACTTGGCATGGAAGCGGTATGGCGGATCGAAGTGGAGGATTTTCCGGCGTTCATCGTGATCGACGACAAGGGGCATGATTTCTACGAGGGAATGGAGTGAACCTCGTCACCGGGCAATTTGCCGCTGCCTTTGGCCACAGGCCGGGACGGCCTTAACACCTTGTTCATCACGCGATGCCATAGCACGACTTGCCGGCGCCCCTGCCGGCAAGCGGCGAAGTGGGTTGGGTGGACTGGCAAAACAGCCCAGCGGTATAATCATGACCGACATGACGATCGACACGCATGCTTTCGTGGAGACTCTGACCGCCGCCGGCATGCCCGAAGCGCAGGCCGAGGCTGTCACGACGGTCGTCCGTCAGTCGCATGAGGTCTGGCTCGCGAAGCTGGTTACCAAGGCTGACCTGGATGAAGCCGAGGCTAAGGTAAAAAGCCAGATCGGCGAGACCGAGGCTAAGCTAGGAAGCCAGATTGGGGAAACCGAGGCGAGGCTGACTGTCGCACTGGCGGAGACCAAGGCCGAGATCATGAAATGGATGATCGGTACGGTTGGCGGCGCCGTTGTCATCAATGCCATGACGATCATCGGCGCCATGCTGGCGCTGACCAAAATGAACGGGCATTAGGACGGTTTCGGCACATCCCGGGGTTGCAATTCCACCCCCGTTCCCGTCATAGACACCGCCCTACCCGCCCCGCGAAGGAGGAGCCCCGACCCATGCCCGCCATCACACTGCCCGACGGTTCCGTGCGCCGCTTCGATGCGCCGGTGACGGGCACGACGGTGGCCGAGGCGATCGGTCCCGGCCTTGCCCGCGCCGCGTTGGCGATGAAGCTGAACGGCAAGGTGGTCGACCTCGCCACCTCGATCGATCACGACGCGGACGTCGTGTTCATCACCCGCCGCGACCCCGATGCGCTGGGACTGATCCGCCACGACGCCGCCCATGTGCTGGCCGAGGCGGTGCAGGACCTTTACCCCGGCACCCAGGTCACCATCGGGCCTGCGATCGAGAACGGCTTCTATTACGATTTTGCCCGCAACCAGCCCTTCACCCCGGAGGATTTCCCCGCCATCGAAGCGAGGATGAAGGAGATCGTCGCGCGCGGCGCCCCCTTCGTGCGTTCGGTGATGGACCGCGAGGACGCGATCCGCTTCTTCACGCAGAAGGGTGAAAAGTACAAAGCCGAGCTGATCCAGGACCTGCCGCGCGACGAAACGATCAGCCTCTACACCCAGGGCGAGTGGGTCGATTTGTGCCGCGGCCCGCACATGCGCTCCACCGCCGACGTCGGCACGGCATTCAAGCTGATGAAGACCGCCGGCGCCTATTGGCGGGGCGACCACCGCAACGCCATGCTGTCGCGTATCTACGGCACCGCCTGGCGCGACCAGAAGGAGCTGGACGCCCACCTGCACCAGCTCGAGGAAGCCGAACGCCGCGACCATCGCCGCATCGGCAAGGAAATGGACCTGTTCCATATCCAGGAAGAGGCCGCCGGCAGCATCTTCTGGCATCCCAACGGCTGGAAATTGTTCCTCGCCGCCGAAGCCTATATGCGCCGCCGCCTGGACGCCGCCGGTTATCTGGAAGTGAAGACGCCGCAGCTTCTCGATCGCGTGTTCTGGGAGAAGTCCGGCCACTGGGAGAATTATCGCCAGCACATGTTCATCGCCGAGGTGGTGGACGAGGACAAGGTCCTCGCCGTCAAGCCGATGAACTGTCCCTGCCATGTGCAGATCTTCCGCCAGGGCATCCGCAGCTATCGCGAGCTGCCGATGCGGATCGCGGAATTCGGCTCCTGCCATCGCTACGAGCCGTCCGGCGCGCTGCACGGCATCATGCGGGTACGCGCCTTCACCCAGGACGACGCGCATATCTTCTGCACCGACGACCAGATCGCCTCGGAAACGGTGCGCTTCGTCGATCTGCTGGGCTCCATCTACCGCGATTTCGGCTATCCGGAGTTCCGGGTGAAATTCTCCGACCGGCCGACGCCGCGCATCGGCTCCGACGCGATGTGGGACAAGGCCGAGGCGGCGCTGAAGGAAGCCTGCGCCCTAGCCGGCGTGGAATACACGCTGAACCCCGGCGAAGGCGCGTTCTACGGCCCCAAGCTCGAGTTCGTGCTGCGCGACGCCATCGGCCGCGACTGGCAATGCGGCACGTTGCAGGTGGACTATTTCCTCCCCGAGCGGCTGGGCGCGGAATATGTCGCCGAGGACGGCAGCCGCCGCATTCCCGTGATGTTGCACCGGGCCATACTGGGCAGCTTCGAACGCTTCCTCGGCGTCACGATAGAGCATTATGCCGGCCGTTTTCCGCTCTGGCTGGCCCCGGTGCCCGTGGTGGTGGCAACGATCGTCTCCGACGCGGACGACTATGCCCGCGAGGTCGCGGCGGCGTTCAACCGCGCCGGGGTGGCAGCACAGCTCGACCTCAGCAACCAGAAGATCAACGCCAAGGTGCGCGATCACAGCCTGACGCACGTCCCGGTTCTCGCCGTGGTCGGGCGCAAGGAGGCGGAGAGCCGGACCGTCGCGCTGCGGCGGCTGGGCGGGGCGGCCCAGGAGGTGCTGCCGTTGGCGGAAGCAATTTCGCGGCTTGCCTGGGAGGCCACTCCTCCCGATCTTAAGGAGTTAGCAACCAAGACTGAGACAGCTTGATCCGAGATGGAATGATCGGCCAGACTGGCGCCCGGTCGGTCCATTTGCCTGACCACAAACGCAACTGCAACAGGAGAGACCCATAGCAAGACCCCCCCTGCCCGCCCCGCCAACCCGCGGCGGGCCACGCGTCAACGAGGAGATCCGATCCCCCCAGGTGCGACTGATTGACGAAAACGGCGAAATGTCTGGCGTGATGACTGCGCGTGAAGCGCAGCAGCGTGCCTATGCCGCGGGCCTCGATCTGCTGGAGATCAGCCCGAACGCCGAACCTCCCGTGGTCAAGATTCTGGACTACGGCAAATACAAATACGAACAACAGAAGAAGCGAAACGAAGCCAGGAAGAAGCAGAAGGTCATCGAGATCAAGGAGATCAAGGTCCGCCCGAATATCGACGAGAACGACTATCAGGTGAAGATGCGCGCCATGAAGTCGTTCATCGAGGAAGGGGACAAGGTCAAGGTGACGCTGCGTTTCCGTGGCCGTGAAATGGCCCACCAGGATCTCGGGGTGAAGGTGCTGGAACGCATCCGTGCCGAGATGGACCCGACGTCCAAGGTGGAGCAAATGCCGCGGATGGAAAACCGGCAGATGGTGATGGTGCTGTCGCCGCGCTGAGGCGGCTGGCGCCGGCGTCTTGATCAGCCTGCCGCGGACTGGTGCCGGGAGGGTTCCTCCTGCGAGGTCCGGGGCAGGCACATCAGCGGCTGGCCGGTCCGGATCTGCGCGCCCTCGCGAACGCTGTCGTGGATCGCGAATCCCTGCGGCGCGAACATGACGATGGTAGAGCCATGCTCGAACCAGCCCATCGCGTCGCCCTTGTGCACGACCGTGTCGCAGGGAATCGTGCGCGGGCCGCCCACGCGCAGGCCGCGGCGCGTGTCGAGAAAATTCAGGCGGATGCTCGCCACCAGAATTGCAGCGACGGGAACCAGCGTCACGCTGTGGCCACCCGCGGCAAGCGTGGTCCGGATGATGGCGCGCTCATTCTTGCAGAACAGATTTTCGATGCGCTTCAGGGCGATCGGGTTGACGTTCCAGGTGTCGCCGGAGATGTAGGTGACCGAGTCCACGCGGCAGTCATGCGGCGCGTGAAAATGATGGTACATCGCGGATGTCAGCCGCAGCGTGGCATAGCATCCGTTCTCATGGCGCGCGGCGTCCTCATCGTTGCCGAGCAAATCTCGCAGGCGATACGGAAACCCCTTGATCTGCAACACCTGGCCGGCGGTTACGCGGCCTGAGGCGCCGACGATCGCGTCGCACGGACTGACCAGGACGTTCGGGTCGGCGTCGACCGGCCGGGCGCCATCCTTCAACTGACGGATAAAGCAGTCGTGCAGGCTGCGGAATTTCGTACTGCGCGCCTCGGTCAGATCGAGGTCGGAGAACAAGCGCCAGGTGCCGATGGAGAGGGTGCGCACCGCTGGATTTTCGATCCGGCTGAACCAGCCGATGAAACGCGTCGCCAGCCGGCGGGGGATGCGGTTGGTGAGCAAGAAGTTGAGGTCCTCCTGCTGGCAGAGCCGTGCAATCACGGTGCGCAAGCCGGTCATGGCAATGCCTGGCCGCCGCGGCTGCGGTATTGCGCATCCGGATCCTTTGGCGGACGTGTCCTGCTGGCGGCGGGGCGCACGCTGACGGACTGGTATTCGACTATAATACAACTGCCACACAACCCGCGGCCGCCACGGTTTATGTTATCGAGGTGGCAATATCGATTCCCGTATTGGGCGGCCTGCATCAGCGACTCGAACTGTCGCGGGCCAAGCATCCGTCGCTGACCGGTCACGCCCGCATCGCGCGGCGTATCGCGTCGCTGATCCCGTTCTACGAATACGACGAGCATCGCTTCTTCCGCTCCGACGATCCGCCGGAGAACGTAGCGGTGCGCCGGCGCGAGGGTTTCCAGCGCCTGGCGTCGCTGTATCGCGACAGGTTTCCGCAGACCAGCGCGCTCACCGCGCAGGTGCGTGCCGGCGCCTCCGATCTGCAACTGACCCACGCCTATCGCGTGCCATTCCAATACAGCCGCATTGTGCGCCAGTCGCTGTCGGCCGGCTCGATCGTCGGCGAATCGCACGGCGTGACCTTGACCGATCTTGACGGCAACACCCTTTACGACCTGACCGGCTCGTACGGCGTCAATTTGCTCGGCTACGATTTCTATAAACAATGCATCGCCGCAGGCAGCGGGCTCGTGGCCGATCTGGGGCCGGTGCTTGGCTCGTACCATCCGGTCATCGCCCATAACGTAGAACGGTTGCGGCACATCTCGGGCATGGATGAAGTGTCCTTCCACATGTCCGGCACCGAAGCGGTGATGCAGGCGGTGCTGCTTGCCCGCTACCACACGCGCCGCACCCATGTCGTGCGATTCTGCGGCGCCTATCACGGCTGGTGGGGCGACGTGCAGCCAGGCGTCGGCAACCCGCTGGCGCCGCGCGCCACCTATACGCTGGCAGAAATGTCGGAGCATACGCTGCGCGTGCTGCGCCGCCGCCGCGACATCGCCTGCGTTCTGGTGAACCCGCTGCAGGCGCTGCATCCCAACCGCGCGGCGCCGGCCGATTCGTCGCTGGTGGACAGTGCCCGGACCGCCGAGGTCGATAGGGCGGCGTATACGGAATGGCTGCGGCAACTTCGCAAAGTCTGCACCGAACGCAAGATCGCACTGATCTTCGACGAGATATTCGTGGGGTTTCGCCTGGCGCCAGGTGGCGCAAGCGAATATTTCGGTGTCCGTCCCGATCTGGTGACCTACGGCAAGACGCTTGGCGGCGGCCTGCCCGTCGGCGTGCTGTGCGGAAAGCACGAATTCATGAAACGCTATAGCGACGATCGGCCCGCCGACATCTGCCTTGCGCGCGGTACGTTCAATTCGCACCCCTACGTCATGGGCGCGATGAACGTCTTCCTGCGCCGGTTCGAATCGGCGGAGATCCAGCGCCTGTATGAAAACCTGGAGGCAACCTGGACCAACCGGGCGGCGCTTTTGAACCGGCGGCTGGCGGATGAGGACCTTCCGGTGCGGGTCGCAAATCTCTCGACGATCTGGACGGTGAACTACACGCGGCCTTGCCGCTACAACTGGATGCTGCAGTATTATCTGCGCGCCGAGGGGATTGCGCTGAGCTGGGTCGGCACCGGCCGGCTGATTTTCAGCCTGAATTATACCGACGCGGATTTTACCGCCGTCGCCGATCGCTTCGTCGCGGCGGCGCGCGCGATGGAACGCGATGGCTGGTGGTGGGGCTCGCCGGGTACGACGAACAAGTCGATCCGGCGGCAGATTCTTCGCGAGATCCTGGCAACCTATCGGCCGCAGTGGGGCCGCCGGTCGCGCGGTCTGGAACCTGCCGTGGCGGACGCCGATTGACGCCGTCGCGGGCACGCTTTCCAACTGACAGGCATGCGGCTGCGAACGATCGCTGGACAGCGGAGGCTCATTCATCAACGGATGCTCGTTCACTACCCGACAGTCGTTCGTCAACGGACGATCGTTGACTAACGCACGCTGATTCCCAATCGGACAATCGTTCGGCAACGAACGCTCTTTATCAGCGGACCATCGTCGGGCAACGACGGCTCATTCACCAACAAGGGCGTCATTCGCCAGCGGAGGCTCAATTGCCGACCGGCGATTGCGTGCCGCCCGTCAGACCGCCAAAAGCCCAGCGCACCCCGCGATTGATACAGCGGAGCGCACTGCGCCTTTGATCTGAATGAGTGCACGCTAGGAGTGAGCAGGTTCGAACATCTCGCCGCGCAGCAGGTAGCCAGGCGCGCGGTAGTACAACTTGATGTCGTGGAACGGGTCCGTGAGGATCTTGGTCGCCCACACCAGCCCGGTTTTCACGTCGCGGATGAAGAAGAGTTGCAATGTACGGAATGCCAGGCCCGCGCCGCCAAGCGCCAGCCACAGATAGCCGACATTGCGCCAGAAATCGCCGAAGGTGCGCGACGGACGGAGCGTGTGCAGCAGCGTCGGGTCCCACCACAACACCAGCGGCGACAGCGCCCAGATCGTCAGCAGCATGGCCTTGCGCTTCAGGTTATAGCCGACCTTGATCGCCTCCTTGAACTCGTGCGTCGCCTGGTTGATGACGTCGTAGGTCTTCGGCTCGAACACGATGTGGCCGATCTGCCGGGAGGTCATCGCCAGGAGCCAGCCCAGCAGGGCGGCGACGGCGGGGTCCTTGAACGCCACGACATAGGCGCAGACGAACGTCATGGCGCTGACCAGGTGGAGGGACTGGTTGATCCGGCTGTGATGGTAGTAGCGGTGATCATCCCAGCGCTGCACCCTCAGGCTTTCACGGAAACTGCACATCGCGGTCCTTTCGCATTGTTCGTGGCGGCCCGGCTTCCTGCCGGACCGGCCGGTCAAGCTTGTGAACTCACCGGTTAGTTAACGAGCTTCGGCACCCACTGGTTAGTTACTGAACTCCGCTCGCCTGGCGAACCGGATCAGCGAGAAATGCCCAAGCGGCGGCAACGAACGGCGCTCGAGCAAGCGCACGCCCGGCACCCCCTCCGCCCAGCTTGCGTAGCGGTCCCAGGCAAATTCCGTGCGAAAGCCAAGCCGGCTGGTCACCGGCATCAGCTTCTTCTCGACGGTGCCGCGCAGCCCGGCCTCGGCACCGATCCGGCTGGTGATGACGATCTCGCCCCCCGGCCGCACCACCCGGGCAAACTCATCCAACGCCCGTTCCGGATGCGGCACCGCGGTGACGACGTATTGCGCCACCACCACATCGAACGAGGCATCGGCGAATTCCAAATCCTCGGCGTCCATCACCGCCAGGCCTTCAACATGCCGCAGCCCGAGCCGGGCCACGCGATTGCGCGCCCGTTGCAGCATCGGTGCCGATATGTCGACGCCAAACACCTTGTTGCGGCTGGAATAACCGGGCAGCGACAGGCCGGTGCCGACCCCCACTTCCAGGATGCGTCCGCCTACCCGTTCCGCTGCCGCAATTGCCGCCCGCCGTCCGGTCCGGAACACTGCGCCGAACACCAGATCGTACACCGGAGCCCAGCGGCCATAGGCCTGGATGACGGTATCGCGCTCCAGATCCGTCACCATCGCACAACGCGCATCGGCTTCAGACACCTTTATAATGTCCCGCGCCAGGACCGTGAGCGTGCATGCTTTTCCACCTCGCGAATCGGTGCAATGTCAGCAAGCTGACATCGACCGCGCCGCGAGGCATGTGAAAGTTTTATAAAGGCCCGTACGCGGCGCGCGGCGAACGCAACCTGATTGTCATGATCGCCGCGCGATCCCTTGCGCCACCTCGGCGGAAAACTCCAGCGCCGCTATCCGGGCAGTCCCATCGCACGGCGCATGAACAAACGCTTCAGCGGCGGCGTGTGGTGCACGGCGGCGATGCCGATATCGCGCGCCAAGCGCAGCAGCCGGTTATCGTTGCTAAACAGCCGGTCCAGGCCGTCGGTCATGGCCAGCATCAGCAGATTGTCGGGCCGCCGCCGCCGCTGGTAGCGCGCCAGCAAGTCCGGCGCGCCCGGATCCTCGCCACGCCGCACCGCCTCGATCACCAATTCGGCCAGCGCGATCGCATCGCGGAAGCCAAGGTTCAGCCCCTGCCCTGCGATCGGATGGATGCCGTGCGCCGCATCGCCAGCCAGCGCCAGCCGCGTGTCGACGTAGCGGTGCACCAGCATCGCCGACAGCGGATACGACCACCGCCGCCCCACCATCCGGATCGCGCCCAGGTGCCCGCCAAGCCGCCGCGCGATCTCCTGGCCGAAGCGGGCGTCGTCCAGCCGCAGCACCTGTCGCGCAATCGCCGAACGTTCGGTCCACACGATGGCCGAGACATTCGCAGCCCCACCCAGTTCGGCGTCGAGGCTCGCCCCCATCGGCAGCGCGGCAAACGGTCCGGACGGCAGAAAATACTCCAGCGCGACATTGTGGTGCGGCAGGTCGTGGCTGATGGCGCAGACAATGCCGGTCTGGCCGTAGGCCAGCCGGGTCACCGGAATGCCGGCGGATTCGCGCAGCGGCGATTCGCGTCCCTCCGCCGCCACCACCAGACGGCACCGTAACTCCGCCCCGCCGGCCACGCGCACCACCGCACCCTCCGGCCGGCGTTCCACGCTCACCGCCGCGGGAGCGAACACACCCAGCGCCGGCAGCGCCGGGAAATAGCCGTTCAGCGCCAGGCGCAGGCTGCGTGCCTCCACCATCCAGCCGAACGGGCCGGCGTCCGCGCCCGCCTCGCGATGATCGAAATGCAGGTGCAGCCGTGACGGCCGCCGGCCCAGCCGGCCGTCGCTCACCCGGATGTCCAGGATCGGATTGGCGGGCACCGCCAGCCGGTCCCACACCCCCGCCTCTGCCAGCAACGCCTGCGAGCCGGCGGCGATGGCATAGGCCCGCCCGTCGAAGGCCGGGTTCTCCATCGGCGGCAGCGCTGCCCGGTCGAGCACGACCGTCGAGACCCCGGCGGCCGCGAGGCGGCACGCCAGAGTGCCTCCCACCGGGCCGGCGCCGATCACGCAGACATCGGCCTCGGTTGCTTGCGTCATATCGTCGTCCCTTCTGGTGCCCGCGAAACAGGCAGCCGATTTCCCGACTTTATCGCCGAGCGTCCGGGCATGTGCCCAGGCCGACGGCAACCCGGACGTGCCCAAGCACGCGGCAAAATGGCCGTGCGGGCGGCCTCCGGCAAGCCGCGGTGGGTGGCATGAAAGTTGTTATCCCGGGCGCGGGCCCAGGCAAGGCGCGCGAGCCAGAGGAACGCGCGCCAGCACGATGAATGCGCGTGAGCGCGGCGGGCGAGCACGGAAAGCGCCAGAGCATGATGCTCGCGCGCAAGCGCAATGAACGCGCGTGACCGAACCACCGACGCATAGCGGCGCCCCGCCCGTGCGCCCGCAAGCAAAAGGATGCCACCCGAGATGCCGCAGATCGAGCCGGGCGATGTCGCCTGGGTCCTGACCAGCACCGCCCTGGTGCTGCTGATGACGATACCCGGGCTCGCCTTGTTCTACGCCGGGATGGTGTCGGCCCCCGATAGAGAAGTCACGATTTCTCCCCGATAGAGATGTCACTCGGTGGTGGCGGACAGGGCCAGGCGCCACACGGCATGTCAGTCCACTGCTGGGCACGGGCGGC
>Ga0335072_10006225_pt1 | contig 17488 bp, 23 predicted proteins | sample Lox_Sample_21_FD_206725 | JGI IMG/M metagenome (GOLD analysis project Ga0335072, IMG submission 206725) | Soil microbial communities from Loxahatchee National Wildlife Refuge, Florida, United States - Lox_Sample_2.1 | ecosystem: Environmental > Terrestrial > Soil > Wetlands | place: USA...
CTCGAATATTCGAATATTCGACCTCAAATATTTGACAAAAACTCGGCGAGTCGAATCCAGGATCTCTGAAAACTCGTCGAGTCGAATCCATGATCTGGGACTCGAATATTCGATATGCCGTTCACTGCGAAATGGGTACCCCACAACTCGAATGCGGTCACTCTTCTCCTGATCGGCGCCTCCATGATCACCTCCATCACACTCGGCTATGACGGAAGCATGATGAATGCCCTCAATATCCTGCCATCCTACACCGACTATTTCTCTCTCGACACGGCTACACTTGCGTTGAATACAGCGTCGGTCTGGGTCGGCGGTTGTATCTCGGGTTTCTTTGCTGGACAATTGACAGATTGGGTTGGACGACGTCCCGCACTCTTATGGGCTGCGCTCCTCACCATTGTCGGTGTCATCTTACAAAGTGCAGCACAGAATATTGCCATGTTCATCGCCGGCAGAATCATCATCGGAATCGGAACAGGTGTCTCCGCAGTAGCAGCTCCAACCTATTTGTCTGAGACGACACCAATCGAGTGGCGAGCTTTCTCCTTGGGAATCTTTTACGACTTTTGGTACGTCGGCGGACTTGTCTCAGCGGGCGTGACCTTTGGAACGGCAAATATCCTCAACACTTGGGCATGGCGTGCTCCATCTGTTCTTCAAGCACTCCCTTCCTTTTTCTGCATCGCCATTCTCCCGTTTATTCCCGAATCCCCTCGCTGGTTAGCATATCGCAACAGACAGGATGAAGCTCTCGAAGTCCTTGCTGTCTCGCATGCCTGGGGTGATAAGCAGGATCCTATTGTTCTCACCGAGTTTGCCGAGATTGTCGAAACCATCAGATACGAAAAGAGCACAGGCGCAACTGTCTCACCCCTGGAAACTCTTCGCACCAAAGGAAATCGCTACCGACTTCTCCTTGCGCTCTCTGTGGCAGTGATCCAAGCGACGACTGGCAACAACATCATCTCATTTTACCTCGGTACCATGCTCGACCAGGCTGGGATCTCAAATTCAACGCAACAATTACAAGTCAACATTGTCCTGTCAGCATGGTGTCTCGTGCTTTCGCTCATCGGTACTGCGTACGCCGAAAGACTCGGTCGCAAGTGGCTAGCCATCATCTCTACCGCACTCTGTGTCATCTTTATCTTCCTCGTCGGTGCATTCACCAAGCTCTATGGTACCTCAACTAACCAGTCGGGAATCTACGCCACTACTGCCATGATCTTCCTGTTCCAAGGATCATATTCTTTCGGATGGACGCCGCTCACAGTCATGTACCCTCCGGAAGTACTCAATTACACCACTCGTGCAATTGGAATGGGGATGTACACCTTCTTGGCCAACGGGATGGGACTGATGGTTACGATGGCATTTCCATTTGCCCTCGCCGCAATTGGATGGGAGACATATATGATCAATGGCTCTTTTGATGTTTTGCTCTTGTTGTTTGTCATTTTCGTCTGGGTCGAAACTAAGGGCAAGTCATTGGAGGAGATTGATGTTATCTTTGATGGAGTGAAGCATGCCGACGTTCCCGATGTCATGGATGTTAAGCGGGGAACTGTTGGGCCAAAACAGGTTCAGGAGCAGGTTCAGCACGACTTGCAGTCAAAGGGAATTTATACTCTTGAAACTGGGGAAGTCTAATGGGTTGCACGTTTGAGTTCTGTATTAGTGTTCGATTTGCGTAGCTGTATATACTTTAGATTAGAATGAAGCGTCAACAATTACCTTTTTGCATATCTAGTTCACATGGCAATTGATTGTGGATGTATGAATTCCTATTTTGAAATATTTAACCGTACTTGACGATGCCTCCATCATTGGGAAGACCGCCCAAGAAGCGGACACCTAATCGATAAAGATCCTCCTCCACAATTTCCTCTGGGTGGGAAACAACATACCCAATATCCTGCTCGCAATCGAAGTACCGACCCTTGAGAACCTTGGCCTTGCCACTCGCAATATAGACACACGTTGCGCCGCAAAGGAATCGACTGACGATCATCTTGGGCAATATCTCATTCCTTGCCTTGACGCGTTCCGGATACACTTCTGCCACGTCCGGCGGAATCGCACCTACAATTACCATTTGCATCAGATGGGACTACCCTTTGGCATGTCGGTGAGGACAGCACCGGGGTGGAGCGCGTAGACTTGGATTTCGTCACCAAGTCCTTCTGCGTCGAGTTCTTTTTGGATACATCCGACAGCGCGGACCAAGGCAGTTTTACTGACGGCATAAGCAAAGGAGCCTACATAGTCGATGGTTCCCGCTCTGGAAGCAACGTTGATGATGACGCCTCTCTTCCGCGCCTTCATCAAGGGAAGGACCTTCAGCATTGATATGATTGCCTAGCAAATTAGCGTAATCGCAATTGGCAACAAACACATCCCGTGTTAATTCTCATCGTTTTCCAGAAATTGTCGAAATGTTCCATGAAAATCGGTCGTGAACCTGTAATTCCCGCCACGTTGACCAGGATATCAATTGGCCCAAGAGTTTCCTCAACTTGATCAATGGCGTCGCGGACACTCTTTTCATCGGATGCATCGAGCTCCCATCCTTTTGCAATCACTCCCTCTTTCTCCACGAGGGCTAGAGTCTCATTGAGATCGCGGAGATCAAATGCAGCGATATTTGCTCCGGCTTTAGCGAATTGGATTGCAATTCCTTGGCCGATGTTTCGCGCGGAACCTTGGGAAGTTAGAATACAAATCCGATCGGAAGGGTCAGATACCAATGACGAGAACTACTTTTCCTTTTTGTGAGTCTTTGAAATGCTTGGGGTCGACGGCATCGTAGATCTCAGAGTGGAGTTCAGGTGGAGAAACCATCTTTGCCGGGTACTCCTGGGTGGGTTGCGCCTTTAATACTTTGCGGCGACCCCGCATTGCCCACTTGCGTCAGCCTGCCACTGCCGTTTGCCGAATAATGTGGGGTAAGGCGTTTCTGGGTTAGGGCCGGACTCGTTAAGAATTAATCTCGATGTTAAGGTTAGAATTTCCCCGAGTTTTTTTTGTCCGGTGATGTCCAACGTTTCAATTTGAGAATTCGTCATCCCGCACCTTGAGCACGTTAGGGCTCTAGTCATTCAGCCCTCCGTTAGGATTGCGCCAACTCGCAGCCAAATGAGGAATCTCAACGTCCCTTAAGATACTTAAGTCCAGCAAGTCACTCGATGGTCGCGCGACAAAATCATGGCAGAACACCCGGAAATCACAGAGGATGTTGAGAAGGGAAGAGATGGTGGTGGACTCAGTCATACTGTAACAATCAGCGCTGAACTTTACGAAAAGGTTCATCTCATAAACTCTTTTCTGATAGTAGCTCTATCTCAATCCCAAAACTGCCGTTGCAGGGGATCTCCGCGCTCGTTTTGCAAATCCTACTCCCCTTGGTCTTTTCGGGTAACACCGCTCTACATACACTCATCTGACTGAAAGAATTGTCGTCACATTCGGATCATTCTCTTCTGTTCTCATTGGTTGGGATGGCGCCGCAGGCCTCAATGCTCTTGCGTATCTCCAAAAATACTCGTGTCTAATTCGCAGAGGAAATTTCTTCTTTACAGGACCCATCTTGCTCCTCCTTGCTACCGTGTTTGAGTGGATCCTCGGCAACTTTTTCGCTTTCCTCGTCACGTATGTACATGCTTCTAAGCTTTGACTGATAGTAGTGGAGCGTTCGCGGCATTCTTTCTTAGCTTCGGTGTCCTAATTAATCCCGTGTGGGGTATCGCGTCTGCTTACTCTGCAACGGGTAATGCCGCAGAGGGTGCAGCGACTCCGGCATACAATGTCGCTATTGGATTCTATCTCATCTGGTGGGGGCTTGTGATCTTTTTGCTTCTTGTGGGGAGTACGAAAACGAATTTGGTGTTTGTGTTTGTATTCTTTACCTTGGATATCGGAGTCTTCCTTTTGGTCGGCGCTTTTTTCAAAGTTGCTTCCGGCGACGATGCCTTGGCAGGACGGTTGCAAAAGGTATGTAACCTAACTTAAACTCGCTAACTCTAGGCTGGGGGGTCGTTCCTTTTTGCAACCACAATTGGGGCACTCTACTTGCTTATCGTAATCACCTTGGCAGAACTCGGATTTAAGATTCCTTTCCCCGTTGGAGATCTCTCTGTAGTTTGGACTAGGTCTTTGAAGAGGGTTGTCAGGAAGGAAAAGGAGTAGCTTTAACAATGTATCACTCGTTACATGATATTTGGAATAGGATCGCTTTGTAATTTGGTACAACAGTAGGAATAATACAAACCTTTCATTTGAATGGATAGCTGTCTCTGCAGACACCTACACTCTCGGTGGTTGTCCCCAACCTGCTGGTAAGATCGCCCGTTTCCCGACTGGCTCCGGGGGTTTTCGGACATCTCAATTCAAGGCTGAGTTTTCCTTTAGATAAAACTAGGTCTATCGCCACATCTTATGCAGACTTGACTCGTTCACACGGACCTGTACTCAACTGGTTACGGACGGTACTGACGATCCCCGCTGCTCCCCGGAAATCTTTCGTGGTGAAGTTGAAGATCATCCCAGCTTGAGATCGCGAGCACCCCCGGCTCTTTTCTCAGCCGTATCTCAACCAAATAGAAGCCGTTTTCACACTTTATCTCGTTGATCTTTGTGACCCGCCGTCAAACAGGAACTGAATTGACTGCCCATTTTGGAGAACCAAGCAAATGCTGAGCAATTAATTACATTGGTTCCTGGATGTTTGTTTCATTTTGGAACAATGAGAAATGTCCGCACCCAATTTTCGGTTTAATAACAAGCAACACGTTTTCTTAAACACAAGAGCCACTAGTACTCAGTCCGGGAATCTCTGTTATTATTAAAATGGTTGTGCTACAGTTATGAAAGGCACAATTACTCAAAAATCGCATCCAGTGACAAGCGATTGAATGTGTCTTACATCCGCCATTGAAAATTTAAGACGATTCTTTAAAGCTCGCCATGCAGAACCGGAAACATATAAACAAAAGCAATTGTGACGCATAGTATTCAACTTATCGGTTTTGGAATGTTCGAGCATTCAGTTTTCGGAGTGAGGGTCCGAGCACCGTTAGGGGGTGGCAATCGCCCATCAGTCACCGGTGGCTGCATATCTCTGCGTTGATCCAGTCCCCGGTTTTTTCAGATCGATCTCTCGCCAGGATCGTCTTTCAATTTAAGTAACAAAATTTCCGAGTTTGAACTGCCTTTACTTATTTATTTAATATTTATTTAATTCTTTTTCGTTTCGAACCGATATTAGCCACCCGAAAAGAGCGTGAAGGCAACGTTGCGGAGGGCCCGTTCGGACCTCCCACAGAATCAGCCGTATGACATACTGTGAACGGGACTAAAATGGAGGTATATTTCATTAGACGTCTGCTTTGAAGGGAAACGACTACACGGGGCTTACCCCACCCACTTGTGAAAAAGTCTTTGAATGATTGATTGGCGGCCCGAATAGCGGAACGGCGATCAGATCATCAGCTGCAGGGGCTCGAGCGGCCGTGCATGGGTTGCAGGGAAATGTGCCAAACACAAGTGACTCAGAAAAAGGACGATCCCAAAAATGGATTTCCATTATTGCTTTTACAAGTACATAGTCCAAAATTCCCATGGGAATATGTAAACTTCGAAAATTCTAAAAGTAGTGGTTTCGCACAATTTGAAGATTCGGCATGCTATTGTCATTCAACGATCCTAAGGAAGAATGTTTTTGTCTTATTTTCGGTTAAACCTCCTATTTCGAGAAACGAAATAAGCTTTTATGCACTCGCACACCAAGTACGCGGTACTCGGGAAAAACAAAACTCTGCTATTCTAAAATCTGCTATTGGATGGGTGGTCCCATTGTTCTCAAGACGATTGTCGCGTTCAGTGCTTCCCATATGAATTATCCCACTCTGATACGGAACAAAGCACGGTAACCGGCGTCGAAGAACCGAAGACGCTGATCAGCTACCCATAGCCTGGGTTTCCTTAATTTCACTGCCAAGTTCCCTTGGTTTTCCTTTGCAGACATAGTTTTCCTGACTCCCTTGGTTCGGAACCATTGGCAATTAAGCGCCACACGCGCACTATTACTTGAACAACCTTCCTTTCGGCTCAAAAGTTTGTTATGTACAAACATGCTCAACAACTCCTTTGAACGAACCCTTGACTTCTTGTCTAACTTGGAAGTCCGACGATCTAAATTAAAATATGTAATGAAACATTCCCCGTGGGTTTTCTAGCGAACCGTCCACAAGCTGCATTTCATTTGGTACTTAACCAAAAGTGAGAAGTCTCCGCGTCTGGCGATTAGAGTTTGAGGCTGGATGGCATAATTTCTAATTCCATCTGACGACCAGCGGTCTGGATTACCGTCTGCAAGTAGGTTTCGGCTGCATCCTTAATTTGCTGTCCAATTTGCCACACACCATTTCAAATTGTGATAAGCAGAAGGAAAGCTTATTTTTCCTCTTTCTGTGCTAGTCGCAGAGTTTGCAGAACGCTCCTGCAGGATTCTATCGGGACAACTCGGTAATCCTTCCTCCAAATCTTCGATAACTCCATCCCGCCGCGAAGATAGTCCATGTGAAAAGGTAAAGCCACAAAGCTCTTTGCTTTACAATCCAAAACTTTAAATCCTGCAACGACGAGATTACACAACCCAAACGCAAGAAATCCATGATTTTTAAGGACTGCTTTTGGAGCAGCTTTTCAAAGATTCGGCCCTCTTTCGAAGCAAAATTCCACGAGTCTTGTATCAGGAGGTGGAGCAATGTCAATACAACAGCGCAGTCAAAATTTACGGTACATTAAATGGTAAAGGTGAACTTTTTCATGACCTCGATTTAAGGTGGCGTAGAACACTTTTGATTTCTATCCACATCTTGCTGTGAATGACGTGCCTAGTACACCGTTGCCGATCTCGCATTTTAGACTTTCTCCAACCTCACCCACGCATTTATGCCACCGAAAATAGAGATTTTCTTTGAATTTAGGGGGCAAACCGCACTGTGGGTCATAGCAATGGCGCTTTGCGGCTTCCGAGGCAATTGAAACCCATAATTATTTATTTTTGCACTTACCGATGAATTTAGGGGGGGCCAGATAGTTGCTCCGGTGTAATGAACAGAGCTTCTCCCAGCGCTCACATCCAGAATCCTTGCAAACACTCACCGAGAAAGTCACTTCCGTCTCGCTGGTTTGTCGTTTCAAGAGAGATGAGTACCTGGGATGCGATCACCAGTCCAGATGTAAGTTTCCTCTCGGTATATCCTAATTGCTTTTCCAGTGGAATGGTGAACCTCAACGTACGGAGACACCGGTCAGTACCAGTACGCAATCAGCTACTTCCATTACCCCCTTGATGACTATCCAATCTGCTCCGGGGAACCGACCGGCAGCGCTGGGAAGTACGTTCCCCATATCCCCCAAGCTCTGAATTTCAAACTAACTCTATCTTTGTAGCTGTCAACCCTCACGATCTAACGGACCAACAGGCAGCAGTTGTCGTCTTTTTACTTCTCGCCATAGTCTATCTTCTGCCTCTCATTACTTGCGCTATTCAACTTCACATCCATGTCATCCTTGCCCCAATCATCCCTGTCCCATTTCTATCAATAATCATCTTGAGATATGGCTGGAACGAACACTGGATTTACAAAGGCATCATGGCCCTCATAAATCTTACATCAATCTCCGTATTAGCGGGTCAACAAGCAAACGTTCTCGAAAACGATCCCACGATACAATGGCCTTTGTACCTTCTACACTGCATCATAATGGTCTCTGCTTTCTCTGATGTATTCTATTCCCTTGGCCAAGTATTTAATCGTCAATCTGAGAATTCCAGAGAGTTCAATATCACCCTTTTCCTCCTACAAGTTATATCACTGGGCGGAAATTCCTGTGGCATCGTCTCTACGGCACTCCTACTTCATGCCAAGGATCTCAACCAAACGTCACAAAACTTTTCGTCAATGCACCTGCAGTGGCTCTATGTGAGCATGTCCTTGATTGGGAACTTGCTGGATTATTTGATAGCGATTTGGTGGTGTTGGACCAAACTTCGTGACTGGTGGGTTAATACCGGCAGAAGGATTTTCTTGGAAGTATGGAAAGCGACTGTGAAAAGATTGAAGAATGTGTCTCAGAAGAGTTGGGAATTTATCGTATCCAGGTGCAAAGAGTTGAAAAGCGGAAGTGGAAGGTGTTTTACATTCTTTGTAGTGTGCTTGACGAAGTTGTTGCAATTATGCAAAGGAGAGGGAGCTCCGTCGGAGGACAGAGCTCAGGCTGGAGCTCCCGGTGGGAGTGCTGCTACTGATGAGGTATAAAGTCTGAGGTTTCTAAAGGTGAGATGTTAAGCGTGAGCAGATATAATGTATTATAATGAAATTTCGCTTGTAAGGATGGGATAGGCTAGTGTATAATGGAGTCCAAAGTTTCTAGAGTATGCCCTTAAGCAAAACGCCCATCGATTCCGCCTGAAACTGTTTCCGTAGTTTGCCACTTCTACGATGATGCCTTGAAGGCTACGCGCTGATTGTCCGAACCCACATTTACCTCGTGTTTTTCACCCCGTCTCGTCGCAAGAGTTGGATGAGCTCGTCAACTGACAGGTCATGGAAAACCACGACAAATGACAAGGTTGTGATCATCACGAGAAGCCCAAAATAACATAGTAGAGATGTTCCCCAAGCTCGATAAATCTGGTTCCTGACTTCGCAGAGCTCATTTTTTAGCCAAGTGTCAGGTGTTTCTCCAACATATTCATCGTTTACACCGTTTTCAAGGTCCGTTGGCTCGATGGACTGCTTGTCGTCAGCCAAACATCGGGATCCGCTGGAAACCAACGACATGATTCACTGCAGAGATTGATTGAGTTGCTAGAATATATATTGTGAAGAATTGATGATTGATTTGCATGGCGATCAATCGCACAGTGCTGATCCAGGTGTTACAATTTCCCACAAATCCTCACCGTAATCATCCGGAAGAAATTCTTGTAAGGGATTGATTGATTGATCACTAGAAGAACCTCATGATCTGCTCGATAGGACAAAAGCGTGACAAATATGTCGCAAGTCCGCACACAGAATCGCCGATTAGTGAGATACCAGAGTCCAGTGGATCAATCAATACTTTATTCAATTACAGGATAGCTTTTTGTCGTTCTGGTATAACTGTAGGATTAATGCAACCCTTCATTTCAACTGAGAGGCAATTAATTAAAGTTCGTATTCTTTTTACCATCCCAAGCGAGGCAATATTCCGCGGATAAAGATGGCAGACATAATATTCGAAGGCCGGCGCGAAGCTGAACCGACGGAATATTCAAAAGTTTACGATATATATAATGAGAACCTAAACTTGGCAACCGGCACGTCGGATGGTAGAGCGAAAGTTGGAACAGCAGAGACTTGAGTACTGCTCGCTATCCTAACAACTTCAAAATCTTGATGTCAATTAATATTTACGGCCTTACCAAGCAGTGAACGGAATTTTGACTCGGGCGAATCCAAATATTCGAATATTCGATTGACGAGTCATCCATTGCTCTCAGTTTGTCGAGTCAAATCCAATGTTTGGGAGTCAAATATTCGAAGATTTGATCAACTTGTGACAAATATTCGGCTGAAAAACGGGGTTCATCGAACCCGAATCAGGATCTTTGGATATTCGTCGAGTCGAATCCTGGCTCTTGGGGGTCGAATATTCGAAATTCCGTTCACTGTTACCAAGCACGTTGCGTGGGGGTTGGTGTAACCTCCGCGATTCGGCACGCCGCTACGCTCAGCCTATTCTGGGTAAAAGTATGGCCCGATCGGGACAGAAAGATCGTCAAAAACAGGTTATGTATCTTGAAGTACTGCGGAATTTGAAAAGCGCAACAATTGCACCGTCAATTAGGTTACGAATCCTCAACCAAGACTTTCAAAAAAGCCAAAAGTTGGATGGGGTTCCGAAATACAAGAGCATGGTCAACATTGACGAATTACAGTAATTGCCAGGACTCGGAATTCCGGAATACCGCAGAACTTCTGCGCGATTTAATTTAAAACGTGAGACCACCGGTCTCATTGCGATCTCAAGTTTGATCGACGTATCAAAAATTCGTCTGAACCTCATACTGTTTCAATTGAAGCATTTTATTTGTTGTATTTACCAAGATGTCTAGCTCGAGAGGTATTTCCAACTCTGACTTTAACTAATTTATTTTTGCAGCTGTTTTGGAAAAGAAACACCCCACCTTCACCCCTGACGAGTGCCAGGCTCTCCGAGAAACTTGCGGTTGCCTTCTTACACTCGGTACCGTACTCTCTTTTAATTATCCACTGGGCTTAATGAGTCAAGATAATTTCCTAAGGGGTGGCTGCGGCCGAGACCCATTTCCTCATGTAGTTCCGTCAGCCTGCATGGTAAGCACGAGAGAGGACTGGTTCGTATTACACAAAGACAACTGGCAAATTGGAGATAACGTGGAATTTCCTAGCCATGTTCTCCATGTACGTGAGGTCGGCCGACAGATGGTAGACTTCATTATCAACCATTTTGAAGCTACGGTGAACATCCCCCCTACAGCCCAAGAGCTTCGACCGACTTTGTAGCCACAGCAATCGAGGGTGCTGCACCTTCTACTTCCGCTCATCCTGCCGGGCAGCCGTCCAGCTACGACAACGACAGCGACGAGGGCGACGACTCATGGACTTTCCTAGAGGAGAAGAACTCGAGATCTGTGAGGGTGTTATGGAAAGGTTTATTTACATCCGAGGCTTGTAAGGGCTATGCAAGAGAGGCTATCTATAGAACTCCCTTGCTACGCCCTGTTAGGCGAGAAATACCGGATGAAAGTGGCAGGCGATTGATCGTGTAAAAATACCCTCAATATAAATTCTTGCCGATTACCAAACTTCAAATGACTAGCAACATATTCAATATTGTGCTGGGAACACTATCCTCCCAGAACCCACTCCAAATTTATATCAAGCACACCGAATCGTAAGCCGAACTGCCATTATTAATACCTCCCTCATCAACTTCAACTTTCTTGGTCCTTAAGAGATATCCTCCTTGGTCATTCGCCAACACCTTGCCGTCCGAATCCCAGAGTATTGTTCCAACCACTCCGCACGTAACAACTGTATTGTCTCGGAAAATCGGGTTCGTGAGAGGACGAGGTCGGATTGAGCGCATGAGGATGTACGCATTATAATACGATTCATCAGGGAGAGATCGGAGAAATCCTGGAATGGAAGAGCGATAGATGTTGTTCCCCCCTCCTTCGCGCTGCGGTTTGAGCACGTATTCGTCGGGATTTGACGTTGCAAGTTTTCTCGCATAGAGCCCTTCCTTGCTTGTATCAAGGCGGTATAGTTCCGTGAACGTTTTACGTACTTCGTTAGCCGATTGGGGGCCGATGAATCTGAATTACTTCCCCCAAGAGGGAAGGTACCGCTCAAGAACATTCGGCATCGCAAGAACTTGTTGAACTTTCTTATACCCTGCTAATTGAGTAATAATAGTGGGACATTTTATGGCTCCACTCGATTCCAATAGTCGTCGGGCATCCCATTTCAATCGAAGAGGAGTAATCTTGTGGTCCAAATCCGGCTCGAAAATATACCACGGAAATCTGTTGTGCATCACCTACGGGGGGTTGGTACAGGAAGTCTGCGATCGCCAATTAATTTTGCATTCATTCCGATCTCATGAAGTGTAGCCCTCACAGTTTGAATAGAATGCTTTTCAAGAAGGTAATACTCCAACCTGGTCCAAGACGCAATGTTCTGGGTCTTGCACCACGAAGAGTACGGCAGCATTGAAGTATCGTACTGTCTATGAGCCTGCGCGAGGCCAGCCGCTATTGTGGCAGGATTCACAACGAGTCTGTCTTCCGTGATATCGCTGTGTTTGTCATATGCCCCGGTGGAGAAGAGGTGCCTAGAGATTAACGCCGAAGACGGAGAAGCGTACAGATGTAACTTTGTTACTGCCGATGACATTCCAACACCCCCTGATCCAATAGTGTTGAATTCAACTTGCTTATTTTGCGGGGTTGAAGACAAGCTAGCATCGAGCATGTAGTCTGAACGGAAAAGGCCCAAAGATAGGTGCTACTTCCAGCAATATTAGGTGCGTACCTGTACAAAACCCTGCTGTCGGAGCTCGTAGTATAGTTCCCACAGTTGTTTTATAAAGTCGTCTACCCTCGCAATACTATGTTCAGAAGAAAAGAGTGGAAACCATAGTATGTACTTGTCCATTATTCCTTGCAGCCCTTCGACGTCGCTTGCAATCCGAGCATATAAAAGATTGTAAGTCGTTTGTAGTTTAATCGCTTTCTCGAATTCATCCTGTGGAAAAGGGCTGGGAAACAGGGTCACTGGCGCGTGTGTCAGATGAGAGTAATTGTCGGATGCTGCTGAGTGATGTCGATGTATGATGCCATGACTGAGGCAGTAGTCGGTAAGGGAGGCCAGGAGAAATGCGCGACGTTCTGGGGTGAGAGAGGGAGAGTGCAAATGAATATGGTCGTCTATAGCCATTTAGTCACAATCGCAGTTTACCGTGAGTTTTAGTCTCGAAACTTGAGAGAGAAACACGCGGAAGGCAGTCTTTTATCTTTGTCTTCCTCTTATCTCGGGTATGCGCGAATGTCGCCGTTAAGTTACCGGCGTTATCAGGTATGTTTTCGCATCTCGCATTTCCTTTGTTATGAATCCATTCGGACAGAATGAGATGCTAGAAACTATAAAAAGATCGTGTCCAGTTCGGCTGTTCTGATTCGTTTGGGCAGGTCCACGCCGTTGACGGCAATTCCGGAAGCGTTCGGAGGATGAAGGTCTCAGTTAAATAAGGTTGCTAAACTCCATTCCGAAACGAGAAACGATAATTGACGGACACGGAGACAGTGAACGGCATTTCGACTCGATGAAATTCGAATATTCGAATATTCGATGTCGAGTCATAGCTCTCCATAGACTCGTCGAGTCGAATCGGTGATTCAACCTCAAATATTCAAGTCTTTGAATGGCGAATATTCGAATATTTGCACCACTTGTCAAACCCGAGTCAGGCTCTCTGGAAACTCGTCGGGTCGAATCCAGGTTTTGGGACTCGAATATTTGATTTGCCGTTCACTGCACGGAGACAGTGGGGCTATTACCAAGGTTTACCAAAGCCCGACTCCATAGATAAACCCTTCGCTTCTCAGAAACATCATACCGTCCCTGCCATGTCACAAGGGAATGGCACATTCGTAAGGAGATGATTCCGTGCAGTGTGAGTCCGACCCCTGAAGATCTAAAGTACGACTCCGCGGAGGCGTTGAAGATGTTGAGTTTGGAAGCAACGTTGATGGCCTGCGGTTGGGCAAGGACGAAGGCTTGTCGTTCTAGAAACGTTGGGCTGAATGTTTGCTTTGCCTTTACAACTCTGCGAACAATGCTGGGAATGTGGGCGACGAAGGATTGAAATTTGATCTTTGATGTCAAGGAGGAGCAGAGATTGCGCCGCAATTTCCAATATCAAGTACTCCAACAATAGCCACAGCCTCTGCGATGGCATCCCTTGCAGCTAGTGGACAGAGGGTAATTCCCCCTAGGTGGCCGGTCCTTTCCTCCGCGCACCGTTACTCCCAATAGGACCCTTTGTTCCTCCTGAATACAAGCCCGGGTTCCTTTGCGAGAGCAATTGTCCACCTGCTACAAAGTAGGTTTCAAGGGGAGTTTCAAGGGGAATTCAGGGGGGTTTCAAGCGGAATTCATGGGACTCTCCTTTTCTGTCGTTCTCACACTAAGGCCTTGCTTTGCGTTTGTGAAAACACGGCGTTTTGCATCGGCAGCCATGCCTTCAAGACTCCCGGACTGAATAATCAATGTGCGTCCAGTCTTAAGAACCTTGGAATTTGCACCTTTCTGTAAGCTTTTGGCCCTAATGGGGCTATTTACCGAATTTGCCCCAAAAGATTTCCCTGGCCCAGGCTGCAAACTCATGAGATTGCGCGCACAGTAGGGGGAAGTCATTAAGAGACTTGGTTGAACAATGGTCGGCGCGTGTTTGATGGATAGAGACCTTCTAGCGGCAAAAATTCAAATCTCAGACTAACTTTTAGCCTGACTTGTGTCCTTAGTAGGGGTCACGAGCTAACGGTAGCCCGACAGACTAGTAGTGTATAAGATCGAATCACGTGATTCACGACCAGGGTCGCAGGCGAAGAGAATTGTACCAAGCGCGTGTGTCAGACTATGGGGACTAAGTACAAGCCTTGAAAGAGCGTAAAACTTTGGTAAAGTGAGATCATCTTTTGTTGAGCTTCGAGTACAATTGTCCCAGAATAGTCCGACCTGACTGGAAACTTCATAAAGCATTACTCATACTTGGGCTTTGTTTTCCTGGACATACCGATTGCCCCAGACAAGTCAGGGACTCCACAAACGACGAACCCCGTCTTTTAGCACAGCGTCACCAGACTTGGAACAATGCGAAAGGCCCTGAAGGATGCCTGATATTCTGTCTCAACATCCAGCTATCGCTGTTCAAAGCAAAGGATTCCGATGGAAATGTATAAATTCCGACCTGAGGAACGCAAAATTCGACATCTAAACTCCTCTCGACCTCTCTCAGCTGCTCTTAACTCTTCCTACAAACCAATCAAATCTTAAACTCTTCGCACGATGGCCTTCTTCAAGAACTTCTTCACCAAGCTTGCCCATCACGCTTAACGGAAGCATTCGGACGCTCCAAAATGCTGTAACCAGAATACCCTTGCAGTGTGCCCCATTTGCGGCCTTCTTTAGGATTGGGAATATCAACTCGTTACTTGCCCTCATCATTGGCTTCCCGGCCAAGCTCCCAGTGGCTCCTAGGTACTCAATTTCTGAGACAATAAGCTGACGGACAAGTCATATGGGTTTGTTGCGTGATCTCTCTGAGCGCAGGTCTGTTCAGCACTGACAACCGCGATATTAGGTCTCTTTTGTGGTTGGGCTATTTGTTTTTTTTTTTTTTTTTGCTTTCCGTCTCTCTCATTTCGTCGCTTATTTCTGTTGCTTACAAGGTTTTGAGTACGTAGAAAATATACTATTAACTATACTTCTCCGGCGAGTGCAGTGACAGGTGTCAATGTAGCTATGGTGACAATCATTCCACTGAATTTAACAAAATAAAGAAAACCACTACACCCTCATTTAATGAACCGTCTTACAACCTGCCTTTACCAGTTCCAGGGTCGCCGGCATTGCACGACTAACTATCTGAAAACGATTTCATCACCGGATTTTGGATAGTCAATCGAAGGACGTACGAATCTGCCTCGTAATTTAAACCGTTCATATGTGTTCAAGCGTAAAAATCTTAGAATATTTCGATAAAAACGTTCGAACAGACTTGGCATAGGCGGGCGGCTGGCTTTGTCCAGTTGAGGAAGGGTCGCGGGGATGGGTGCACTCCGAGCCGCTACCTTTCCGAGGTGCTGGAAGGCGGCATCAATCTCTTGTAATGTAGATTCATAATCGTACCCGGGATCCGTCTCGCAGATGGCTTTTATGCGAAGCAGAACAGAGTGTAAAGCCGTCCAATAAGCCGTGCCAAGAGAGCGAAATTCAATACGATTATTTGCGACGACAAAGTGAAATGTTTTGCGGATCAAGCCCCAATGTTGTCGGTATTTCGTTCGGTAGCCACACCAGAAATACGTTGGGTCCACGTTGAGTCCAGGGAAGCCGTGGCCATTGACAAAAAAGCAATTCGCCTCCCACCAGTCGGGCGTGGGGGGCCCAGAGAGTCCTATGGTCTGCGTGATATTGTTCAGGATGTCTGCATTTCGGAGAACACACTTGAATCGATGCTCCAGGCCAAATTGTTCCATGACGAAATTGTACAGGGTTTCGCGCACTTTGTTGTAAGCGTGAAATTCTTGGACAACATGAGGGTCCTCCAGAGCTTCAACAAATACACCTTCACAGGTGAGTTGTCGCAAATTGCCCCGATCGATAAAATCAACGGCACACGTTCGCTGGTTAAGATCCATGGACCAATGTCCGGGTGCGAAATAGTCGAGATTTCTCCCGATGTCGCGGTGCGTTAGTGGGCGGGTCCACTTGTAACGTGGGCTTCGGCGGCAAACAACAAAAATCATCCCGCGAGGCAGGACGTCGTCGTCAATTTCGAGGAGATGATGGGTCGCCCCGACAGCCTGCGCTGCAGCATTGAGGCGGTCTACGAGGTCGTTCACTACATGCCAACGGGGAAGCAATGCTGAGGTTCTTGCACGACCAAACACGAGAATCGTGTTTAGCAGAGAGTTGCTGAGGTCCCGAGGCGAAGTGTGAGTGGCCACGTATTCGGGAAGCCATGATAATTTGGGGCGTATGAGATCGAAAGGAAAGTCGGGTTCGTCGTAATTGTCATAGAGAGCTTTCTCTGCCATAACACTGGATAGGGAAAGGAGTTCTGAGACTCCGAGTGCTTGCGCTGTGGCGGAGTTTGCTAGTGCGAGTGCGCGATTCTGAGTGCGTGATTTCGTGATTGCTTATCTCATTTACCTTGTTGGGTCCCTGGATCTGCTGGCTTTTGTATCGTAAGTTTACAACATATGTAGAAGGGGGGGAACCACGGTTGCCAATACTTTATTTGAACTGAAGCTAATTTGCATCAAAGCCATAGTTCCTCCCACAAGCGCTTTACAGGAGGCTGGCAGTGGAAGGGGGTCAAGTTGCACTCCCGACCAACTTTTGTGCATTCTAAAAGCTGCTCGGCGAACCCATTCTTCCAGATGGCGGAACGGAGCCTTATATGCCAATGAGCTGGAACCTGACTTTGCGGTCCGAGCGAAAACTAGGACGGTGTTCAGCAGCGGATCAAGATTTTGGGTAGGATCGGCAATGTTCTCCTCTAGATAAGACCAGTTAACTGACGGCCTAGGCACCTTTTAGTGGTTCAAAGGGAACCCTGCAAAACATGACTTCATGGAAGAAGGTGGCAAGGTTGGCAAAGAAGCTGAATAAAGCTGCCGGCGCCGCTGGAGCATCTCATCATCGAATTGAGCTCGTACGTCGTGGCCCGAAAACCTATTTTGTTACCTGCAGCAAAAGTCCTCGGTTCAATTGGAATATTTCCCTTACACATTTCGACGTTGGCAGAAATCTCGACTACTTCGGCCCGGGGCACATGACGACAGGTCAACCCGTCGCACAGTGCCTACTCTATATCCTGCGCGTTAGCACAGGGTGAATTATTTCATACTTGCACCTGCAAGTATGGTGGTGCACCATATTATAATTCTTCTCCACACAAATTATAACCTGTACTTACACCCCATTTGGCCTGTGATGTTACTTCTGAGCGGTGGCGCGGTGGTGGTGGTGGTCCGTCAACTTTGAAATCACCGTTAAATTCTCTGATAGGCCAATTCCAATCTACCCGTCGCAGCAGCATATAAACGCGTCAATCAATTTCTGGTTTCTGTTGACACATACGACGCGTCTCTTCTCAT
>Ga0335072_10006226_pt1 | contig 17484 bp, 13 predicted proteins | sample Lox_Sample_21_FD_206725 | JGI IMG/M metagenome (GOLD analysis project Ga0335072, IMG submission 206725) | Soil microbial communities from Loxahatchee National Wildlife Refuge, Florida, United States - Lox_Sample_2.1 | ecosystem: Environmental > Terrestrial > Soil > Wetlands | place: USA...
GCTCGCCGCCTTCGCCCTGTTCTGTACCAACGCGGGCATCGTCGGGATGTATGCGATCTTCGCGCACGTCTTTCCCACGCACGTGCGCTCCTCCGGCACCGGCTTTGCGATCGGCGTCGGCCGCGGTGGCTCGGTGCTGGGGCCACCCCTGGCGGGCTTTCTGTTCGATCGGCACTACGGCCTGCCGGCCGTGTCGATGGTGCTGGCCCTCGGCACTCTCATCGCCGCGGGAATTCTGGCCACCCTCAAGCTGAGGCCGGACCAGCCGGCACCCGATCACGAGATCGTGCCCACCGGGATCCCGACCGCCTCCACATCCTCTTAGCGATCGAGCAGCCCCTGGAGGAGGTCCCTCACGCTCGTTCGTTCTCGGCCTTGATGGGCCGTGTCATGAGCGCCTGGACGACCTCGCGCGCCGCAACGCGCTCGTACAGCACGCGATAGACTCCTTCGCAAAGGGGCATCTCGATCCCCTCGCGTGCGGCGACCGCACGCACGGCCTTCGCCGCGATGAATCCCTCGACCGCCTGCCCGATCTGTGCCCGGGCCTCCTCGACGCTGCGACCGCCGGCGAGCATCAGGCCGAATCGCCGGTTGCGCGACTGATCGTCCGTGCAGCTCAGCACCAGATCGCCCAGGCCGGCGAGGCCCATGAAGGTCTCCCGCTGCGCGCCGAGCGCGGTGCCGAGGCGTGTCATCTCCACCAGCCCGCGCGTGATGAGCGCGACACGCGTGTTGGCACCGAAGCCGAGCCCGTCGGAAAGACCGGCGCCGACGGCGAGCACGTTCTTCACCGCGCCCCCGACCTCGACCCCGACGATATCGGTGGAGGTATAGGCCCGGAAGTGCGCCGAGGACAGATCGCGGGCGAGCGCGGCCGCGAATGCGGCATCCGGCGATGCGACCGTCATGGCGGTGGGGAGCCCCGCGCCCACCTCGCGCGCGAACGTGGGACCGGAGAGCACGGCGATCGAGCGATGCGCGCCGAGCACCTCGCGCGCGACCTGGTGGGGGAGCTTCCCGGTCTGGGCCTCGAAGCCCTTGGTCGCCCACGCAAGCCGGCTCCGGGGTGCGAGCTGCGGCGCGATCGATTCGAGCAGTGCCCGGAACCCCTCGCTGGGCACGGCCACCAGCACATCGAGCGCACCGCTCAGCGTTGCGGCGAGGTCGGAGCCGACCGTGAGTGAATCGGGAAACGCGCCGCCGGGGAGATAGCGGGTGTTGGCACGCTGCGCGAGCAGCGCGCCGGTGTGCTGCGGATCGCGTCCCCACAGGCGGGTGGGCTTGCCGCTGCGCGCGAAGTGAATCGCGAGCGCCGTGCCCCACGAGCCCGCTCCCAGAACGGCAATGGGCGCCCTTTGTGTCTTGTCCGCCACGTCGAGCCGCGCCGTGCCGCGCTTGCGGCGGGGTCAGTTCCTGGCCGCGACCGCCTGCTGCTGCTGCTCGGCAACCGAGCGCGCGTAGAGCGCGTCGAAGTTGACCGGGGGCAGCAGAAACTGCGGGAAGCCGCCCTGCCCGACGAGCTGCGACACCGCGGCCCGTGCGTATGGAAAAAGCACGCTCGGACACACCGTGCCGATCGCGCGGCGCGCATCCTCCTCGGACAGGTTGCGCATGAGGAACGCGCCTGCCTGCTTCACCTCGACCAGGAAGATGGTCGCATCGTTCTGTTTGGCCGATACCGTGACCGTGAGGACGATCTCGCGCATCTCCCCCGGGAGCGGATTCACGGCCGTGTGCAGATCGAGGCTGATCTGCGGGTTCCAGGCACCGTCCACGCGCGGTCCATTCGGCGCCTCGTAGGAGCAGTCCTTCAGATAGACGGCTTGCAGCGCAAGCTGGGGGCCGCTCGGATCGGTGCTCCCGAAGGGTATGGAGCCGCTCGCGCCGTCGTTGCTGGTGGTCATGGGAATTCAAACTCCTGTGCGGCCGGAGCCTTGGAGTAGCTGATCGAGGCGTCCGGCCGCCTCGAGCGCGTGCAGATCGTCGCATCCGCCGACGTGTGCATCCCCGATGAAGATCTGCGGAACGCTCGAGCGCCCGCCGCTGCGCTTCAACATCTCCGCCCGGGCCTCGGGCCGCTCGTCCACGTCGATCTCGGTGATCGCGACGCCCTTGAGCTCGAGCAGCCGGCGGGCCCGCGCGCAGTACGGGCACCAGCCGGTCGTATACATCACCACGTTCGCTGCGGGCATGCTGCTCGAGGCTCCTCCGGAAAGACTTTCTTACGCCTTCGCAAGAGGCAGATTCTCCGCCCGCCAGGCAGACAGCCCGCCGCGCAGGCTGAAGACCCGGGTGAAGCCCTGTGCGGAGAGCTGCCGGGCGGCCGCGGAGGCCTGGGATCCGCCGTCACAGTACAGGACGACGGGCTTCTCCTTGTGCCGCTTGAAGGTGTCCGCCGCCCGCGGGAGCTGGTCGGAGGACAGGGGCTTCGCCCCATTGATGTGTCCGGCTGCATACTCGCTCGCCGGCCGCAGGTCCAGCACGAGCGCCCCCTGATTCATGAGCCCGATGAGCTCTTGAGGGGAGATCGTCGCTGCGCCCTGAATGCGCAGGCGCGCCTCGTATGCGAGGACCACCAGCGCGATGAGCGCCGCGGCCGCTACGAGCCAGGGATGGTGGCCAGCAAACTCGGGAAGCCGATCCATACGGCGATGCGTCAGGTGAGGCCGAAAAAAGGGGGCGTAGTATAGCGGGCATGCATTTCGGTCGCCGCTCGTGGCTCGCGGGGCCTGCGCTGTTCCTGGCGCTTCTCGGGTGCCCCGGCACGCTGCCCGCCACCGTCGCCCCCAAGCGCGCCGCGACCGAGGCGCAGCTCAAGGCGGTTCAGGCGGAGATCGCGCGCATCCAGGCGAAGGCAAGCCGCGATCATGTCGAGACCGACCGGCTCTCCCGCATGCTGCGCAGCGCGGAGCTGTCGGTCGGGGAGGCCCGACTGGCTCTGGAGGGCCTCCGGAGCGAGCGAGCCGAGCGCGCGCGGCGCCGAGCCGACCTGGCCGCACAAAAGCGGGCGCGCGAGGAGCAGGTGAATGCCGAGCGCACCGCGCTCGCAGGCTCGCTGCGAGCCGCCTATCTCATGGGCCGTGACGAGCCCTTGAAGCTCCTCCTCAATCAGCAGGATGTGGAGCGGGCCGGGCGAATGTTCGCGTACTACAGCTACCTCGCGCGCGCGCGCGCCGGCGAGCTCGCGCGCCTGGAGTCCGATGTGCGTGAGCTCGATGCGCTCGACGCGCAGCTGGCCGCCGAGGATGAGCGCCTCGCCGAGCTGCAGGCGAGCCGCCAAACCGAGCTCGATCGCCTGGAAGCGGCCCGCTCCGAGCGCCGCACGGCTCTCACCAGCCTGCAGGCCCAGTCGCGCACGCGTGCGCAGCGACTGGCGCGCCTGGAGCGCGAGCAGTCGGATCTTGCGAGCCTCTTGAAGGAGCTGCGGCGTGCGATCGACCGGGCCCCGATCGACGCTCACGATGCCTTCGCGCGGCTGCGCGGCAAGCTCCCCTGGCCCGTGAGCGGGCGCATCGCCGCAAGCTTCGGCCAGGTGCGCGCCGGCGCAGTGAAGTGGGACGGAGTGCTGATCGACACGCAGCTCGGGACGCCCGTGCATGCGATCTACGGCGGCCGCGTCATCTTTGCGGACTGGCTGCCCGGTCTGGGCCTGCTCATGATCATCGACCACGGCGACGGCTACCTGAGCCTGTATGGACATAATGAGCGGCTCTACAAGACGGTCGGCGCCGAGGTCGCCGCGGGCGATGCCATCGCCGCGGCGGGCGACAGCGGGGGCAGCGCAAGCCCGGCCCTGTACTTCGAGATTCGCAAGGGCGATCGCGCCGTGGACCCCCTGCCCTGGTTCAGTGCCTCGAGCCCCACGCGCTGAATCGAGAAACCGCCAACTCGCGCAACGATTCGGGCGGGCGCTCCTGAGAGGGTAGGCGGCAGCATCAGAACCGGGGAATCGAGCGCTCCCCTCACACAATGAAATCAGCCCGGCCCAACGCAGAGCAAGGCAATCCCTGGGAATCACTGGATCCTTACGCGCAGCTGATCCGCTCGCTGCTGCCACGCGCCACCAACGTTGCCGTGTGCGACTGCGAGGGCAAGCTGCGCTGGTCGATGGAGCCGGTGGACGGCCCCGATCTGACCGAGCTGGTGGACGATAGCCTCTACGCGGCGCGCACCGAGCTCAAGCTCGACGGCCAGGTCCGCCTGCTCGGCGGGGACGTGCCCATCTACCTGTGCTGGTTGCGCGATGATGCGAGCCAGCTGCTCGCGATCGTGGCCATTCCCTATCGGCGCGGTACGACCGCCGCCGCCCGCTCCGAGCCCAACACGTTCTCCTTCGTCTACTCCCTCATCCGCCCAGCGCTCGAGTGCCTGCGCCGCGACCTGCTGGCGCGCGCATCCATCGCGAGCCTGCACGACACTCTCTCCGAGCTCGATCGCGACCTGGAATTGCTGCTCGCCGACGGCTCGCATCTCGGCGGCGCCGAAGAAGGCTCCGACGAGCTTGCGACTCTGGTGCAAGGCACCGCCGAGCATCTGCGATGCGCGATGGCGGCGCTACTCGTCCCGGACAAGGGCATCGCCGTGCTGCGCGCCAGGCGCGGCCTCGAGCCGAACGGACAGCTGCTCACGCGCACGCACCGCCAGCTGCTGTCGATGGCCCACATGCGCTCCGAGCCGATGATCATCAACCGCGTGGTTCCCAGCGCAAGCGTGGGTCTGGTCCCGTATCGGATCCTCTGCTGTCCGGTGCGACAGGCGAGCGGCCGCACGATCGGCGCGCTCGCGCTGTTTCGCGAGCAGGAGGCCGACGAGCTGACCGAGCGCGATGCGCGCCTCACGGAGGTGATCGCCCGGCGCGCGGTGGCCCTCATCGACAGTCAGTACGATGCGCTGAGCGGCCTGGGTAGCCGCGCGGCGCTCGAGCGGCGCGCCGCGGCGATCCTCGCCGAGCGTCAGGCGGGCAAGTCCGGCACCTGGAGCGCGCTCTACCTCGATGTGGATCAGCTGCATGCCGTGAACGAGCGCTTCGGCATGCACGTGGGAGATACGGTCATCGCGCAGCTGGGCGAGCTCATCCGCAAGCGCCTGCCGCTCGGGGCGCTCGCGGCGCGCATCTCGGGTGACCGCTTTGCGGCGCTGCTGCCGAGCGACATCGAGACTGCTGCACAGTTCGCCGACCGGCTGCGCGCCGGCGCCGAGATGCTCGGGGTCGCCGATGCCGAGGCGCGCGTACCGGTCTCGGTCAGCATCGGCGTCGCACCGCTCGAGCGCGGAGCGCGCGATCTGGCGCACGCGCTCGCCGCGGGCGAGACCGCCTGCAAGGTTGCCAAGGATCGCGGCCGCAATCGCATCGCGCTCTACGAGGGCGGCGATTCCAGCATCGTGCGCCGCTTTGCGGATGTGAACGTCGCCTCGCGGCTGCGCGATGCGATCGGCGCTGAGCGCCTGCGCCTCGATGCGCAGCTGGTGCTGCCCTTCTGCGGAGGCCCGGCACGGCCCCCGCATTTCGAGCTGCTGCTGCGCATGATCGGCGAGGACGGTGCGACCATCGGCCCGGACAGCTTCCTGTCCGCTGCCAACCGCTGCCAGATGATGCCCACCATCGATCGCTGGGTGGTCGAGCGCGCGATCTCGCTGCTCAAGCCGCACGCCGCGCTCTTGCAGGAGCGCCCTGCGGTCTTCACACTCAACATCGCCGGCCAGACGCTGAGCGATGAGAGCTTCGCGGATTTCCTGGTCGGAGCGGTGGAGTCGAGCGGCCTGCCCCCGGGTGTGCTGTGTTTCGAGCTCACCGAGAGTGCGACGATCCTCAACATAGGCCGCGCCGAGGTGCTGATGCGCCGCCTGCGCCGGCTCGGCTGCGGCGTCGCGCTCGACGACTTCGGCATCGGTCTGTCCTCGCTCGCCTACCTGAGGCAGCTTCCGGTCACGATGCTCAAGGTCGACGGCAGCTTCGTGCGCGACATCCTCAAGGATTCGCGCTCGGAGTTCATGGTGAAGGCGATCGCACAGCTCGCCGGCAGCATGGAGCTGGTGACCGTCGCCGAGTGCGTCGAGACGGAGGAGATTCGCACGCGCATCGCGATGCTCGGAGTGGACTACGGCCAGGGATTTGCCATCGGCAGGCCTGAACCTTTTGCCGATGTGCTCGCTCAGATCCCTCTGTGGGCCACGGCCGCGCCGGCATACCGGCTGACCGACCAGCCGCGGCCCGAAGCGACCCAGTTGCAGTGAGGTTCAAGGAGCGCACCGAAGCAGTGCGCGCCGCGCAGAAATGGGGCGGAGCGTTGACCGCTGCCCTACAGCTGTAGTATCGAAGATTGCACCATGGTGGGGTCTTGAGATGTCCATGCGATCGCGCACGTGGGTTGCTCTCCTTGCCGGAGCGGTGATCGGGTTCTCCGGGGCTCTGGCGACGAATGTATTCGCCGAGCGGCAGGCCGAGCCTGTTCCCCCCCAGGGGACCGCCCTTCCCTGGGAGGAGGCCCATCTATTCGCGGAAGTCTTCGAGCGCATCAAGCGCGACTACGTGGATCCCGAGGACGATCACAAGCTGGTCGAGAATGCGATCCGCGGGATGGTGAGCGGGCTCGACCCCCATTCGGCATTTCTCGACAATGAGGAATTCGAGGAGATCCGCCTGAGCACGATGGGCTCCTACCCCGGCGTGGGCATCGAGGTGGCGGCCGACGGCGCCGCGGTGAAGATCGTGCATCCGATCAAGGGATCTCCCGCCGAGCGCGCCGGCATCCGGGCGGGCGACCTCATCTCCCAGATCGATGGCATCGATGTGGGCGCGGATGCGAGCAGCGCCATCTCCCGCATGCGCGGCGATGCAGGGACCCTCGTGCGGCTCACGGTTCGCCGCCCGAGCACCGGCGAGATCAAGGAATACGACCTGCGCCGCGCCGAGGTCGCAGTGCACAGCGTGCAGGAGCAAGCCCTCGCACCCGGGTACGGCTACGTGCGGATCACCGAGTTCAGCGAGACCACACCGCAGGATCTCGAGGCTGCGATCGCGCGCCTGAAGCGCTCGAGTCCCGCCGGCCTCAAGGGCCTCGTGCTCGACATGCGCAACAATCCCGGTGGCGTGCTCGAGGCAGGCGTGGCCGTCGCGGACGCCTTCCTCGATCATGGCGTCATCGTGACCGCCGACGGGCGCACCCCCGATGCGCGCTTTCGGATGGATGCGACCCCGGGCGATGTGCTCGACGGAGCCCCGCTCGTCGTGCTGGTGAACGGCGGAACGGCATCCGCCGCGGAGATCGTCGCGGGCGCGCTCAAGGATCACTGCCGGGCCGAGATCATCGGCCACCGCACCTACGGCAAGGGTACGGTGCAGACCGTCATGCCGCTCTCGCGCGGCGCTCTGAAGCTCACCACCTCGCGGTACTTCACCCCCTCCGGAGCTTCCATCCACGACAAGGGGATCCTGCCGGACCTGGTGATCGAGGGGCAGGAGGAGGCTCCGGCGGATCTGACGAGCGAGGGGGCCTCACTCGCCGAGCGTGACGGGGAGGTGCGCATCGCGCTCGATGCCTTGCGGCACGGTGCGCATGCCATGCGGCCCACCTCCCTCACGGCGATGGCGCCCGTGCCCTGATGCGCGAGCCGTGATCCGCCCACTGGCGACCGTCCCCTGATGCACCGACTTCTCGATGTGCTGCTGCACATCGATCGTCACCTCGCCCAGCTCACCGGCGAGTACCACGCGCTCATCTACGCGCTCCTGTTCGTCGTCATCTTCGCGGAGACGGGCTTCGTCGTCACCCCGTTCCTGCCCGGCGACTCGCTGCTGTTCGCAACGGGCGCGCTCGCTGCGGTGGACACGACCCATACGCTCACGGCGCCGCTCGCGTGGACGCTGCTCGCACTCGCCGCGGTGCTGGGCAACACGGTGAATTACGCCGTGGGCCGCAGCATCGGGCCGCGCGCCTTCAGTGGGCGCTACCGTCTGTTTCGCATCGAGCACCTGCGCAGGACCGAGGACTTCTTCCGCCGCTACGGCGCGCTCGCCATCGTGGTGTCGCGCTTCATGCCGATCGTGCGCACCTTCACCCCCTTCGTCGGGGGCATCGGTCGCATGCCGTACGGGCGCTTCCAGGCCTACAACATCGCGGGCGCTCTCGCCTGGACGGGGCTCTTCATCTGGGGCGGCTACCTCTTCGGGAACATCCCGCAGGTGAAGTCGCACTTCGGGCTGGTCACCCTTGGCATCATCGCCGTGTCACTCGCCCCCATGGCGATCGCTGCGCTCAACGCGGCGCGTCGGCCTTCAACTCATCCGCGATCGTGATGCGATTGCGTCCCTCGTGCTTGCTGCGATAGAGCGCCGCGTCGGCGCGTCGCAGCAGCGACTCCGCCGCCGCCCCGATCGGGCCGTTTCCCGGATCGAGTGATGCGACCCCGAAGCTTGCCGTGACGACCAGGCGCCCCACGGTGGTCTGAAACGGTGTCGTGGCGCAGCAGCTGCGGATCTTCTCGGCGGTCGTCGCGGCACCGGCCAGATCGGTCTCCGGCAGCACCACGACGAACTCCTCGCCCCCGTAACGGGCGACCCAGTCGCTCGACTGGCGAATGGACACCTTGGCGAGCGCGACGAACCCGCGCAGCACGTCGTCCCCGGCCTGGTGACCGTGCTGATCGTTCACGTTCTTGAAGAAGTCGAGATCGGCCATCACGGCGGCGAGGGGATGGCCGTAGCGCCGCGCCCGCTCCACCTCGTGCACCAGCTGATCGTTGAGGTACCGCCGGTTGAACGTGCCCACGAGGGGATCGGTGATCGACAGCTGCTGAATCTTGTCCTTCGCCTCGCGCAGGGATTGCTCCAGTTGCAATACACGCTGGCCAGCCTTCAGGCGCGCGAGCAGCTCGGGAGTCTTGGGCGGCTTGCTGACGTAATCGTCCGCGCCCGCCTCGAGGCCGGTCACCAGGCTCTCGGTGGAATCGTGGCTCGTGAGCAGCAGGATGTAGAGATAGCCCGGGAGCTGCGCCTGGGATTCGCGAATGCGCCGGCACAGCGTGACGCCGTCCATGCCGGGCATGTCCCAGTCGGTGACCAGCATCTGGAATTGGCCCCGCGAGATCCGCTCGAGCGCCTCCGCGCCGTTGGCGGCCGTCTCGACCGCGTAGCCCGCCTGACCGAGCACGCGCTGCATGACGAGGAGCTGCGTCGGCTCGTCCTCGACCAGCAGCAGCTTGATGGGCGCCGCGCTCATGCGACCTGCGCCTCGATGAATCCGGCGCACTCCTTCAGCGCCGTACCGATCTGCTCGACGAATTCTCCGAGCTCCGTGGCCGGCTGCGTGGCGCAGCTGCGCTCCAGGACGGCCGCAAGATCCCCCACCCGCTGCGCGCAGACGCTGCCGCTGCCGCCGCGCAGCTTGTGAGCGAGCGTGCTGAGCAGCACTCGATCCTCGGTGGCGAGCGCGCGGCGCAGCTCCTCGAAGATGCGGCCGCTGCTTGCGAGGAACGTGCGACAGAGCTCCTGAACGAACTCGGCATCGTCGCCGACCAGAGCGCGCAGGCGCGCCAGATCGATCGCCGGCGCGACGGGACGCATCGCGGGCAACGGCGCCAGAGTCGCGCCGCCCTGTCCGCCGAGCCCATGCCGGGCGAGTGTCTCCCCGAGCCGCAGCGGCTCGAGCGGCTTGGTCAGCAGGCCGTCCATGCCCGCCGCGATGCAGCGCTCGAGCTCATCCGTCATGGCGCTCGCGGTGAGTGCGATGATCGGCACGCGGCGGTCGGGAGCCTCCGTGCGCCGGATCTCCCGCGTCGCGGCGAGCCCGTCCATGATCGGCATCTGCACGTCCATCAGGATCAGGTCGTAGCGCTCGCGCGCGCAGAACTCGACCGCCCGCTGACCGTTCTCGGCGATCGCCACCTCGCAGCCCAGGCGCTCGAGAAAGCGCCGCGTGACCTGCTGATTGACGGCATTGTCCTCGACCACCAGCACCCGTCCGCGATAGCGCGCCATGCCCTTCTCGGAGGCGAGCGAGCCGCGCGTCACCACCCGGCGGTCGTGCGGCAGGTCCTGCGTGCTCTCATCGAGCTCGAGCACGCGCTCGATACAGGCGCGCAGGTCGCGTCCGCGCACGGGCTTGGTGAGATAGCCCGCGAATCCGAGCTCGCGCAGGCGCTGCATGTTTCCGTGCCGATCCAGCGAGGTGAGCATGATGAGGCGCGTCGCGCCCAGCTCGGGGTGCGAGCGCAGGCGGTCCGCCAGCTGCGAGCCGTCCGAGTCGGGCATCTGATCGTCGGCGATCACCACATCGAAGCCCGCTCCGGCGCGCGCGCAGCTGAGAAGCTCCTCGAGCGCAGCGCTCACGCTGCCCGCGGTCTCGACCGTGTATCCGGCAGGGCGCAGCTGTCCACATAGCACGCGCTGGTTGGTCCGGTTGTCGTCCACGACGAGCACGCGGCGCTCGCGCGGTGCGGCCAGCACCGAGGCAGCCGAGGACAGCACGCCCTCGACGAGCGGACAGGGCAGAGTGAAGGTGAACGTCGAGCCCTCACCCGAGACGCTTGCCACCCCGACACGGCCCCCCATGAGCTCGACCAGCCGCTTCACGATGGAAAGGCCGAGCCCGGTTCCACCATAGTGGCGTGTGGTGGAGGCATCGGCCTGCACGAACGGCTGGAACAGCCGGCTCAGGACCTCCGGGGACATGCCCGCCCCGGAGTCGCGCACCTCGAAATGCAGCAACGCCCGCCCCGCCTGTACCGCAACCACCAGCGCCTCGAGCACGATCTCGCCCTGCTGGGTGAACTTGATCGCATTGCCGACCAGATTGGTGAGGATCTGGCGCAGCCGGTGCGGATCCCCGAGCACCAGATCGGGGATGGACGGGTCGACGTTCACGATGAGCTCGAGGTTCTTCGCCGCCGCCTGCACGGCCATCATCGTGCCCACGTCCTCGACGCATTCGCGCACATCCATCTCGACTTGCTCGATCTCGAGCTTGCCGGCCTCGATCTTCGACAGATCGAGGATGTCGTTGAGAATTCCGAGGAGCGAGGTGGCGCTCGCGCGGATCGTCTCGGCGAACTCGCGCTGCACCGGCTCGAGCGAGGTGTCGAGCAGCAGCTCCGTCATGCCGAGCACGCCATTCATCGGCGTGCGGATCTCGTGGCTCATGTTGGCGAGAAACTCGCTCTTCGCACGGTTCGCCGCTGCCGAGGCTTCTTTCGCCGCAACGAGCGCCGCCTCGGCCTCGCGTTGGGTCGTGATGTCCTGGATCGACCCGGAGAAGCGGGTCGGGCTGCCGTCATCGTCCCGCTCGCAGCGGCCGCGCGCGCGGAACCATCCGCACGTGCCATCCCGCCGCGTCAGGCGGAAGGTCACATCGTGCGGCGCATTCTCCTTGAAATGACGTTGCATCGCCTCGTCCACGCGCACGCGATCCTCGGCAGGCATGAGCTCGCGCAGCAGCGGCGGCAACGGGTCCTCGGGCGCGTAGCCGAGCATCTCGTGAATGCGCGGGGAGTACCACATCCGGTCCTCGGCGACCGAGTATTCGAAGAACCCGTCGGAGCTGCCGCGAATGGCGCGCTCGAGCCGCTGCTCGGCCTCGATGCGGGCCGCCTCGGCGGCCTTGCGCGGGGCCACGTCCTGCATCGAGCCGGACAGTCTCGAGGGGCGTCCGGTCGCGTCGCGCTCGACGGTTGCGCGCATGCGGAACCAGCGGTACTCGCCATCGCGCATCCGCATGCGCGCCTCCACGTCGTAGAGCGCATCGCTCGCGAAGTGCGCTCGCATGACATCCAGCACGCGGTGCCGGTCCTCGGGGTGCAGTTGCCGCGCGATCTCGCGCGGGGTGAGGGTGAGCTCCTGCTGGGGGTGGCCGAGGAGCTCGCAATAGCGCGGCGACAGCCACAGCGTATCGCGGCCGATGTCCCACTCCCAGAGGCCATCCTGCGTGCCGTGGATCGCACGCTCCAGTCGCCCACGCACCGCCCTGAGCTCATCCTGCGCCAGCTGCTCCTCGTGGACGTCGATGAGCGAGCCGGCAAAGCTCGTCAGGCGCCCGAGCTCGTCACGCTCGACCGCGCCGCGGGTGCGGAACCAGCGCCACTCGCCGCTCGCCATGTGCATCCGCAGCTGCAGGTCATAGAGCGCGCCCTGTGCGATGTGGCGCTCGAACGCCGCCGCAACCTCCGGCTGATCGTCCGGGTGCACGCGTGCGCGGAACTCGGCCGCTGCGATGCGCGAGTCGCGCGCCGCATGACCGAGCAGCTCCTCGTGCGTTGCGGAGCACCACACGGTCTCGGTGCCGAAGTCGTAGTCCCAGTGTCCCTCGGAGCTCGAGCGCGAGGCGCGCGCCAGGCGCATCTGAATCTCGTGCTGATCGGTCACGTCCTGAAAGGCGCCCGACAGCCGGGTGGTCACCCGATTGGAGCGCTCGGCGACACCGATCACGCGCACCCAGCGCCTGCGACCGCGGGCGGTGATGAACGGGACGGTATGATCGAACGAGACGCCGTGCTCGATCGCGCCCGTGAGCGCCTTGTCGATGAGCGTGCGCGCCTCGGGCGGGTAGAACTCCATCGTGCTGGCAAGCTCGAGACCGATCGAGGGGTCGAGCTCGTGGATGCGGTAGACCTCCTGCGACCAGATGGGTGTCATCGTCGCAAGGTCCAGCTCCCACCCGCCGATCCGGGCCATCGCGGCGACCGTATCGAGGAGGCGCTGTCCGCGTCGCAGCTGCGCTTCCGCGGCCTCGGTCCGCGCGAGGGCCGCCTTGAGAGCGGCGTTGCTCTTGAGCGCCTGCGCGGTTTCGGCCTCGGCCCGCGTGTGTGCGAGCGTCGTGCGCTTCTGCCACATCCCGAGGATCGCAACCGTCCAGATGGCGAGCAGCGAGAAGCCGCGATCGGGCAGAACCGACCACAGCGAGGCGCTGTGCGGCACACCCAAGCGCGCCAGCGCCAGCCCCGTGCACAGGGTCGCCGTGATCCAGGTGTACCGGGTGCGTGGCGCCGCGAGACTCGCCAGCACCGCCGCGATGTAGGCGACCCCGTCGCCCGTGCCGAGCGGGATGGCGAGGTCGGCGAGAAAAACGGCCAGGGACAGAGCCAGGAGCCACACCGGCCACAGGCGTGCGCCCGAGCGAGTCTCGGGGGCGGGCGGCGACGCAGTTTGCGTGGAATTCCAGATGGATGGGCGTTTCACGGCACCCGCATCGCGACTCATGGCAACGGGCCCCGGGGATAGTGCGGAAGAAGAGAAGTGCCGTCCGAGTGATGCGTCACACTGGTTGCGTGGCAGAATGCCACCCCCATGACCGAGCCTACACCATCGCCGGCCAAACTCGAGCGCACACGCGGATATGCGCACCGTATCGACGTGCGCGCGCCTGCGCCGCCCATCTGGGCTGCGCTCACCACCACGGGCGCGCTGACTCAATGGTGTGCGCCGGATGCCGAGATCGACGCTCGTCCGGGGGGCTCCTTCCGGGCGAGTGTCGACCGCGTCACGGAATTCGAGGCCCACATCGACGTGTTCACGCCGCCGCGCCGTTTGCGGCTGCTCTATCTGCCCTCGCCGGCGCTGCCGCCCGAGTGCGCAATGGTGGACGACTTCGTGCTGGATGAGGGCAACGCCGGGACCATCGTGCGACTTCTGAGCTCGGGGATCCCCGGCGATGTCGAGTGGGACGAGATGTACCTGCGGCTGCGCGTCGCCTGGGAGCGGGCGCTGTCGCGCCTGAAGGTGTTCGTCGAGCGGGAGTTGCGATGACGGGCTTCGTTCTTCGAGCGGTGCTCGCGGCGCTCGGCCTGTGGCTCGCGACCTACTGGGTGAGCGGGGTGAGGATCGATACTCCGGCAACCCTGGTGCTGGCCGGGTTCCTGCTGGGTGTCATCAACGCGATCGTGCGCCCGGTCATCGTGCTTCTCACGCTGCCGCTGACTCTCATCACGCTCGGCCTGTTCCTGCTGGTGGTGAACGCATGCATGCTCGGGCTCACTGCGCTGCTCCTGCCGGGCTTTCACCTGCACGGGTTTGGCGCGGCGTTCTTCGCGGCCCTCATCGTGAGTGTCACGGGCTGGCTCGGCTCCTCGTTGATCGGTCCGCGCGGCCGGGTGGAGCTGTTCGTGCACCGGGGGCGCTGAGTGGAGCGCCCGAGCGAGCTCACGGTTCGAGGCCTCATCATCGGGGTCGTCATGACCGTGGTGTTCAGTGCCGCCAACGTGTACTTCGGGCTCAAGGCAGGCATCACGTTCTCGACCTCGATCCCCGCCGCCGTCATCTCGATGGCCATCCTGCGTGCCCTCTCCGGCGCCACCATCCAGGAGAACAACATCGTGCAGACGGTGGCCTCGGCGGCGGGCACCCTCACGAGCATCATCTTCGTCCTGCCCGGGTTCATCATGATCGGCTGGTGGACCGGCTTTCCGTTCTGGACGACCTTCGCGATCTGTGCCGCCGGGGGCATTCTCGGGGTGATGTACACCATTCCGCTGCGCCGTGCGCTGGTGACGCACTCGACTCTGCCCTACCCCGAGGGAGTCGCCTGCGCGGAGGTTCTCAGGGTGGGTGCGGGCGGCGCGGGGAGCGAGGCGGCCGCGGTCGAGACACAGGGAGCGGGACTCAAAGCAGTGCTCGTCGGATCGATCGTCTCCGCCGTGTTCTACGTGGTCGTTCAAACTCAGATCCTCGCGAGCGATGTGGTGAGCTATTTCCGCATCGGCAACCGCGGCGCTGCCACCGGCTACGATTTCAGCCTCTCCTTCGCGCTGTTCGGCATCGGGCACCTCGTCGGGCTCGCGGTCGGCATGGGGATGCTGGTGGGCGCCTCGATCGGCTGGGTGTGGGCGGTGCCGCACTTCAGCATGCTGCACCCGGCCGCCGGTGCCGCCTCCGAGGTGGCTCATCAAACGTGGTCCCACTTCGTGCGCTTCGTCGGCGCAGGCGCGATCGGCGTCGCCGCCGTCTGGACGCTCGGGACTCTGGTGAGGCCCGTGGTCAGCGGGCTGGCCGGCGCGCTGGCGGCCGCTCGCGTGCGCAAGGCGGGCCAGGCCGACACGCTGCCGCGCACCGAGCGCGACATCCCGATCGGAACCATGGCGCTCGTCTCCCTCGCCTGTCTGGTGCCCGTCGCCGGACTGCTCTGGCACTTCAGCCAGGAGAGCGGACTTGGGGCCCACGCGCAGCTGCTGACCGTGGGCGGCGTGATCTTCGTCGTGGTGATGGGGTTTCTGGTCTCGACCGTGTGCGGCTACATGGCCGGACTCATCGGGTCTTCCAACAGCCCGCTGTCGGGCGTTGGGATCCTGGTCGTCGTCGTGAGCGCGCTCTTGCTGCTGCTCACCGTGGGCTCGGTGCTGCAGGCCGGCGCCGGCAAGTCGCTGGTCGCCTTCGCGCTGTTCATCACTGCGATCGTGTTCGCGGTGGCTTCGATCGCCAACAACAACCTGCAGGACTTGAAGACCGGACAGCTGGTGGACGCAACGCCCTCGCGGCAGCAGTGGGCGCTGGTCATCGGCGTCATCGCGGGTGCGGCGGTCATCCCGCCGGTGCTCGATCTGGTCAATCACGCCTACGGGTTCCTCGGGGCTCCGGGCGTGAGCCCCGACCACGCGCTGCCTGCCCCGCAAGCCGGACTGATCTCGGCCCTTGCGCAGGGGGTGATCCAGCACAACGTCGATTGGAGCCTCATCGGCCTCGGCGCCGTGATCGGCGCGCTGTGCATCGCGCTCGACGCAGCGCTCAAGCGCGCCACGAAGTCCATGAGCCTCCCGCCCCTTGCGGTCGGGCTCGGGATCTATCTGCCGCTTTCCGCAACGCTCATGATCATCGTGGGTGCGATCGTCGGATGGTGGTTCAATCACCGCGCCAGCCGCACGCCGGCGGCCGCGGCGATGGGGCAGCTCGGAGTGTTGCTCGCCTCCGGCCTCATCGTGGGGGAGAGCCTGCTCGGGGTGGTATTCGCAGCGCTCGTCGCGTTCTCGGGCAACCCGGCACCGATAGGCGTGGTCGGCCCGGAATTCGAAACCGCGTCGATCTGGATCGGCGGCATCGCGTTCGCCGCGATCACGTTCCTCATCTATCGATGGACGGGAAAGCTGGCGCTCAGCCGACCGAGCGCTTCTCAGTGAAGGGCCACTGCGCGCGCGGTGGTTGCATCCCGGGTGAACTCGAAGCGGATCTGCAGGAGACGCCGGGTCGGAGTGCTTGACGGGGCGAACGTCCACTGCTTCGCCGCTTCCACGGCGGCCCGCTCGAAGTACCTGCTGGGACCGGCCCGATCAGGCATTGCGGCGAACACCGAGCCATCGCTGTCGAGGACGACCCGGACCCAAACCTTGATGCGTCCGCGAATCGTTCGACGAGCGCCCGGTGAAACGTCCGGCATCACCTCATGGAGTGCCGCCGGTGATGCGGCGGCGCCCTGCCCACCCTGGCTCGGGACGGAAACGGCGGGGCTCGATGCCTGCACCGCGGCAGCCGCAGGGGTGGCGGACCGGGGTCCTGCGTCGGGGTGAGCCACCGCCAGCGGGCCGGCGGCACTGCGGCCGGCTCTGAGCGCGTGCACTCCCATCCAGCTCAGCGCGATCACGATCACCGCGAGCGTGAGGGTCAACACGGCTCTCGCATTCAGAAGCGGCGCACTCGATGGCACGGGCGCAGAGGCTCGCGCAGCAACCGGGGGCGCCGGTTTGCTCGATTCAGGCGCGGGGGGCGCGGACGTTTCGGCCGGCCCGAACGTCGCCGAATACACCGTCGTGGCGGGCGCAAGTCCCGCGGACTGCCCCCGGGCCCAGGCCGCAAGCTCTGCGACACCCGGACGGCTCTCCGGTCTCCCGCTCAAACAGCGGGTCACGATCTCGCGCAGCTCGGGCGACAGATCGGCCGGCAGCGCCACCGAGCCTCCCTCCGAGGGCGCATGCTGGGTGAGCGCCTCGCAGAGTGTGACGCCGAGCGCCCAGACATCCCCGGCCGTGGTGCTTCGCCCCACGCGGGTTTCCGGAGGATCGTAGCGGCCTGGCGCATGCGCGCTGATCGGCTCCTCATCGAGTGATCGGATGGTGTCGCCGGCAAGTCTCAGCTGGTCGCCGACGACCAGGACGTTTGCAGGCTTCAGCTGGCCTTGCACCAGGTTGCGAGCATGCAGGAATGCGAGCGCATCGAGCATCGGGACCAGCATCTCCCGCGCTTCTTCCTGCGTCAGGGCGCGACGCGGCAGCAGCTGGGCCAGAGTCTGATCGGCATGGTCCATCACGAGGTACAGGAACGGCAGCCCCTCGAGCTGGCAGCCGCCCCATTCCAGGGGCCGCATCAGGTGCGGGTGGGCGAGCGCGCCCGCTCTTTTCCAGCGGGGTAACAAAGACTCGGCCAGCGCCCGATTTGCCGGCACGAGCTTGATCGCAACCTCCCGGGCGTATCGGGCCGCGCACACGGTGAGGAAGACGCCGCTGTGATCCGAGAACCCAAGGACGCGCCCCAGGGGAAAGGCGCCGTTGATGACGTGCCCCTGCCAGCGC
>Ga0335072_10006227_pt1 | contig 17479 bp, 18 predicted proteins | sample Lox_Sample_21_FD_206725 | JGI IMG/M metagenome (GOLD analysis project Ga0335072, IMG submission 206725) | Soil microbial communities from Loxahatchee National Wildlife Refuge, Florida, United States - Lox_Sample_2.1 | ecosystem: Environmental > Terrestrial > Soil > Wetlands | place: USA...
CCGGGTGCTGCACGCGCTCGAGCCGCAGCAGGCGCTCGAGGTGCTCATGGAGCGGATGAAGGAGACCAAGAGCAACACCGAGTTCCTGCTCCAGGTGCAGAAGACCACGATCGGCACCTGACGGCACGGTCCGGGAATCTTGCCGCCCCCGCCCGCGTTGCAGGGGCTGGCACTGGACAACCAACGATGCGGTACCGGTTCACGCTCGCCGCGGCAGGCACGCGGCCGGCGACCCGGCGACCGCCAGAACCAGGAGTCACGACATGAAGCCTGACATTCACCCGGACTACGTGGTGACCACGGTGACCTGCACCTGCGGGAACTCGTTCACCACCCGGAGCACGGCGCCCGGCGGCGTCATCCACGCCGACATCTGCTCGAACTGCCACCCGTTCTACACCGGCAAGCAGAAGATCCTGGACACCGGCGGACGGGTCGCCCGGTTCGAGCGCCGCTTCGGCAAGAAGCAGTCCGGCAACAGCAAGTAGGTACACATCGCCCGGTGGACGCGGGGATTCGCGTCCACCGGGTTCGGCACGCCCGGGTCCGGTCGGGGTTGGCGGGCGCGCGATCGGGCCGACCAGGCCCCGGGAGGCAATCGTGTTTGACCGGCTCGAAGGGCTGGCTGAGGAATACGCGGCGCTGGAGCGTGATCTGGCCGACCCCGCCGTGCACGCCGACCCGGACCGGGCCAGGACGCTCGGCCGCCGCTACGGCGAGCTCGGCCCGATCGTGCACGCCTACCGGGAGTGGCAGCAGGTCCGCGCGGACGAGGCGACCGCGCACGAACTTTCCGCCGAGGACGCGTCGTTCGCGGCCGAGGCCGAGCAACTCGGCCGCCGCCGCACGGAGCTCGAGGACCGGCTGCAGGAGCTGCTGCTGCCCCGCGACGCCAGCGACGGGCGGGACGTGATCCTCGAGATCAAGGCGGGCGAGGGCGGCGAGGAGTCGGCGCTGTTCGCCGGGGACCTGCTGCGCATGTACCTGCGTTACGCCGAGCGGCACCACTGGAAGACCGAGATCCTCGACTCGACCATGACCGGGCTCGGCGGGTACAAGGACGTCACGGTCGCGATCAAATCGGCCGGGCGGGGCGGGGCGACGGGCGACGGGGCCTGGTCACGGCTGAAGTACGAGGGCGGCGTGCACCGGGTGCAGCGGGTCCCGGTGACCGAGTCGCAGGGCCGGATCCACACCTCGGCCGCCGGGGTGCTGGTCCTGCCGGAGGCCGACCCGGTCGAGGTCAGCATTGAGCCCGCCGACATCCGGGTGGACGTGTTCCGCTCGTCCGGGCCCGGCGGCCAGAGCGTGAACACGACCGACTCGGCGGTGCGGATCACGCACCTGCCCACCGGCATCGTGGTGTCCTGCCAGAACGAGAAGAGCCAGCTCCAGAACAAGGAGCAGGCCATGCGGATCCTGCGCGCCCGGCTGCTGGCTCAGGCGCAGGAGGAGGCCGACGCCGCCGCGGCGGCGGAGCGGCGCAGCCAGGTCGCGGCGGTGGACCGGTCGCAGCGCATCCGCACCTACAACTTCCCCGAGAACCGGATCTCCGACCACCGGGTCGGCTACAAGGCCTACAACCTGGATCAGGTCATCGACGGGGACCTGGACGCGGTCATCGGCGCGCTGGTCGCGGCCGACCGGGCCGAGAAGATCGCGGAGTCGGCCAAACGGGCGTCATGAACCTGCTGCTGGACGAGATCGCCGTCGCCGCCTCCCGGCTGGCCGAGGCGGGGGTCGAGTCGCCTCGGACCGACGCCGAGCTGATCGCGGCGCACGTGCACGGGGTGTCCCGCGGCGCGCTGCACACCGTGCCGGACGCGGCGTTCGATCCCCGCTACTGGGACGACGTCGCGCGCCGCGCGTCCCGCGAGCCGCTGCAGCACATCATCGGGCTGGCCTACTTCCGCTATCTCGAGCTCGAGGTGGGGCCGGGAGTGTTCGTACCCCGCCAGGAGACCGAGGTGATGACCGGCTGGGCCATCGACGCGCTGCGCGAGATGGACGTGGCCGAGCCGGTCGTCGCCGACCTTGGCACCGGATCGGGCGCGATCGCGCTGGCCATCGCGCAGGAGGTGCCCGGGGCCCGGGTGCACGCGGTCGAGGCCGACCCGCTCGCCCGGCAGTGGGCCGCGCGGAACGTCGCCCGGGTCGCGGCGGCGGCGCCGCACACCGCGGGCCGGGTCACGCTGCACGCCGGCGACTTCGCTGGCGATGTGCTGGCCGGTCTTGACGGCTCGCTCGACCTGGTGATCAGCAACCCGCCCTACATACCGATCGGGTCCTGGGTCCCGCCGGAGGTCGGCGAGTACGACCCGGCCACGGCGCTGTGGTCGGGTCAGGACGGGCTGGACGCGATCCGGGTGGTCGAGCGCGTCGCCCGGCGGCTGCTGCGCAGCGGGGGACAGGTCGCCGTGGAGCACGGCGCGCCCCAGGGCGCGGCGGTGTACTGGGTGTTCGCCGAGGAGAACGGCTGGCGCCGGACCCGCAATCACGCCGATCTGGCCGGCCGCGACCGGTTCGTCACGGCCGCATGGCAGGATGAGCGATCGTGAGCGCCAGCTTTGACTGCACGGACGCGACGCAGCGGACCGCCGGAATCGCCGCCGCGGCCCTCGCGCTGCGCAACGGCGAGCTGGTCGTGCTGCCGACCGACACGGTGTACGGGCTCGGGGCCGACGCGTTCTACCCGGCCGCGGTCACCCGCCTGCTGGCGTCCAAGGGCCGGGGCCGGGACATGCCGCCGCCGGTGCTGGTCGGCACGGTCCGCGCGGCCACCGCGCTGATCGAGGACCTCGGGCCGTGGGGCAAGGACCTGATCGATGAGTTCTGGCCCGGCGGGCTGACGATCGTGTGCCGGGCCAACCGGTCGCTGAACTGGGACCTGGGCGACACCCGCGGGACGGTGGCGATCCGGATGCCGTTGCACCCGGTCGCGCTCGACCTGCTCAAGGAGACCGGCCCGCTCGCGGTCAGCAGCGCCAACCGGACCGGACTGCCCCCGGCCACGACCGTGGCCGCGGCGCAGGAGCAGCTCGGCGAGGACGTGTCGGTCTACCTGGACGGCGGGCCGTGCGACACCGACGTCTCCTCCACGATCGTGGACCTGACCGGGGAAGTGCCCCGGCTGCTACGGGCCGGGGCGGTGTCGGTCGGGCGGCTGCGCGAGGTCTCGGCGCTGTCCACGGGCGGCGACGCACCGCCCGCCTCCTGAGGCCGCCGCGCGGCCGGCCCGGATGAGTGAGCCCGGATCGGCGGGCCCGGATGGGCGTGCCCGGCTTATCCCTTATATGCCGCTATGGGCGGTCGGCCGGACGGGCCGGCGATTCCCGGCCCGGGCTGGCGAGTGATCACCCCCGGCGCGGGAATGGTGCTCTAGAGTTGTCGTAATGCGTACATCCCGTCCGGACTTGGTGGGCCGTCGTGCCTGAGTACGTACTGACCCTGCTGTTCACCGCGGCCGTCACCTACGTGCTGACGCCGCTGGTGCGCCGGGGCGCCATCGCCGGCGGGGCGATGCACGAGGCCAGGGACCGGGACGTGCACGTGGTGCCGATCCCGCTGCTCGGCGGCCTCGCCATGTTCGGCGGCCTGGCGGCCGGCCTGGTGGTGGCGGCCCAGCTGACGCCGCTCGGCAGCGTCCTGCAGGGCAACCGGACGGCCCCGAGCCTGCTGCTGGCGGGCGGGGTGATCGTGCTCGTGGGCGTGGTCGACGACCGGTGGGGGCTCAGCCCGATCAGCAAGCTGGCCGGCCAGGCGGCGGCGGGCGGGATCCTGGTCTGGGGCGGGGCTCAGCTGGCCTGGCTGCCGCTGCCGTACGGCAGCACGCTCGTGCTCAGCCCGAACCAGTCCACCGCGCTGACCATCTTCCTGGTCGTGGCGACGATCAACGCGGTCAACTTCATCGACGGCTTGGACGGCCTGGCCGCCGGGATCGTCTGCATCGCGGCGCTGGCGTTCTTCGCCTACTACTACCGGCTGACCCAGGCCCAGAACCTGCCCGAGCAGGCCGGGCCGGCCCTGGCCTCCGCGCTGCTGGCCGGCGCGTGCCTGGGGTTCCTGCCGCACAACTTCTATCCGGCCCGGATCTTCATGGGCGACACCGGGTCGATGCTGCTCGGGCTGCTGCTCGCGTACGTCCCGATCTCGAGCATCGCCTCGCTGGACCCGGCCAGCCTTCGCCCGTCCATCAACCGGTTCCCCGAGCTGCTGCCGCTGCTGCTGCCGGTCACGATCCTGGTCATCCCGTACGCCGACCTGCTGCTGGCCGTGGTGCGCCGGACCCGGGCCGGGCTGTCGCCGCTGGCGCCGGACCGCAAGCACCTGCACCACCGGCTGCTCGACATCGGCCACTCGCACCGCTCCAGCGTGCTGATCATGTACCTGTGGGCCGCGCTGTTCTCGGTCGCGATCGTCTGGCTGTCCATCTCCAAGACCAAGCTGTTCGTGTTCGGCGTGGCCACGATCGCGGCCATGGTGGCGTTGCTGCTGATGTCCATGCCGCGGCTGCGCTGGTGGCAGCGGCGGCGCCGGGCCAGCGCGGCGTCGGCCAGGACCGTGGCGGCGCGGGCCGTGGCGGCGCGGGCGGCAACGGCCAAGCCGGCGGCGGCTGGCCCGGCGGCGGCTGGCCCGGCCTCGGCTGGCCCGGCCTCGGCTGGCCGGGCGGCGGCCTCTCCCGCCCCGGCTGGTCCGGCGAGCAACGGTGCGCCCTCCATCACCGCGCCGGTCGGCCCGCCGGCTGCCGCGCCCTCGCCGAGCGCCGCACGCGCGGTGATCGGCGGCCCGGCCCGGCCCGCCGACGACGGGCCGCGGCGCCCGGGCACGGCCGACCCGTTAACCGCGGGGACCCGTCGCCCGCCGGGCGTTCCCGCGCATCCGCGCTGATCCCCGGCCGCCGTGCGGGCCGATCCCGGCCGCCGTGCGGGCCGATCCCGGCCGCCGTGCGGGCCGATCCCGGCCGCCGCTGCCCGCGGCGGCCCGCCTGGCCCGCCTGGCCCGCCAGTTACTTTCGTCACGTTAGGTAACCCCCTGCGCCGCTCGCCGGAGAGCTTGTGATATCTTTCACGAGCACCCACTCGACGGCGAGTGAGAGGTCCGTGATACGTTTCGCTCACCTGGCGACGCAGCCGCGCCGCCGACGCGGTGCCGCGGCAAGGTGCCACCTGGGCATCGATGGGTCCGCACGGGTCAGGAAGTTTCGGTCTAGCTCTCCCGGAGCCCTATAGATGCTAGCGAACTATGCCCAGATCGTTCGGCGATCGGCTGTGGTTGCAGCCGTCGCCGCGGTCGTCATGGTTGCGCTCGGCTTCGCGCTGGGCGGCGCCAAGGGGCTGATCGGTTCCGTGATCGGCGTGGCCGTGGTCGCCGCGTTCTTCGGCATCAGCGTGCTGGCCGTGGGCCGCGCGGCGCGGGTCAGCCCGCAGGCCATGATGGCGACCGCGGTCGGCACCTACATCGTCAAGATCCTGCTCCTGCTGGTTTTCGTGGGAGCGTTCGAGAACACCACCGCCTTCAGTCCCAAGGCCTTCGGCCTGACCGCGCTGTGCTGCATCCTCGTGTACACCGGCGCGCAGGTGGTCTGGTCGATGCGGCTGAAGACGCTGTATGTCGAGCCGGACGGGGAACGGTGACTCGTGGGCCCCACTCGAGACCTGGACGGCGTACCGCGGCCCACGGGCCCGGCTGCGCTCGGCCGGCCGCGGGCGGACCACGATGACCGGCGCCGGCCCGGGCCCGGGCAAGAACGCGGACGCCCACAAGCCCCTGCCGCCCTTGAAGAGATATCAGAAGCGGCGTCCGGATCCTGGATCCGAGCCGCCCATGCCGCGGGAGGGCACCGGCTGGGCCATCGTCAGCTACCTGATCGGGGGCATGGTGCTCTACGGGGGCATCGGCTGGCTGGTCGGGCGCTGGACGGACATCCCGATACTGTTCCCGATCGGGCTGCTGCTCGGCATCGGGCTTTCGCTCGCACTGATCATCTTCCGCTTCACCAGGCAGCTCTGACGGCTCGGCGCAGGGCACCACGCCGCGAAGCACCAAGTCACGGAGCAGGCCATGAGTGACGCCCACCTGATGACCACGGCACACCTGGTGACCACGGCCAGCGGCTGCCACTTCCAGTCCAAGCCATCCTGCGGCTATCCCGCCCCGTCGATCGAGAACTTCTTCTTCAAGCCGATCTTCACGATCGGCTCGTACCAGTTCACCAAGCCGATCCTGATCATGCTGCTGTCCGCGGCGATCGTCCTGCTGGTGTTCTGGCTGGCGTTCCGCAGCCCGAAGCTGGTGCCGCGCGGCATCCAGAACGTCGGCGAACTCGGCATCCTGGCCGTCCGCGACCAGATCCTGCGACCGCAGGTAGGCAGCAAGGGCGACCGGTACCTGCCGTTCCTGGTGTCGCTGTTCTTCTTCATCTGGCTGATGAACCTGTGGGAGCTCATCCCGGTGGCCCAGTTCCCCGCCACGTCGAAGTTCGCGTTCCCCCTCGGCCTGACGCTGGTCGTGTGGGTGACCTACCTCGTCATCGGCATGCGCCACCAGGGCCCCCTCGGCTACTTCAAGAACATGGCGGTCCCGCCGGGCGCCCCGTGGTGGATCCTGCCGCTGCTGTCCCCGATCGAGCTGCTGTCCAACATCATCGTGCGGCCGTTCACGCTGTCCATCCGGCTGTTCGCCAACATGCTGTCCGGGCACCTGCTGCTGCTGGTGTTCTCGGTCGCCACCTGGTACCTGTTCAGCGCGACGATCGGCCTGCTGTTCGCGGCGGTGTCCTTCATCGTGTTCCTGCTGGTGTTCCTGCTCGAGGTGCTGATCACGCTGCTGCAGGCCTTCATCTTCACCACGCTGACCGCCTTCTACATAGGGGATGCGCTGGAGCCAGCGCACTGACCAACCGATGAGCTAGACCCGGGCCACGGTGGCGCCGGGCCGAAGAAAGGGAAACCCAGACAATGCATCTGCTGGTGCACCATCTGCTATACGTCGCCGCAGGCTCGACCACCACGACGTTCAAGATCCAGGGCCTCGGCAAGCTCGTTTACGGCCTCGCGGCCATCGGCCCCGGCATCGGCATCGGCCTGGTGTTCGGGCACGCCATCGAGGCCATGGCCCGCCAGCCCGAGGCATCGGGCCGGATCACCACCTACATGTGGATCGGCTTCGCGCTCACCGAGGCGCTCGCGCTGATCGGCATCGCCGTTCCGTTCTTCATCACGAGCTAGTCGAGGTCCGAGAGGTATCCGCACATGTTGTACCTGGCGCAGAGCGGAAGTGAGAACCCGCTCGTCCCCAACCCGGCCGAGCTGATCACGGGCCTGATCGCCTTCTTCATCGTCTTCGGCGTTCTGGCCAAGCTGATCCTGCCGCGCGCCCAGGCCATGCTCGAGCAGCGGACCGACGCGATCGAGGGCGGCCTGAAGCGGGCCGAGGAGGCCCAGACCGAGGCGAACCAGCTGCTCGATCAGTACCGGGCCCAGCTGAGCGAGGCCCGGCACGAGGCGGCGCGGCTGCGCGAGGAGGCCAAGGAGCAGGGCGCCCGGATCAAGGCCGAACTCCGCGAGGAGGGCGAGGCCGAGAAGCAGCGGCTGGTCGAGTCGGCCCGGGCCCAGATCGCAGCCGACCGGCAGCAGGCGCTCGCCTCGCTGCGCGCCGAGGTCGGGGCGCTGTCCATCGAGCTGGCCAGCCGGATCGTCGGCGAGTCGCTGGCGGATGACGCCCGGCAGCGCCGCACCGTGGACCGGTTCCTGGGCGATCTTGAGCAGCAGCAGTCGGCCGGCGCCGAGGCCTCCCGGTGAGAGGCAGCAGCCGGGCGTCGCTCGCGCTGGCCAAGGAGCGGCTGACGCAGACCCTGGTCGGCGACGTCGATCCCGGTCAGCTCGGCGACGAGCTGTTCGCGGTCACCGGGCTGCTGGACTCGGAGGCCGCGCTGCGCCGGACGCTGGCCGACCCGACCCGGGACGCCCGGGCCAAGGTGGCCCTGGCCCAGGGGCTGCTCGACGGGCGGATCGGGGCCCCGGCCCTGGACCTGGTCGGCGCGCTGGTGGGCGAGCGCTGGTCGGAGTCGGCCGACCTGGCCGACGCCTGTGAGGAGCTGGCCGCGCTGTCGTTGGTCGAGGTCGCCGAGCGGGACGGCAGCCTGGACGACGTGGAGGATGAGCTGTTCCGGTTCGGCCGGGTGGTGAACGCCGAGCCCGAGCTGCGCATCGCGCTGTCGGACCCGTTCTTCCCGGCCGAGCGCAAGCGGGAGCTCCTGGGCGCCCTGCTGCGCGGCAAGGTCAACGGAATCACGATGCGGCTGGTCACCCAGGCGGCGGTGCAGCCCAGGGGTCGTACCCTGGATGCAAGCCTGGACGAGTTCGCTCACCTGGCCGCGGAGCGCCGGGAACGCCTGCTGGCGGAGGTGCACGTCGCGATCGCGCTCACCGCGGAGCAGCGACGCAGGCTCGGGGCGGCGCTGGCCGCCGCCTACGGGCACGACGTACAGCTGAACGTTGTGCTCGACCCGCAGGTGATCGGCGGGATATCCGTCCAGATCGCGGGCGAGATCATCGACGGCAGCACGGCGAGCCGGCTCGCGGAGCTGCGGCGCAGGCTGACGGCCTAGGCGCGATCGGGACCAGCGAGACATCCGGAAGAGAGAGACGCGAGGACAATGGCGGAGCTGACAATCCGGCCCGAAGAGATCCGGGACGCGCTGAAGCAGTTCGTCGAGACCTACCAGCCCGAGGCGGCGGCCAAGGAGGAGGTGGGCATCGTCGCCGAGGCCGGCGACGGCATCGCCCACGTCGCGGGGCTGCCCTCGACCATGGCCAACGAGCTGCTGGAGTTCGACGACGGCACCCGGGGCCTGGCGCTGAACCTGGACATCCGCGAGATCGGCGTGGTCGTCCTGGGCGAGTTCAGCGGGATCGACGAGGGCCAGCGGGTCCGGCGCACCGGCGAGGTGCTGTCGGTCCCGGTGGGCGACGGGTTCCTCGGCCGGGTCGTGGACCCGCTCGGCAGCCCGCTGGACGGCAAGGGCGCGATCGAGACCAATGAGCAGCGCGTGCTCGAGCTGCAGGCGCCGTCGGTCGTGCAGCGCCAGAAGGTGTCCGAGCCGCTGCAGACCGGCATCAAGGCGATCGACGCGATCACCCCGATCGGGCGTGGCCAGCGTGAGCTGATCATCGGCGACCGGCAGACCGGCAAGACCGCGATCGCGATCGATACGATCATCAACCAGAAGGAAAACTGGGCCTCGGGCGACCCGAAGCGCCAGGTGAAGTGCGTGTACGTGGCCGTGGGGCAGAAGGGCTCGACGATCGCCCAGGTTCGCCAGTCGCTCGAGGACGCCGGCGCGCTGGAGTACACCGCGATCGTGGCCTCGCCCGCGTCCGACCCGGCGGGCTTCAAGTACCTGGCCCCGTTCACCGGCTCGGCCATCGGGCAGCACTGGATGTACCAGGGCCAGCACGTGCTGATCGTCTTCGACGACCTGAGCAAGCAGGCCGAGGCGTACCGCGCGATCTCGCTGCTGCTGCGCCGCCCGCCGGGCCGCGAGGCATACCCCGGAGACGTGTTCTACCTGCACTCGCGGCTGCTCGAGCGGTGCGCGAAGCTCTCCGACGCGCTGGGCGGCGGGTCGCTGACCGGGCTGCCGATCGTCGAGACCAAGGCGAACGACATCTCCGCCTATATCCCGACCAACGTGATCTCGATCACCGACGGCCAGATCTTCCTCGAGACCGACCTGTTCAACGCGGGCGTGCGGCCCGCCATGAACGTCGGCCAGTCGGTGTCCCGGGTGGGCGGCGACGCGCAGATCAAGGCGATGAAGTCGGTGGCCGGCGGCCTGAAGCTGGCCCTGTCGCAGTACCGCGACCTGGAGGCCTTCGCCTCGTTCTCCTCCGACCTGGACCCGGTCTCGCGGGCTCAGCTCGATCGCGGGGCGCGGCTGGTCGAGCTGCTCAAGCAGCCGCAGTACAGCCCGCTGCCGGTGGAGCGGCAGGTGGTCTCGGTGTGGTCCGGCACGGCCGGCTTCCTGGACGACGTGCCGGTCGAGGACATCGGCCGGTTCGAGGACGAGTTCCTCGACTACCTGCAGCGCTCGCACTCCGGCATCTACCAGACGATCCGGGAGACCGGGCAGATGTCCGACGACACCGCCACGACGCTCAAGGACGCCATCGAGGAGTTCCGGGGCACGTTCGAGACCAGCGGCGGCCGGCTGCTGGTCGGCGAGAACGCCGACCAGGGCGTCGCCGACGAATCCCGCCCGGTCGAGGACACGGTCAAGAAGTACGTCCCGCCGCCGGACGCCAAGCCGGTCGGTCAGTAGGGCGGGGCCATGGGAGCACAGCTTCGCCTGGTCCGGCGGCGGATCCGGTCGGTTCAGTCCACCGCCAAGATCACCCGCGCCCAGGAGCTGATCGCGTCGTCGCGCATCATCAAGGCGCAGCAGCGGGTGCACGACGCCCAGCCGTACGCACGGGAGATCACGTGGGCCGTGGAGGCCGTGGTCAGCCGCTCGCCGCAGATCGACCACCCGCTCACGACCGAGCCGAAGAACCCGGCCCGGGCGGCGGTGCTGATCCTGACCAGCGACCGCGGGTTCTGCGGCGCGTACAACAGCACCGTGCTGCGCGAGGCGCAGAACCTGCGCGCCCTGCTGGCCGAGCGGCACGTGGAGGACGTGCCGTTCGTGGCCGGGCGCAAGGGCCTCATCTGGCACCGGTTCCGCCAGCGGCCGATGGCGGGGGAGTGGAGCGGGTTCTCCGACACGCCGAGGAACGCGAACGCCCGCGAGATCACCGAGGCGCTGCTGGACGCGTACGAACGGCCGGCCAGCGAGGGCGGCGTCGACGAGATCTACCTGGTCCACACCGAGTTCGTGTCCATGCTCGCGCAGCGCCCGGTGACCCGGCGGATCCTGCCGCTGGAGATCGAGGTGACCGAGGAGGCGCCGGAGCGGGGAGCGGTGCCGCTGTATGAGTTCGAGCCGTCGCCGGAGGACGTGCTCAACGCCCTGCTGCCCTGGTACGTGGAGAGCAGGATCTTCCACGCCCTGCTCGACTCGGCCGCGGCCGAGATCGCGGCCAGGCGGCGGGCGATGAAATCCGCCACCGACAACGCCAACGAACTGCTGGACCAGCTTACGCTGGAGGCAAATAAGGCACGTCAGGCCGAGATCACCCAGGAAATCAGCGAGATCGTCGGTGGCGCCAACGCGCTGGCAGAGACGACGACAGGGAGTTAGTGAGCATCACATGACCGCTACCGTAGACAACACCGTAGGCGATGGCGGCGGCGCCGGTCGCGAGGGCACCGGACGGGTCGTGCGGGTGACCGGTCCCGTCGTCGACGTCGAGTTCCCGGCCGAGCAGATCCCTGGCATCTATAACGCCCTCAACGTGGACGTGAACCTGGCCGGCGAGACCAGGACGCTGACCCTGGAGGTCGCCCAGGACATCGGCGACAACGTGGTCCGCGCGATCGCGATGCAGCCGACCGACGGCCTGGTCCGCGACGCCCCGGTCACCGACACCGGCGGGCCGATCTCGGTCCCGGTCGGCGACGTCACCAAGGGTCACGTGTGGAACGTCCTCGGCCAGACCCTGGACGTCCCGACGAGCTCGCTGGAGATCACCGAGCGGTGGGGCATCCACCGCCGCCCGCCGTCGTTCGATCAGCTCGAGCCGAGGACCGAGATCCTGGAGACCGGGATCAAGGTGATCGACCTGCTCACGCCGTACGTGCGCGGCGGCAAGGTGGGCCTGTTCGGCGGCGCGGGCGTGGGCAAGACCGTACTTATCCAAGAAATGATCACGCGGGTGGCCCGGAACTTCGGTGGCGTCTCGGTGTTCGCCGGCGTGGGTGAGCGGACCCGCGAGGGCAACGACCTGTTCATCGAGATGACCGACTCCAACGTCATCAAGGACACCGCGCTGGTGTTCGGCCAGATGGACGAGCCGCCCGGCACCCGGCTGCGGGTCGGCCTGTCCGCGCTGACCATGGCCGAGTACTTCCGCGACGTCCAGGGTCAGGACGTGCTGCTGTTCATCGACAACATCTTCCGGTTCACCCAGGCCGGCTCGGAGGTGTCCACGCTGCTCGGCCGGATGCCGTCGGCGGTGGGCTACCAGCCGACGCTGGCCGACGAGATGGGGCAGCTGCAGGAGCGGATCACCTCGACCCGGGGCCACTCGATCACGTCCATGCAGGCGATCTACGTGCCGGCCGACGACATCACCGACCCGGCGCCGCACGCCACGTTCGCGCAGCTGGACGCGACCACGGTGCTGTCCCGCGAGATCACCCAGAAGGGCATCTTCCCCGCGGTGGACCCGCTGGACTCCACCTCGCGGGTGCTGAGCGCGGCCTACGTGGGCGAGGAGCACTACAACGTGGCCCGCGAGGTGCAGCGGATCCTGCAGCGCTACAAGGAACTGCAGGACATCATCGCGATCCTCGGCATCGACGAGCTGTCCGAGGAGGACCGGGTCACCGTGCAGCGCGCGCGGCGGATCGAGCGGTTCCTGTCGCACCCGATGTTCGTGGCCGAGCAGTTCACCGGGCAGCCCGGGGTGTTCGTGCCGATGGACGAGACCATCGCCTCGTTCAAGGCGCTGGCCGAGGGCAAGTACGACCACTTCCCCGAGCAGGCGTTCTTCATGGTCGGCGGCATCGAGGACGTGGAGAAGAAGGCCAAGGACCTGGAGAAGAGCCAGTGACGCTCCAGGTGGAGCTGGTCGTGCCCGAGGGCGAGGTGTGGTCCGGCTCGGCCGAGATGGTCATCGCCAAGACCCTGGACGGGGACATCGGCGTGCTGACCGGCCACACCCCGGTGCTGGGCATCCTGGCCGAGGGCAGCGTGGTGCGGATCAGGCCGCACGCGGCCGACGGCGGCGACGAGGTGGTCGCCGCGGTGAACGGCGGCTTCTTCTCGGTCTCGAACGACCGGGTGTCGATCCTGGCCCAGGACGCCCAGCTCGGCGACGAGATCGACACCAGTGCGGCGCGGGCCGCCCTCGACCGGGCGCTGCAGGACGCGCAGGCCGAGGCGCCCGGGGCCACCGGGGGCGAGGAGCCGGCCGACGTCCGGTACTACCGGGCGCTGCTGCGAGCGGCCGGCGATCCTGCCGACCGGGCCTGACCCAGGCCGGCGCGGAGAGGGCCGGGGTTGGCAGGGGGCAGGCTCGCGCTAGACGCGGGTTGGCTCCTCGTGATCGTCCTGGTCCTCGGACTCGGCTGCGCCATGGGGATCGCGGTCCGCAGGACCCTGATCGAGCGGGGCGGTGGCAGCGTCGAATGCGGGCTGCGGCGGGCCGGGGACCGGCGCTGGCGGCTCGGCCTGGCCGCCTATCAGCCCGACGAGCTGCGCTGGTATCCGGTGTTCGGGCTGCGGCTGCGGCCCGGCGAGTTCTTCGCCCGCCGCGGGCTGAGCGTGGTCTCCCGGCGCCCGGCCGATCCGGTCGAGGTGACCAGCGTCGGCTCGGACGCGGTGGTGGTGGAGTGCGCGACCGGGAAGCCGGCCGAGCGGATCGAACTCGCGCTCAGCGAGGACGCGCTGACCGGGTTCCTGGCCTGGCTGGAGGCCGCGCCGCCCGGGCCGATCAGCGATTTGCGCTGATCTTCAGCGCTCCGAGCCCGGCTTCCACAGCAGGTCGCCGCCGGGCTCGTTGGCCCGGCGGGCCAGGATGAACAGCAGGTCGGACAGCCGGTTCAGGTACCGGGCGGGCAGCGGGCTCACGGTCGCCCCGTGTGCCTCCGCGGCCGCCCAGGCGCTGCGCTCGGCCCGCCTGACCACCGTCCGCGCGGTGTGCAGCAGCACCGCCCCGGCGCTGCCGCCGGGCAGGACGAAGCTTCGCAAAACGGGCAGCCCCTCGTTGTGCCGGTCGCAGGCCTGCTCCAGCCGGTCGATGTAGTTCTCGTCGATCCGCAACGGGGGATAGGGCGGCGTCTCGCCCGCCGGGGCCACCGGGTTGCACAGGTCCGCGCCGACGTCGAACAGCTCGTTCTGCAGCCGTACCAGCAGCCCGGTGACATCCGCCGGCAGGCCGCCCAGGACGACCGCGGCGCCGATCGCGCAGTTCGCCTCGTCGACGTCGGCGTAGGCGGCCAGCCGGGGGTCGGTCTTGCCCGCCCGGCTCCCGTCGCCCAGCGCGGTGGTGCCATCGTCCCCGGTCCGGGTATAGATACGGGAGAGCACGACGGGCTCGTCCCGGCGATCGCGTGACATGGAGTCAACCGTAGCGGGCGCCGGGCGGGCGGGGAACTTGCCTTAAACCCGGTCAAACTAGGTGCCCGAAAACCGGTCGGCCGGTGGCGAGGTCAAGCTTCCGCAGCGATCGTCCAACGAACATCTCTAATCCGGTTTTAGGGTCCTGACCTGGGGTATTCACATAGACACCACGATGTGGCATCGTAGGTGTACGAAGGGTGATCACCAGAGGGGCCGACTCGAAGCATTGAAGCGGAGGTTTCGGTCACCGAAGCTGATGACCCTGGCCAGGCCGAAACGGGGGAATTAGCGGCCTGGGGCGGGCCGTAAGGCTCGCAGGCCAGCTCGTAGAGAGTGCCCGGCGGATCTCGGGGGCCCGCCGGCACCGAGCCGGCCGCAACTGTGGGGGGAGCGCGCCCCCGGCCTTATAGGCCGGGGGCGCGCTTATTTGTCCCGCGATTTTGTCCGGCGATGCCCGGCGCCGCGGGGATAGCACGCTCCCGGCCGGTCCCGGCTGAGTAGGGTATCCGGGAAAAGGTCCGAAGGTCCGAACTGCGGGTGTTCGGGAGGCTCGTCGTGTATGACTACATCGTCGTCGGCGCCGGGAGCGCCGGCTGCGTCCTCGCCGCGCGGCTCAGCGAGAACCCTGCGACGCGGGTGCTGCTGCTCGAAGCCGGGCCCCCGGATGACTCCGACGACATCCACATCCCGGCGGCGTCGAACCTGCTCTTCCAGAGCACCTACGACTGGAACTACCAGACCGTCCCCCAGGAGCGGTCCGCGGGCCGGTCGGTCTACTGGCCCAGGGGGCGGACCCTGGGCGGGTCGTCGTCCATCGGCGCGATGATCTACGTCCGCGGCAGCCGCTACGACTACAACACCTGGCGCGACGAGTACGGGTGCGAGGGCTGGGGCTACACCGACCTGCTGCCGTACTTCCTGCGCGCCGAGGGGAACGCCCGCGGCGCCTCCGCCTACCACGGCGCGTCCGGTCCGCTCATCGTGCAGGACCTGCGGCACAAGTCGCCGCTGAGCTCGGCGTTCGTGGACGCGGCCCGGGCCTGCGGGACCGCGGCCAACGACGACTTCAACGGCGCCCGGCTCGACGGGGTGGGCTTCTACCAGGTGACGCAGCAGCGCGGGCGGCGCTGGTCGGCGGCCGACGCGTACCTGCACCCGGCCGAAGACCGGCCGAACCTGACCGTGCAGACCGACGCCCTGGTGACCGGCATCGCGCTGTCGGCTGGCCGGGTCACCGGCGTGCACTACCTGCTGCGCGGGGTGGCCGAGACGGTCCAGGCCGAGGGGGAGGTGATCCTGGCCGCCGGCGCGATCGGCAGCCCCAAGCTGCTCATGCTGTCGGGCATCGGCCCCGCCGACCACCTGCGCGCGCACAACATCCCGGCGCTGGTGGACAGCCCGGGGGTGGGGGCGAACCTGTCCGACCACCCGGTGGTCACCGCGATGTGGCACACGCCGAAGACCCGGGCGTTCTGGGAGCAGGCCGGGCCGAAGAACCTGGCCCGCTGGCAGCTGATGCATTCCGGGCCGATGACCACGAACGTCGCCGAGTCGGGCGGGTTCAGCCGCTCCGACTCCGGGCTGCCCGCCGCCGACCTGCAGTGGCTCGCACTGCCCGCCCCGTACCGCGACGGCGGCCTGACCGATCCCTCGGTCCGCGCGCTCTCGCTGCTGGTGACGCTGGCCGCGGCGCGCAGCCGGGGTCAGGTCAGGCTGCGCAGCGACGACCCGCGGCACCGGCCGCTGATCGATCCCGCCTACCTGTCCGAGGGGCGCGACATCGAGCCGCTGGTCACCGGGATCGGCCTGGCCCGCGAGTTCGCGGCCGCGCGCCCGATGTCGAGGATCTGCCGCTCGGAACTCGCGCCCGGCGCCGACGTCCGCACCGACGCCGAGATCAGGGACTACATCCGGCACAACCTCACCACCGGCCATGACCCGGTCGGCACCTGCGCCATGGGCGGCGATTCGAAGGTGGCCGCCAGCCGGCTGACCAGCGTGGTCGACCCGGAACTGCGGGTGCGCGGGGTCGAGGGCCTGCGGGTGGTGGACGCCTCGGTGATGCCCGCGGCGCCCCGCGGCAACACCAACGCCGCGACCATCGCCATCGCGGAGCGGGCGGCGGACCTGATCTGCGGCCGCGCCCCGCTGGCCGCCGTGGAGCCGGCCGACCAGGAACTGGCCGCCTCCGCACCGTAAGCCCGGCGCCCCGGGCTCAGCGGCCTAGGGGAGCGCACCGCAGGTGCGGCGCACGATCAGCTTCGGCCGGAGAACGATCTCCAGCGGCTCTCCCTGGCGGCCGTCCCGAAGCCGCTCGAGCAGCAGCTTCACCGCCCGGTAGCCCATCTCGGCCGCCGGCTGGCGGACCGTGGTGAGCGCGAGGTGGCGCAGCGACGCCGCGGCCACGTCGTCCACCCCGACGACGGCCACGTCCTGCGGAATCCGCAGGCCGGCGTCGTAGACCGCGTCCATGACGCCGAGCGCGATCACGTCGTTGGCGCAGAACAGCGCCGACGGGCGATCGGCCAGCGCGATGAGCTGGCGCGCGGACGCGTGGCCGCTGTCGTACGTGAATGCTCCGTGCACGACGTGCTCGGGCGGCAGTTCGATGCCCAGCTCGGTGAGAGCCTGACGGAACCCGGCCAGGCGCTGGCTGTCCGTCGACGTATCCGGCCGGCCGCCGACGAAGCCGAGACGGCGATGGCCGAGCTTGGCCAGGTGCCGGGCCACGATGCGCCCGGCCTCGGCGTTGTCGAGGTGGACGGCATCGACGGGCAGGCCGTTGACGGTGCGGTTGACCATCACCAGCGGAATGCGGTCCAGCGCCATCTTGGCCAGGCGGAGCTCGCTGTCGAGCAGGGACGAGGTGAGAATCGCGCCGTCCACCTGGTGCTCGATCAGCAGCTCGAGATGGGCCGACTGGAGCTCCCAGTTCTCCTGTGCGTTGCACAGCACGACGTTGTAGTCCTCATGGGCCGCGGTCGCGACGATCGCCTCGATGACCTCGGGGTAAAAGGGGTTGGTGATGTTGGAAACGACCAGCCCGATGAGGTTGCTCCGGCCGGTGGTGAGCGTCCTCGCCGCGGCGTTCGGCGAATAGCCGAGCCGGGTCATCGCCTCCTTGACTCGTCGCCGCGTCGCCTCGCTGATGCGGGGGCTGTTGTTCAGCACGCGGGACACCGTGGACTGGGAGACGTTCGCCTCCCGCGCGATGTCCAGACTGCTCGGCTTGCGCGCAGGTTCTTCGCTAGCCAT
>Ga0335072_10006228_pt1 | contig 17479 bp, 21 predicted proteins | sample Lox_Sample_21_FD_206725 | JGI IMG/M metagenome (GOLD analysis project Ga0335072, IMG submission 206725) | Soil microbial communities from Loxahatchee National Wildlife Refuge, Florida, United States - Lox_Sample_2.1 | ecosystem: Environmental > Terrestrial > Soil > Wetlands | place: USA...
CGACAGCGACCAAGTCGAGTGGCTTGCCGATGCGGGAATCGAACTGATCCGCGGCACCGGCCGGATCATCGAGCCGGGGGTGCTCGAGGTCGAGGGCCAGCGCTACGCCGCCCGTCACATCGTGGTCGCCACCGGCTCCGAGCCGGTGATCCCGCCGATCCCGGGGTTGCGCGAGTTGGAGGGTGTCTGGACCAACCGCGAGGCAACCGGCGTACGCGAGATCCCCGAGAGCCTCGTGGTTCTGGGCGGAGGTCCCGTCGGCGTCGAAATGGCGCAGGCCTTTTCGATATTCGGCACCGACGTCGACGTGGTCGAAGGGATGGACCACATCCTGCCGCGGGAGCCGAGGCGGCTGGGCGAAGCGCTTGGCGAGGCGATCAGCGGCAAGCACCTGCGCATCCATCTTGGGCGCCGCGCGTCGAGTGTCTCAAGCGACTACGGCCGCTTTGTCGTCTCGTTCGCCGACGGCGCGAGGCTCGAGGGCGAGCGGCTGCTAGCGGCCACCGGCCGGCGCCCTCGCGTGGAGGGGCTCGGCCTGGAAAACGTCGGCGTCGAGGTTTCTCCACGCGGGATACCGGTCGACGGCCGCATGAGCGCCGGTGACGGGATATGGGCGATCGGAGACGTGACAGGGATCTGGCCGCTCACCTACATGGGCAAGTACCACGGGCGCATCGCCGCCGCGAATATCCTCGGCGAGAGCCGTGAGGCTGACTACTCAGCGGTGCCTCGGGTCGTGTTCACGCACCCCCAGGCCGCCGCTGTCGGCGCGACGGATGGACAGGTGACAGCGACGATTTCGCTCTCAGCCGTGCCGAAGACCGCCACGTATCTGCGCGCGTGGGATCAGCATCCGGGCTTCCTCACGCTGATCTCCGACGGGGAGACGCTGACCGGCGCCTACGGGCTCGGTCCGGAGGCCGGCGAGTGGATGCAGCAGGCAACTGTGGCGATCCGCGCACGCGTCCCGCTCGCGGTGCTGGAAGACACGATACAGCCGTTCCCAACCTTCTCAGAGGCGTTCCACTTCGCGCTCGCCGAGCTCAGCAGCCGGGTACCGGCATCAGCGCGATGAGCGCCCCATAGGCACGCGCGACGCTGATCCGGCCGTCGGCGTAGATACAGCCGGCGACCTCGCCGGCGGCGGGTGGGTCCGCGGAAGGAGTCGGTGCTCAGGATTTGGGTAACTCAGGTCAAATGAGTACGAGACTGTCGTGGCAGCTGATCTCGATCATGTTTGTAGTGCTAGTGGTCGGTGTCTTCGTCGTCGTTGATATCTCGCGGGCGGCAGGCTTCGTGCTCCTGTTCATCGCCCTCGGTATCGGGCTCGTGGCGCGCCTGGGACACGAAGCCCGCCGACGGCGCGGGTAAAGCGACTCCGACCCGTTGCCCGGTTCGATCGAGCGGCCCGGGGACGATTGGTGAGTTTTAAACGGGGTAACGCGTACGTATGGAAGCCGCGCGAATGAGACGCAAGCGGCGACCCTCGCCACCGGCAAACGATTGGACCGTTGGCTACGCCGTCGGCGCGCTGGTCGTGTCGTTAGCCGCCGCGATTGCGTTGTTCGTGTTGCTCGATCGCCGAGAGCTGCGGCTCGGCGTCGGTGCTTTCGCGCTCGATGCGGTGATGCTGGCGACGCTCGTACCTCTACATCGCAGACGTCGTTTCACGACCAGCGCGCTCGGCCTCAGACCGGCGGCGCCGGCACGGTCAGTCGGACTTGTCGTGCTCGCGGGCATCGCCGTGGCAGTCGTAAACGCAGCCTGGCTCCAAGGTGTCCTCGGGCTCGGACGCCCCGTGTCGCAAGGGATCACGCTCCACGAAAGCACCCCTGCCGCACTATTCACGGGCTTCGTGGTGGCCGTGTCCGCGCCCGTGATCGAAGAGATCTTCTTCCGCGGATTCCTCTATCGAGCATTTCGAAACCGCTGGGCCGTCGCGCCGGCGGCCGTCATCAACGGGGTCATCTTTGGAGTGATCCACGGGATCACCTATCCGCTCGACACACTCCCTCCACGGATGGCGTTCGGAGTGATCGCCTGCCTGTTGTACGAATACACCGGCTCCCTGTATCCCGGAATTGCTCTCCATTGCCTGATCGACGCCGCCGCTTTCGAGGCGGCGATCGCAGGCCAGAGTGGCGTTGTGATCATCGCGTTTGTCGCGCTTGGCGCTGCCGTCTTGCTGTTCGCCGCGCTGCGTGCCGGGACAACCGCCAAAGCGAACGGTCGACAGCGGCCGGCCGTATCCACCAAATAAGCCGGCGGCGCCATCGCGTACCCCGTGTCGCAGGCGAGGCCACGAGATTGACAGCATGCCGGTGAAGGGCTCGTAGCGTTAGTTGACAACGTTATATAACGCTGCTAGCCTACCCGCATGTCCCCTCGCCCGGCTCCAGATCTCGATCTGAGACGTGATCAGATCATCCGGGAGGCCCGCGACCTCGCCGAGTCGAACGGCTGGCCCGCCGTCACGATGCGCCGCCTCGCCGGAGAGCTCGGCGTCACCCAGCCGGTGCTGTACTCAGCCTTCGCCAGCCGTCAGGCGCTCATCGATGCGGTAGCGCTGGCCGGCTTCGCTGACCTCGCCACGGAGCTAGAAGCGGTGGACGCCTCGCCCATGGCGCGGATGCGCGCCTACCTCGGCTTCGCCGCCGCCCACCCCCGGGTCTATGAGGCGATGTTCTCGCTGCCCTCGGGGCTGGCCTTCGCGGCCAGCGACACCCCCGAACCGCTCCACCGCGCGTTCTTGGGGATCCGCGACGCATTCCCGGATGCCGACGGCACCCGCGCGGAAGTCGCCTGGTCGACATGGCACGGCCTCGCCACCCTCCAGGCCGGCCGGCGCCTACGCCCAAGCCACGTCCAGGCCCGGCTCGACCTCGCCCACCGCATGCTCACCCAACCGGAGATCCACTGATGCGCACGCTCATCGAAATCCTCGCCGGCCTCGCGATCCTCGCCAACGCCGTCATCTACGGCACCGACGTGTTCGGCGCGATCATCCTGCGCCCCGCCAACGCCGCAGTCGACGACCGCACCCTCACCCAGCTGCTCGGCCACATCCACCGAATCGCCGACCGCCGCCTGCGGAACATCACCGTCGTCGGCCTGATCACCGCAGCTGCCACGGCCGCGGTCGCCGCCGCGAGCGGGCATGGGGTGAGCGCGGCGGCCGGCGCGCTGGCCACACTCGCCCTGCTCATCTTCATCGCGGTCTACAACCGCGTCAGCAAACCGGTGAACACGGCGCTGACCTCAGCGGCCCTCGCCGGCCGAGTCCCCGGCGACGCTCGCCAACTCCAAGCCCGCTGGGACTCGGTCATCAACGCCCGCGTCGCGCTGCAGACCCTCGCGCTCGCCGCACTGTGCATCGGACTCGCCGCAGCCTGAACCCCGCCGCCAAGGAGTCCCGTTATGACAGCTCGCGACGTTTATGACCGTCACCTCAGCCGTGAGCTGGACGGCGGCCGGGACGGGATCGTCGGCTGTGCCTGGCGAGGGTCAACCACGGCGACGCGGTGCGGTTGGCGGCGGAACTGATCGAGTCCTACCGAGAGGAGACATGATGACCATCGCAGTGATCGGCGCCACCGGCCGCGTCGGCAGCGAGGTCGTCCGCGGCGCGCTCGCGCGTGGCGAGGCGGTCACCGCACTCGTTCGCGACCCCGGCAAGGCCCGGCGCGCCTTCGGCGAACCCCGCGGGCTCCATATCCGTCCCACGCGGCTGGACGACCCGCCCGACCTCAGCGAGGCATTCGACGGGATCGGCACCGTGTTCATCGCGATCGGATCAATCGGGACCGCGGGTGTACTGCAGCGGATCGCGATCAACGCCGCCGCCCGGATCCCTTCGATCGAGCAGGTCACCCGCCTATCGGTGCTCAACGCCTCGGCGGACTCACTGGGCATCAACCAGCGAGCCCACTACAGCATCGACCAGTTCGCCTCCTCGACTGCAGTGCCGTACTCGACGATCCGTCCCGCGATCTTCTCGGCGTCGCTGCTCGCCGCCGCGCGCGAGGTGCGCGCCTCGCGTACCTGGACCGGCCTCGCCGGCAGCGGCCGCGTGGCCTTGATCGACCATCGCGACGTGGCCGAGGCCGGGCTGCGCGTCCTCACCGACCCGGCGCTATGGGGCGCGCACCACGACCTGACCGGGCCGGTTCCGATGTCGTGGCCGGAGGCGCTCGAGCTGCTGTCGGCGGAGCTCGGCGAGCCTGTCACCTTCCGGACCGCGGCAGAGCGGCAGTTCCTCGAGCGCCTCACGGGCGCCGGGGTACCGGCGGGGGAGGCCGAGCTGCTCATCACGCGCGAGTGGGCGATCCTCGCCGGCGAGAACGACTACACCACCGACACCTTCCAGCGGGTCACCGGCCGCCCCCCACGCGCACTCGGTGAGTTCCTTCACAGCTACCGCGCGGAATTCGTCTGAGGCCCGCGTGTCACCCTGCTCGCCGACCGGGTCCGTTCGACCGCGTCGAGTCTACCCCCGGCTGAGCTGAGAATGCATCCCGGCGGTCGCGGTCGCTGGCGCTGAGATTCACCAACTTTGCTTCCGCTAAACGAAACGCGAGCAGGGCCTCGCGGGGCAACAGTAGTCCGCCACCTCTGGGCGGAGGCTCAACAGAAAGTCGCGGCGGCGACAGTCAGTATCAAGGGCGCGAACAGATCGGTCCAAACGGCTGCAACCGGGCACAACATCGCGCGCAGTCTGACCGAAATCGCGGGCCGTAGACGGACCTCGGTGCGTTTCAAGCGGATGTCGAAGATCGCGCCCACGGCTCGGTGGTCGCGCTCGAGCCGGGGGACGCGCGCCCCGTCTGACCGCGCTCCGATTGCGTACACCGCCATGTCGCCCTAGCGTTCGTGTCGAATCGCGATGATTCGGTTCGACGATCGACTTCGAGCAACGCTCGCCGCAAATCTCTCGGCCCACGACCGCTGCACACAGCCACTCGCCGGCCGACGCCACGCGGCCGTGGCGGTGGTGCTGGTGGACAGCGTGGCCGGTACCGACGACGGCGAGGCCGTGGGTGTTGCGGGCGGGGCGGCATTCCTTTTGTGCCAGCGCGCCCTCCGGATGACTCGGCATGCCGGGCAATTCGCGCTCCCCGGCGGTAGGGTCGACCCTGGGGAGACCGCACTCGACGCCGCCCTTCGCGAGCTCGAGGAGGAGCTTGGGATCGCCCTCGCGCCACAGGATGTTCTGGGCTGGCTTGACGACTATTCGACGCGCTCTGGGTATCTGATGACGCCGGCGGTGCTCTGGGGCGGCGCCAGGCCCGCGCTGAAGCCGGCGCGGGATGAGGTGCTCGGGGTCTACCGCGTCGCCCTCCAGACGCTGGTCGACGCCGAGCCTCGGTTCATCGGGATCCCGGAGAGCGATCGCCCGGTGTTGCAGCTGCCGCTCGGCGACCACCTGCTCCACGCGCCTACGGCCGCGGTCCTGTTTCAGCTGAGGCAGGTCGCCCTTCTGGGCCACGCCGGGGAGCGAGTCGGGGAGATCGAAGAGCCGGTGTTCGCCTGGTCCTGAGGTTTGGAATAGCCCGCCATCGAGATGCGTCGTTAAGTAGTGATCCCGCCGTTTAGGGTGCGGGCGAGGCCGCCGTCTCCGGACGGACGGGAGGGGATGACGCATGCGAAACCAGCACCTGATGGCGGGGCTCGCAACGGTCACGGTGGCGCTGCTGGCGCCGGCGAGTGCCGCGGCGTCGACGGATCAGACGGTGAGTCCGCGAGACAACTGCGGCGGTTTCAACGGACACGTGGTCGTGTCCGACGGTTCCACTCCCACCTTGCAGCTGTACGGCGAGGTGTGGGACAACAACTGCCCGGGCTCGACGTCGGTGTGGCTCGCCTGGGACAGCCCCGACCACCACAACGTTGAGGTACAGACGGCCGGGGCGTCTGCGACCGTCGGCGTGAATTACACCACCGCCTCACTTCCAGTCGGGCCGGCTGACATCAAGGTAACGGCGTGTAGTACGTACGGCGGATGGCACTGCGGAACACCTGTCAGCGTCCCGTACACGAGCGGGGAAACTGGGTCTCCCCAGGGAAGTCAGGGCGGAGGCGGGTCGACCAGCGGATCCGCGGCGCCCAAAGCCGGCCCCGCGACGCCGCCGCAGGCGACGAATGGCTCCGGTCGCGAGACGATCCCGGGCACCAGGGTCGACCTCGCGGGTGCGGCCTCGTGGTCGCTGAACGACGTTTTCGGCTCGCCAGGCCTGTTCGGCCCCGACGACGGGTTCGCCGATGACTGCACCGACTTCGTCTCCAGGGCGCTCGCGATCGGCGGCGGCGACCCGGAGACGGTGCTCAGCGACGGCAGCACGAGCAACGATCACTACTGGTACTTCTCCACGTTCCGGTTCGGGCGCTGGTGGAGTCACTCCTGGAGCGTGGCGGAGGATCTCGCCGTGCACCTGAACCTGCTGCACAGCACGTGGCTCCGCTACTGGCGCGATGCCCGGCCCGGCGACGTGATCTTCGCGGACTGGACGAGCTCGAGCTTCGCCGGCATCTCCCACGTGGGCATCGTCACCGGCATGAAGGGAGGCGAGCCACTCATCACCCAGCACACGCCCGATCAACGAGGGGTGACACTCCACTACTGGCTGACACACCCACCCGCGCTCGTCAACGGTCGGCCGAACGTGCACGTATGGATCGCCGTGCCCGCTGCGGACTGACGCCGGCGCTGGTCAGCTCGCTGTATCGCCGGCTCGCGTGCGCTTGCGGCGCCGCGGGGACGCGGACCGGGGCGGCGTCGCCCGCATGTGATCGCGCACCGGGGTCAGCAGGCCGGTCAGCGCCTGGACGTCGTTGCGTGAGAGAGGCTCGAACAGGAGGCTGCTGACGACCTCGATATGGCCGGGTAAGACGCGCGCGAACAGCGCGCGTCCGGCGTCGGTGATCGTGACGTCGATGCTGCGCTCGTCCGCCGGGGACGGCGAGCGGCTGATCAGGCCTCTCTTCTCGAGCAGCCCGGCCTGGTAGGTCAGCCCGCTACGGCTGTAGACGACGCCGTCGGCGAGGTCGGTCATGCGGTGGCTGCCGGAGGCAGAGTCTTCGAGGCTGGCGAGGATCTGCCATTGCACGTAGCTGAGGTCGCCCTCGGCGCGCAGGTGCTGCTCGACCTCGTGGCGGAGGATGCTGCTCACCTCCATCAGCGCGAGGTAGGCGCCGAGCTGCTGACGGTCGAGGGAGGGCGGGGATCCAGGCACGCCAGGATTCTACTTGCTTCGAATTTGAAGTAGTGCTACAGTCCGGCATATGCTTCGAATTCGAAGCAAGCTCCAAGACCTCGAGAAAGCGAGACTCCCGATGAAGGCCATTCGGTTTCACGAATACGGCGATGCCGACGTCCTGCGTGACGAGGATGTCGAGGTGCCGGTCCCTGGCTCCGGCGAGGTGCGGATCCGCGTCGCGGCCACGGCGTTCAATCCCGTCGACGCGGGCATCCGGGGCGGCTACCTACGGGAACCGTTCCCGGTGCTTCTCCCGCACGTCCCGGGTATCGACGCTGCCGGCACGGTCGACGCGCTCGGCGCGAATGTCTCGGGGCGCCGCGTCGGCGACCGGGTCATCGGCTTCCTGCCGATGGTGCCCGACGGAGCCGCTGCCGAGTACGTCGTGGCGCCGGCAGAGATCCTGGCCGACGCGCCCACCAGCATCCCGCTGGTCGATGCGGCAGCGCTGCCGTCGGTCGGACTGACGGCCTGGCAGTCGCTGTTCGAGTACGCCGATCTTCGGGCCGGGCAGCGCTTGCTGGTCCACGGGGCCGGCGGAGCGGTCGGCGGCTATGCGATCCAGCTCGCCAAGCGCGCCGGCGCGCATGTGATCGCCACGGCGAGCCCTCGGAGCTCCGAGCGCGTCCGCGCCGCGGGTGCCGATGAGATCATCGACCGAACCACGGCCGGCGTCGCCGATGCGGTCGGCGCGCCGGTCGACGTCGTCCTGAACCTCGCGCCGATCGCGCCGGCGGAGCTCGGCGCGATCGCAAGACTGGTCCGCCCCGGTGGCGCTGTGCTCAGCACCGTCCCCAGCGCGGTGGGCGACGAGGCGAGCGACGTCAGCGCCGTGGCGGTGTTTGCCCGCAGCGACGCCGGCCAGCTCGCGAACCTGGTGGCGATGATCGACGCCGGCGAACTGCAAGTCGATGTCTCGGAACGCCTACCGCTGAGCGAGCTGCCCGCGGTTCACGCCCGCTCCGACGCCGGAACGCTGCCGGGCAAGATCGTTCTCGTCGCCGGGGCGGCCTGACCCGGCGCCGTGCAGATGTGTGAAAGCCTTACGTCAACCTCACCCAGAAAGGAGTCTCCGTGCCCGCGTACGTCGTGGTTGAGACTGACATCCATGATCCCGAGCAGTACGAGCTCTACAAACAGGCCTCGCCCGCCGCCGTGGCAGCCGGCGGAGGCCGCTTCATCGTTCGCGGCGGCGAGCTCACGGTCCTGGAGGGCGACTGGCAGCCCAAACGCCTCGTGCTCCTCGAGTTCCCGGACCTTGACGCGGCCAAGCGCTTCTACGAGTCGCCCGAGTATCAGGAAGCGAAGCGGCTGCGCGAGGGCGCGGCCGGCTTCAACATGGTCGCGGTAGAGGGAGTGGCCTGAGCGACCGCGCTGCGGTGAGGTGCGCGCGAGCCGCTTAGCCGCCCGCCGGGTCTGAGGGGGGGATTGCGTGCGCCGGAGGGTGAATCGGCGGAGTCTGGTTAAAGCGGCTGAACGTCAGCGAGCCATCCTGGTAATTGCCGGCGTCGCCGTCGTTACAGGCATCAACGTGACCCCCGGGACGCTGACGCCCGGTCGAGTCCAGACGTAACGGATATGGCGGCCCGGTTGTGGCGACGGCAAGCGTCTCGGGTTGTGTCCCCGGGAGGTTGCCGGCGTCTTCGAGCACGACCGCCGGCCGGCCGTTGACCCAGGTGGTTCCCGCGATACCGAGCGTGCCATGGTCCTCGGTCAGGCAGCGGGCCATCGTGGCGGGGGCGAACTGGCCGGGCTCGGACAGAGCGGAGCTAGGCAACTCGATCCACCGTCCCGCGAGGGCCCCGGCGCCCGCACCTATCTGCTTCGCCCAAAAGCTCGCGTTGCCACGGACGTAGAACGTCGGCGGGACGCTGACCATCTCGTCGGTTGCGGCTCCGATCGATGCGGTGATGTCTATCGACTGCGGGGGACTCGAGAACACGCGGATCCGCACGACCTGGCTACCAACCCTCCCCTGCCCCTCGAGTTCGAACCCACGGACCGATTCCAGTGCCGACGCGGCATCGGCCAGTATCTGCGCAGGACTCTTCGACGCCTCACCGTTTGCAAGAGACGCCTCGACCGTGTGCGCGGGAGCTGGGCGGTGAACAATCGATGACCGGCGGGACACCGGCGCGGCAGCGTGCGGGTGGTGGTCGGTCGACGTCGAATCAGCCACCGACGTCGCAACCTGCAAGCGGTGGACAGTCGCTGGTGAATGATCGACCGCCGCGGGCACCTGCGACGGCGTCGTGGAGCCGGGACCCGAGCCTTGCAGCGCATAGATCCCCCCGCCGAGCAGGACCGCGAGTAAGGCAGCTGCCAGGTATTGCGGCGGAATGGTCGACAGCCGACGCACGCTGGCCCCAGTGTCGGTCGGGCACCCGGTCGCCTTGAACGGTGAGGGAAGCGGCAAGCAGATTGCCTATCCCGCACGACCGAGATAGCGAGTTGTTCCGGCCGCGCCGACCCGGATCACGGCGAAGATCAGCGACCGCGGTCCTGTCATCGCTCCTGTCTTGACAGCGTCAGCACGCCGATGATATCATTTAGACATCGGTTTGATGGCCAATTGGGCCACCCTGAGGAGCGACCATGGACAGCACAACGACATTCCCGATCACGTTCGATCGACCCAGCCGCATCCCGATGACGGTGCTCGGCGCCGGTCCGAAGGTCTCGCGCGTCAAGGTGAGTCCTTCGACGGTCGACGTTCGCCTCGGGTGGGCGTTTCATGCCACGATCCCTCGTGAGGCCGTCGCATCTGTCCGGCCACTGAACGGAGGCCTGAGCGAACTGCGTGGCCCCTTGGGACTGAGCGTTCTCCGCGGAGTCAACTACTGGCGAGGCACCGCTCTCGTCAACGGCGCCGGTACCGGACTGGTCGAGATCACGCTGGATCAGCCGAAGCAGGTGCACCTGGGTCCACTCCGGGTGCCGCTGCGCCGGCTGATCGTGAGTGCCGAGGACCAATCCGGGCTAGTCGCAGCGCTCAACCCGAGGGGTTCTCTGAAATGACCACGGACGACCAAGGCATCGGCTGGAACAGCCGATGGGCGCGCAAGCACTACAAGCAGATGATCGTCGTGCGCGCCCTTCTCGCGCCGTGGATCCTCTTCGTCACGGTGTTCCTGTGTGTGAAGGGGTACTGGTGGGGACTTGTCTTCCTTCCGTTTCTAGCCCTCGACCTCTGGCTTCTGCGTAACCTCGTGCGGCACGCGCGCGCGCAAGACCGGTGATTCCTGCTCACGTGGATCGCTGCCCCCGGCCGGCGTCAAAGCGACGTCGATCACGCTTCGTCGGACGCCGACCCAGATTCACGGGCGCCCCCAGCCGCCGCAGCTCGGCTTGACGTTCACGCTCGGCGATGCTCTCGTCGGTCTCCTCGTAGAGGCCCGCGGCGAGCGCCGCCGACACACGGCGCTCGCTCATGCTGCGGACAATCACGGTCCGCCGCAGGGATCCGATCGAGATCTCGAGCCGGTCGCCCGGCCCGACCTCGCGGCTCGGTTTGGCGGCAACACCGTTGACGTGCACACGCCCTCCGGTCACCGCGCCCGCGGCCAGCGCGCGCGTCTTGAACAGCCGTGCCGTCCAAAGCCACCGGTCGACCCGCATCATGGGCAAGCCTAGAGCGGCGAGTGCCCCCAGGCGAGGGAAAGCGTCAGTCCTCGGCCTGGTCGTCGTCATCCCCGGAGACGTCGTCGAACGGAGCGACGTCTCCGGCGAGAAGGCATCCGAACTCGCCGTCCCAATCGACGGGGTCGGCCAGGTGCACGTTGAGCGTCGCGAGATCGACCTCGAGGGCAGCGAGCTCATCGTTTAGCAGGTCGCGGGCGTGCTCGTCCAGGTCCGCGCCGCGAATCTCGAGCGCCCGAGCGACATCGGCGAGGGTGCCGCCGGTCGACGCGATCAGGCGGCGCAGTTCCCACACCAGTTCGCCGGCGCCGGCATCGGCCGACCATGCCGGATCGAGACGCGAATTGCCGGAATCGTCCTGCTTATGGACGACGAAGCGGATCTCCGCGGACTCGACCTCTGCGGCATCGAGTTCTCGCAGGAGCCGGTCGCACAGCACCGCGAGCGCTTGCGAGCGTTCATCGGGAAGCGGCACGAGTTCGCGATCGGGAGTCTCGCCTGCGCTGGAGAGAGGATCGGCCGTGATTGGCTCCGCACCATCAGCTGCGACCCGCTCCAGCTGCCCCACGGGCTCTCGCTCAGGCGCACGGCGGTCGCCCCGGTTCGCGTGAAGCCTGTGGCGGAGCTCATCGGAAAGCAGCGAGTCCCAGACGTCGGCCAAGGCCTCGCGCCAGCGATGCATGAACCCGTTGAAGTTGGTGGAGCGCTTTGCGTCGACGCCGGGGAGCGCCTTGTTACCGCTGGTGGCTCTCATGAATACCGCCTCGCTCGGTCGCTGTGGCCCGGATGCTCGGGCCAGGCCGGTGGTCGTTGGCTGTGCCTACGGTAGGTACTTCCGGTGTAGCAAACGGGTTACCGGGAACAAGGGAAGACTTACCGAACTCATACGACAAAGCTGGGAAGATCTCGCCTCTGATGGTCGCCGACCGTGCCCGCGAGGTACCGAATCGAATAAAGCTGTCGAGCGGCTGGCGCCGACTGGGCGTGGCGATCATCGGCGCGATCTCGGTTGCGCTGATCGTGTGGTTGGCGCCCCCGGGGAAGGTCCTCGCGGAGATCAGCGACATGAACGCGTCGTGGGCAGGGGCAGCGGTCGCGCTCGAGCTCGCATCGTGTCTGAGCTACGTGATCGTGTTCCGCTACTTCTTTCCCGAGCTGTCGCGCGCGAACAGCCGGCGGGTCGCGTGGATCGCGATGGGTGCCGGTGCGGTGCTGCCGGGAGGAAACGTGTCCTCGGCTGCGGCCACTGGGCTGCTGTTGCGTCGACACGGTGTGGGCGCCCGGGAGCTGCTGGGGCGATGCGCCGCGCTCCTGTGCCTGCTTACCGCGTTCGGCTTCGCGGTGAACGGGACTGCTGGTGCGCTCTTGCTCGCAGGCGTGCCGGATGGCCCGCTCGACCTGAGTCATGCCGGGATACCCGTGCTCGTGTCCGTGTTCGTTCTGTCCGGCGCGGCGATGGTGGTGCTCGCCAATCGTCGCTTCGGGGCGCGCACGCCGCGGCCCGTGCGCGGGGTCGCAGCCGGGCTCGAGGGCGCTTGGGCGGCGGTCAAGAATCCGAACTGGCGACTGGCCGGGGCGGTCGGCTTCCTGTGCCTCGATATGGGCGCCCTATGGGCCGCTTGCGCGGCGACCGGGCACCGGCTGGGCTTCCTCGCCGTGTTGATCGCTTACTGCATCGGCTACCTGGCCACGGCCGTTCCCATGCCGGCTGGTCTTGGGGTTCTCGATTCGGGTCTGGCCGGTGCGTTGATCCTTTACGGACTCCCGGTGACGGCCTCGGTCGGCGCGGTACTCGTGTATCACGCGATCTCGATCTGGGTGCCGGGAATGGGGGGTCTGGTCGCGTGGCTGTCGACCCGACGGGCCGAGCCCGTCGAGCGAGCACCGATCGCACCGGCAAGTCTCGGGACGTTCAGGCTCGCGGAGGCGGCCGACACCGACGGCTGACCGGCCGCGGGACCGGGGAACCAGGCCAGCCCTCGGTTCTCGGGCTGGCCGTTCTGGACGTGGTACAGCTAAACTCTGGCCTTCGTCGCCGAGCGTAGCCGCTCGGTTTAGTAGTGCGAGCGTTCGTAGTTGTTGCTCTTGCACCTCCCGCGTTTCGCAGCACACGAATCTTTCTGGAGGGAATGCAGTGGCAACCGGAACTGTGAAGTGGTTCAGCGACGACAAGGGCTACGGATTCATCACGCCTGACGACGCTGGCAAGGATCTGTTTGTCCATCACTCGGCTATCGCCGGCAGCGGCTTCAAGTCGCTAGCCGAGGGTGCGAAGGTGTCCTTCGACACCGAGCAGGGCCCGAAGGGACCGGCGGCCGCCAACGTGCACGTGCTCTAGCTGATCAGATCGCGCGGCGTTCGCGCGGCTAGCGCCGCGGGAACGTCTGGAGGGCCGTCCGGACCGAAGCCGTCGATTGACGCGAACGTCAGGGTAGAGCCCCCCGGGTCGGCGAACCAGGTCCTGGGCTTGCGCCTCGGCGCCGGTCAGCCGACTGGCGAGCGGTCCCGAACGAACCGAATGTTGCTCGTTCGGGCTTGCAGGCGGTCGAACGCCTCGTCGAGATCGGTTGCCGGCGGCTCGGTCGACCAGCGCTTACCGACCTCTCGAATCTCGCCCGATGCGGCCATCTCGCGCAGCCGGCGAAGCGTCTTGGCCTGAGGCAGCCCGGCGGCCTTGGCGATCTTCCCGGTGGTGTACTCGCCGTTGGGCAGCTCGCGGAGCGCCCTTCTCACGCGATCCTCGCGATCCGGCGCCCGCCGTGCGGGTGCCGCCGCAGCCGGGTCCGCGGCCGGCGCGTCCGCGGCCGGCGGGTTCGCGGCCGGCCGGTCGGCGGCCCGGTCCGCGGGCGCTGGTGCCGGCTCGGAGGCTGGTCGTGCGGGCGGTGCGTCACCGTAGCGCGCGCGACACGCGGCGCACATGACCAACGGCTCGCGGCCCTCCGGCCGCAGCACCGTGAACTCCCGCCACCGGCGCCCGCTGCGGCAGATCGCGCAGCGACGACCGGCACGGTCGATCGCGGCAAGTTCCTCGGGATCGGAAGGCTTCACGCTCATCAAGATAGAAGACCGCGCGGAAAGGGCTCGTTACCTTTTGGGTTATGACCCAGTTCGAGCACCGCCACGCCGAGTCGCCAGGTCCGCAGCACGGCGCGTCAACCGGGTTCATCGACCCCCGGCATCAGGACGTGCACGCGTTCGCGGAGCGGGCAGTCGCGGCCCGATCGCTCGGCACCGACCCGGCTCCGGTCGACGATCCCGCCTTCTCGGCCTGACCGTCGCCGGCCGCCCCCTGGGGGCCCGGCGGAAACGCGCGAAACCGGTCAAGGTGACACACGGCGATCAAGGCGCGTCCCGGGGTGTCATCGGGCTGACCGGAGCCACGACCAATTGGCGGCGGGGGCGTTTCGGCTGTGAGAGGATCCCGAGTAGTGTCTCCGTTTGGCAGGCATAGGCCGAAGCCGCCCACGGACGAGGAGCGACGGGCGGCTGAGGTGGACCTGGAGCGGATCCGGCAGGGCGGGATCCCGCTGGGCGCGGAGCAACGCCTGAAGCGGGTCGCGACCGCGAGCACGCCGTTCTTCACCAGCGACCTGACCGCCAAGGAGTACGCGCTCGCCGAGGCGTCGGGGCTGCAGCCGGTGGCGCAGGTGATGGGATCGTCGGTCGTCCAGCACGGCTGGGTCGGTACGCAGAGCGCCTACTACGTCACGGGTGACATTCCGGGCTTGTCCGAGCCGTGGAACATGGCTCGGAGCCGGGCGTTCGACCGGTTGCGCCAGGAGGCGCAACTGGCCGATGCAGACGGTGTGATCGGGATCGAGATCTCGGTCGGCGCGCTCGGCGACGCCGGCAACATCGAACTGGTTGTGTTCGGCACGGCCGTGCGTGACACGACGCTGCCGCCGCATCCGAGCGGGCGGCTGGGGATGTGCACGCTCTCCGGGCAGGACGTCGACAAGCTGCGCCGGGTCGGGGCCGAGGTTTGCGGCGTGGTGGGCCACACAACGGTCCTATCGGTGCAGCTCGGCATGAACTCGGCGTGGGTGATGAACTCGAGCGGCATGTTCGGCGGCGGTGCTCGGATGAACGCCGAGATCACGGAGATCGCCGGGGGCGTCTACGAGGCGCGCGACCGGGCGATGGCCGTGGTCCGTCAACAGGCGAGCGCAGCCGGGGCCAACGGCATCGTGGTTTCGACGTTGCAGCACTCGATCGACCACTACGAGTACGAGCAGGGCGGTTACAAGTACCACTACTTCCACGTGACGATGCATGTCCTCGGTACCGCGATCCGGCGCGGTGCGCGCGAAGCTCACCCCGCTCCGTTGTCGGGACCTGTGATGTCGATCAATCTCGGTGCCTAGCCGAAAAGGAGCGCTGCCGATGGCGAATTACGATCCGAACAGCACCGAGGGACTCGCCGAGCACGCGAGCGAGCGTCTGCGGATGAACGCCCGCGGGCTGTTCACCTCGGATCTGTCGGTGAACGAGTACCTATGCGTCGAGAAGGCCGGTTTCGAACCGGTCGGGCTGGTCGTGGGCTCGAGCATCTACCACGTCGGCTACCAGTTCGGGGGCCTGCGGCAGAACCAGGAGCTCGACGTTCTCAGCCAGGCTATGTACGAGGCGCGCGAGCTGGCGATGACGCGGATGGAGGAAGAGGCCGACCAGCTTGGTGCGGATGGTGTTGTCGGCGTCCGGCTCGATATCGGCCGCTACGAGTGGGGCGCGGACATGGCCGAGTTCATCGCGATCGGAACGGCGATCCGTCACGAAGAGGGCAAGCTCCATCGGGCGCCTAACGGCCGCCCGTTCACGAGCGACCTGTCGGGTCAGGCCTTCTGGACGCTGATGCAGACGGGGAAGCGGCCGGTCGGGATGGTGATGGGCAGCTGTGTCTACCACGTCGCTCACCGCGGGATGATGCAGTCGATCAAGCAGACCGGCCGCAACTTCGAGCTCGAGCAGTACACGCAGGCGCTCTACGACGCCCGCGAGCTGGCGATGGAGCGGATGCAGAAGGAGGCCGAGGCAATCGGCGACGGGGTGCTCGGGATCGTCGAGGTCAAGCTGCACGAGAACAGCCATGGCTGGGGCAGCCACGTGATCGAATTCTTCGCCGTGGGCACAGCGGTAATCCCCAACGAGCACGTCGGAGAGGGTCATCAGCTGCCGGACATCACTCCGGTCCTCGACATCAACGACTAGCGGCCCGTCACGGGGTCTCGGCGTTCGTGCCGACCGCGAATGTCACCCATCCGAGGCTTCCGTCGGGCCCGGTCGCCTTGATCCGCCAGTAGCCGGCCGTGGGGAAGCGGGCCTTGAAGCTCGCGGCTCCGCCGCTGACCTGGACGCTGCCCGGGACGGTGGCGGCGGCCGCATTGGGCGGCCCGGTCGCGGTGAGGCTCACCGGCTCGTCGAGGCTGCTGTCCTGGTCGAGCCCGGCGTCGTTCGCGAGCAGGTTGACTGTGATCGTCGATCCTGGCCTGGCGGTGTAGGTCAGCGAGTAACCGCTGCCCTCCGACATGCGCAGCGTGTCCGGCGGACTGACCGGCGGCAGCTGCGGCGCCGGTGCGGGCCGATCGAAGTCGAAGTCGGCGAGCAGGCTGGGCGCGAGCGCGTTCGCACGGTCGAGCGTCGGCAGGCCGAACAGGCGCTGGGTGAACGACAGCACCGACAGATTCGTCGTGGTCTGGCTGATCAACCCCTGCCGGACGTACGGGGAGACGACGACGAGCGGCGTGCGGGTGCCGTAACCGGCGCTGTCCGGCTGGGGCGGGGAGACGTGATCCCAGAAGCCGCCGCCCTCGTCGTAGGTGAGGAAGATCGCCGTCGAGGACCAATCGGGTCCGCTCATCACCGCGTGGACGAGCTGGCCGAGCCAGGCGTCGCCCTGGCTGAGGTCCTCGGGCGATTCCTGGCTGTAGCCGAAGCCGGGGCGGACGAACGAGAAGTTCGGGAGCGCGCCGGCGGCGGCGTCGGCGATGAATTGGTCGGTGCCGACGAGCCCGTCGGTGGCGCCGGCCGGCTGGTACTGGTCCCAGATGGAACCGGCGAGCAGCGAGGGCGGAACGCCGTAGAAGATCTTCCACGAGCGGCCGGCCGCCTGGAGCTCGTCGAAAATCGTGTGGTAGGTGTCACCGGCGGGCGCCTGGTTGTTGAAGTACCAACCGTCGGAGTCGCCGGCGAGGGCTGAGGTGACATTCGGCTGGGTCGGCGCGACCTCCGGTTGGAAGTTGTGCTGGGCGAGCGCGTAGTGGGTGGCGAGGAACTGCAGGTTCGGGTCCTCCGACGGCGGGAACGTTGTGATCGAGGCGAGCCCGTCGGCCGGAATCTCCGTGTAGTCATCCATCGCAAAGCGCCCGTTGGGCTGGCGATCCATCGCCATGTACTCCACTCTGCGCCCGTTGTTGAGCGTGGGGCCGACGCTCCCCTGGTTGGGTCCGGCGACGATCGGCGCCACCGGCGCCGCGGAGTCATACGACTCGTTGGGGTTGGGCAGCGTGGTGCCGGCGGGGATCCCGTCGGCTCCGGGCAGGCTGCCGAACAGATCGTCGAACGTGTGGTTCTCGAGCATGATCTCGACC
>Ga0335072_10006230_pt1 | contig 17474 bp, 13 predicted proteins | sample Lox_Sample_21_FD_206725 | JGI IMG/M metagenome (GOLD analysis project Ga0335072, IMG submission 206725) | Soil microbial communities from Loxahatchee National Wildlife Refuge, Florida, United States - Lox_Sample_2.1 | ecosystem: Environmental > Terrestrial > Soil > Wetlands | place: USA...
CTCCGGCTTACTCCAGCCGTTCCATTGCCCAACCGCCCTCAGCCCTTTTCAATACCTGAGTCGCTTCCGCTTCCGCCTCCCCCTGGAATTGGACGCGCATCAGCGCAACGCTGCCCTCGCCGGCCGCGACCTCGACTCCGCCTCCGCGTGTCGTACCCAAGATCGCGCCGGGCATCCCCGGCCTGCCCGACTCATTACATATTTCCGCGCGCCAGATAAAAAGCTTGCGCCCGCCCGCCGTGCAAAAGGCCCCTGGATATGGATGAGTCACCGCTCGCACCAGGTTGAAAATGCGCCGCGCCGGCCATGCCCAGTCTATCCGGCCGTCTTCCGGCCTCCGCCGCCCGTAGTAACTACCCTCCGCCAGTATCTGTGGCTGTCGCGGAGCCTTGTCCGCGACGATCAGCGGATGGTATTCGCGGACGATCGCTGCCGCTACCGGAACGATTTTTCGGTAGAGCGTCAGCGCCGAATCGTCATCTGTGATCGCTACCGTCCGCTGCGCGACAATATCACCGGCGTCCGCGCGCGCTACCATATGGTGAAGCGTCGCACCAGCTTCGCGCTCGCCATTTGCAATCATCCAATTCACGGGCGCGCGTCCGCGATACTTTGGCAGCATCGAGCCGTGAAGGTTGTACCCTCCGCGCAGCGCCAATCGCAGCACAGTCTCCGGCAATAGGTGGCGGTAATAAAACGAATAGATAACCGTCGGCTTCAGCGCCGCGATTCGGTCGATCCAGCCCCCATCGAGCTTTTCCGGCGTAAAAGTCGGGATTCCATGTTCTCGCGCAAGCTCAGCGCAGGAATTCCACCAGATTTCTTCGTCCGAGTTATCCTGATGCGTGAACAGGGCCACGATCGGCGCCCGGAGCGCGATCAACTCGCTCATACAGGCATAGCCGATCTCGTGGTAAGCAAAGACTACGCAGCAGGCCTCGCCGATTTGCGGACCCGCGACGATCGCGGCCTCACCCGTCATCCGACGCTCATCTGAGGGGAAAGGGTGGCTCGCCAGCGCCGGCTTCACCGTGAATCGCGCGCACGATATAGGTCGGCCGGCGCCGCACTTCTAGATAGATCCTTCCGACGTATTCGCCAATCAGGCCGATCGCGAGAAAAATCAATCCGATAAAGAAGAACAGAACGGAGAACAGCACCCACAACGCGCCTTCACGCTGTGGCCCGAGAAAGATCCGATGACCCAGCAGGAACAGCGCAAAGCAGAAATCGAGCAGGAAGATTCCGATCCCGGTCAGACTCAAGGCCTGAATCGGTAGGCTCGAAAAGCCCGTCAGCAGGTTCAGGCTGAGATGCGCCAGTTGGAAGAAATTGTACTTCGATTCGCCGCTTGAGCGCTCCGCATGTTGTACCGGAATTTCAGAGACGCGCTTGGCGAAAGTGTTCGCGAGCGCCGGCACGAAGGCGGCTTTCTCGTCGCAGGCCACCACCGTATCGATTATGTGCCGCCGATATGCCCGCAACATACAACCGTAATCATGCATAGGCACGCCGACGATTAGCGACGTCAGATGGTTATGTAATCGCGAAGCATATCGGCGGTAAGGCCGATCCTGACGCTCCTCGCGCCATCCGCCGACGACGTCGTTGCCTGCATCAATCGCTTCGATCAGACGCGGTATCTCTTCCGGCGGATTTTGCAGATCGGCGTCGAGTGTGACAACGATCTCCCCCCGGCAGCTTCGAAAACCTGCTAGAATCGCTGAATGCTGTCCGAAATTCCGTGCCAACTCCACCACTCGCACGCGCGAATCCTCACCTGACAACTTCCGGAGGATCTCAAGCGAGTCGTCTGCCGAACCGTCATCGACGAAAATCGCTTCGCATTCGCGCCCGAGGCGATTCATGACCGGCCCGAGTCGCGACCATAGCGTCCCTAGGTTCGCCGCCTCGTTATAGACCGGCACCACGATAGAGACCGATTCATTCGAGCGTGTCAGCGGCTCGCGAATAGGCGTGATTTTCCCCGGGCTGCTCATCATCTATTCGTACACAGAATGAAGGCTCGATCATGCTATCCCGCTGCACTCAACGCAACCACCCCCCGCTCTCCGCACACCCTGCCCTCCGGCAGTATCGCTCAGCGCATCATGGCGATTGACCCCTCCCGCTCACACTTGGACACTGCTTGCGATGCGCTTAACGCGCGGCCATCGCGCCGCTCTCTGCACGATCTTCGCGGCGGTCCTGTACTTTGCCGGCCTCGGCCGCCCCGCTCTATGGGAACCCGACGAAGGCCGCTACGCCGAAGTTGCGCGCGAGATGATCGTCACGGGTGACTACGTAACCCCTCACAACGATTGGGTACGCTATTTCGAGAAGCCCCCACTCGTCTATTGGCTCACCGCCGCCTCTCTTAGGGTCTTTGGAACTAATGAATTCGCCGTCCGATGCCAAGCCGCCGTTTTCAGCGCGGGTCAGGTCGGAATTACCGAAGCGCTGGGCGAAGCTCTCTTCGGTATCGCGGCGGGCCTCCTCGCAGCTCTAGGACTTGCCCTTAGTCCTTTGTTCTTCGCTTTCGCCCGCTTTGCCACTCCCGATCCCGCGTTGGCGTTCTTTTTCACCGCCGCACTTTCCGCTTTTTATGCGGCGGCGACTTCTGAATCCTTCGAAAGCGTCGCCGGCCGCCGCTGGATGCTCGCGGCGTCCGCGATGCTCGCGTTCGGCACACTGGCCAAAGGTCCAGTCGCACTCCTCCTGGCCGGTGCTGTTGCCCTCGCTTGGCTGACTCTTGAAGGCCGTATCAGGGATTCATTGCGCATTCCGTGGCTCGCTTGCATCCTCATCTATTTGGCGATTGCGCTGCCCTGGTTCGTCGTAACGGCCCATCGCAACCCTGACTTCCTCCAGTTTTTTATCATCCACGAACACTTCCATCGCTATCTAGCCAACACCGAGCATGGATGGGGACCCTGTTTTTTCATTCCAGTCGTGATCGCTGGGATGTGGCCCTGGTGTTATTTCGCGCCGCTCGGCACCATCGAACTCCTCCGTACCGACCCGATCGCCAACAAGCACTCGCAACTCTCGGCCCTACGTTTCCTCATGCTATGGTTTGGGATCGTCTTTATCTTCTTCTCGATTCCCCGCTCCAAGCTCGGCGAATACATCCTTCCCGCTTTTCCTCCGCTTGCGATCATCGCGGGCTATGGCCTCGCTTGCCTCTCAAGACTTCCAGCTCATCGCACCAGCCGCATCTTGACCGGCTTATTCATTCTCAACTCAGCGGTCGTTATTGCCGTAACCACGGCCGCTTTCTTCGCTCGCGAAAGTCTGCCGCTCGGTCTACGTCTCGATCTGATAGCGGCGGCGTTCGCGCTATTCGCTGGAAGCGGTCTTGCACTATTAGGCTCCAATTGGTCCCAGCCACGCCTCACACCCGCTGTGATCGCCGCCGGTGTGCTTCTCATGATGGCCGCCCTGATGAGGGGACGCCTCGACGCCGCCCCACTTTATTCGTACCGTGAATTAGCGCGTGCCATCCAGCCATATCTCAACGGATGCGATCTGACTTCCTACCATCACCAAATCCAGGCCCTGCCGTTCTATACGGGCAACCGCGAAATTTTGGTCGGCTACCGTGGCGAACTTGCCTCATTTGGCGATACTCCCGATGCCCTCGGGAGCTTTATCGCGACCGACGCACAGTTCGCATCGCTATGGTCGTCGCCCTCCTGCGTCGTTCTGATCGCCAACCGCAATGACCTGACTCATCTGAAAGCCTTGTTGCAGCCCGCAGGCTCTATTATCGGATGCGAGGGCAAGAAATTCGCTCTGTTGAACCGTCCCGTACCCACGCCATCCGAAGCTGCGGCTTGCCGCTAGAAGAATTTATGGACGCAGACTGGTGAATCCGACATTGTTTAAGGTGATTTTTCATATTGTTTGCGCTTGATTTCGATTGCCTAACTGCAGCCAATAGTCTTAGCTAGTAAGAAAGGGGTGCCGGAGTAGGCTCTTGCACCTTTTCGGCTTACGAAAGAGGGGGGAACAGGGCGAAGCCCGCTCACACTATGGTGGGAGCGTGGGGTGGACGAGGTGGTGAAGTGACTCGAGACGGGGCCCGTAGGCAACTCCGACAGCATTAGGTGCCACAGTCACATGGAGTGGCCTTCATCATACCTATGTGCGAAGCTTTTATTCGAGGAAAGGCCTCTTCGCGAAACCGGTGCCTGCCTCTTGAATGCTCCGGCACTGACGCAACGGCGATCCTCCTTCCCGAGCCAACCACGCTTCCTAACCGCCGTCCGTCTATGGTTTTGACGGATATGTGAAAATCAATTGGACAATCGGTCGCTGGCATGCGGCCCTGGACGGTGGGACAGAATCCGACGGATCGTTAATAAAAACGAGGATTCCGGTGAACGAAATCAAAGCAGTCGTGGCGGGGATGGTGGATAAAAACGGAAAACCGAGCGCCGATGAGTTCAAGATCGTCACAGATCAGATTAGAGCGGCGGCGGATCAGCTGAAGGTAGGAATGGATGAACCCCTCGCTGATCATAGTAGCATTGCTTTGAACCAAGTCTTCGCCCAAACACGGACGTCGGTCGAAGCAGCTTCGGCTGTCGAACCTATGGCGCAACCGGCTCGGGTAACTGAATCGAAACCCAGCGTTTCTGCTGTGCCCGCCCACAAAAATGGAACAAACGGTGGTTCCAATGGCGCCAGCGCTGATGGCGAGATCCGAGCGATTGACCTGCTTAGCGCAGTAGCCGACACATCGGAGCAAGCGCTCCAACAGGATCGACAAGAACCGGACCAGAGTCCCAGTGTCCCTCCGATCATTGATTTGTCGAACCCGACGGCTGATCAGCCACTCGAACGCCGCCCCCTAGGTTCGTCCAAAACCGTAATCGGCGCTTCTATCACCCTGCCTGGAGAGGCGTCGGTGGGACGGATGGGCGAGGCTTTCCCGGAACGAACCTCTGCAGAGCCTACGGCCAATGGCGCTCCCAAGAATCCGGAAAGTAGTGAACCGAGTCTTGGGATGTATCTCCTTGCGAGCCGCGAAAAACGCGTCGTCACCCGCGAAGATGCAGCGCGCGACACAAGAATCCCGGCTCATTACCTGCGAATGATGGAGAGCAACGACTATTCGATGATAGCCGATCAGCTCTACCTGCTGCCCTTCCTGCGTCGTTATTCCGAATATTTGGGACTGGACTCTGAGGACGTGGCGATTCGTTTCGTCCGCGAAGTCCAAAGGGCCGAAAACAGTCCAGGACCTGCTCTGCCGAGCTCACCCGTCGATACTGAGCGCGCACCTTCCAACCTCTGGGCAATCCTTGGGGCGCTGGCAGTGGTCGCCATCATCGCGGGCTGGATGTTGCTCCACCAGCGTCATCATTTGGACGGCGACGAAACGACCGACGTCAATCCCCAGCACGATGTGATGCCAAACGATAACTCAGGCCCACCACTACCCGAGACCGTCCAAAGCGACGTTCAAGGGACGATGCCCGCGGCCAGCGTCGCTTCGGCGACGATACCATCCGCCCAAAACCAACCGGCATCTGAGGTCCCGGCCCCCGTTCAGCATGCCGCGCCGGTCCACTTCGCCAGCGAACCCGTTCCTCCTCCAGGCGGTACCGAGTAGCTGGTCGGCTAGCTCGACGCCAACTCGCGAGCCCTGGGCAAAACCTCGTTACCCAGCCGCCGGATACACTCCAGAACCTTAGCCGGCTCTGGCCCGAGGGGAATCCTTACACGCAACACAAACCATTCGATTCCGCCTAAGGCCCGGTTCCAAAAATCCAGCCCCTCCAGCCAATCCTCCGCAGTTCCCATCAGCGGGTAGTGACGCCCGCGAATTTTTTCTAGAGTGAAATCACTCTCGGCCGCAAACTCCGCCGTCGGCTCAAGCATCCCCCACTGAAAATAGAATTTGCACTCTTCCAGCCACAATCTCCCGAAGGTGTGCTCTGCTTCCTCAACTGATGAAGCCAGCCAACCATCGCGCAATAGCGCGATCCGCGGGGTCTTCCCAGCTTTGGCCGCAGCTTCCCGATAGATGTCCACTTGAGCTTTGATTTTGTCGACCGGGTCAAAGAACGGCGCCATCGTCCAGACATCGCCGAGCCGCCCCGCCCGTGCAATCGACTTTGGACCGAAAGCACCAATCCAGATCGGCGGACGCGGCCGTTGATATGGTTTAGGCGTCAGATGAATCGCGTCAAAGTTGTAGTACTTGCCGTGATGGGCAAACGGGCCAGTCGCCGTCCAGGCCTTGTTGATAATTTCAAGTGATTCTTCAAAGCGGCCCTCGCGCTGCTTGATCGGGACGCCAAAATGGTCGAAATAGCGAGGATGGTACCCGACCCCCACGCCGAAGATTAATCGGCCGCGCGAGAGCACATCAATTAAGGCTGACGCCTGCGCCAGATGGACAGGATTGTAGAGCGGCGGCATCAGGATATCTGTGCCGACCTTGACCCGGCTCGTCCGCGCCGCGATCGCCGCCATCAGCGGTAATGGACTCGGAAACATGCATTCGGTGCGCGCGTGACGCTCGGGCACAAACACACCATCGAACCCGTTATGCTCGGCCGCTTCAGCCTCGTGCAGCAGCTGCTCAGCGAAATCTGCACTGCGTTCGGGGCCTGGTTCCGGCTGCTCGTAAGGTCCGCCATGGGTGTCTGGCATATAGCCAAATGAAAGCATTTCATCTACCTCTGAAAAATCCTCAGTGGTCGTGACGCCGTAATGCTCTACCGAAAAGCCGGCGGTTGCGCAAAAGGCACATGGATAGTGATATCGCCAACAATCGCGACCCCGAAAGTACGCACATCATCTGCGATTGACTTCGCCACTCAGGTCGAAGAGACTTTCGCTGCCCCGGAACTTCTTGTGCTAGCCCCAGCCGTGGAGATTCAAGCTTTTCCCATTTGATGAAAAAATTCCTCGGAATCCTCGCCTTGATCGGCTTTGGCTTTGGCCTCGCCTTGGGCGTCGCCGATATCGGTATCCGGATCGCTAATCGCTGGTTTCCGTATTTCTATCGTTACGACGCTTATCGCGGATGGGGCCTGAATCCTGGCGCTCATGGACGGTATGACCGCGAAGGCGAATCCTACGTACGTATCAACGCCGACGGCTTTCGTGGCCCGGACTACGCGCGCCCAAAGCCTCCCGGTGTTGTCCGCGTGGCAGTGCTCGGAGACTCCTATGTCGAGGCTATCCAGGTCGCCGAAGATAAAACCTTCACCGCCGTCATCGGGCGCGAGTTGGCCAACTGCCCAGCACTGAAAGGGAAGCGCGTCGAGGCTTTGAATTTCGGTGTCGACGGCTATGGGACCGCACAGGAACTCTTCTCCCTGCGCGCGAAGGTTTGGTCATATCAACCGGATATTGTGGTGCTCGCAATCTTTCTGGGCAACGACATCCGCAACAATTCCGTCGTGCTTGAAGGTGACCAGTGCCGGCCGTTCTTTATTTATGATCAAGGCCGACTGCGGCTAACAGGTCCGTTCGAGGATTCGCCGAGTTTCAAATTGTGGTGCATGGCTCGCTTCGATTATCGCGACCTTCGGCTGCTCGATCTTTTCACTAATACTTGGGAAATCGTGCGCGACGGACATGGCGGTCCAACCCCCGAACATCCGGTGGAACGTGCCATCAACTACAGTATTTATAGTCCGCCGATCGAAAAATCATGGCAGGACGCATGGCAGGTAACTGAAGGCTTGATCGCAGCGACACACGACGAAGTGGTCAAGCACGGCGCAATGTTTCTTGCGGTCACCGAGGATACCGGGATCCAGGTCTGGCCCGACCCTGCCGTACGCGAGAAATTCATCAAGCAACTGCACGTGCCCGATCTTTTCTATCCGGATCGCCGCATCGCAGCATTGGGCCAGCGCGACGGCTTTGCCGTGCTCAATCTCGCCCAACCGCTCGCGCAATATGCTGAGCAGCATCATGTTTTCCTGCACGGCTTCTATAACACGCCGATGGGTTTCGGCCATTGGAACGCCGCCGGCCACGCGCAAGCCGGCGCACTGATCACTCAAAAACTTTGTTTGATGATTGATGCGGGTGAATGCCGCGGATGCGGCTTTTCACCGGATGCGAAGCAAGAGAAACCGGCAAGCGCACAATGACTACCGCAAGTTCGAAGCTACGTTGCGGCAGCCTTTGCAGCTTTTAAAGGACAGCAGAATTGCGAGCGGTGGCTATTGGCGCGGCTGCGAGAACCTCGCGGTAGACTTCCAGCGTCCGACGTCCCATTAGTTCAACATTGAATTCTTCGCGCGCACGCCGCAGACCTGCCGTCCCTAACTTCGCGCGCAGATAAGGATCGTCGAGCAAGCGGCTGATCGCTGTAGCCAATGCTCCAGCATCGGCTGGCGGTACCGTGATCCCGGTCACTCCGTCGAGCGACACATAGGGAACCCCGGTCGGAAGAGCAGTGTTAACAACCGGCTTGCCACAAGCCATCGCCTCAAGCTGCACTACGCCAAACGCCTCGCTGCGTGCAATCGACGGCAACACGAACACGTCCGCCGCATGATAGTAGGCAACCATCTCTTCCTGGGAGACGCGGCCGAGAAACGTGATACGCTCAATCACTCCGTATTCCACCGCCAAATGCTCGAGCTGCCTGCGCAAGGGCCCATCGCCAACGATCAGCAGATGCCCGCGGATGTCCTTCATCGCCCGAACCAAAAACTCGAAGCCCTTGTAATAGACCATGCGGCCGACCGCCAGGAGGATCCGCCGGCCGTAGCGCTGGCGGATCTTCGTTATCGTCTCGCCGTCACGCGCGCGAAACCCGTCGGGCAGGATCCCGAAAGGTATAACACGGCAGCGATCGCGGTTGCGCGATAGCACCGGCGAGCTTTCGACATAGTTCGGCGAGCTCGCGATCAGCACCGATGCTCGCCGTACGACTGCTTCATGGATCGGCGCCAGAAGTCGCGCCATCACCTTCTGCCGCACGATATCGCTGTGCCACGTGATCACCAGCGGACCACGATGGCCGCTCATGAGATAGGCCAGGCAAGCAGGCGGGTGCGGCACGTGCAGGTGTACTACCGCGTTCCTTGATCGCCGGATTTCGCTCGCCAGACGCCAGCACACCGGCGTCTCTCCGATACTGAAGAGCCGCGCGAGCCGCTTAATCTTGACACCGTCGACTTCGCCTTCCGTTCTGCGCCGCGCCTCGCTCGCGACCAGCACTTCAATTTGCACAGAGCGCTTCAGCTCGTGGCACAGCGCCTGCAGATGACTCTCAATTCCTCCCCGGTAGGGCGGATAAAACTTGCCCACTTGCAGCACGCGCATCGCTGGTTGACCGTTTGCTCCACCACGGCCAGCCGCCGGATTAAAATGTAAGATCCGCGCACGCTCCCCCGTCTGCGCTCTGGTGGCAACGGTTTGACGGCCCCGACCCAAGCCGCTCCCGTCATTAGTCGATTTCACGGATAGACCTCCCATATCCGATAGCAATCGCGTCTGGCCACCCCCAAACGCTTCAGCCTCTGAGTTTTCTAAATCGATGATTCTGCGACGCACTGATAGAGCGCTGCGTACTGCCGCGCGCATTCGGTCCATGAGAAGCGTGCCGCGTTGGCGATCGCGCGTTCACGCTGTCGCAACGCTTCGACAGAGTCTGTCTCGCGATTTCGCAAAACTTCGAGCGCCCGCCTGATCATCCCATCAACATCACCCTGTTCTGTGAACCAGGCTGCGTCGCTGCCGACTTCCCGAAGAGCAGGTATGTCACTCGCGACGACAGCTGCGCCGCACGCCATCGCCTCCACCATGGGCAATCCGAAACCTTCAGCCTCCGACGTGATCAGTACCAGCGCAGCTCGGCGATAAAGCGCCGCAAGTATAGCCGTGGGGACAAACGGCAGTACCGTCGTTGCGTTCTCCAGCTCTAGTTGCCCTAGCAATGCATTCTGGCTTGCCGTAAACGGACCGCTGACTCGGATCAGCTTCGCAGCCCGAAAGTGTTCGTGAATCCCCGCAAAGACACGCAGCAAAACATCGATCCGCTTGCGGGGGATCGTGCTGCCAACGTGTAGAATTTCGACCGCTTCTGGGGCCGCTGGCCCGATTAGCCGCTCGGCCTCGCGATCGGCCTCGGCATTGCAAGCCGGCGTAAAGATAGCGTCCACGCCATTCAGGATTGTCGTGGCCCGTTCCGCTGTCGCAAGGCCGTAACGTAGAAGCTGCGCTCTTGTTGTTTCGCTGACGCACGCAACCGTAGACGCCTTCCGCAGCCCCTCGACGATCCTTCGCGTCATCATCCGAAACGGCCAAGAACGCGCTTCCAATGCCGGCTCAAGGATGCATCGGAACGAATCCAGATCGTGACATGTCACCAGCGCACGCCCGTTCGGCAAGTAGTGCAGTAAATGACTGTAGCTATGATCGGTCAAATGAAATACGTCGAACTGATTTCTGATCCGCTTGAGCGCCCGAGGATAGTCGATAAAGCGATTTAGTATTCGGTCGGCGTTGAACATCGCTGGCAGCGAGTGCACTATGCTAGGTTGAGTAAATCTGCGCCGAAAGGTCGGACGAACCAACACAGCATCGATCTTTCGCGAATGCTCGGCCTGCAGCTTCTCCCAAAGAACCCGCGCCACCAAGTCCATACTGGGCCAATTCTCTTCGGCGAAATCGCACAGGATCGCGGCTCTCACCCGCTTACCGAACATGCCCGCCATCTGCATTATACGATCGGCTGGGTCGTCACTACGTCATGCATCGGTGCTTCGGTTTTCGCAATCAGCGTGCACTCGCGCGTAGCGCCTCAATGGTGTGGCGTAACGCGAAGCGTTTGTCATACAGGCGCTTGCCAGACAAAGCGATTGTCCGCCGCTCAAACTCATCCATCGTCAGGCGCTTGACCTCGGCGCAGATCGCCCGATCGTCCCCAACGCCGGCCAGCGCCACCGCCGGGCTTTCAGACCATAGCGGCTCAGTGAACGCGCCGGCTGTCGTCACGACCGCCCGCTGATGCGCGAGCGCCGCCATCACGCTGCCACGTCGCGTACTCACTCCATCTGGATAGGGCTGAAGCATCAGGTCACACGAAGATAGGGCCACCGAAGCACTTTTTTCGGGAAGTCCGCCGGTGGCATAAATTCGATTCACTATTGCCGGCTTAGCCTGAGAGATAATTTCTTTTAGCGCAGCGGAGTCCCGGCCAATCAGTAAGAGCTTCGCGTCCGGCAACGCTTCGAGCAATTGAGGAATGACCAGATTAAGCAACCGACTGATCGAGTTTTCATTCGTCCCAAAATGGCCGATGATCGTCTTCGCATTCAGTTCTCGCCGCTTAGCCGCGATCGCATCCGCATCCTCGGCCACCGGAACGTTGCTGGGCACTGGCATCCACTTCATTTGAGTGTTTCCGGCGAATCGCGCCAACCTCTCCTTCCACGCTGGAATGGCAACAAAGATTACGCTGGCCGCACGCGCCATTAGCATTGCCATTAGCGCAGTAACCAACGCCAATACTTGAAGCTTGATCGGCTGGCCACTCCGCCATGGCACTGTCGCTTCGTGAAACATCACCATGATCCGTCGCCGTGACCGACTCAATGCATATAGCCACGCGCAGAAAGGAACGTTCATTGCCTTGAAGCCCAAGGCGTGTGGCACGTATTGCACCAGCACGATCTCGTCGGCCACGTCGCCGGTTAGACTATGTAGCTCACGCCCCAGCCTGCCTAACGATTGCGGCTCGAAATGCCCAGGCAGGCGGTGAATCTCAATCCCATCATCCAAATACTCGTTTGCTCGGATCGCAGGGGCATAGATGTGCACTGTGTCACCCTCTGCCGCTAGTCCATTCGCAACGAGCCGCGAATAGTCGCTCACGCCGCCGGTTTGCGGCGGATACTCACCTGTTATCATCCGCCAAACGGTCACGACGCGCTGCGCTTACCGGTACACTGAGTTAATCGATAGAAATATAGTTAGGAGTGGCAATCCTCAAAGCCCGCCGAAGTACAATCAGCACGTAAAAAACTGGTAGGAGCTTCGATTCTTTTGCCGCTGTCAATCGCCTCGCACTCAACTGGCGTATCTGTCACGATCGTCATCGGCAAAATCAGTCTCGAAATCGATTGGCTGAAGTCGCCAATTCGCCTTGCAGAAAATCGGACCCGAGCCCGGCGATGGCAGCCTGCCGGTACCCAGTAGATCAGCCGGCAGCACCTCGAAGACGACCGCGTCCTGGATTACGTCGAGCTCGCCGCGCGCATCACCCAGCGAAAGGTCCGCCACATAATTGCCTGGCAACAGCGGAATTTCGGGAATCTCACAAATCACGACGCCACACTTTGCTGGCGTACAGGACGCGAGTTGCTGGGCATCACGGTCGCTCACACTGAAAATTGGCACGCCATGCACAGACTTTATTGCAACGGCTAGTACCGGCCGGAAAGGTCGATCCGACGAATACCTAACGTGTAGTGAAAGAGGATCGCCCGTCCGCAGGATCGCGGTCGGCTCTGGCGCGACTGAATACAGTGCGACCGACGACATAACCGTTTGCGCGCCGAAACGCCTGCCCGAATGCTCAGTAAGGCTGCGAACTCCGTTCCCAGCCTCGAGTCCCGCTCCCATATAATGCTCGATCATCAGGCGGGGCAATCCTCGGGCTACAAGGCGTCCGTCAGCGATATACAGGCACGAGTGGCACAACGCTTCCACCGTTGCCATGTTGTGGCTGACGAACAAAACCGTTCGGCCTTGGCGCGCGACATCACCTAGTTTGCCCAGGCAGCGTTTTTGAAAAGTCGCATCCCCCACCGCAAGAACCTCGTCGACCAGCAGGATCTCTGTCTCCAAATGAGCGGCAACGGCAAACGCCAGCCGCACATGCATCCCGCTTGAATAGCGCTTGATCGGGGTGTCGATATATTCCTCAACGCCAGCAAATTCTACGATTTCATCGAATTTACGTTTGATCTCGGCGCGCCGCATCCCAAGGATGGCGCCACTAAGAAATAGATTCTCGCGCCCAGTCAGTTCCTGATGAAATCCAGTACCAACTTCCAGCAAGCTGCCGACGCGTCCGTACAAATCCGCCTCGCCTAGAGTTGGTTCCGTGATTCTCGAGAGAATCTTGAGCAGTGTGGACTTACCCGCGCCGTTACGGCCAACCACTCCCATAACCTCCCCCGGCATTACATCAAAACTAACTTCGCGCAGCGCCCAAACCTCAGTCTTGCCCGATCGTTCCGCAGCCGATCCATCGCGTTTGCCGCGGAATCTCTTCAGGGGTGCGATGCAGGCTCGGACTATACTATCTCGCAGGGTTTGATACTCCTCCTCCTTTTGGCGGATGGTATAACATTTGCCCAATCCACGAACTTTAATAATTGGTTGCATTGTTGTTTTAGATTATGTCGGCAAAGACCCGTTCCATACGGCGAAAATCGTAAGCCGCATAGACGAAAAATGATAGCGTGATAATTGCCGCCACCAGCAGAGCTAGCCAATCGAACGGCTGGTTGAAGATCGACGAGCGGTATGCCTCGATAATTCCGCTCATCGGATTCAGCATCACAGCCCATCGCCAATGCGCTGGAATAAAAGTAACAGGGTATATAACGGGCGTTAGATACAGCCAAACTTGGATGACAAACGGTAGCACGTAGCGAATGTCGCGATATTTTACATTCAGCGCTGACATCCATAGCCCGACTGCTGCCGCAAAGATTGTCAGAAGAATAGTCAGTGGGGCGAGCATCATGAGCCGAAAGCCAAGTTTCACGTGGTAGTAAAAACACATCACCATTAGTATCGTCGCTGCGATCGCCAGATCGACCAGTCCTGCACCCACTGCAGCCCCGGGTATCACCAGACGTGGAAAATATACTTTGGTGATTAATGTCGCGTTGCCGACCAGACTGTTACTGCTGGTCGTGACCGCGTTAGCGAAAAAATTCCATGGCAGGAGTCCGGCGTAAACAAAAATCGGATAGGGCTGCCCATCCGAGGGCACATGCGCCAGACGGCCGAAGATTACGGTGAAGATCACCATCGTCAACAATGGTTGTAACGCAACCCAGGCGACGCCAAGCACAGTTTGCTTGTAGCGGACTTTCACGTCGCGCCACATCAGGAAGTAGAAGAGATCGCGATCGCTCCATAACTCCCGCAGATTCAAAGCGCCCCATCGGCGGCGGCTCCTGATCATGACCAGCGGCTTGGCCGGAAGTCGAGGCGCATGCGGCTCCGCAGCGGATGCCAGATCCTCGTGTGCGCTCTCTTCGAGCGCAGGTTGGTTAGATTCCAATCTCACCTCAAACGTGATGGGCTCCCGCAGAAATTTGCCCAATGTTACTGAGGGCTATCGGATCGACTGTCGATCTGAGTAGCTGCATCAGAGCGTGCAAGCGCTACGATTTGCGCGGCCATGTCACGCCAGTTATGCGATCGCAATCGCTCCGCGACCGGCGCCGTCAGGCTCTTGAACGTATCCATTCGCGCCCGCCAGTTGCTCATCCGCGCGGCCAGCTCATGTGGATCGTCCGGATTGGAGAGAAGCAATTCTTGCAACTCATTCGAATACTGCTCCGCCACTCCGGCACTCGCGCTGACAATAGCTGGCACACCACAACAAAGTGCTTCCTGCACATTAAGCCCATACGCCTCGTAACGCACCGGGCTCACGAGCAGATCAGCAGCGGCTATCAGATCGGATACCTTCTCGACAAATCCGATAATTTGCACACGCCAACTTAAGCCCGAGTTCGCGACTCTCTGCCTCCACGACTTAACTCGCCGCCCCCCGCCCGCAACGATCAGGCGCGCGTCCCAATCGGGGTTTGCGCATAACTCCTGCCACGCACGCCATAAGGTGTCGAAGCCCTTCCGCAGATCGTAGCCCATCGCACCGACAAAAATCACCAACGGAACTTCCGGCGGTTGCCCGAAGCGCAACCGTGCCTCATCACGTCGCGCCACGGTCATCTCGCGCCAGTCGTCATCCGTCCCTAAATAAATCGTTCGCACGCGTTCTGCGCTTACCTGCAGATGCGTCAATAAGTCGTTTCTCGTCCGCTCTGAATTGGCTATCAAGATGCGCGCGCGAGGCAGGATCCTTCGCTCACGCCGAAGGTTGATCTGACGCTCGGCCATGGTTCTTGCCTTGTACCAGAGCGGGGCGGCCTCTACCCGCGCGTTCCACGCGTGATGGACGTAGTGAATCCAATTGATGTCGGGCCAGTCGCAGTTGGTACCATTGACCACCACTCGCGTCTCCGGTTCGCGAGCCTTCAGCTCACTGGCTATTCGCCGCCCAATCCGATCCAACCGCCAGATTCCGAGCGTCGCAGATCCCGCCAGCATCGGAATCTCACGCGCCGTAACCATAGGATGAATCGCCAGGCTAGGCTCTATCCGATAGCTTACCAAGTGGACCGACGCTCCAATCTCGGTCAGATATTTGGCGAAGGCGGCGTTCGCCCGCTCCATTCCCCCGCCATAATGAATCCCGTCAGCAACGACCAGCCACGTCCCGGCCTTTTGCCCGCCACAAACATTTCTACTCACGCCGTCTGGAGTGCGGTCGCCGCAGGAACTTGGCGCGCCGGTGTCCTTTTCTTCACCCGAATTACGTTAGGCACTCCTACCCAGCCGGCATAAAAGAGCACCATGGCGGTGCCCGGAATCGAGGTCAGTAGTCCTGTGCCCGTAGTCGCAAATGCGAAAGCAATCCCGAGGACGACTCGGGCTAACCACCGGCCGAGGTACCACGCTTCGTTTCGACGTGGCAGCGGACGTGTAAGGGTCCACATGATGAACCAGATCCAAAGTGCCAGCCCTGGCAATCCCTGCTCGAGCATAATCCGTCCGTATTCGTTCTCAACCTCGACAGGATGCCTGACCTGCGACTCTAGAAAATACGGCATGCTAGTGCCGCCGCCGCCCAAACCGTTACCCATCGGATATTCGGCGGCGAGCTTGATCAGACCTTCATTGACACTACCTTCGACACGAGTTTTGACGAAACGGCTGTTGTCGAGCGTCAGAAAGCGCTGCATCCGAGTGCTTGAGAAAATCACCAATGCAACAAAGCCAATCATTGCGATCCAGCCGAATCGTGGAAAATTCCGTACCCTGCCAGACACCGTGATCGCCAAGACGATGATAAGCATGCTTGCGGCCTGGCTTCGCGAGGCACATAGGAAGACGCCGATCGCGGAGGCCGCTACGGCTACATAGAGCAGGCGCCGCCACCAGCCTCCACGCCGTTCCTGAACTATTCCTCCGATTAACAGAGGAATACTCCCCGCCATGTTGCCGCCATAGGCCGCGGAATTGGCGAAAGTCGCTGGAATGCGAAAAGTTCCTATCCCGCCGATCGCAACGTCGGTGCTCCGATAGATTAACTGATCAACCGCATTGAAGGGATAAAATAAAGGGACGCCAAACTGAACTTCAATCAAGGCGAAGACCAGCACGATGCAATTCAGAATCGCCAATCCCAAGGCTATCTTCCGGACTTCGCGATCGTCGATCATTGCCCCGACCGCGATAAACGGCAGAAAGAAAATATGACCGCGCAAGCCAACCAGTTGAACGAGGAAATTTTGGGTGGGCGCGAGCAGCAATAGCGTCGGCCATGCTGTCAATCCCACCAACCAGGGCATCATCTTCTTTAGCTTGTAGCGCTGGACAGCGCTTTTGTGATTAATCACCAAGGCAAGGAAGTACCCAGTCGCCCCGAAATCGTAGAGGAAGTGAACGTAAGTGTTATCCACATTTGCGCGGATGATCCCATAGAAGTAACCGACCGTCATCGTCGCAAGGAAGCCGGCCCATAACGCTCGCCTGCCGCAGTAGAAGCAGACAGCAAAAGCGCTAAGACATATCGCTATCGATCCCAAAGTGATCGGGTTTGACACGGCCGTTCAGGACTCCTGCGAGCCGCGGACGCCGCTGTTAAGCGGTTAGAGCCTACGCACCGGCGCAGCCTCCCTGCCGATGGGTTTCTAGCCTATTACTCCGTTTTGAGCCGGCTTGGTGACCTTGCTGCGAAATGAAAATCGTAGAAGTCCACCCCCCACCAGCAACGCATTGCCACAATGTTACATCGCGGCTCGGCGTGGCAAATGTGGTCCAAGACGCGAACTGAGTCAATATTAACGTATTAGCTTTGGCTTTACCCGTCTGTTCTTTTCACGGCTAAAGTCCGCTTGAGCGCACTCCAACTGATTTCCACCCCGCCTTGAACAGAATCCCCTTGGTTCTTGCCTTTACCCTTCTCTTTAGTTTTGCCCTCGGCCGCAACTCGTAGAGCTTTTCCGTCAGCAGCCCAATGTCAGCCGTCGCAAAGTCGTCCAGGAATTCTGTTAGTACACTCTGAAATTGGTCTCGCAGATCGGTAGGCCAATAGTGGTAAACAATCTGGTCTGCCTCGCGCAGATTCGTTGATTCTCTCAAAGCGACAGTAAAAGCGATCTGCTCGCTGAGTAAAC
>Ga0335072_10006231_pt1 | contig 17474 bp, 13 predicted proteins | sample Lox_Sample_21_FD_206725 | JGI IMG/M metagenome (GOLD analysis project Ga0335072, IMG submission 206725) | Soil microbial communities from Loxahatchee National Wildlife Refuge, Florida, United States - Lox_Sample_2.1 | ecosystem: Environmental > Terrestrial > Soil > Wetlands | place: USA...
AAGCCGCCGCATGAAAGCCTTCGAGAAGGCCCTCCCCCACGCAATCGACATGATGGCCCGTTCCCTGCGCGCCGGACACTCGACGGCGGGCGCCATCGAGATTATGGCTCAGGGCGCGCCGGAACCGGCCTGTTCGGAATTCAGCGAGGTTTTTCGCCAGCAGAATTTTGGCCTGCCGCTGCGCGATGCCCTGATGCAACTGCTGGACCGGGTGCCCTCCCAGGATCTGAGGGTGCTGGTCACTGCGATCGTAGTGCAGCGTGAAACCGGTGGAAACCTGGTCGAGGTGCTGGACCGCACGGTTCATGTGATTCGCGAACGGCAGCGCATCAAGGGAGAGATCCGGGTACAGACCGCTCAGGGCCGGCTGACGGGATGGATCCTGACGCTGCTTCCCGTGATCGTGATGCTGCTCATCAACGTGATGGATCCCGGTTACTCGAAGCCTCTTCTGCACGATCCTCTGGGACACAAGCTTCTGGGGCTGTGCCTCTGTCTGGTTCTGCTGGGCGGCTTTTTCATCAACAAAATTATCAATTCCATCGACGTGTAGCCGGAGACGAGACATGGTGATTTTTTTCTACATTGCGCTTTCCTTCACCGTCTTCTGCGTGATCACGCTTCTGGCGGCGCCTTTTCTGCTGCGCCCCTCGGTGCAGGCCCGGCGCGTCCTCGATGTCGTCACCAGCGACCGGCCGGACAAGCGGACCATCAGCGGCAAGGAAGCTGCCAGGGACCGGTTGCTTGCGCTGGCCCGCTCGTTTCGCGCCCGTCTCGGCCTTTCGGAAGACGAAAAGCTGCGGCAGCGTTTTATCTGCGCGGGACTTAAAGGCGGAAGCCAGCTCGATCTCTACTTCACGGCCCGTTTCATCGGACCGGTAGCCGGAATCATCGGCGGCACTTTTATCCATACGAACACTGCTTTCTGGTGTCTGGCTCTGGCGGCCATCGGCTATCTCCTTCCCGACATCTGGCTGACGCGAGCGGTCAATCGCCGCAAGAAGAAGATTCAGAGAGGCATCCCCGACGCGATCGATCTTCTGGTTATCTGCGTCGAGGCCGGTCTCGGTCTGGATCAGGCGCTGCTCCGCATCGGACAGGAGATCGCGCTCAGCTATCCGGAACTGAACGAAGAGTTCAATCAGATCAATCTCGAGCAGCGCGCCGGCAAACCGCGGCTCGACGCCTGGCAGAGCATGGCGGATCGGACCAACCTCGAGGAGTTCAACGCCCTGGTCACTATGCTGCAGCAGACCGATCGGTTCGGAACACCGATCGTGCGCGCTCTTGCCCGTTACTCGGAGGAGATCCGCACGGCGCGGCGGCAGCGCGCAGAAGAAGCTGCAGCCAAGACGAAAGTCAAGATTCTGTTTCCGCTGGTTTTCTTTATCTTTCCCTGTCTGTTCATTGTGCTGCTGGCGCCCGCGTTTCTGACACTGAGCACCACGTTCGGACACTGAGCAGAGGGGATTAACAGGATTGCCTGAACTTGCGTGCGCCTGCGGGGCACCGGAAAGGAGATTCGTTATGGCATCGTCCATGGTCGTGCGCGTCGTCGCTCTTGCGCTCTGTGTTGTGGTGGTTGGCATCATCATCATGCGCAGAAGGAAGAAGTCTGCCTAAACGATTCTTTGCTGTCAGCAAGCACCCTCAACTACGGCACGTGCCGGGAAAGGAGCAAGGATATGGATACAGCCCTGATGATTCGCGCGGTTGCTGCTGCGCTCGGTGTTGTGGTGCTGGGTGTCATCGTCCTGCGCAGAAAGCGCGCGGCGTAGATATCCTGGTTGCTCTCTCGTCCTGGCTCGATTGACTGAGTCCCTGCTGCACTGTCTGGTTCGCCCGGCCGCGAGCGGAGTTCGCCCGCGGATCGAGTCGCACCGGACAGACAACGAACGCCTGCTTCGATGGAAGAGGGCGGAGCCTTATGCAAACCCTGACTGTCTCCATTCCCGAGAAGGCCGTGACCATCGGATCGCACATTGGTCTCGCCGACAGCTTTTTAAGCCGATTGTGCGGCCTCCTCGGAAAGTCTTCGCTTGATCCCGGCTCGGGCATTCTGATTCGCCCGTCGTCGGGTGTTCACACGCTCGGGATGCGCTTTCCGATCGATGTGGTGGCGCTCGACAAGAATCTTCGCGTCGTCAAATTGTGGCGCCGCCTTCGTCCGTACCGCATCACCAGCGTGAGCCTGAGAACGCAGAGCGTTCTCGAGCTTGCCCCCGGACAGATTGACGCCTGCCGCATCGAACGGGGCGACCGTCTGGCACTCTCGAACTGAGCCCGCGCCTACCCGACTTTCATTCCTTCTTTCCCTCGAAAAGAAGCCCCCCCGGTGCCGGAAGTTTCGGGACTGAGGGAGCTTTTTTTGACACTTATCTGTTCCAACGACCATCTTGTAGGGTATGGGTCCAACCAGCCATTCCAGAAGCTCTCGCAGCGACTGCCCGGAAGAGGTTCTGTTCGTGGAACTGCAGCGTGCTGCCGACCTGCTGGCGCGGGCGCCTGCCCAGCTTCTCCGCGAACATAAGCTTTCATCCAATCAGTACAATGTGCTCCGCATCCTGCGAGGCGCGCCGGAAGGTCTTTTGTGCGGAGAGATCGCCTCCCGCATGATCAGCCGTGAGCCGGACATTACGCGGTTGCTCGACCGCCTCGAAAAGCGCGGGCTGGTCGGGCGCTGCCGGCAGGATGTGGATCGGCGGCGCGTGCTTACACGCATTACCGGAGGGGGACTCGACCTTCTCTCCCGCCTCGATCAGCCGGTTTGCGAGCTCCACCGCCGGCAACTCGGACATCTTGGGCTAAAGCGGCAGAACCAGCTGACTCAGCTGATCGCGGCCTGCTGCGTCTCACCGCTCTAGTTTTTCACATTATTTGTTGCAACGACTATCTCTGAGCCGAATCTAAACCGCAGGAGGAAAACACCAACCATGAGCACCACTCCCGCAACCCCTGCCACCGGCGCCAGCACCTGGAATATCGACCCGGTCCATTCGATGGCCGAATTCCGCGTCAGGCACATGATGATTTCCAACGTCCGAGGCCGGTTCACCGGCGTTAGCGGCAAACTCGCCTACGATGGCGGCGACCCCACAAAATCATCGGTCGAGGCTTCCATCGAGGTATCAACCCTCGATACGCGCGACCCCCAGCGCGACACTCATCTGAAGAGCCCGGACTTTTTCGACGCCGAGAAGTTCCCTACCCTCACGTTTCACTCCTCCCATGTAACGCGCAAAGGGGACGGAAACATCATCGTTGCTGGTCCTCTCACCATTCACGGCATCACGCGCGAGGTGGAGTTCGAGGTCGAAGGGCCTACCCCGGCGGTGAAGGATCCCTGGGGCAACACGCGCATCGGCGTTTCCGCTTCCACGAAGATCGATCGCCGAGAGTTTGGCCTGACCTTCAATGCTGCGCTCGAAACCGGCGGCGTGATGGTAGGCGACGAGGTTTCGATTACTCTCGAACTCGAATTCGTTCAGGCCGCCTGAACGGCGCTCGAACCTGGGCCGGGGCTGCCGATTCCTTCTGCTCCAGGGAGAGCCGCATCGAGTATCATCGTCAGGGTTCACCCCGACGGAGCAGCGGCGATTCCCGACGGCACTACAATTCGGCTCCGGTTGCAGATTCGCGGCGTCGTGCAGGGCGTCGGCTTTCGGCCATATGTTTACAACCTCGCCCGCCGGTTTGGCCTGGTTGGTTTCGTGCTGAACTCTTCGCGCGGCGTTTTCATCGAGGTCGAAGGCCCCGCGGAGACCGTCGATGGATTCGTCGCGGCGCTTCCCGTGGAGGCGCCGCCCGTGGTGCGGATCGCGGAGATTCTCCGCACCGAGATTCCGTCACAGGAGGAAAGAGCATTCTCCATCCGTGAGAGCGACGCTGTGGGATCGGCGTTCGCCCTGGTTCCTCCCGACATCTGCGTTTGCGACGCATGCCTCGCGGACTCGCATGACCCGGCGGATCGGCGTTACGACTATCCCTTCACGAACTGCACGAACTGCGGACCACGCTACAGCATCATTCTCGACGTTCCGTACGACCGGCCCCTGACCACCATGGCTGCATTCGCAATGTGCGAGAACTGCCTGCGCGAATACAGGGATCCGGAAAACCGGCGTTTCCATGCGCAGCCGAACGCGTGCCCCGTTTGCGGTCCACACCTGAGCCTGAAAGCTCCCGGCGACGATGCATCGACCGCGACCACCGCACGAGCGATTCTGGAGCGCGTGGCGGACAGGCTGCGCGAGGGCGGCATTGTGGCGTGGAAAGGCCTGGGAGGGTATCAACTGGCCTGCGATGCGGGGCGGGCTGACGCCGTCGAGGAGTTGCGGCGCCGGAAGCACCGCAACGAGAAGCCGTTCGCCATTATGGTCGGCGATGCGGACGCTGCTTCCGCTCTTTGCTTTGTTCCCGAGGAAGAACGTACGGTGCTGACCAGCCGGGAACGGCCCATCGTTTTACTGCGGCGCAGGCCGGAAGCGGATCTCGCCGCGGCCGTTTCGCCGGGGAACCCGGCGACCGGCGTGATGCTGCCCTGCACCCCGATGCACGATCTGCTCTTTCGCATCCTGCGGGAGCGCTGGGGGAGGGATGCGGCTCTGGTGATGACGAGCGGCAACATCAGCGAGGAGCCGATCGTCATTGAAAACGCCGAGGCCGAGGAACATCTGGCCGGCATTGCCGACTGCTTCGTCCACCACAACCGCCGCATTCACACCCGCGTCGACGACTCGGTTGTACGGGTAGTCTCCGGTCAAACGATGCCGATGCGCCGTGCGCGCGGGTATGCGCCGATGCCGGTGTGGCTCGGGCGCGGCGAAGCCGAGGTTCTGGCGTGCGGCGCGCAGCAGAAAAACACGCTTTGTCTGACGCGAGCCGGTTTTGCGATTCCGAGCCAGCATCTGGGCGATCTGGAAAACTTTGAGACGCTGCGCTTCTTTGAAGAAACGCTGGAGCGCATGAGCCGGCTCTTTCATGTGCAGCCGACGGCTGTGGCGCATGATCTGCATCCCGGTTATCTGAGCACGCAGCTTGCTCTGCGAAAAACAGGGCTGCGAGCGATCGGCGTGCAGCATCATCACGCGCACGTCGCCAGTTGCATGGCCGAGCACCAGATTGATGGCCGCGTGATCGGCGTCGCGTGGGACGGCACCGGCTTTGGCACAGACCGCACCATCTGGGGCGGCGAATTCCTTGCGGCGGATTATGTTGCCTTCGAGCGCTACGCGCGCCTGCGGCCCGTGATGCTCGCCGGTGGCGACTCCGGGGTGCGGGAACCGTGGCGTGTGGCTCGGAGTTATCTGCTCGATGCGTTCGGGGCAATCCCGGACAGCGCCATCACGCAAAACATGGCGCCTGTGGAACGCATGCGGATTATCGACACGATGCTGCAGCGGCAGGTGAACACGATTCCCACGTCCTCGGCCGGACGGCTCTTCGATGCGGTTGCATCGCTCATCGGCCTGCGGCACACAGTGTCGTTCGAAGGCCAGGCCGCCATGATGCTCGAAGCTGCCGCGGATGACGGAGACTGTTCAGCCGCCGGTTACGACTTCACGATCAACAGCGGCACTCCCTCAGAGATCGATTTTCGGCCGATGATTCGCCAGATTGCCGCAGACGTCGAGGGCGGTCACCCACCATCTGCAATCGCTTTCATGCAACCCTGGTTGCGGCCATCGCGGCTGTGTGCCGCGGCATGCGCGATACGCTGCAACTCAACCGGGTCTGTCTCAGCGGCGGATGCTTCCAGAATGCGCTGCTGCTTTCCGGTTGCCTCGAAACTCTGCGGCAAGATGGCTTCGAAGTTTTCACCCATCGCGAGGTGCCCGCCAACGACGGGGGCATCTCGCTCGGGCAGGCGGCGATTGCCTGCGAGATGTTGCGGCGGGAAACTTCTGCAACTCAGGCGGGAGCGCCCGCCAGTGCGGCTGCTTCGACATCCAGTGCGATCGCGGAGGGGTAGACGGGAGCAACCCAGTTCCGGTATGCGCGCAAACGACCACGTGCCGCCGCGAAGTAGAGACGGCGCATCTCGCGCGTGACTGTGCCGATTTCTCCGTGGCGCACCGGCCGATGGTCCACGCGCACGACGGGCGCTATGCCTACAGCGGTTCCGGTGAGGAATAACTCGTCGCAGAGATATAACTCGCTGCGATCGATGGGCCGCTCCACTGTTTCGAGTTTCAGTTCGCGCCGCGCCAGTTCGATGACCGCCGCGCGGGTGATTCCCTCAAGCACGTTCTCCGTGGAAGGCGGGGTGATGAGGCTTCCCTTTCGCACCATGAACAGGTTGCAAGTGGCACCCTCGGCGACGTGGCCATTCTCGTTGAGGAAAAGGGCTTCGTCGAATCCGCTGCGCTTTGCGTCGTCGGTGGCGAGCGCGCTGTTCACGTAGGCGCCGCAGATTTTTGCCCGAGTTGGGATAGCGTTGTCTTCCAGGCGGCGCCATGCGCTCACGCCGGCGTGGAGGCCCTGTTCGCTGTGCAGATATTCCCCAAAGGGCAGCGCGACGATGGCGAGGGCATCCTGGTGGTCGGTGCTGACGCCGATTCCCTCGGCAGATTTCCATGCCAGGGGGCGCACATAGACGTCGGTGCGGAAGGAATTGCGGCGCATCAGCTCCAGCGTGATGAGGGACAATTCTTCCGGCGAAAAGGGGACGTCGATGCGCAGGATGCCACAGTTCTGCTTCCAGCGCTCGTAGTGCTCACGCGGCCGGAAGACGAAGAGCTGATGCTCGGCATCATCCCAATAGGTACGAATGCCTTCGAAGACCCCGGTACCGTAATGCAGGGCATGGGTCAGGATTCCCACCTGCGCCTCGCGCAGCGACACGTAACTTCCTTTGAAAAAGACAATCAGATTCGGATCAGCTTCAGCCTTCATGGCTCGACTCCCCTCTTAACGCGCGGAGCAGGCTTCGACCGCGAGCCAGCGCGCGCTCGTCCAGCTCAAACCATTTCGCACTCTTCACCAGCCGCCGCAGCGCCGCGTCCACGCTGGCCTGCGGTAACGTCGCCGCAATTTCCAGCAGGGCACCGAGCATGATCATGTTGGCGGCGCGGGCATCGCCGAGGTCTTCCGCCGCCCGCGTAAACGGATGCGCCAGCATGTGCACGTCATTCCGCCGGCATTCTGCGGGTGCACCGTCGCCGTTGTAGAGAACCCAACCACCGGGCCGCACGGAGTCGTAGAACTTATGCAGGGATGGCTCATTCATGGCCACCAGTACGTCCGGGCGCGAGACGAGGGGCGTATCGACAGCCTGCTTCGAGAGGCGCACGTGACAGTTCGAGGTGCCGGAACGCATCTCCGGTCCGTACGACGGCAGCCACGATACTTCGAGACCCGCATCCATGCCTGCTCCTGCCAGCACTTCCCCCAGGAGCAAAACACCCTGGCCACCGAACCCGGCGATGCGCACCTCCAGGTCGGTTTTGCCGGAAAGAACCGGAAATACGGGATTCTCGTCTTCCTTTGCGCCCAGCATGCCTGGAATTTCGGCGAGAGCCGGCGCGGGCTCCGCTGCCGGGTGCGGTTGTGCGTCTTTCGTGCGGTCCTTCAGCACTGCCAGAGGGAAGGTCTTCTCCATCACGTCGCGGACCCAGTGCTGGGCTTCGACCGGCGACATCTTCCAGATGGTGGGGCAGGGCGACAGAATCTCGACGAGGGAGAATCCAAGGCCCTTCACCTGATTTTCAATCGCCTTGCGGACAGCGCGATTCGCCTGCGCGATCTGCCGGTTATCGCCAAGACCTACGCGCTCGATGTAGATCGGAGCTTCAAGGGTGGCCAGCAGTTCGCTTACGTGGAGTGGATAGCCCTCCCCCTCTGCGCGGCGGCCAGAGGGACTGGTTGTGCTCTTCTGACCGAGGAGCGTGGTGGGCGCCATTTGTCCGCCGGTCATGCTGTAGATGGCGTTGTTGACGAAGATCACGGAGATGTTTTCGCCGCGATTCGCTGCGTGGAGGATCTCTGCCGATCCGATCGCCGATAGATCGCCGTCGCCCTGATAGGCGATGACGATGCTCTCGGGGCGACTGCGCTTGACGCCTGTGGCTACGGCGGGAGTGCGGCCATGTGCGGCCTGCACGTTGCCCACGTCGAAGTAGTAATACGCGAAGACGGAACAGCCGACGGGGCTGATGAGCACCGTGCGCTGCTGAATGCCGAGGTCGTCGATGGCCTGCGCGACCATTTTGTGGACAATGCCGTGGCCGCAGCCGGGACAGTAGTGCGTCTGGTGCTGCAGCTCGTCTTTGCGCTCGAAGGTTGTGTAGAACGACTTCGGCCGCTGGTGCGCGATTTCGTATTTGGCATCCGCTCCGTCAGACATGGGTCACACTCGCTTCCTCCGGCCGGAACCGGACCTTCTGCGCCAGCGCGCGCACAAATGCCAGGACATCTTCATGCGAGGGCACGTTTCCGCCCATGCGATTCAGGAATTCCACCGGACGGGATCCGTTCAGCGCGAGACGCACGTCTTCCAACAGCTGGCCGTTGCTCATCTCGACGACGACGAAGACACGGGCATCGGCCGCCAGCTTCTGGAAGATTTCCGTCGGGAACGGGAACAGCGTGATGGGCCGCAGCACACCGACCGGGAGCCCGGCGTCACGTGCCTCGGCTGCAACGGCTTTCAGGATGCGCGCGACGATGCCGTACCCCACCAGAACGATTTCGGCGCTCTCGGTACACCACTCCTCGGCGCGGGACTCGAGTCGCTGGGCCATTACGTACTTCGCTTCCATGTGGCGGATGTGCGCTTCCAGCTGATCGGTGTTCAGGTAGATGGAACTGATCAGATTCCCTCGAGATTCTTCGGTTCCGGCGACCGCCCAGTTTGGCAGTTGCGGCTGCACGGCAACCTCGGGGAATTCCACCGGCTCCATCATCTGACCGATGAAGCCGTCTGCCATTACGACTACGGGATTGCGATAGCGATCAGCCAGCTCGAAGGCGCGAGCGGTCAGGTCGGACATTTCCTGGACAGAATGGGGCGCCAGCACCAGGGTGCGGTAGTTGCCGTGGCCGCCGCCCTTGACGACCTGGTGATAATCACCCTGCTCGGAGGCGATGTTACCCAGACCCGGACCCGCGCGGGTAATGTCGGCTATGACGCAGGGCAACTCTGCGCCAGCCATGTAGCTGATGCCTTCCTGCATGAGGCTGATGCCGGGACCACTCGATGCGGTCATGGTGCGCACGCCTGCCGCTGAGGCGCCGTACAGCATATTGATCGCGGCCACTTCGCTCTCAGCCTGAAGAAAGGTGCCGCCTACTTCCGGCATCAACTGGGCCGCCGACTCGGTAATTTCGCTGGCAGGCGTGATGGGGTAGCCGTAGAACGCGCGGCATCCGGAGAGAATCGCGCTCCGGACGATGGCTTCGTTTCCCTTCATCAGGACCCTGCGCATCAGCGGGCTCCTTCCGCGGGCGCGATGCGCGCGGCCGCACGATGCACCAGGCGCAGCACCGTAAGCGCACCCGGCTCCGGACAGACCATGAAGCAGATGCCGCAGCCGGTGCACCCTGCTCCCGCGTACGTTGCCGTGCGATAGCCGTAGTGATTCAGCCGGTCGCTCAGACCGATCACTCTCGGAGGACAGGCTTCCACGCAAAGGCCGCAGCCTTTGCACTCATCCACATCGACCCGCAGCGATCCGCGATCCTGTTTCCCGATCTCCGCCATCTCTGCTCCTTTCCGGCTCTGCTTACACCAGCACTGCTGCCGTTCTGTGCTCCAGATAATGCGCCCGCATGGCAAAGTCCTCGAGGTCGGCCTGGAATCGCGGGTCGGCGATCCTGATGAGCGCCTCGGCACGTTCCCGCAGCGTCCTGCCATGCAGATACGCGATGCCATGCTCCGTGACGACGTAATGGACGTCGCCGCGCGAGGTGACCACTCCTCCGCCCGGCTCGAGCACCGGCGCGATGCGCGAGACGGTGCCACCTTTGGCAGTGGACGGCAGAGCGATGATGGGGACGCCGCCGCGGGAACGCGCCGCGCCGCGAATGAAGTCGATCTGGCCACCGAATCCGCTATAGGGCCGCGTGCCGATAGAGTCGGCGCAGACCTGGCCGGTCAGATCCACCTGAAGCGCCGAGTTGATCGCGACCATCCGATCGTTCTGCGCGACCACGAACGGGTCGTTGGTGTAGGAGATGGGCCGGAAGTCGAAGGATGAATTGTCGTGAATGAAGTCGAAAAGCCGCTTCGTTCCGAGAACAAACGCAGCCACAGCCTTTCCGCGATGGAGGGATTTTCGCTCTCCGTTGATGACGCCCGATTCGATGAGCTCAATCACGCCATCGGAAAACATTTCCGTGTGGATACCGAGATCGCGCTTGTCGTCGAGGCAGGTCAGCACCGCATCGGGAATGCCGCCGATGCCAGTTTGAATGGTTGCGCCATCCGGAATGAGCGACGCTACGTTGCGCGCTACGCGGAGATGCAGATCCGTGAAGGGCTCGGTGGGGAGTTCCAGCAGCGGCCGTGCCGTTTCGACGAAGGCAGCAATACGGCTGACATGGATGAAGGTGTCGCCGTGGGTGCGCGGCATTTGCTCGTTGACCTCGGCTATGGCCGTGGTGGCGCAACGCGCGGCGGTCAGCGTGCAGTCCACCGTAGTGCCGAGGCTCACATAGCCATGCTCGTCGGGCGGCGATACCTGCATCAGCGCGACATCGAGGGGCAGTTGTCCACTGGTAAAAAGACCTTCGATTTCGCTCAGGAAGATGGGCGTGTAATCGGCACGGCCGGCTGCGACGGCTTCGCGCACGTTGGCTCCAAGGAACATACCGCGATGGCGGAAGCGTCTGGCGAACTCGGGCCGGGTGTAGTCCGCGCTGCCGAGGGTCATCATGTGGACCACTTCGACGTCGTGCAATTCGGCGGCTCGCGCCACCAGCGCCTGCACGAGAACCGAGGGCGTTCCGCAGCCGGACTGGATCCAGACACGGCCGCCGGAGCGCACCGTCTCAAGGGCTTCTGCGGCAGTCATGCACCGGCAGCGATAATCCTCTCTCCACGTCATCGCAGGTCGCTCCCGCATGCCGGAGTTCCGGCCTCACCCTGGCGTAAGGCGAAGAACCTGCTCGATTTATGGGCCCAGGCCCGGTTTCCGCACTTCTGCATTTTTGTCGTCCCCAAAACCGATTGACGTTACGCTACGGAGGAGGCGATTGCAGTGATGGCGGTCACCCGAAGACAACGTGACCGTGGGGGTACACCGGCAGCGTCCCTTTTCAGGACGGGGTAGCGTGATCGGGGTCTGATGAGGAATTGAAGAGGCCGTTCTACTCGCCGTGCGACAAACGGAAGCGCACTTCGATGCCGCGGCCCATGGGCGTCTGCACTTCGGAAAGATCGATCATCGTGCCGTTCTCAAGCGACCGATGGTGCAGCACATAGCCGCCGATGAGCCAGCCGAAGGTGCTGCCGACAAGCACGTCCGAAGGAAAATGATCGCGCGCGAGGACGCGGGAAATCGAAACGGTCGTGGCTAAACCGTAGACGACTGCCTGGGTACCGATCCCGTTGTACTGACCTGCGACCACGTGGGCGAAGGACCAGATGTTCATCGCGTGCTCCGAGGGCATCGACGGGCTATTTGGCCAGTCTTTCGGGCCGTGCGGCCAGAAGCCACCCCGCGCGTTGTCGAGCTTCGGATACTCGCGATCGAGGGCGTATTTCAGGCCCTGATCCAGAATGCCCGCATCGGCCATGGCCTCGGCCGAGAGCACGGCAGTTTCCTGGAGATAATCGTCGTGGCGCACGGCTCCGGCTCCATAACCAACGGCCGCGGCCGCGAAGGGAGCGTACAAGCCGCCATAGGTCGAGACCTTATCGAAACGATTCTCGCGCGTCGGGTCGACACCGAGTTTTTGGATTGCCTCGGTATCGTAATGCAGCGAGACTCCGGTGGCGGCTCCGAAAGGGATAATCCAGAGCAAATCCTCGGTTGGCGCGTGCAGAGGACTCAGAACGATTCCCTTTTCGTCCTCGGCCACGTGTTTGACGCAGACGAGGAGCGAGCTCAGGTTGCAGGGCGGGGTGTTCGGTTGCGGCGCTGCAGGGAGACTCTGCGCAGACGCGGGCGCGCCGGAAGCGAGCAGCGTGGACAAAAGGAGTCCAGCCACAAAAGAAGAGAGGGTTCCGCTTCGTACCGTTCGATTGGATCCCTGATTGAAACCGATGATTCGCGCCACTTCACCACTCTAAATGACGCGCACAAAGAGAAGGCCGCACCGCCCGGTCAGGCGATGCGGCCACACTCAAAACAAGATGCGCTAGAAGTTGAGCTTGACAACGCCCTGGAAAACGCGGGCGCCGAAGGTGTTGTTGGTTCCGTTGGTGGCGGTCGCCGCTATCTGACCAAAGGTGCTGGACGTGAGGGTTTGTGTCTGACTCCCGGTGCTGACGAAGAAATTCGGGTGATTCAGCACGTTGAAAGCTTCCAGCCGTAAGGTCGTGCTCAGGCGCTCCCTGATCGGGAAGATGCGGGACACCTGAGCATCGAGTCCGAAGTAGCGCGGACCGTGGAACTCGTCTCTGCTGATGTTGCCGTAGGTTCCGGCAGCGGCACATCCGGCGGTGACGTTTGCCGGGCAAATCTGGGTAAAGGCCGCTGGGTTGAGAAATTCGCGGTTACTTTCGCCTCCCAGCTTACGGATATTCACTTCGTGGTAAGGATTCACTCCGGGCACCAGGCTGGGCCGGTCCGCCCCAACGTCGGTGAGAGAGTCGTCTGCGCCGGCCGTAACGTTGATAGGCGTACCGCTCTGGATGTGCATGAGGGGAGCCAGCTCCCAATCGTTGACAAGGGCTTTGGCCATCCGGTTCATGTCATGGAACTGGCTTTTCGCGATCAGGGAGACGTTTTCGACATTCCTGTAGTCGGAGCCACAGGGACCGTAATCCATGCCGAGGTTCTTGTTGTTCTCCACGGCATCGCCGGCGTAGTCGCCCTGGGCGTCGTAGATGTCCAGGCACTTCGACCAGGTCCAGTTGCCGAGGAGGCTGAAGGTGTTGGAAAGCCGATGCTGGATGGTGGCGACCATGCCGTTGTAGCTGGCGTTCGCTTCGTCGTAAACCTCGGTTGAGTTGTTTCCCCCTCCAATGTTGTTGCCCTGCGCGGGATTCGCGATGGTCAGCGCCAGCCGCGAATTCTGATTCTTGGTGGTGGAACATGGGGTTCCGGCAGCGCCGGGAGTTACCGCGGCGGGGCCGGTGGTGACGATGGGAGAGCAGCCCGTGCCGCCCGCTCCCCAGACACCTGGGATATAGACAGCGGGGTCGAGATCCAGACCGAGGGGATCGTGCCGCGTGGCATTGCCGATGTAGTCGACCTGGGCCTCCCAGCCATGCCCGAACTCATGCTGCACGCTCAGCGTCCACTGGATGGTATAGGCAGGTTTGAAGTTCGGTACGACCCAGATGTACTGCGACTGGGCGAAGAACTGCGCCTGCGCCGGGGTTGGCACGCTGGGCTGCGGGAAGGGACTGGTGGTAATCGATCCCACGGACCAGGGGCTGCTGAAGCTCAGCGGTCCGGAAGCCGATGTCTGGGTGTTGCTGATGGCCGTGGCGTAAGGCGGGTTCTGCTGGTTACGCTGCGCGGTGAAGAAGTTGGGATTGTCGTAGGCCAGTTCTGCGCCGGCGCGTATGACTGTTTTGCCGTCGCCGTTGGGATCCCAGGAGACGCCGAGATTGGGAGCAAACTGCGAGAGAGAGTTATTCGTGAAGGCCCGATTCACACCCTTGTCGCCGTAGTACAGGATTCCCGCGGGAGCGTTGGGGTACACGCTGCTGTGCACATTGCCAAGGAAGTCAGCCATGTTGAATTCGAGACCGCGATTGAAATAATCCACCGGCTCGTAGTTCGGGTTCCAGCGCAAGCCGGCGGTCACGGTGATTCGGGTGCTGGCGTGGTAGGTGTCCTGGGCGTACAGGCTGGGAATCGGTCCACGTAACGCGTTCTGCTGTTGCTTGCTCTGCTGGAAGGCGCTCATGGTTCCCATGAGAAAGTCGAGGTTCTGATCGCCGATGGTGCTGCCGCCGTTGGGGCCGCTGCCGCTGTATTCGCCGTTGAAGGTAAAGATTCCGTTGGACTCGTAGGCATTGCCGATATTGAGCTGGTTGCGCACGAAGGAGCCACCGAACATGAACTGGTGTTTACCGTGGATCCAGGTCACGTCGTCGCCAATGGACAGTGTGTTGTCGTTGAAGTGGGCGATGGAATTGGTGCCACCGCCGATGCTCCACTTGCCCTCGGCCATCTGCAGGCCAGCCTTTTCCGCCTGGTAGAGGGTGACGCCGAGGTCATTCGCATTGATGTCGCTGGCGTTGTACCCGCGGTTGTTCACCCGGCGCAGGATGGTGATATGCGCAGCGTTCACCAGATTGGGCGAGAAGGTATAGGCATCACCGAGGACAAAAGACTGCACTCGCTCGATGTTCCCCGACGCTGTGGTCACGAGGATGTTGGTGGGTGAGTAGTAGGCAGGAAACTGGTAGCCGTCGATGAGGTAGCGGCCGTAAATATTCTGTCTGGGGCTGACCGTGTAATCGACCCGGGTAACGAACTGGTTGTCAAAGAGCTGGTAGGGAATGGTGTAGAAGACATAGCCGCAGTTGTTGGGATCGAGCGCAGGGTTGATCTTGGGGAGATAGCCTTGCAGCTTGAGCGCCTGCGCATTGAAGGTTGGGGCTGAGGCATACTTGTCCCCTGCCAGTTTGGCGCCGGTCAGCGGATCGACCAGCTGCACGGTTTTACCGGATGCCTCGCAGGTGGGTCCGTCGGTGGCGGAGAAATCTCCCAGCAGATTCGCGGCTGTTGGCACGGTGGCCTGGGTATTGGATTGCGTCTGCCTCGCTACGGTGCGCTGATAGGCGGCGAAGCCGAACATCTTATTGCGAATGATCGGGCCGCCGAAAGTGCCGCCGAACTGGTTCTGGTGCAGCGTATCCGGAGTGGAGGAGAAAAAGTTCGTTGCATCCAGGTAGTTGTTGCGGATGAACTCAAAGGCTTCGCCATGGTACTGGTTGGTGCCGGAGCGGGTGACGACGTTGACCATGCCGCCGATATGGCCGCCATCCTGCGCGCCCATCGCGGTCGATTCCACACTGAACTCGCTCACCGCATCCGGGAACGGGTAGGGGAGATTCCCGTTGCCCATGTAATCCTGGTTGTCGCCGCCGTCGAGCCGCCACAGGGTAGTGTTGCCCCCGCCGCCGGCAACGGAAATGGAGATGGTCTGGTAGGAGTATTTGCTGCCGGTAAAATCGCCGCTGGGCGCGGTATTGGCGCCGCCGGAAAGCATGATGAGGTTTGTCATCTGCCGCCCGTTGAGCGGCATGGATACCATTTCGTTCTGATCGATGGTCTGCTTGAAGGTCGGGTCTTCCGTCTGCAGCGCGAGGCCCTCGGAGCGGACTTCCACCTTGGTATTGGCCGCGCCGACCTTCAAAGGCACGTTGATGGCGATGCTGCTGCCGACCTCGAGGACGATGTTGCTCTGCACGTAAGTCTGGAAACCGGTGGCCGTCACTTCCAGGCTGTAATTGCCGGTGATGATGCTGGGAAAAACGTACAGACCGGCATTATCCGTTTTGGCGGTGTGCTTCACGCCGGTGGCGACATCGGTGAGCGTGACTGTTGCGCCAGGGAGGACAGCGCCCGACGGATCCTGCACCGTTCCCTGAATATTGCCAGTGCCGGTCACCTGCGCTCTGCCGGGGACGACCAGCAGCAGCACGACGACAACACACAACGCTGCCAGCCGGCATCCCAGGATGGCCGGTTCCTTCCAATACTTACGCATGATGCGCCTCCAAATGGTTCTGAACGACAGGGTTCTGAACGACCACTTCCAGGAGTTTTCCCGGTCGGCGGTCTTCTATTTACGTACTTTCAAATTTTGCGTAACGATTCGGACCCATTTTTTTGCTGCACAGGTTGATATAGAGGTCGGACCACACTTGTCAAGCGAAACAAGCGGGCGCGTTCCGGATTGCGCAACAGCAGATCCGCGCGGAGGCATGGGAATCAGCCATTTGCTCATCGTCGAGTCCAGGAGAATGCGAGGGGCCGGCTCGTTCACTGGTCAAACCTTACCGGGAATCGCGAGAGATCGATTCCTGGAATGCTGCCATCCTGATGACGAGTTGGAAGCGCGCAACAAAACTACCCAATCGCTCAGAAATCCAGTCCAATTTCCAAACTCCACAGCCTGCACCGGAAGTGGCATTGGCCGAGGGTCGCGCCGCATGAAAAGCTCGGGGAGCGAATGCCTCCTGCATGCCCTATGATGAAGAAAATTACGACGGTAACTGATTGAATGCGCATGAGACCGGGGAGAGATCGCCCTGTATGATCAGGCGTGCGCAACCTGAATTTGGGAACGCTCGCGAATCTTTCAGAACTCCGCCGGGTCTGAGTCACTGTGATTTTGCACCCCGAGTACTAAAGTCATCGTCTTTCGGAGACTCGAACATGGTCAGACGTACCGGTTTCCTGCTCTTGCTGCTCTTTCCTATGGCACTCGTTGCACAGAGTCCACGGTCCGCAGTCGGAGGAGAAGCAGGCCTCTGGGTGGCGGGAGAAATGTCTTCCTTCAATCCGAGCCTCGACTGCACCAGCAACTCCCCTTTCGGCTGCACCTCAGAGCAACTGATCGGCCCCACTGCCCTCTTCGATTTCAATGCGCACACGAAATGGGGGGCTGAGGGCGAAGCTCGCTGGCTGCACTGGCATGGCCTTGGCGGCATGACGCAGGCCGACTATCTGATCGGCCCTCGTTACAGGGTCTATCAGCATCACCGCCTGAATGCGTGGGTGAAACTGGAACTGGGCGGCGCGTGGATTACCACGGCCAACTTCCCCGCCGCAGGCAGCCTGAAGGGCAGCTACTTTGTCTACGCGCCCGGCGGGACTCTGGATTACCACCTGACGCGGCGCTTCTCCCTCCGCGGCGACTATGAATACCAGTTCTGGCCTGCGTTCCAGGGACCGACGACAAGCGGCACCACGGTCAGCAACATCACACCGAACGGTTTCAGCGTCGGAGTCGCCTATCGTTTTCTCGGGCAGTGATGCATGGCACGCCTGGAGCGCGGCGCATTTGAGGACTCCGCGTGCATTGCGGGCCAGCCGGATCAGGTCAGAGAATCAAGTCAGGCTGTCGCGGATCAACGCTGTCCGGCTACCCGGAAACGGGCCGCGAAGGTCCAGACACCAGGGTGCCTGGAAGAATGTGCGGACACACGAGTCCGTACGCGAAGATTCGGGGAATCGAAGTTCAACCCGCGATTCGAAGCCGGAGTACCGGCAAGATCAGGCGCTCGCCTGATCGTCGAAAGCCGGGAGAATCTCGAGATCGTCGCCGCGAACGAGCTTCTCACCTGCGCGGGAACTCTCGTCGCACAGGACGACATAGACGTCGTCGAGGGAGGCGAGTTTCTT
>Ga0335072_10006232_pt1 | contig 17471 bp, 12 predicted proteins | sample Lox_Sample_21_FD_206725 | JGI IMG/M metagenome (GOLD analysis project Ga0335072, IMG submission 206725) | Soil microbial communities from Loxahatchee National Wildlife Refuge, Florida, United States - Lox_Sample_2.1 | ecosystem: Environmental > Terrestrial > Soil > Wetlands | place: USA...
GGCGCCGACGGGCGGGCTGGCCTCAATCAGCGGCGACTGCAGCGCAAGATGCTTCACGGCCGTCTGCGCAAGAACCGCCGGCGACACCGGCAGCCCAGCCGGCGGCGCGCCAGGACCACCCGGAATCGGCATCGGGCAGGCGATCGTCGCGGCGTCGGTGAAGCACCCCGAGTTCGACCCGGCACCCGGCCCGCCGAGATGGGCCGCCGTTCCCGTGCCCGCAGGCGAGCCGTCATCCTGAGCTCCGACCGTACAACCCGCTCCCTGGCATGCCACCCAGCCTCCGCCACCTCCGGCTAGTGCTGGCGTTGCCGTGATTGCGAGCAACGCGGCGCCTAGGACCGCGCATATCAGGGCTCGCTTCAGCATGTGCCCTCCGCGTGAACTGCGAGCTGGGATACGGTCCACTGGCCGCCAGCCAGGGTGACTATGGCCTCGGTGAGGCGGTGGCCGCCGGGAATGTTGTTCTGCAGCTTCCCGGTGGTTGCGACGTAGTTGAGCCAGTGCGAGTCATCAATACAGTCACGGACCACTACCTGGTCCGGATCGCTCGCTGGCTGTTCGGAGATCACCTGCGGGTGGATGACCAGAGTCCCCTTGATGATCAGGCCGGCATCGTGAGCGTTGTGCAGCCCGGTAACAAGAGTGCTCAGCGCCTTACCCGACGCGTACCTGGCAAGGCCGGGATCCTGCCAGTTCGCCGTGACGCCGGCGGCTTGCATCTCCTTCCACATGCCGTCGTATGCAGCAAGCGCAGACCGAGCGGCGGCTTGCGCCGCCGGTGGTGACGTTGAGGTGGATGCGCGCGGCGGCTGTGATGCGGGCTTATCAGTGTGGCCGCTGCTGGCGCTGCACCCGCCGGCGAGCAGCAGCGCTCCGGCCGCCGCGGCCGCCAGGACCGGGCGCCCTGGCCGGGCGAACCCGAGCACGAAGCGTCACCTCCCCGGCGGCGACCGTTACATGGCCGATATCTCGCCGGTGAAGACTGGAAGTACCGGCATGCGCGGCAGGGCGCGCGTGCCCAGCCGCACACTGCCCACCTTGTGACGACATGGCGCCAGGTTCAAGCGAAAGTTCGGTGCGCGCAGCAATCCAGCGCGCACCAGACTTGCGCGCAGCCCTCGTGCGCATCAAGGCGGGGCGGACATCTGAGGGGGGTTCCGACGATACGCCAGTGACGAACGGGAAGTACCCAAGATGACACCCGACGGGACACCAGACCATCAGCTGCACCAGTTCCTGACCGCGGCCCGTGCCCGGCTCCGGCCCGAGGACATCGGCATCACGCCCGCGGGCAACCGCCGCGGCGCAGGGCTGCACCAGTCCGACCTCGCCGATGCCCTCGTGGTGTCCGACCGCTGGTACAACGGCTTCGAGAACGGCGCGCGGCCGCCGTCTCGGTACGACGCACTGGTCAGCCGCCTTGGAGAGCTGCTGTGCCTCACCCAAGCGGAGCGCATCTACCTCCACCTGCTGGCCACCGGCCACGAGCCGGCCCTGCCCGGTCCCGATCCCGCCGTCGACGGCCTGGCGGTGCGGCCGGTGCTGGAGCAGCTGCTCGCCCTGCTCGGCCCCGGCCTGCCCGCCATCGCCTGCGACATCGCCTGGAACGTGATCGCCTGGAACCAGGCCATGACCGACCACCTCGCCGGCGATGCCACCGTGCGGCCCGGCCAGAGCAACGTGATCACGTGGCTGTTCACCGATGACGCCGAGCGCATCATCGCCGACCTCGGGCACGCCCGCGAGGCCGAGATCGGCAACGTGCTCCTCGCGCTCGCCCGCTACCCCGGTGACCAGCGGCTGCGGCGTCTCGCCTGCCAGCTGCAGGAGATCCCCGCGGCGCGGCGGCTGTGGGACCGCCAGCGCATCCCCGACGACCCGGTGATCAGCAGCCGCCGGGTGCGGCTGATACGCGGCGGCACGCACGAAGGCCACGTACTCAACCTGGAATTCCCCGGCAGGCTCCGCCTGCTTGCCCTCGTCCCTGGCGCCAGCTGGCCGACCGCGATGCCATCACTGGACGGGCACCGCCGGCTGCGCAGGCGCACCGTCGCGCATCTCGGCCTGCCGGCATCTGCCTGACTATGCCGGCGGACTCGGCCCGCGGGGCCGTCCTGAGGTGGCCTATTTCTCGCGGCCAAGGAGCGATGCCGCTTTGACCGGACTGGGCTTCGCAGGCGGGGCGCTCGCGTGCGCGGTGACGGCCGTCGTGGCGGTCCTGGCCGACCAGTTCAGCGTCCATCCTTGGCGCGCTCGCGCGGTGAGTGCCGATAAGCAAGGCGACGTCGTAGCTGTCGGCGATGCCGACACCCGTCGGCTCGTATGGAGCCGGACCCTAGTAATCGCGGTGTCAGCCATGACCGCTTCGGCGCTGGTGTACGCACGCATCGGCTGGGCAGCACCACTGCCCGCCGCGTGCTGCCTGTGCGCGGCCGGACCACCGTTAGTCGCCAGCGACCTGGCAGAGCACCGCCTCCCCGACAAGCTCACGCTGCCCGTCATCGCAGTGACCGCCGCGCTGCTGACTGCGGCGAGCTGGCACCTCGGCGACTTCGCAGCCTTGGAGCGGGGTGCGATCGCGGCGGTTGCCGCAGGCGGGTTCTTCCTGGCGCTCGCCCTGATCACCCGCCAGATCGGAGGCGGCGACGTCAAGCTCGCGGTGCTTACCGGCATGCTGCCCGGGTGGCTCGGCTGGGACCACTTCGTGGTCGCCCTGATTTCCGGCCTACTGCTCGCCGCTCTAACCGCCGGAGTGCTGATAGCAACCCGCCGTATCTCGCGGCACGACCCCCTACCGCTAGGCCCGTTCCTGCTCACCGGGGCGCTGATCGGCGTGCTGGCCTGAGAGCGCCTGCCCGGTTGCGCGTTCGCCGCACACTCGGGTCAAGGAACGAATCGGGGCCTGGAGGCAAGCAGCTACTCGTTATGCGTGCGCAGCATAAACCAGACCGCGCGTGCGGCCGTTCCGCCCTGATGCCCCCAGCGGTCGGCCAGAGCGGCAACAAGGTCAAGCCCGCGGCCAGACTCGCTCTCGAGATCAACGCCCATCGTCGCAGGCTTTCTGTCGGAGCCGTCATCGAGCACGGCAACGAGAACACTGTCCGCGTCTCGCCAGATGATGACCTCTAGCGAGCCGTCGGTGCCGCTCGGGGTATGCGCCAGTGCGTTCGTGACTAGCTCGCTGGTGAGCAGAACGGCCGTGTCAGTAAGCGGGCATCCGTTCAGAACGGCGGCGACGAAGCTGCGCGCGCTGGCCACCCGCGCCGGGTGTCCGCGGAAGGAGCGCGACTGCGGCACTGCGCGGGCCGGCGAACACGGGCCGGCCAGCATCGTCGCCATGAGCCTCATCCGACGCGGGCCAACGGACTCCGCACGTACCGAAAACCAGCGCCCAGGGCCGCTGCAACGTGCACTTCGTATGTCCAGCCAGGTACTGTGCCCAGGAAAGCGCACTCTGTGTGCTAGCCGGAACATGTGCCGTCCCCAGCCGGTCGGGCGCAGCCGACGGCTCATTACTGACGTCCTCCAGCGGGATCTGTCCTAGTCGCGCCCTCGGAGGTCGCAATACCCGGCCATGAGCGCGGCTGGATAATGGCCGGACTCCCGCGCTGCAGCCAAGTCGCGGAACATGCAACGATTTGTGGTCCACGACCGTGCGGCGGCAGGCGGCGTCCCCCGACGTGACAGGCCACTGCCGGTCAGCAGAAGAGAAGGCGACCGGCCGGAGCGGTGCGCCGTGGGTGACGGATTCCCTGCGCCCACCGCGATCGCGGCCAGCATCGGGTCGTGTACCCAAAAGGCTGTTGGAGCGACCAACGCGGTGAATGTGGTGGCTGCCGCTGCACTGTATGGCGGCGTTATCCTCGCTGTCGCCTGTCCGCGCGGCCTGTCAGGCCGCAGCCTTCCGTAGGTAGCGCTGGACCGTTCTGCGAGAGCACTTAAGCTCGTCGGCGATTGAGCCGATGGTCCAGCCGTCGGCTCGTAGCCTGGCCGCGCGGGCTGCCGCATCTGTCACCGGGGCGGGCCGTGTGTTGTCGACGCCAAGGAGGGCTGCGAGAGCGTCACGGTCGGCCGGTCCCAGTCCTCCGTACCAGCCGCAGCGAGCTTCGGGGTCTTCGGCGCGCAGGGCGAGGCTGACGCAGGAGAGACGAACTCGGCAGCTGAAGCAGCGTGCGAGGGCCAGATCGGTTGGACGGCCTTCGTCGGGGTGGTATACGTCGGGATCCATTCCCCGGCATGCGGCGTGCTGTAGCAGGCCGGAGATCGGTCTTGTGCTCGGATTTCGGATGAGCGAGCGAAGCTCGGCTTCACTGCCGAGAACCCCGTGTTCGTCAAAGATCGTTCCTGCGCGGATACCGAGGCGGTCGGCAGGGGCACCGGGTTCTGACGCCTGGGCGCGCGACGGTGCAGTTGCGGTCGGCAAAAGAGCGCTCCGTTCATGAAGGTGTCTGGCCAGTGGCCTTGAACAGGTCCGGAGGGCCTCGCCTGCTCACATCAGTGCCGTGGTGAAGAAAGAACAGCTTCTCTTGCGCTTGGGGCAGAGTAGCACCATGGGGTGACAGGCGACCGGAACCGCGTGCGGGGCGTCCATTAGTCACGGTCACTGCCGCGCGCATCTTTGCCCCGATCATCTCGCCGCTCGCGCGGACCGCCGTGGCCGTGAGCGCCCATAGTGATCGCCGCCGCCGGCGGCGCCTGGTTTCGGCGATGGCCGCGGAGGTATCTTCCGGCCGATAAAATGGGCTGTCGGCGCCGATCGCGTGCCGATCGTGTGCCGGTCCGTCGCCTGGGCCGGCAAGGTTGGGCGGGGCTCACCTGGCGGCCGGGTCTATGTGTCACCCCTAGGCCGTACATTTCGTGGTCAGCACGACCTGCGTGTCCGACAGGGGCGGCCATGAAGAGTTCGACAGCGGCACCTCGGCCGCTGAAATCGGGGTCCACTGTCATTCAGCTGCGCCCCGGCTTGTCCAGCCTGCTTGAGCGGCGAGTACTGCGGCGGGTTTCTCGCGACGGCATCCCGTTCGGTGTGTCCGGTGCTGTGCGGTCACTGCGGGTGCTGCCCTCGGGCCTGGACGTTGAACTGTGTTACGCGGTCGACGTCGCTGCCAGCCGACACTGCCCGCTGGTGGCCGTGCTGCCGCTGCCGCTGCCGGCCGCGCCGATGGCGATGGCGGCCGCGGCTACTATCTCGGCGATCGCTGCGGCTAAGCGCGTTCGCGCGCGGACCGCAGTCGTCAGCCCGCGGCTCGCGGGCCGGCAGATGTACGAGGACCTACTGGTGGACCGCGAACGGCTTTCGGACCTGGTTCCGCGGGCCATGGCCGGGGAGAGCGGCAGCGGCAGCACCGTTGTGACCGCGCATGACTGTGGTCAGCTGCTTTCGTTGGAGTCGCTGGATGCCCTGACCGGCCTCGTGCTCGACCTGAGCGCGGCGAGCGCCGGGGATCTTGACCGGGTTCTCGGGCACCTGCGGCACCGGTCAGCCCGGCGGCCGCTGCTGCTACTCGCCATCACGGCGTCTCCCCTGGACCCGGCAATCGGGATGATAAGGCAGGCGAACGGGCTTGTGTACGCGGTGAACCAGTCCGTCCTCGCCGCCCAGGCGTCCGCGACACCGGAACCGGGACCCGGCGACGGGCTCCCGCTTATCTGCGGCGCCGGAGACCTGATGCGGGCCGCCGGCGCTTCCCTTGAGCTGCACGACTGCGCGGACGTGGCGCTTGATAATGCCGTGTCTGTGCTGTGGTCGGCGACGGCGAACCTGAGCAAGAAGGCAGGAGCTGCCGGGAACGCCGTGCAGGCAGGCAATCTTCGCTGGGCATGGGCGGTGACCTCTTCGTTCACGCAGCTAGCCACGTCAGCCGCCCGCGCCGACCACCATGCAGACCGCCGGCCGTGGGCACCGCCGTCCCTGCTCGAGGCTCCGCAGCGTGCCCGCGACCTCGCAATCAGAGAGAACGAGGCACTGTGGCTGCGGTGGGCCGACGCGGCAGACGCCGCCGTCACGGCCAGCGGCCGCGAGCACAAGGCGGCGGTGATCGCGAAGGTCGCCGCGGAACTCACCGCGGGCGACCGCCCCGTTCTCGTGCTGGCCCGCAACCGGATCGCGGCAGCAGCGTTGAGGCAGGCGCTGCTGGAGAACCCGGTCGCCCCGCAGGAGGTCACGGTGGCGAGTATGCGCGACTTCGCGGCGAGCCGGCTCCGCAGTGCACCGGATGCACTTGTGGTGATCCCCGGACCCCTCCCCCGGCCCTATGCCGGCTGGCTGGCCGTTCCCCCCGCCAGCGGACTACTCATGCTGACCGCGGGCCCGCACCAGACTCTGCGGGCGGCCCGGCAGGTTATCGACGCGCGGAAGTCGCTGGCCGTTGCCCGGAGCAGCGCGGCGGCCAGTGGCCTCGTGGCCGGCGTTCCACTGGCACCGCAGGCGGGCTCCACGAAGCTGCTGGCGGGCGAGACCCTGGCTGTCATCACCGCGGCCGGCACTCACATGCCATTCGAGGCCTCTGGTGGCCGGTGGGACGACGAGGCCCGGCGCAATCTCGAAGCACGCGTCCTTAAGACGGATCCGGATTGCCTGCCGACGGACACGGCCGAAGACTCGGCATTGTGGACTCCGTTCCGGGAAGACGCGCTGGCGGCGCTGGCGCGGTGCGCCGGCCGACCGCCAGGAGCAGCAGACCAGATCCTGGAAAGCGACGTCGATGGCAGCGCAGCAGCCGGTGGCGGCGTGTCCGTGACGAGTTCCGGCGCACTGGTTCCTGTCGTCCCCCTGACGCTTCGCCCGCTCGACGGCGGCAGCGACTTCGTCCTGCTGCAGCCCCCAGGCGAGACGCTGACCCGCCGCGACGGCACACAGGTCAAAGCCGTCGCGGCCCGTTCGCTACGGCCGGGTGACCTGGTCGCCCTTGTCGACGGTCAGGCGCGCCAGGACCTGTTCGGGCACGTGATCGACACGCTTGAGGAAAGCCCAGACTGGGGAATGTCAGTGGCGCTCGCCCGCTTCTGGCATGAATGCGTGCAGCGCATTCCGGACAGCGGCCTCACCTATGAAGAAATCCGCCAGCAGTCAGGCGTCAGCGTCCAGGCCAAGACGATCGGAACCTGGGCGCGAGGCCAGGCAGAGTGCCCGCTTAACCCCGAAGACGTCCGGCGCCTGGCGCGCCTTCTCGAAGATGACGACGTATTGTCACGCGCTGACGCGGTGGCGGCAGCGCTCCGGTCGCTGTGGCACATGCACCAGAAAGCAGGCCGCTGGCTATCCGCCCGGCTCGCCGATGCCAGCCGCGCCGGGCTCGGCGACGACGCCATCCGCGGACGAATCCGCGATGAGATCCTCGATCCTGCCCTGGGATTGCGCGCGTCCGACTTGCTCGGCACCATTCGCCTGTGCCGCGTCACCGCGGCCGGGAGCACCTGCACCGCCCCGGCCGGCGCCACGGGAAGCCCGCTTCCGCCGGACGTGGCCGCGGCGCTCTGCTCACCGCTCACCAGCGCGGCCGGCATGGCGACAACACCGGGACCCGGCCATCTGCCCGGCCGGTTGCAACCTCGCCACCAGGAAGGACCGCCGCCTGCACCGCAAGGGTGACGGGCATCCCGGCAGGTGAGTGGCCGCCCAGTCTGCCTTTTTGCCGGTCGGGTCTGCAGGCCGCCTGTCACCCCCAGCACTACAGTGGATTCCAAGCACAAGAAGCCAGCTCTTTCCATCACCAGCCCTGAGTGCAGGCGAGGCTCTCCGGACCTGCTCACGGCCCTCGGGCCAGCTACTACCGAAGAACGGAGCATTTCCTGTGTCGACCGACGCTGAGCCGCGGCTGGACGGAGCCGCCAAGGATTCCGTACTCGACCGGCTTCTCGGCACCCTTGCTGACCACGTCCTGGACGACGCGTCCGGCGCGAACATCGCTGCCGGGACACGGCTTCGCGCGCAGCCGCAGAAAAACCTCTGGCTCGGGATGCTCGCCAGCGTGAACGAGATCGCTGACCTGCCAGCCTTCATCGGGGAACGGCGCGTGCCCCCCGCTCATGGCTTCACCTTCCGGGTCGCCTCACTGCCCGTGCATCTGGACGTCACCGTCAGCTCGGCCCTGTACCTGCCCCTCATCCCCACGGCCGCCGAGCAGCAGCAGGCTGCGAGCGACCCTCTCGACCGGACCGCGGACAGCTCCGGCGAGAGCGCACCGGCAGCAGGATCCGCTCCCTCCGGCACATCGCTGAACATCCCGCTGACCGAGCTCACGACCAAGGTAAAGGTCGACCCGGTCACCGTCAGCATCACGGTAGAAGAAGGACTGGACAGGCACGCGCAGACCGCGCTCGCCGGCGCGCTTGAGCACGCGGTGCGCCATGCGCACCGCACCGCGGCGCTCGGGCTGTTCCGGCCTCCCCGCCGGCGCAACGTTTCGCGCCCGGAAGCCAGTGATGCGGCCAGCGACGCCACCTGGCGGCATTACCTGGACGCGAGCCTGGTCAGCGCCACCGACTACGTGCTGCCCGAGTACTCAGCCGTCATCGAGGTCGAGGCGCGCCAGTATCCGGCGTACGCCGAGGTAACCGTCACCCTGGTCAACACCACCCCGGCAGCCGCGCAGCAGTACGCCGATACCGCGCAGCGCATCACATGGCCAGATACCCGGCTCGACACGCACCTGTACGAGGCGCAGCTCACGGCCGACACCGACGCCGTCGTCATGCCCGTCGACCTCGAGCAGGTGCGCGAGTCGTACCGCTATGAGCGCGCCGTCCCGATCTTCGGAGAGGCCACCGCCGCCGAGATCGACCTCCCAGCCCGGGACGGAGGGCCGACCCGGATGCGGACCTGCTACGGTGCCGAGGCCCCGACAAGCCGCGTGTTCCCCCGGGAAATCACGCTTTCCGGCAAGGCCCTGGACACGTCCTTCGAGCGGCTCATCAGTGACCCGCTGCAGACGCTGTCTGATCTGGCCGACGCCGCCCAGGAGTGGGCCGAAGCGAACTGGTCCGCCCGCCACCTCGACCAGCTAGGAGAGGAGCGCGGGTGGGACGATGCAGCGCGGGCGCAGGCCGAGGCGGATGCCGACGAGGCGTGGCAGGAGGTCGAATGGGTCCGCGCCGGCGTGAAGGAACTCGCTGCCGACGACGACCTGCTGGAAGCATTCCGGCAGGCCATGCGGACCATGCAGGTCATCGGCGCCCGCAAGAACTACCGCTCTTTGCACTTGTTCCAGGCCGCCTGGATCGCCGGCTGCCTGCCGGGCATGAAGGACCCGGCCGCGGATCCTCACGTGGACATCTTGTGGTTCGCGACTGCGGGCGGCAAGAGCGAGGCGTACCTCGGGCTGATGCTTGTCACGCTGTTTTATGCGCGGCGGACCGGAACCACCGCCGGGAGCCTGGTGTGGGCCAGGTTCCCGCTCAGGCTGCTGTCGCTGCAGCAGACCGAGCGGTTCGGCCAGGTCCTTGCCGCCGCAGAGCAGATCCGGCTGGCCGATCCTCTCACCGCCGCGGGGGAGCCATTCGCCATCGGCTACTTCGTCGGCAGCGGTAACACGCCCAACAAGTTCACCGCCCGCAATAGCCCCTACGCCAGCGCCGATCCCACCTTGCCGGAGGTCCAGGAAGGCTGCCGCGTCCTGGACTACTGCACCACCTGCGGCGGCCTAGGCGCAGCCGGGGCCCGCGACCTGCAGATAGCAGCCGGCGCCGCGCGCACTGGAACCGTGGCCACCTTCGCCGCGCTGCGGGACGCGCAGCCCAGGCCCGGCGACGAACAGCGCCTGGCCGTGAACTTCGACGAGCCCAGCTGGACGATGCACCACATATGCACTTCCCCCGGCTGCCCGGCCGCCGGGCCGCTCGAGGTGTACGTCATCGATGACGACATCTATCGGCGTACCCCAAGCGTCCTGGTCGGGACCGTCGACAAGCTCGCCCAGCTCGGGATGCAAAAACAGTTCGCCACCCTCCTGGGCCGGGCAGCGTCACGGTGCCCGCAGCACGGGTTCACTGCCGACCCGCAGTGGTGCGCCGTCTTCGGCTGCCAGACCCGCGCCACCGACCGCACACCCGCGAGGGCTGGCCTAGGCGGGCTGCGGCTTGAGATCGCCGATGAGATGCACCTGCTCGACGAGGAACTCGGTGCCCTGGATGGCCTGTACGAGACGCTACTCGGAGCAATCAACGAGGCGATGAAGAACAAGGCGATGTGTATCGTCGGCGCTACCGCCACACTCGAGGGCTACCGCGAACAAGCCCGGCACCTGTACCAGCGGGAAGGGCGCCGGTTTCCGGTCAACGGGCCAACCGCCGGCGAGAATTTCTGGTCCTACACCGTCGAGGGTCGTCCACTGCGCCGCTACCTCGGCTTGCGGCCCCGCCGGATCGCCTACACCACCGCCACGATCGAGACTGCGCTCACCCACCGCAGGTGGCTGGACCAGCTGGCCGCCCGGCCCGAGGATCTGCTGGCCGAGGCCGGGCTGCCCGCTGACGTGGCACACCTGGCCGTAGCCCAGGAGGCAGCCCAGGACCTGTACGACGTATTCCTCGCCTACGCGCTCCGCAACGACGACCTCGGCCAGTTCATGCGCGAGGAAAGGCTGCGCGACCGCAATACGCTGGGCAACTGGGCCCAGGTCAACGGCGACGCCGACCCCGGCCAGATCCGCGAGTACGTCCGGCGCCTGGTCAACCCGGCCGCCTATCCGCCCGAGGAGCAGGTCAAGACCATCGTCGCGACGAAGGCGATCGGGCACGGCTTCGACGTCGCACGTCTCGGCGTCATGGTGATGATGGGCACCCCGACGCAAGCTAGCGAGGTCATCCAGGCCTCCGCCCGGATCGGGCGCAGGTTCCCCGGCCTTGTCATCAACATCGCCAACCCGACCCGCGACCGGGATGTCTCCACCCACCGCTACTACAAGTACTGGATCACGTACCTCGACCGGCTCATCCACAAGGTGCCGATCAACCGCGAGTCGCTGCCGGCCCTGCACCGAGTTCTGGCCGGCGGCCTGATGGCGTGGCTGATCCAGTTCTATGACCGCGGCTGGGTCACCGGCGGGACCCGGCGGCGCAGCCTGGCCGACAGTGACATGCTCCGCGACGCCCTCAATAGCGGCGAGCTGACACCCGCGGCGCTGACAGCGGCGCTTCAGGCCGGCTTCGGGCTGCAGCCGGGCAACTCCTATCACGAGCTGCACCGGCAGACAGTCCGGCAATGGGTCGACGAGACCACCAGACTCATCGCCGCCCAGGGCAGCAGCAAACGCAAGACCAGCGACATGCTCGACCCACGCGTGCCCCGGTCCCTGCGCGACGTCGAGGACCCCATCGTCATCTACTACGACTCCTGAGCCGCGACAGGCCTCCCGAGAGGACATTATGACTACCGACCGACTCCAGCGCTCTCCCAACCAGGCGCTGTACCGCTACATGCCCGAACAGCCCTACTCCTGGGCGACGCCCCGCTACCGGGGCGGCGCAATCGGCACTAACCCCAACGCCACCACCGACCTCGACGTCGCCGAGGAATGGCTCAAGCCGGCCCTGGCGCGGCTGATCGAGCCGTTCGCAGCGAACGGCCTGTCCTCCGCAGCTGCCATCCGCGACCTCATCGACAAGGAGCAGTACCGGCTTGTCACCCCGCTGGACCTGCGGGCCGCCCGGTTCCCCAACACCTTCCACTGCAGCAGGTGCGATTACTTCCGCCGCACTGACGCCACGAGGGACCCGGGACTCTGCCCTCAGTGCCGGATCCGGCTTGAGCAGTTCAACTGGGTATACGCACATACGTGCGGCGAGATCGCAGAGATTACTTCCCCCGTGAACCCGTGCCCTAACGGGCACCGCGGCAGCTGGCGGCTGACAGACTGGCAGCAGCGCGGGTCGCGCTGGGTCTGGCGGTGCACGACCTGCCGCGCAGCCGACCCACGCAGCGTGGCGACCATGTGGTGCCGCTCATGCGGCGGCGGCCAGATGTCACTCCGCCGGTCCAACTCGCAGGATCTCCATTACGCCCAGCAGATCACCGTGCTGAACCCGCCCACCCGCATCGAGCACGCAAGCCTGGTGTCAGAACACCTCCCGAAAGCTGCCGTCGCACAGGCCCTCGGCCTGCTGGAGCCAGGGAAGAAGGGCCTGCGCAAGGCTGGCATCATCGCCGACAGCGACGCAGAGGACCTGATCCAGCAGACCGCCGCACGGCTCGGCCTGGCAGCCGACGACCCTATGCTGGCCCCCTTGATCGACCAGGCACGCCGCGCGAAGGACACGTCCGCCCCGTGGCTGGCTCGCGTCGACGCTCTCGGGCTCCAGGACGAACGCCTGGAAGCAGTCGGCGAAGAGTGCCTGCAGCTGGCGCTCGCCCTTGACGCCGACCCGCTCACCCTGGAAGGCCTGAGGGCTACCGAGCCCGCTGACCGGCACCCCGCCATTGACGTGGTCGCTGAGCAGCTCTCCCAGGCCTTCGGCATCACCTCGGTGACCCTACTGCGCAAGCTCCCAGTCGCCTCCGTCGCCGCGGGCTACACGCGGATGAGCACGACCGCGTGGGCCGAGACCAGACGCGGGCGGCAGCCTGTCGGCTTCAGGTTCTTCCCCACCCTGAAGGAGACACGCATCCCCATGTACGGGGTCCGGACCGAGACCGAGGGACTGCTGTTCCAGCTGGATCCGCTACGCATCATCGACTGGCTGGCGGGCAACGGCCTCATCACCGACCCGGCACTCACGACCACGGACCAGGCGCGCCAGTGGATGCTGCAGAACCTGGAGCCGGTGACAAGCATCTTCGACCCACCCGATGAGCCGGTCACTCGCGCGGTCGTGACCCTGGTGCACTCCGCCTCGCACCGCATGATGAAGTCCCTCGCAGCCCGCTGCGGGCTGAACATTGACAGCCTCGCCGAACACCTGTTCCCGCTCGCCGGAGCGTTCCTGATATACGCAAACAAGCGAAGCCAGTTCACGCTCGGCGGTCTGGAGTACGTATTCCGGCGCGACCTGAGCGACGCCCTCACCGAGCTCACCGCCGAGACACGCTGCCTGTTCGACCCCGTCTGCCGCGACCGTGAAACCGCCTGCGTCGCCTGTCTTCACGTCTCGGAAATAAGCTGCTCCCGGTTCAACAGCGCGCTCTCACGCAAGGTGCTCTTCGGCGGCCAGGCCAGCCTCCTGACCGCCGCAGCCGGAACATTTGGGGGCAGGCAGTGGACGGGCTTCTGGCTTCCCTGACCCCGCTGGCAACCCTGCTGTCCCGGACCCCTGACCCGCGCGCAGCCTGCGCCACACTGACCACTGCCCTCCGCTCCGGCAACGCCGCGCAGCGCCGTACGACGTTCCAGCTCTGCTTCGGCGCCGATGCGGCCGCCGCGCCCTGCGCACTCGTTGCAGCCGGCATATCGGCGGATCGGCCGGACTGGGAGATACGACTAGCTCAGGCCGAGGTCCTAGCCCTGGAAATCCAGCGCAACCGTGAGACGACTCCCTGCCTGGCCATGACAGTGCCCGATTTCCTCCGGCCGGCCTGGACCGAGCACCTGCGCGGCACCCCGGCCGACGCCTGGCCCAGGGAGACCTGGCCCGCGATCCTCGACCTTGCTTCCCAGGCGGATAGCGAACTGCTGCTCGCAGCGCCGTTCCTCAGTACGGATCACGCCCGCGCACTTGCCGCGAGCGTGACACGCTTGACCGAAGCAGGCGGCCAGGTTCTGGTCGTGACTCAGGCCGCCGACAAGGAGCCGAACCGCTCATCGGTCAGACTGCTCCGCCACGCGGCCCGCCCTGAGGGACGGATCACTATATGGTCCTGGACCGGGCCGGGGCTGGGGATACATTTCAAGGCGGTTATCGCCGACGGGCAGCGGGCTTACCTCGGCAGCGCCAACCTGACCACGCGTGCCGCGATCCGACAGGCTGAGGCAGGTGTCATCCTGCGCGGGCCGCTAGCGCACCAGCTTGACCATTGGATCCGCAGAATCGCAGCGCCAGGTGAACCATGAACAACTGACTTGATCTGTAAGTCAGAGCAGACGTACACCGTTGTGCATGCCCGCTCGCCGCCCAGGCTCTGCGCCGCCCAACCGGCTCCCGGCTGCTGCACCGCTCTGCTGCCGTACGAAGCCGCCAACGGGCGACACCGTCGAAATGATCAAAGCTGCGCGCCAAGTCCGGCAGGATAATCCCGTGACACTGCCGCTGCCCACGCTCGACGCCTTCGCCGGGGCCGGCGGATTGTCCCTCGGCTTGCAGGCCGCGGGCCTGCCAGTCAACGTCGCAGCCGACAGCAGCGCAGATGCCCTGCAGACGTACGTCCGCCACCACGACGCCGCGGAGATCCTCGAAGGCGATATCGCCGACCACGACTTTAAGCGGTACAAGGACGATATCGCCATCGTCGCCGGCGGCCCGCCGTGTCAGCCATGGTCTACCGGCGGAAAACAACTCGGCCAAGCAGACGGCCGCGACGGGCTCGCGCACTTCATCCGCATCGTCGACCAGATACGCCCGATGGCCTTCCTAATGGAAAACGTCCCCGGGCTGGCCGCGCCGGGCAACCTCGAGTACCTGAATACCCTCATTCGCGACCTGACCGAACTCGGCTACCAGGTCGACCAACGGATTCTCGATGCGACCGCTTATGGAGTGCCGCAACGACGACGACGCCTGTTCGTGGTGGGCACCGCAGCAGGCCGAGAATTCACCTGGCCAGAGGCAACCACCGGACCCCACACTGCGAGGGCAGCCCGGACAGCCGGCGAGGTCATCTCGACCAACGCGATCCTCGGAGAACCGAACCCGTCCAAGGTCACCTACGCCAAGAACCCTGTCATCCGCCCCAACCCATTCGCAGGGCTCCTGTTCAACGGCGGTGGCCGGCCAGTCAACCTGGCCGCGCCCGCACCCACCGTACTGGCATCGGCCGGCGGAAACCGCACCCTCTGGATCGACAGCGACGGGATCCTCGCGGACTATCATCAGTGCCTTCGCGCCGGCGGCGCACCACGGTCCGGGATAGTCCCCGGCGCACGCAGACTGACCGCGGCCGAGGTAGCGCTTCTGCAAACTTTCCCGGCCGATCTGACATTTGCCGGATCCCGCGGATCGCAGTACGTCCAAATAGGAAACGCTGTTCCACCCGATCTGGCCGCTGCGATGGCACGGGCTCTGGTGCGATCGCTCGGTGAGGAAACCACGCGGGCTGCTGCTTGAAGTGATGGTTCTCGACCGGCCGCTGATCGTCGCGCGGGCGCTGATGGAGGTCATCAGGGGCGGTGGTGATTCCGATGACTTATCTCATCCCGATCCGGCTCCCCAGCGATTCCGGCACTGCCGGCCGCGCGAGGTACTCGAGGATTTCGGTGATGCCGTCTGGCAAGGTCAGTTTGCCCATGACATGACCTTATGAGGCGGTCTCAGCGAAGCGCGTCTATCAAGCGCTGCGCCAGCGGGCGTGCGACCTCCGCAGCTCCGGTGTCCAAGGCAGATCGAGACGCAGCTTCATCCGGCTCAATGTGCACGTGGTCCAGGCGTCCCGCGCCAGCTATGGTCGTGGAGTTTCGCGTGGCAAGCTCGGCAACCCGGCCGATGGTGATCATGGTGGCCGGATCGATGCCCACCGCTACGGCCAGCTTGTGGGCGTGGATGAGGTTTAGCCTGCCCGCCAGGCGGAGCCCCTCCGCGATGCGCTCTGTCAAGTCATCCTGATCAGCGACCGGCAGCGTCCGCCCTCTGGGCAGCGTGTACCACAAAGAGAACTGCCCGGAAGGCGCCAGGCGCACGCCCCGGAGTGTTCCGGTGTCTAGGTCGTCGAACTGCCGCCGGACCTCCGGCAGGCAGATAATTGATGCGCCGGAAGGTTCGCGTTCTGGTTGCAGTGCGATGTCGGGTGGCACCGCGTTGCTGCTGCGCAGCGAGGCCAGCATGCCAACGCGTGCTTGGTCCATAAGCCGGGCGGTCAACGTCGCCGGGGGCACCGGCAGCACGTGTATCTCCAAACATGCGGACAGTCCGACGTTGCGGTTCCAGTCGCGGCGCCACTCTATGGCGAGATGGGTTTGTAGTGGTTCGAAGATGAGCGCTGGCGGCCGGGCTTCGATCTGCCGGAGCGCCTGCACTACCTTCGCCTGCAAGTCGGTGGCGTCGGTGAAGGTGGCGTAGAACAAGCCAGGTCCGTACTCGGCCACGAGCTTCTCAAAGCCCGCCTGTGCCGGCTCAAAGTCCACGCCGGTTTTCCTGAAGGTCAGGCGCGGGATGCCCTTCGCTTGAGCCGCCGCGAATTCGTCATGAGTGGCCGACTGGTTCGTTTCCGGGAACACGTGACCGTAGTTCGGCCCGAGCAGCAGCAGGTAGACGTCTGAAGCTGCGACGGCTTCCAGGCAAGCCTGCCGGCTGGGCACTGGCTGGGCGCTGAAATCCTCAAAGCGGACAGGCTCATGCCCGAGCGCCATGATTAGGCCGGGAAGGGCGTCACGCTCCGGCTCCAGGCCTTTGCGCACGGAGCTGATCATTACTTTCATGGCGCTGCCACTCCTGATTGAGCACGGGCAAGAACTACTCCGAAACGACAAATTACACAGCCTGTCCCCCGGCAGGTGCCGCACCGTCTAGCTCAAATGGTTAGACCTTCAGGAGTGACCTAAGCGCTGGCTACTAGTGTGGATTTGCGTAGCCTGACTTTAGGTCAGAGCAGTGCCAACGGGATCCGCGCGAAGACCGGCCTGATGTGGTCGACTCGCGCCGGTCAGCGCGTGAGTCGCGATCGGGTGAGCGCATCCGCAGAATAATCGCTGCGGTGGCGGTCCGCAGCAGCTAGCCGATCGCACCGAAGCGACGCCGACGATGGCGTGTGAGCGGCAGCACGTCGCGGCACTCCGCGGCACGGTATAGGACGAGTTAAAGAAGAAAACCCGAACAGTAAGCGGACTCTTGATCCGCGGGTCCATCGCTAGATGGCTGCGACCGTGCGCCCGAAGGCCGACAACCGTGCGCCGGGACGCCGGGACGCCGGGACCTTGAAGATGAAGTCGTCGGACCTGAACGTCGGTATCCGCGTCCAGGTCTACGGCAGGTCTATGGCAGGTCTATGGCCGGTATATGAGACGACGATTGGAGGTCGACGGCGGGCCTATCTGGCGGTCACCGCGTTGCTCTGCCGGGGCGGGACACGATCGCCGCGGCCGAGCTACCGGTGCGGAACCCCGGTACCTTCCCGTCCTCTCGGCCGCTTAGCCACCCACCCTAACGGTTAGGGGGTCAGCACCAACTCAGCACGCTGTCGGGAACTGGCGGGGACCAACGAGGAATAACGGGCAAACGGCCGATCGCCAGAAACCGGAGTTCACGGGCCATTTCAAGATCCGCACCAGCGCCATGACCAGCGGTTATTACCGCACGTCAAGCCCGGTGACGGCCCTACCGATGATCATGCGCTGGATCTCCGACGTGCCCTCGAAAATCGTGAAGATCTTCGCGTCCCGGTGCCACCG
>Ga0335072_10006233_pt1 | contig 17468 bp, 16 predicted proteins | sample Lox_Sample_21_FD_206725 | JGI IMG/M metagenome (GOLD analysis project Ga0335072, IMG submission 206725) | Soil microbial communities from Loxahatchee National Wildlife Refuge, Florida, United States - Lox_Sample_2.1 | ecosystem: Environmental > Terrestrial > Soil > Wetlands | place: USA...
TCGTACCACTGGTGGGTCGTGAGGGGCTTACCAGTTTCGGCCGAAGTGTCGTAGGGGAACCGGTTGCTCTTCACGGGAGGCCACTGCGGCGTCGCGTCTTCCGGCTTCACACCGGGCTGATACCAGGTCTTTCCGCCATCGTTTGAAGCTTGCAACAGCTGCCCAAACCACCCGCTGGTTTGCGACACGTAAATGCGGTCGGGATCCAGCGGCGAGCCTTTCATGTGGTAGATTTCCCAGCCGGCGAAGTGGGGACCCTCAATCTCCCAGTTTTTGCGCTTGCCGTCTGACGTAAGCACGAACGCACCCTTGCGCGTTCCGACCAAAACACGCACCTTGCTCATGATGCTATGAACTCCTCCGTTGTAAATGGCGATTGGGATTGCGAGAGTACCCTGCGATTCTTCCGAATTCGGTTGCGAATTGCAAGTGAATTGAGATGAATGAGGGTGGTTACGGTTTGGCATTCAGGAGACGAAGAAAAATCGGATTGAATCAAGCAAGATTACGGCCCGGTTTCAAGACACACAACTGCAGATTCTTTGACGGCCTGCACCCCGCCTCGGTTGCTCAGATGACAGAAGAGCACGTCAGCGGGAGGCACGATTCGCTGCGCCGAGGACTTCGCGAGCATGAACGACTTCGGCGAGCGCGGGATCGGCAGCCGGCCATGCCTTGAGAAACGCTTCGTAGCCGGAGCGTGCTCCAGCTTGATCGCCGGAAAGCTCGCGCACAAGGGCGAGGCCGTAGAGCGGGAAGCCGGAGTTTGGCCGCTCCTTGAGCGCAACTTCGTACGCGGCCGTGGCGCCCGAGTAGTCCTTCACCCGGATCAGCGCGGCAGCTTCGTTTTCCCCGACAGGTCGGATATAAAATGGCGGCTCGTGATAGCCAAGTTTCTTTTCTTCGGTGATCGCGAGGGCGAACTGCTTCTTCCCTTCCTCCAGCTTGCCTTGCGCCACCAGGATGCCCGCGCGCAACTCGATCGAGGCGACGCTCAGCGACTGGATGAGCGGACCCGCCATGGCATCCGGCGAGATCGGCATTGCGGGCGGCTTGTTATCTGGCGACGATTTTTTCTTTGCGGAGTCCTCGGCCTTCTTCCTCGCTTCGTCGGCAAGGTCGTTCGCACGCTTGGTGCGCCAAAGCCCGGCATCCATGCGATCGGAGGCAATTTGAGCGGCAGCAACGTCGCCTGACTCAAGTGCCTTCATGCCGGCCGCATAGTCAGAGAGCTCGGATGCGAGGAACCGGAGATTGGAGGTATGGTCGGTGTCGGCCAAACTGGCTTGAGCAAGAAGCGTGGAGACGGTGTCCCAGTCGGCGGTGCGTAAAGCAACGGGAAGGCGGCGGCTCACCCGGGCCATCTGATCGCGAGCCGACCAGATGTAGAGCGAGGGAGAGAGCTTGCCGCGTGCGTCGGCAAGATGATCGGAAAGTGTGTTGGCTTCAGCGAGCTTACCCTCCTCCATGAGGTTCGCGATCGCATACATCATGTTGTGGACGTAGTTCCAGTCGTCGTCCACCGAGACGTGCTGGGCGCGCATATAGGTTTCATCGGCCGTCATCGAAGCGGCAAACCAGTGCTCGGCTTGCGCATAATCACCCACGCGAAAATAAATGTGGCCGGGCATGTGGACCATGTGTCCTGAACTGGGCGCGAGGCTGGCGAGAAGCGCGGCACTGGGAATGGCACGCTCGGGATGATTGCTGGGTTCCATGGCGTGGATCCAGTAATGGTTGGCGGCGGAGTCGTTGGGCGCATCTTTGAGAACGCCTTCGAGTATCGCGATCTTCTCTTTCGTGGCCGCCTTTGGCTCTCCGTTCTCGTCGTACCCGTCTCCAAGGTCCTCGGCAAGAAAGATGCGCGCCTCGATGTCGTGCGGAGCTTTTCTGACCAGCTTGCGCAGGATGGGAAGGGCCGGCGATTTTTCCGTGTCGCTGGTCTCGAGATCGGCCTGCGCCGCTTCAATGTAGAGCTTGTCGGTGGCGCTGTCATGCGATTTCAGACGCTCAGCCTCGGCCATGGCCTGGTCAACGTAGACCTTCGCGTCCTCCCCTTCATGCATGCTGACCGCCTGCGCAAGTCCCCAGGAACACATGGCGCAATTGGGATCGACGCGGATCGCCTGCTCGAAGGCCTTGGCCGATTCATAATCCCAGAAATCGTGCAGCAGGCTGAGACCCTGGTCGAACCAGGCCTGCGCTTCCGGTGTGGCCTTGATGGCGATGTGGCTGTTGCCGATGCCTGACATTTTGACAGGAGCGGGGAGCTGATCGGGCGGAGGGATCGGCTGCATGTCGGCCATCGAGTGGCCGGCGGAACTCATCGGCTGCCCTTGAGAGAGCGCGGAGAGACAGAAGAGCAACGAGGCAAGGCAGCACAGAAACGCGCGCGGCTGTGGCGCGGGGAAGCTCAGACATCGCATGGCGCTCATGGTACGCGATGGAACGATGAGTTGGCATGGGGAAAAGCGGCATGAGCTGGCCGAAGGACTGGCAGGCTTTATATCCACGATTGCTTTAGACTGAAGGCAGTCATGCCGGAATTCATCACACTTTTTGGCAACCAGGAAGAAAAGCCGGAACAGGAAGAAAAACAGGGTCTGTTCGGCCGCATGCGCCAGGCGGTGACGCGGACACGCGAGTCGTTTTCGTCGCGGATCAACGACATTGTGGCGATGACGCGCGAGGTGGATGAAGGCGCGCTCGAGGACCTGGAAACCGCTCTGATCACAAGCGACATTGGCGTGCAGACCACAACGGAGATCCTGGATGCGCTGCGTGAACGCGCGAAGAAACAGGCGATCGCCGGCGGAGAAGAGCTCCGCGATCTGCTGAAAGAGCAGTTGCGGGGAATCCTCGAAGGCCCCGCGCGAACGGTTGCGCACCCGGCCACGCCCCCGAAGGTGACGTTCCTGGTGGGCGTGAACGGAACCGGCAAAACGACGACAAGCGGCAAGCTGGCGGCTTGGTATCGCGCGCAAAACCGCACCGCCCTGTTGTGTGCGGCAGATACGTTTCGCGCGGCGGCCATCGAGCAGCTGGAAGTATGGGCGGCGCGCAGCGGCGTGGAGATGATCAGGACGCGGCAGGGAGGCGATCCGGCAGCCGTACTGTACGACGCCGCGGCAGCGGCGAAGGCGCGCGGCATCGACGAGCTGATTGTCGACACGGCGGGAAGGCTCCATACCAAGTCGGGATTGATGGATGAGCTCGAAAAGATGCGGCGGACGGCGGCGAAGCTGGTTCCCGGCGCGCCGCACGAGGTTCTGCTGGTGATGGACGCGACAACCGGGCAGAATGGATTGCAGCAGGCGCGGCTGTTCACCGAGTCAGCCGGCGTCACGGGCATTGTGCTGACGAAGCTGGACGGAACGGCGAAAGGCGGCATCGCGGTAGCGATCGCGCGCGAGCTGAATCTGCCCGTGCGGTTTGTGGGCGTGGGCGAGCAGATGAGCGACCTGCTGGAGTTTGACGCATCGGCCTTTGTGGATGCACTGATAGGATGAGCGGAGCGAGCGGAGTGAGCCTGCGCTGGAGCCGACGTCAGCGGGTCTGATGAGATCAGATGCGTCCAGGCTCGGTTCGGAATCCGCAAGGAGGGAGCATGCGAAAACGGACGTCCTCAACGAACCGGTTTCATCGCTTGTTAGCATTGCTCCGCCGGCTCTTTCGCCGGCCGGAGCCGGAAGACCCCTACGCGTATCGCATGGCTCCCTTGCGCCGGCCGCCGCGTGACCGAAGCGGCGCGGCCGTTGCAGAATTGGACGAATAAGGGCAATCCGGAAACCGCAGACCCTTCCACTTTCACCGCTGCGCTCCGATTGCTCAGGATGACAACTCCAAAGAAGAATCAATTGCTCCCATGAACGCCTTGGAGACTCTCGACAAAGACATCTACTGGATGAAGCGCGCGCTGGAGTTGGCGCAGCGCGGCATCGGTGTGAGTTCGCCGAACCCGACCGTGGGCTGCGTCATCCTGGACCGCGCGGGCCAGGTGGTGGGCGAAGGCTGGCACGAGTATGACCTGCTGGACCACGCCGAAGTCGTCGCGCTGAACGAGGCCAGGCAGCACGCCCTCACGCGCCAGGGAGAGGACCGGCTGAAAGGCGGAACGGCGTACGTCACCCTCGAGCCGTGCAATCACACGGGGCGCACAGGCCCGTGCACACAGGCCCTGATTGCGGCGGGATTGGCGCGCGTGGTGGTGGCGACGGTCGACCCCAATCCCAATGTGGCGGGGCACGGATTAGAAGCGTTACAGGCAGCAGGTTTGCGGACCGTCATCGGGATTTGCGAAACCGAGGCGCGCCGGCTCAACGAAGGTTTTGCCCGCTGGAGCCAGCACAAGCGGCCATTCGTGCTGATGAAGGTGGCCATGTCGCTCGACGGGCGGATCGCTCCTCCCGCAGGTGTCCACGTCGCGCACGCGCCCTACTGGATCACCAGCGAAGCAGCGCGGGCGGCCGTGCAGCCGTTGCGCTGGCAGGCCGATGCCGCCATGGTGGGCGTCGACACGGTGCTGGCCGACGATCCGTGGATGACCGACCGGAGCGGGCTGCGCAGACGGCGGCCGCTTCTTCGAGTGGTACTTGACTCTGCGCTGCGCATGCCATTGGATTCAAAGATGGTTAAAGGCGCGCAGAATGACGTGGTCGTTTTTACCGTTTCAAACAATGAGGCCCGCATCAAAGAGCTGCGCGAGCGCGGCGTGCGGGTCGAGGTGCTTCCCGCCGAAGCAGGGCGCGTGCCCCTCGGCAAGGTGCTGGACAAGCTGGGCGACGAAGGCATCCTCACCTTGATCACGGAGACCGGCACGCGCCTCAATACCGCCCTGTTAGCCGCCGGATTGGTGGACCGGGTCCATCTCTTTGTCTCGCCCCAGATCATGGGTTCCGACGCGGTGCCCGCCTTCAAAAGCATGCCGCAGTTTATTCGCATGGCCGAGGTCGAGGTCCAGCGATACGGAAACGACATGGGGCTCTGTTCCCTGCTGCGCGATCCATGGCTGAGAAGTCGAGATCAGGATCCAGCGGCCGGCGATCACTGATCGGCGGCGTGGTGAAGATCGCGATTTCAGCATATCCAAGACAATTCGCCCTGCCTTTGCGACCGGAATCGGACCCGCTTGTAAACTGATAAAAGAGGTATTGGGATGCATCTTTCCCCGGGGGCCTATGCCGCCGGCTCAATCGCCGGCCTCCTCGTGATCCTTGTATGGCGGGTGCGCGAGGGACGAACTGCTGTCACAGCAAAGAAACTGCTGATGCCGCCGCTCGGAATGGCGACCGGGTTCTCGATGTTCATTTTGCCCGCATTTCGCGTGCCGTGGACGTGGGGCCTGGCTGCGTTTGCCATCGGGGCGATCCTGTTCGCGTATCCGCTCCTGCTCACCTCGAGCCTGCGGCGCGACGGCGACACCATCATGATGAAGCGTTCAGGCGCGTTTTTCGCGGTGGTAATCGTGCTGTTCGCGATCCGCTATATGGCGCGGGGTTACTTTGATCGGCTTCTCACCATCGAGCAAACGGGCGCAGTCTTTTACCTGCTGGCTTTCGGCATGATCGTGCGCTGGCGGGCGCATCTTTACCTTGCCTATCGCGCACTTGCCGCGCCTCCTGCACTCGCCACCGAGACCCCCGCGGAAGAAGCGGCGGACTGAGGCCGTTTCGCCTGTCAAGCCTCCGGCTTGGCCAATTCTCTCCAAGCTCCACATTCTGCTCGGCAAACAATTTCGCCGCGCATTGCCTGTTAATTCTCTTCAAAGCGCACAATTGAATTAGGCGTGAAAAGACCGCTCAGGCGCCCCTTCGCCATTCGCATTTTTCACACCGTCTTGGCGTCGCGCCGGTTGCGGTCGGCGAACATCGATTCTCGGGACGGCTGTCCAAGCCGGGGAAAGGCCCAGCCACCCCCACCCCCCCCGAAATATTTGCAGTTTTCCACAAAAAATCTGCCTCTTTTTCACGCTTCGATCTCCGATCAATTCAGTCCGTGCGAGCCTGCCCGATCGAAATCCAGGAACTCACTTCGGTTTGGCCTGCGAGTAGTCCGGCTGCTCTGGGATAGCAAAGCCGTCAGCGCGGGGATCGGATGCGCCGAGGTTGATGCCTGTCGCGCTACTGTGGAGAACGACGTTGCCGCGGCCCATGCGCTCGGTGTACTCCTTGCGCACATCGAGCACGTGACCCATCTTCGTCAGCGCATCGAGCGTTGCCGCGGTCATGCGCGACTCGATGACGATGTTGCAGCCCAGCTTGGAACTCACGGTGAACCGCGGCTCTTCGAGCGCAGCCTGGATATTCATGTGGTAGTCGACCAGGTTCGAGACGAATTGCGCGTGCGCGAGCGGCTGATTCATGCCGCCCATGATGCCGAAACCGATGTGCTCATCGCCGCGCTGCATGAAGGCGGGAAAGATGGTATGGAAAGGACGCTTGCGGCCGGCCAGCGCATCGGGAGATTTGGGATCCATCGAGAACAGGCCGCCGCGATCCTGCAGCGGAAAGCCCATGCCCTCGACCGTCACTCCCGAGCCAAAGGATTCATAGTTACTTTGAATCAGCGAGAGAATGTTGCCCTCGCGATCGACCACGGTGAGATAGGTGGTGTCGCTCTTGGGCAGCGCGCCAGGCGCAACGGTGCAATTGGCATGCGCGGGATCGATGAGGGTGGCACGCTTGGCGGCGTAGTCCTTCGAGAGAAGCTGCTCGACCGGGATCGTGCTGAAGCGCGGGTCGCCATCATAAGCTTTCACGTCGGCATAGGCGAGCTTCATGGCCTCAATGCGGGTATGCACCTCGCCCGCGCTGTGCGGCCCAGCCGGATCGGGCTTGAACCGCTCCATGATGTTGAGCATTTCAAGCGCGGCCATGCCATCGCCGTTGGGCGGCAGCTCGTAGATCGTCCAGTCGCGATAGGTGACGTGGATGGGCTCAACCCACTCGGCCGAATACGACGCGAGGTCATCACCGGTCATGGTGCCGCCAAGATCGGATGACGTCTTGAGGATGGCCTGCGCGATGGGGCCCTTGTAATAAGCTGACTCGCCCTGCTCCGCGATGAGCGAGAGCGCGTGCGCCAGATCGGGATTGCGAAACACCTGCCAGCGCTCAGGAGCCTTGTCGTCGATAAGGAAAACGCGGCGGCTCTCAGGATTCTGCATGAGCTCGCTTCGGCTTGCCTGCCACACGTCATCCACAATTTCAGGAACCGGGAATCCGTGGTTGGCATAGAAGATCGCCGGCGTGAAGAGCTCGCGCCATGGCAGGCGTCCCCAGCGGCCGTGCAGCTTGGCCCATCCGTCGACCGCGCCGGGCACGGTCACGGCATCGATGCCGACTTGCGGCATCATTTTCTTGCCTTTGGACGAGAGATAGTCGATCGTCAGGGACTTGGGAGACCATCCGCTGGCATTGAGACCGTAGAGCTTTCCCGTTTTCGCGTCCCAGTAGATCGCAAACAGGTCGCCACCAATGCCGTTCATCATGGGCTCGACCACGCCAAGAACCGCGTTCGCTGCAATCCCTGCATCGATCGCCGAGCCGCCTCGCTCGAGGATGCGGGCGCCGGCCTGCGAGGCTTGCATCTCGCTGCTGGCGACGATGCCGTATTGAGTCGCAACAACAGAGCGGCCATACGAGCGATCCTGCGCAGCGGCGACGAGCGTGACGGAGCCAAGCACAAGAAGGATGAGCGCGGACTTGGGTGCAGACATGCGAGGAGTCTCCGAATCGAATGAGGTGGGCAAGACGGGGAGAATCGCTGACACCATGAAGCTAGCAGAAATCGGCAACAGTCCCGTAGTACATTTGCGGAATGCGTGTTCCCGTTGCCCTGCTTGCTGTGTTGCTGATGGCGTCCGCAGCCGCGGCGCAGCAGACGGTTTCGTTCCCCACCGAAGATGGCGGCGTCGTGTTCGCTGATCTCTATGGCGCGGGCGCGAAGGCAGTTGTGCTGGTCCACGGCGGCCAATTCAATAAGGAAAGCTGGGCCCCGCAGGCGAAGCAGTTGCAGGCAGCCGGATTTGAAGTCATGGCCATCGACCTGCGCGGCTACGGGCCATCGCATGGGCCCGGTGACAAGGATCCGATGGATGCTCCGATTGATAAGGACGTGCTCGCGGCCGTGCGCTATCTGCACGCGCATGGGGCAAAGACTGTCTCCATCGTCGGGGGCAGCATGGGCGGCAGCGCTGCGGGCGACGCGTCAATCGAATCGAAGCCCGGCGAGATCGATCGCGTGGTGATGTTGGGCGCCGCGCCCAACCAACCGGCGGAAAAGCTCAAGTCAGCCTCGCTGTTCATCGTGGCTCGCGGCGATTCCGAAGGGAACAACAGCCTGCGCCTGCCTGCCATTCGCGCCGCCTACGAAAAAGCTCCGCGGCCCAAAAAACTGGTGGTGCTGGAAGGCTCAGCCCACGCGCAGTTCCTCTTCAAGACGGACCAGGGCGAGCGCGTGATGCGCGAGATCCTCGTGTGGCTGAATGCCAAGAAGTGATCAGCCGGGCCTGCCTTGTTGGGACGCTTCTGATTCCTGATCCCTGAGCCCTGACCACTAAAATAGAAGCCATGTTTACGGGAATCATTGAGCAGACGGGCACGCTGGTCAGTCTCGTCGATCGCGGCGGCGTGCGGCGCCTGACAGTCGAGGCGCCGGGAGTTGCGGCCCGGCTGCGCGAAGGCGACTCCCTGGCGGTGAGCGGTGTATGCCTGACGGCGCTCGACCCCGACCCCAAGTATTTTCACGCGGACCTCGCGCAGGAAACGCTGGACCGAACCTCGCTTGGCGCTCTCAAGCCCGGAGCTCAGGTCAACCTCGAGCTTCCCACCGCGGCGGGCAGTCCGCTGGGCGGGCACGTCGTGCAGGGGCACGTGGATGGCGCCGGGGAAGTTCGTTCCCTTGATCCTTTGGTCCTGCGCTCCAATCCCGCCTTCGACGAAAAAACCACAGACTGGACGCTGAAGGTGCGCGTGCCGGAGGAAACACTGAAGTGGATGGTGCAAAAGGGGTCGGTCGCGATCGAAGGCATCAGCCTGACCATTGCCGGGATCGAAGGCGACACAATCTCGATTGCAATTCTTCCCTTAACTTATTGGCGGACTAACCTGCATTCATTGAAGATAGGGGCGCCGGTCAACGTGGAGGCTGACGTCCTCGTCAAGCTGGCGTACGCCGAGATGAAAGCCGAGAAGAAACCGCACCTGGAGCTGACGGCGGAGGATTTGGTTGCGAACGGATACTGAAAGCCCCACACTAAGGAACCGAGGAAGGATGAAAACCGTGGGCGAGATCGGGCTGAAGATCACGGCGGCGCAACGGGAATACTCTCGCTATACCGGAGTGTCCGCCGAGGTGGAACGGCGTGGTGTGGGATGCTCGCAACCGGAGCTTGCCTGGGTGCGACGTCTGAAGCGCCAGGAGGCTGAGCGTAGCGCCGCGACCCCCGCCTCGAATCAGTCGAACCAGTAATCGAAGAAATAGCCCTCCGCGGATCGGCAGCCGCCCGTCCCGGAGAGCCCGGCGAACTCTCCCGTTCCCGATCCCGGAATCACGATCCATTCGGAGTGAAGCACGCCTTCTCTCAATTCTCCTGAGTTCTGAAACATGAACGAACCGGAACGGCCGCTTAGTTTGCCCGTGAACCGCTCCATGCCCGTGAAGTGCAGGCATCCGTCGGGCGCGGTCACGGTGAGCAGGCGCGCTACGCCGATTCCCTCCATGCCTCCCGTGAGTTTTTCGGTAACCGAAACTTGAGCGACCGGAGCGTTGTCTCCTTCTTCAAACGGAGTGGAGTCACGATGGATGACGTTGATTGATCCGGTAACGCGTTGGGTGGTCATGGTCCTGTTGGCCCGTTCTACGGCTTCGCGGGCAGCTTCGGCGGGTCGGTGACGAACTCGTCGCCAGTCCGCGCAAGAATCTGGTCGCGGCGATCGGAAAGCAGTTTGAGCTGGGTCGTGAGGTCGATGAATTCCTGCTTCTGCTCGGGACCGAGCGACGCCGGTGCAGCGCCGGATGCCGTCTGCACCTGGTCCGATCCGCCGGAAGTCACTGGCGCGGTGGACTTGTCCAGTTCGTCGAGGCGGGCCTGCAGCAGCGGAATCTCGCGGTCGATCAGGACGGGCCGGATGACAGGCGTTTTGGTTTTGCCGCTGGCGATCTGGTTGCGGTTGTTTTCGCCCCACGCGGGAAGGATGCCGACGTGGCCAAGCTCAACCCGGACACCGGCAGGCCCATAGTCGTTTCGCACGGCGGAGAAAAGCGCAATGAGCGAATCGCGCGGGTCGCCCTCCTTGTCGGGCATGAGGCCGTCAATGTAGGTGCGCGACTGGTTCGAGAGAAAGTTGCCAAGTGAATAGAAGATGACGGTATTGCGGCCGTCGGTGGTGCGGTAGGTCTCAACCGGCTGGAGCACGTGCGGATGCGCTCCGAGAATCACAGACGCTCCGGCATCGAGCATCTTGTGGGCGAGGTCGACATCTTCGGGGCGCGGAGCGGGCGCGTATTCAATGCCCCAATGGACGGAGATGATCAGGAAATCACACTGGGCGCGAGCCGCCTTCACGGCAGCCAGCACCTGGGCTTCATCCGCGCCGGGCGCGCCGCCCGATTCACCCGGATAGGGAAAGAAATTCACGTGGGGCTGGTCAGCCGCGTCCGGGTTGCGGTTGCCGTTCAGCCATCGGGTCATTCCCAGCCAGCCGATCTTGATCCCGTTCGACTCGGTGATGACCGGCTGCCAGGCTGTCGCCGCGTTGTCGCTGGTACCGGCAAACACCAGGCCGATGTCGCGCAGGTGATCGCGGGTTTCGGCAAAGCCTGCCCAGCCCTGGTCCATCACATGGTTGTTGGCGAAGGAAACGACCTTGATGCCGCTGGCCTTCAGCGCCTCGGGCAGGGCAAGCGGAGCGTCGAACATAAAAGGCTTGCTGCCTTTGGAATGATTCGGCGCCACCGGCGTCTCCATGTTGACGAATCCGTAGTCGGCGGAACGAAAAACGTCAGCAACATCAGAGAAGAGGGCCGTCCAGCCTTGCACATCGGGGCCTTCGGCGGCAGCGGCGGAACGGACCGCTTCGTGCGGGATGACGTCGCCGGCAGCAGCAAAGGTGACGCGGGCTATTTCGTGGGGATATGGCGCCGGAACGACAGCGGCCCGGCCCGAAAAGCGACCATAAAGGAGGACTGAGGCAATGGCTGTAAGGGCCACGGCGACGCCCGCATAGATGCGGCTCCGGCCGCGCGGGCTGAGAGCCCGCTTGGCGCGTGATGCCGGGGCGAAAAGTCCGCGATGGATGACCCAGTCCATGCTTCGTGCGTAAACGCGAGAATCGCAATCAGGATACATGCCGGAGCACGAGTCAATGGCCGGGGCGCGGAACGTCCTCGACCGGGTTGGCTTTGGCGAACGCTTCGAGCCAAATGTGCGTCTATCAGATTGGAAGACTGATACCCTTGAACAAGAAGAGGTTGTAGGATCGCAGGCGCCGCTTGATTGCGGGTGCCGGCGGCGGGAAGTATGGCAGAGTTCGTCATCAGGTTGGCCGATGAGCGCGGCCGGGTTCAGGAGCAGGTGCAGACGGCGTCGTCTGCCGAGGAGTTGCGCGCCCGCTTTGCCCATGCCGGCTACCACGTGTTTTCAGTGCGCACACGGGGCGGCGTGGGAGCGTTTTCGCGGCGCAAGGTCAAGCTGGAGAAGTTCCTCATCTTCAACCAGCAGTTTTTGACGCTGATCCGCGCCGGCCTGCCGATTCTGAATTCGCTGAACATGCTGGCGACGATCCAGAAAGATGCGCACTTTGCGGGCCAGCTCGAAGATGTTTCCAACCGGGTCAAGACCGGCGAGGCGCTGTCGGCGGCATTTGAAGCGCAGGTCGGGATTCCCGGGATCTATACGACCACCCTGCTGGCCGGCGAGCGCAGCGGCAATCTGCAGGAAGTGCTCGAGCGCTACGTGGCGTTTCAACGCGTATCCCTCACATTTCGCAAGAAGCTGACCGCGTCGCTGATCTATCCTTCGTTGCTGCTGACCCTTGTATGCGGCCTGCTGATCTTCATGTTTACGGTGGTGATTCCGCAGTTTGCCGAGCTCTATGACCAGATGGGATCGCAGTTGCCGGCAATGACCATCGCACTGCTGACGTTCGGGAAATGGACGCAGCACAACATCGTCTGGATTGCGCTCGTCGTGCTGGGCAGCGGATTCGGATTCTATCGCTTTTCGATGACCGAACGCGGCAGAGACTTCATTGATGGGTTCCGGATCGGACTGCCGATCTTCGGCAAGATATGGCTGAAGTACCAGGTCGCGTTGTTCTCACGCACGCTCTCGACGCTGCTCACGGGCGGATTGCCGCTGGTGCCTTCGCTGGAAACGGCGGCGCGGTCGATCTCGTCGCGCAAAGTGGCGAGCGCGGTAACCGATTCCATTGAAAGCGTGCGCGAAGGCAAAAGCCTCGCCGACTCGCTGACCCGGACCAAGGTGATTCCGGGACTGGCGACGGAGATGATTTCGGTGGGCGAGCAGACCGGCGCGCTGCCGCAGATGCTGAATTCGGTAGCCGAGTTCTTTGAAGAAGACGTCGCCACCGCACTGACCGCGGCGCTTTCTCTCATTGAGCCTGCGATTCTGATCGTGATGGGCGTGGTGGTCGTTTTCATTTTGATTTCGCTATACCTGCCGATCTTTTCGATCGGTTCGACACCGGGGGCACAAGGGTAAACGATGGCGGATACGACAGTACTTCCGACAACAAACGGCCCGCTCCCAGGCGGTCCGGACGAGCGCGCCCAGGCCGAGGCACTTGCGGCGCGGTATCGAGCCGAGTTTGTCGACCTCAAGAATTTCCGCATCCAGCATGAATTGCTGCGGACTGTTCCCGTCGAACTGATGTTCCGCTACAACTTTGTGCCGATCGAGCAGCAGGGCGATGCGCTGGTGATCGCGGTGAGCGATCCCTCGCGGCTGATGGTCCTGGATGAAATTGCCGGCCTGCTCGGCCACCGCATCCTTGCGCGCGTGGCGACGCTGTCGCAGATCACCGATCTGTTAAAGAAGACCGAGCAGTCGCAGCGCGTGCTCGACGAGGCCAGCGAAGGACTCACGTTCGATGTTCTGACCGGCGACGAGAACCAGGACGAAAACATCTCGATCGAGAAGCTGACCAGCGACGAGGACATCAGCCCGATCATTCGCCTCGTCGACACGACGATCTTCACCGCGCTCGAGCGGCGCGCATCAGACATCCACATCGAAAGTTACGACGACTCCGTGCACGTCAAGTACCGCATCGACGGCGTATTGCAGGAGGCGATGGCGCCGATTGCGCGCGAGCATCACACCACCATCCTGAGCCGCGTAAAGATCATGAGCGAGCTGGACATCGCCGAGCGGCGCGTGCCGCAGGACGGGCGCTTCCGCGTGCGCTACAAGGGCCGCCTGATCGACTTCCGCGTCTCGATCATGCCCACGGTGCATGGCGAGAATGCCGTGCTCCGCGTCCTCGACAAGGAATCGATGAGCGAGAAGTTCCGCCACCTGACCCTCGACGTGGTGGGCTTTGCCGACGAGGATCTGAAGCGCTTTCGGCGCTATATTCGCGAGCCGTACGGCATGGTGCTGGTCACGGGACCGACCGGCTCGGGCAAGACCACCACGCTCTATGCGGCGCTGAATGAGATCAAGAGCGACGAAGACAAGATCATCACCATCGAGGACCCCGTCGAATACCAGATTCGCGGCATCACGCAGATTCCGGTGAATGAGAAGAAGGGCCTGACTTTCGCTCGCGGACTTCGATCCATTCTGCGCCACGATCCGGACAAGATCCTGGTCGGCGAGATCCGCGACCAGGAAACAGCGCAAATCGCCATCAACTCGGCTCTGACCGGACACCTCGTTTTCACCACCGTGCACGCCAACAACGTAGTCGACGTTCTGGGACGCTTCCTAAACATGGGCGTGGAAGCCTACAACTTCGTGTCGGCTCTCAACTGCATCCTCGCCCAGCGCCTGGTGCGCACCATTTGTGAGCATTGCGCGCACACGGTAACCTACAACGACGACACGCTGCTTGCCAGCGGGCTCGATCTTGCGGAGTGGCGCGGATTCGGTTTCCGCGAAGGCGCCGGCTGCATCGAGTGCGGCGGCACCGGCTACCGCGGAAGGACAGCGATTCACGAACTGCTGGATTTGACGGATCCGATTCGCGAACTCATCCTCGAGAAGAAGCCAACGTCCGAGGTCCGGAAACTGGCACAGCGCGAAGGCATGACGTTTCTGCGCGAGTCGGCGCTGGACCGCGTGCGGCGCGGTTTAACCACGCTGAAGGAAGTGAACAAGGTCACGTTTATTGAGGCTTCGCGGTAAGCCTTAGGAATACAGGATCGGGAAGAACAGGAACCAGGGCAAATGGCAGGAAAGAGCAAAACCGTGTCACACCATGCCGGACGGCCGCCGGCCGCGGTCGAGCTTGTGCCCGAAGGCGTTCTGGCCGCTGCTCTGCCGGGCAAGGCCGAGCCTGCCGTCTTCGCGTTTGCCGCGTTACGACCCGGTTCTCTGGTCCCAGGAATCAGCGAATCGAATGTGCGCGCGCCGGAGCTCGTGGCAGAGGCGATTCGCGTCGCCCTGGGCGATGTCTCGCCGCGCACGCGATCGGTGACCGTGGTGATCCCGGATACGGCGGTGCGCGTGTTCGTGCTCGACTTCGATTCCCTTCCCGACCAGGCCGACGAGATGATTTCGGTGCTGCGCTTCCGGTTGCGCAAGATGGTGCCCTTTGAAGTGGAGCATGCCGGCGTGAGTTACCAGGTCCTGGCGCAGGCACAGGACGAATGCCGCGTGCTGACCGCAGTGATGCCCGGCCCCATTCTGCAGGAGTATGAGACAGCTGCGCGCGCGGCGGGCTATGAACCGGGTGTGGTGATGCCTTCGAGCCTTGCTGCCCTGGCGGCAATTGAGTCGCAGGAGCCGCTTCTGGCTGCGTGCCTGAGCGGTGTTTCGCTCACAACCCTGATCACGCATGGTGAGGACCTGCTGCTGTATCGTACCCTGGATTTGCCGGAAGATCCGGCGCAGCGGCTCAAGGAAGTTCAGCGCGATATCGCGGTGGCCGCCGCCTACTACGAGGACAAGCTGGCCGTGCGGCCCAGGCCATTGCGCTACGGCGGAATCGGCGCGGCACAGGATTTTGCGCGCTGGATCCGCGACCCGGAGTTGGAGATCGTTGACCTGGTTTCGAGGCCTTCTCGCGGCGCCACCACCGCCATGGGGAACCTGAGCGTGGCCGGAATCTCTGGCGCACTGGCGGGGGCAAGATAGATGCGTATCGGAATCAATCTCGCCACCCGGCCCTTCGCCGACTTGGGCCCCACGCTGAAGCGGCTGCGCATCGCAATGGGGATCCTTGCCCTGGCCGCGATCGCGCTTGGCTTCGGATTGCACATGATTCACGAGAGCGCCGACAAGGCCCGCGCGCACGCCCATTCGCTCGACGGTCAGATCGCGGCCATGAACCACGAGCGGCAGGGGTACATGGCCATGATGCGCAAGCCGGCGAATGCCCTGGTGCTGGCGCAATCCGAGTCGTTGAACGGGCTGTTTGATGACAAGGCATTCTCCTGGACTCTGGCGATGGAAGATCTGGAAACCGTGCTGCCCGGTGGCGTCCAGGTGACGAGCATTGAGCCCGTGCGCGACAAAGACGGCCGCATCGGCTTGCACCTGCGCGTACTCGGACCGCGTGACAAGGCAATCGAGCTGGTTGCGAATCTTGAGCACTCAAGGCGATTCCTGAATCCGCAAATTGCGAATGAAACCGCGGAGACAAGCGGCGGGCCTGGCCAGCAACTGGAGCCGGTGAGCGCATCGAATCGCGTGAACTTCGATCTGACGGCCGAGTACAACCCCGCCGGCCCCGAAGAACTGAAAGCACAGAAGGCCAAGGCAGCGGCAAGCGAGCGCGCCGAGCGCCCGGGCGGTGCAAGCGGCGGCAATTTTGCGCTCAGGCCGGGCCAGCATCGCATTCCGTACACGGGATCGCCCAGGCCTCCGGTGCCGCAACATCCGGGAGGCCCGCAATGAACAGCGGCTCTCCGGCGATGGGACGTGAGCGCTTGAGTTCTCCTCTGACCTGGCATTACGCGGGCCTGGGTCTCTTGATCGCCATCGTAGCCGTGCTGGCGGTGATGGTGGGCCTGGACTGGAGCGCAACGGACACAAGTTCGACAGACGCACTGGCAGGCAAGCAGCTTGAATTGAAAGCGCTCACCATGCAGACTGTTCCCTTGCGCGGGCTTGAGAAGCGCGTGTCTGACACCCGCGAGCAGATCGCCTGGTTCTATGACCGTCGGATTCCGGCGAACTACTCAACCGTTGCTACGCGCATCGGCGATCTCGAAGTGAAATCGGGTGTGCGCATTTCGCGCCTGCAATACGCGCAGGGCTCGACGGCCAATGGCCTGACCGAGATCAACATTGATGCCGGGATCAGCGGCGAGTATCCGCAGATCATGCGCTTCGTAAACGGACTGGAGCGCGACCAGACCTTCTTCATCATCCGGACGATGACGCTTACCGGCCAGCAGGGAGGGCTCGTGAACCTGCGCCTGCGCTTCTCTACATGGCTTCGGCCCGGCGATGCCAGCCAGGGAAACCCTAATCCCGCCGCAGAACCAGCGCCCACCGCGAAGGACCACGCGCCGGAGGGCGAATAGCCATGGCACTGCAGATGGGAACAGAGAACAAGCGCCAGGTCTACCTGCTGGTTGGCCTGGTGGTTGTGCTCGTGTGCGCAGCCGGATATGAACTGTTCAATTCGATGAGCGGCCCGTCGGCTCCGTCGCGAACAACCCATGCCGTCGCAGTTCAGCGGACGGGCACGGCAGCGGGTCCGGAAGCGCGGAAGGTTTCAAATGCGGGCATTGATCCCACCCTTCACTTCGAGAAACTCGCGCAAAGCGAAGATGTGGTGTATGCGGGAACGGGACGGAACATTTTCTCGGCCGAGTCCGCGCCGGTGCACATTGAAACTCCCATCAAGAACGCCCGTGAAACTCCCGCGGTTTTTACGCCGACCGGACCTCCGCAGCCGCCGCCCATCGACCTGAAGTATTTCGGCTACAGCGAGAGCGGCAACAGGATACTTGAGGCGTTTCTGGTGCATGGCGACGACGTCTTTCTCGCCCATCCCGGAGACATCGTGGATCACCGGTACAAGGTGCTCGCCGTGATGCCGGGCAGCGTGCAAATCACCGACCTGAGCTACAACAACACCCAGACGGTGCCGATGGCGTCCAATTGAAGTGAACAGGGCGCACCGATTAGTGATTAGTGATTAGGCCGAAATCATCCGATGGCGAGACGCACCTCAAATCCGGCGAAGCGGGCATCCGAGCAGGGCTACATGCTGCTGGCGGTGATGTTCATGCTCTTCCTTTTGATTCTCTCGCTGTCCATCGCCGTACCC
>Ga0335072_10006234_pt1 | contig 17467 bp, 21 predicted proteins | sample Lox_Sample_21_FD_206725 | JGI IMG/M metagenome (GOLD analysis project Ga0335072, IMG submission 206725) | Soil microbial communities from Loxahatchee National Wildlife Refuge, Florida, United States - Lox_Sample_2.1 | ecosystem: Environmental > Terrestrial > Soil > Wetlands | place: USA...
ATTCACCCTTGCCCCCCCGACTTATTTGTATACGGTAAATCATGCGAATGGGAAGGCCGCCGAAGCCCCGCTCTAAACTACGCTCCCTCGCAATTCCTGCCCGACTCCGAGCCAACGCGCAACTCGCCCGCACCCCCGGCCCTGCATTCAACCTCGAACTTGCGGGCTTCCTTCCCGGCGATTAGATCCATTGTCTTTTTCATGGCGATCTCCCGCAGGGACTTCACTACTCTCCGCAGGCCGGGAACGAGTCGTGTTCCCCCGAATCCGGCCCTTTAGCAGGCGGTCAACTGAACCTGCAACCTTCAACTGCTCGAAGCCCCACTCCAACAGAACAGCTCCTAAGTTTCCCAGGGACCGGCGTTCCTGGTGAGCGAACTCCTGCAACTCAATGCGAAGGGCCGGCTGGATTCGAAAGCTCACTTGTGATTTCCATTCGCCCATTGCCGTTTGTAACCCTTCGGGTGTGAACCCATTCATAATACAACGAGCGCTCGTTGTTTTCCTACGAACTTCTTAGCGGGGTTTCTTGGACTTGGGAGGCCGACCGCCCTTGCGCTTCTTGCGTTTAGCTTGCAGCTGGCTAAAGTATTCCGAGCCTCGCCTGGCGATCTCCTTCCCACCCTTCCGTCCAAGCTTGACGGCGGCGGGATCTTTTTCTCTCGGCAAAATTAAAGGTGCTCTATCTCAGCTTCTGCGAGCATTATGCCACGAGGTCAGGTTCTTTACGGCCTGGACTTGTCTCTTTCGGCTTTTCCTGTGTTTTCTTCGAGCGTCTGCCCAACGAGAGAAACTGAACCAACGGGGGCTTGCCTTCTTGTCTCCGTTGGCGCTCAACTTCGCGCATCAAGCGATAGATTTCGTCGTTGGTCAGGGGTTCGTCGGAAAGCCAGACATTGTATTCTTCTGCGAAGCAAGCCTCGTCGTTTTCTTCCAGCTTGCGCATTTCGAGCATGAATTGCAGGTTGATCATCGATCGCCGCCGTTCAAGGCCAGCGATAGATTTGTGATACGTCTCCATCAAGAGTTTCGGAGATTTTTTCAGGCGTTGGACTCCGCGGACCGCTTCGTCAATACCGTGGTTCACCAAATACAGCGCTTCATATAGGTGGGCTTTCTCCATATAAATCTCCTGTCGTTTGCGGCACATCGTCCGCATCCTGTCGGTGACCAGAATCGCGTGAAGCACGCCTGCCTGGCGTTGTTCCGAACCGAAAAAGCGGTGCTTCACCTAGGAAAAAATGCTGAGCCCCCGCCACCAAAAATAGTGAAATACCTTTTCCGTGGTCGGAACATCGTCCGGCCACGGATGGCGATTTCTGGATTGCCAGGTGAATCAAGACGATCCCCTGCATCCAAAATTGCCGCAGATCGCTAGCATGGTTGGCCGTGCTGGCAAGTGTTCCGACCGCAAGACTCCGCTGGGACTCAGTCCACTAAAGACTCTTCGCATTGGGCTCTCGGCGAAACCAAACGCCAAGAACGAAACGGTCGCGCTTGTCCCGACCCCGGAATATGATGATGGTTGATGACGGCCCGCAAGACCACATCGACATGGGCGCGCCTTATGCGTCCGTTATGCAGCGGGACTTATCCGCAACTCCGTGGCGGGATTTGACCGGGGGAAAGAGCCGTTTCACCGGACAACGTTACACGAAGGGCCAATGCTTAATCGCCTCGTAGCCCCTCGACTGGATTTAACGATGCGGCTCTGCGTGATGGTACGTAACTAGCGGCCGAGGCGGCCGCAAGAATAACCGCGCCTGAAACGCCAAATGTTAATGGATCCGCTGGCGCAACGCCAAAAAGCAGGGAGGACATCCAGTGGGATGCCCCTAGCGCAAAAACCAATCCAACCACACCACCAAGGCATGTAAGTGTTAGGCCCTGCCGCAAAAAAAGAGCTTTGATCGTTCGGGGCTCGGCACCCACCACGACACGGATACTAATCTCTTTGCGACGCAGTGCAACGGCGTAAGCCAGAACACCGTAGACTCCGATGATCGAAAGCGTCACGGCCATTCCCGCGGCGATTCCAAGCAGCACAAGCGTAAAAGACCGGCGTTCCATCGTGAGCCTATTCAGATCGCTTAGAGTTCGAACTTTCACCAAGGGCAAGCTGGAGTCCACGGCGTGGACCTTCTTGGCGATTTCTTTGAGCAGGCCCTCCGTGCCAGCACGACTGCTTCGCAACGCGAAGGCGACGCCGCGGCGAACACCAGGAAAATAGACGATCCCAGGCGGCGGTTGATCGACACCATCGTCATGGACGTTTTCCGCAACGCCTACGATGACGGTCCACTGACCCGCGCCATTGATCCGGATGCGTTTGCCGAGCGCATCCTGCGGGTCACCCCAGTTCTCGCGAGCCATGTTCTCGGAAATTATGGCCACGCGAGGGGGGTTGACCAGGTCGCTCCATGCGAAATCCCGGCCAGCAATCACCCGCGTCCCGAGCGCGGCAAAAAGGCCTGGGGAAATAGACTTGATGGTTCGGTTCGGGGGGATTCTGTCAACCGCGGTCTTACCCTCGACGGAGACCGGATTGCCGTTGTGGTATTCCAGTTCGAGTGGCAGGGCCGTGGCAAACCCCGCCGCGGTAACTCCGGGAATGGCGGCGAGTTCGTGGAGAATGTCCGCTTGCATTTGGGCCACGCGCGCGGGCTTCTGTATCTGAGCTTCGGGGATAAACAGCCGGATCGTCTGAATCTGCTCAGGGTGAGTAAAGCCGAGTTTCACAGCGCTCAACGCGATGAAGCTGCGAACCAGCAACCCGGCGCCGACCAACAACACCAGAGCAAGCGCCACTTGTGCCACAACCAGCGCATTTTGTGCGTGCAACTGTTCCGCACTCGGGCTGGCACCCCGCGCGTTTTGCAGTCTGCTGTTGAGGCCTGATTTCAGGAGCGCTATGAATCCAAACAGCATGCCTGACAGCAAGGAACAGGCCAGCGCAAACAATATACTCGTTGAGTCGAGCCCTATTTCGCTGATTCTTGGTAGGGTGCTCGGTCCATGGGTCACCAGCACGCGAAGTGCGGCATACGCGAGAGCCAAACCAGCAGTGCCGCCGAGAGTAGCCAAGGCGAGGCTCTCTACGATTAGTTGACCCGCGATTCGCCCCGGATCGGCACCAAGCGCCGCCCGAATCGCAAACTCCTCGCGCCGGGCTTGCGCCCGCACTTGTACTAGGTTTGCGACGTTCGCGCAGACCAGCAAGAGCACTATTGCGAGCGCACCCATCAGAATCTCGAGGACGGCGCCAACATCTCCGACGACATCCTGCTTCAGCGGATGAATGTTGGGTTTGACGCGAAGCTCCTGGAGTGCTTCGTGCCAGTCGGGGTTGCCCGCTGCCCAAATGCCCAACACCCGGGCTAAGTCCTGACTGGCCTGTGCGAGGCTGACACCGGGTTTCAGCCTAGCGACGCCGGAGTAATCGGCGTCTTCGGATCCTGGAGCGCCGCTAGCCACGCTTTGTGCCAGGAAGATGTCAGGGTCAGCGTTGAGGAATTCGAAGCTCCGGGGCATTACTCCGACCACTTGATAAGGGACGAAGTCGATGAGGACAAATTGACCCAGTATGCGCTGGCTGCCACTGAATCTGCGCTGCCAATATTTGTAGGAGAGGATGACAGCTTTCTGCGCACCCGGCGTCTCATCTGCACTCGAGAACCAGCGGCCCAAATAGGGCTGCACGCCGAGCGCAGAGAGGACTCCGTGCGTCATGGATACGGTGGCAACCTGTTCGGCGTCGCCGGGGCCGGTGATTGCCGCGGCGCCAGGCATCCAAACGCCGAAGTCGGCAAAACTCCGTGCCTGCTCGTTGTACGCGGCGTACATGTCCAATGAGAGAGGCCAGTCATTTATGACTTCGCCTGAAAACACCGCGGAGTTCGAAACACCTACCAGCCTCTCCGGCTCAGCATAAGGGAGGGAGCGAATAAGCACGGCATTGACGACGCTGAAGATCGCAACGTTGGCACCGATTCCCAAAGCGAGAGTTAGCAGCGCAGGCACGCTAAAACTTCGTTTGCTCCAAATCATCCGCAGTGCGTACCGCACATCGCGCGAGACACTGTCGATCACGTTCACGCGTCTCGTGTCGCGACACTCTTCCTTCGTCTTCTCCAGCGGGCCAAACCGGCGACGCGCCATCCTGCGAGCTTCGGATTCGTTCATACCGGAGGCTACTGCTTCCTTGACGAGCTGCTCCAAATGAATTTCGATTTCGAGTTGCAGATCGGCATCTGCCCGAGATTTCCTGAATATCGAACGAAGGCGATGCATGAGCACGCGGTAGACTCGCATAACCGTTGTTCCTAAGCGGTTTCGATTAGGAGTTGGACAGCGGAGGAAAGCCTGTGCCAGCTATCAAGTTCGCGGTCGAGTTGTTTCCTGCCCGCACGAGTCAATGAATAAACCTTCGCAGGGCGCCCAAGATCAGAGTCTTTCCACTCGGCGCGAAGCCAGCCTTGTTGTTCGAGTCGATGTAGTGCAGGGTATAAGGAACCCTGCCCGACGGCGAGGACCTCGCCGGAAAGCAGTTGAATGCGCTTTGCAACCGCCCACCCGTGAAGCGGCCCCGTCGCAACAGTCTTGAGGATCAGGAGATCTAGTGTTCCCTGCAGCAGGTCTGAAGGCTTAGGCATGCTGATACCTCGACTATCGACAATATATCACCTCGGCTATCGACAATGCAATAGCTGCAAATCGTCTTGTGGCAGCAAAGTTCCGCCCGGTCGCGCAGGGGTCAGCAATCTTCTTGACCGCCGCGATGCAACTGGTAAAGACATTTTTCATCTAGCCCTAAGTCTTGTGACATACGGCTTGCATGGATCAAGCGAAATCTCATCCACACTCATAATTCTTGCCCTTCCTAGCTAAAACCTGCGCCTAGACCGCCCACTTTTTCTGTCAAGGGTCTCCGCTTCGCTCCGATAAACGCCTACACCGCGCCCTTGACAGCGCGGCCGGCTAGTCGCCGGGGACCGCCACGAAGGGCTTTGTTTTTTGTGCAGCAAAGTGCCGCTGCGCAAAAGGCAAAAACACAAAAAGCAAAGGAGCGAACAATGCAAACAGAACGAGCAGAGTTGTACTTCCAGCAAGGCAGTTCCGACAAGGTGTACCACTTGCAGTTGGAGAACGTCCAAGACCAATGGTCCGTTCAAGCTCAGTGGGGGCGGCGCGGCTCCGCCTTGCAGAGCGACGTAAAGGTGAGCGGCACGAGCTTCGAGGAGGCGAAGCGAGTTTATGACCGCATCCTTCGGGAGAAAACAGGCAAGGGCTATCAAATCGCGCAGGCGACTGCAAACGGCAACGAGGCAATCGCGGTCGGCCTGCCTGCCACAAAAGAGCATTCCGGCCATACGCCGGAATTGCTAACGCCCATCGAGGAGCCTGAAGCACTACTATTGGCGCAGGATGCGAGTTGGTGGTTCCAGCAGAAATTCGACGGGCGGCGTCTCGCAGTCCAAAAGTCCGGGGGGAAATATTCCGGCATCAACAAGCTCGGCCAAATCATTCCTATCGACGCTCGGCTAGCCGAATCGCTAGATCGAGTGCAGGCGCATGGTTTCCTGGCTGACGGCGAAATCACTGATTCGCGCTTCTACATCTGGGATTTGCTCAGCGTCAACGACACGGACTTGCGCGTTCAACCATACGAAATCCGCTATGTGCGCCTGACTCAGCACTTTCGCGGAGTTAGCGACGTGTTGCGAGTCTGCGAAACAACCATGACAACGAAGGCCAAGCGCGACTTCGTGAAAAAGATGCACAGCGCGAACGCCGAAGGATTCGTATGCAAGAATCGCAACGCCGCATACGCGGGCGGACGAGCGGGACAGCACTTCAAATGCAAGTTCGTCGTCACCGCATCTTTCATCGTTGGCCCCAAGCCCGAAAAGAAGGCGAATGACGGACACCGTTCCATCGCCGTGTATCTCTTGGATGCCAATCGGCAGCGATTCATGGGCACGGTGGGAGTGCCCGACCGCTATCGGCTACCGAAGGAAAGGGAGATTGTTGAGGTTCAATATCTCTACTGCCATCCCGGACCTGACGGTAAGCTCATTCAGGCAAAGTATTTCGGCAAGGTACGCGATGACATCGAAATCGCCGAATGCGGTGTCAGCCAGCTAAAGGTCAAGGCTAACGATAACGACTCAATCGACTCCTGATGAAGGATTCCGTCTATCGTTCGAACACCAGCCCGGTGGCATCTGTGATGGGATGCCTCCGGGCTTCTTTGTACCTAAGGGGCGTTCGCACTCGGACCGAACGCCGGACTAAGATGGTTTGCGAGATGGCCGCTCGCAAGATCATTCACATCCACATGGACGCGTTTTATGCGTCCGTGGAGCAGCGGGATGATCCGCAACTCTGGGGCAAACACCACGTTCGGGTCCAATCGCTCGCCGCGCGACGCGCGTGGACCCCGCGACCGTGTTGCGGGAACAGTAGGAGAGGCATCCATCCACAAGGCCGGTTTGCCGACTTCCCCCAAATTGCCTAAGACAGGGTGCCACGACGGCTGGGCTTCAATGCTTCTGATCCGCCAGTGCGGCCTCAAATTCATGGAGTTGCCTGATGCCTTCTTCACGATAGCCGGGAGGGAATCTTGGCGACTCAACAGCCTGCTTTTGGGTAGCTACTGCTTTCTCAAGTTGCCCAGATCGGAAGTATGCCATCGCCAGAACGGTCAGGTACGTGGGGTTTTCGTCGAGGGCAATCGCGTGCTCGATAAATGCAATAGCCTTGCCTGGATCCCGGAATGTGGGATCTGGACAATCCGAATAAACGCCCGCCGTTTGATTGTACGGCTCCGCCCACCGGGGCCTGAGTTTGGTCGCCTGCTCAAAATCAGCGACGGCTTGAGGACACGCCTTCATGATCCGATATTCTCGACCGCGGCGCAGGAAAAGAAACGCTTCGTCCAAGTGCAGTTCAATCGCACGAGTGTAATCGGCAATTGCAGCATCGCGCTGATTTAACGCATGTTCGGATTCTGCGCGGCGGAGATACGCGTCCCAATCTTTCGGGTTACGCTCGATAAGAGACGTGAAGTACGGGATTGCGTCGTCTAACAGGATCGCGTTCTTCTTGTTCACCCAGCCGACCGGCTTGTCGCCGGCCCCGTTTGCCATGATCCAAATATGGTCTCCGTCGACACGCTTCGCGACCGCCACGATATTGACGCCGAGACCATCCGGTTTCACTAATTGAGGTTGTCCATCTCCTTTAGAAACAAAGTAGTCTCCAAAGCCTTCCAGCGTGACAATCCTCCGGCCAGCCCATTGTTCATTCGCTTCACCAGGCGGTGAATTGGCAGCTTGCGCCCCAGCGCAGTGGGGCAGAAGTGTAAGAAACAGCGGCACGACAGCTTGGCTGACTGCCCAGCGCTTGAAGTTGGCAGACAGCATTGAACGTTCCCTCCACAAGCTTAGACGACCGGCGCTTTTTAATCCGTTGCTTCATGATCCGCGGCAACTAAGTCCCCGGCCCAGGAGCCGATTCGAAAGAAACAATCAAGGCTTGGGAGAGTAAGCAAAGATGCGTCCTTTGTGAGCGATGACCTTATCTTTTGGGACGTTCGTTCTGCGTTCTGCCGGGACGTTGTTCCTCTAGCTCATGAATCCTTTTGAGCTGCTCTCGATAGCAGCCAGCCTCATGCAGAATCTCGCCGTTGTCGTTGTAAATATAAATTCGAAGATACAACTCGTCATTCCAGGCAGCCAAATCTAGTGCCTTGTCGAAAGTTTCGCAGTCTTTCCAGAGAGGGCCGCTTGGCCATGTGAGGGTGTCTACTGGATCTAGCCCGATTACCCGGTATTGTCCCTTGGGTGCACGTACTTCCATCGCTCACCTCGGTGGCGGCTGGGATCTCCACTAAGTACGCTAGCCTCGCGTCGAAAGCAAGCTACCGCCTAAGCGGGCCGCTTGACATTTCGCTTTTTCTTCGCCTACTATGCCACCTAGCGCTGATACTGCGCTGTCATGAGCTTACCCATTGCATTCACGAAAACGGAACGGCCCGCAACTCCAAACCCCTGGGTCTTATCCGACCGGGCTTTGACAGTCTTTTATGGATGTCCAGAAATGCCCAGGCTCTCGCATTACTTCCTGCCACGACTACTCTTCGCTAAGAAACAGATTCTTTACCTCGACGGCGCGAACCAGATCAGTCCGCTCCTGCTAGCGCGCTTCGCAAGAGAACGCGGCGTTGACCCATCGGTCGTGAATAGCCTGATTCGCGTCGCGCGCGCTTTTACCTGTTTTCAACTGACCGAACTCGTTCGACGTGTGCCCAAGACTCTGGACAGATTTTCTGCCGAGGTACTCATGGTCACGGCCTTGCCGGACCTCTATTTCGACGAGGATGTTCGGGATCCCAAGATGTGCGAGACCTCGAAGACGCCATCTCGGATCTTCAACTTCAACTCATGCGCTCGGAAAGCGCCAAGGAGCGGGCTGGTTTGCTCGACCAATTGGTGGAGTACGAGCGCCGGCTGGAGTGGACGCGCACCAGCCAGAAAGAATCGAGGTTCGGATGGCATGAGAAGCCAGCCACCCTCGAAGCAATCCAAGCCATCCTTCGACCAGATGAGGCGGTCTTGGAATACGTGCTGAGCGTGCCGCACTCTTATTGCCTTTGGATATCCAAGAAACGCGCGGGCGTCCAAGTCTTGCCCGCTGGACGGAACGATATAGAAACTCTGACACGAAAATACCTCATTGAGACGCGAGCACGAAAAGATGACATGCCCCTGGCAAAGCGCTTGTACGCTCTGCTAGTCGGTCCTCTGCCGGTGGAAGCAGTAAAGGAACGCTTGACTGTCGTGCCAGACGGCATACTGCACCTGCTACCTTTCGACGGCCTCCACGATTCCACCGGGGCATTCGTGGTAGAGACACACGCTCTCAGCTACGCACCAGCGTCAACCGTCCTAACTGTTCTCAGGAACACGAAAGAAACCTCTGATCCTCGAGGTACTTTCCTAGGCGTCGGAGACGTGCCCTATCAAGACCAGGGTAGTGTATCCGCTAGACTCGATAAGCCGGAGGGCGTCAAGCAACGTCTTATTCGTGGATTTTCTGACGTGTTCGGGACTCCGTTGGAGGATTTGCCTCAGACTCGCCAAGAGGTGGTTGAGAGCGACAAAATCATGGGGAATGAGGGAGTGCTGCTCCTGGGATCGCAAGCGACCGAAACGGCCTTCAAGTCGGAACCTCTTGAGGATTTCAAAATCATTCATATTGCCGCTCATGGATTCGCGGATACACAATTCCCGGAACGATCCGGGCTTGTTCTGGGAGTGGACCCAAATTCGCATGACGACGGTCTATTACAGATCCGCGAAATCATGCGCCTCCATTTCAACGCCGACCTGGTCACTCTCTCCGCGTGCGACACGGGTGTCGGCAAGCTGGAGGGTGAGGAAGGCATGACGGATTTGGCCGACGCATTTCTTGTCAGTGGCGCAAAGGCTGTTGTCGCGAGCCTCTGGAGCGCCGACGACACGTACACGCTCGACTTGATGGAGCGCTTTTATACTCACATCGCTCAGGGGCAGGACAAGGCCGAAGCGTTGAGACAAGCTAAACTTGATTTGCTCACTGAATACGGCAAGCAAGTTCCACCCTATTATTGGGGAGCATTTGTCTTAGTCGGAGACGGAGCATCTTCAATTCCGCTGGGGGCCCAATGAGTCTCGACTCGCAAACGAAAGAGAAGATTTATTCCCGCGTCTGTGAGCTTGTGACGCGGAAGCACTTCGATCCCGGTATGAACGGGGCGAATTGGGAAGAGTTGTCGAAAGCCAGGAGAGACAAAATCCTCCAAAGCCCCAACGATGAAGAATTCGAGAAGCAGATACAAGATCTTCTGGCCGAACTAAAGACCAGCCACACTGGTTTTCGCCATTCCAAGAGCGTGAAGATCCCCGGCCGCCACGCCATCGCTGCCACTTTCATGCGCTGCAATTTCGATGGTGGTCAGCGCTGGATGTTTCAGGACGTTCACGAAGGCGGCCCTGCACACGCCGCAGGGCTGCGTCCAGGCGATATTCTTCTCCAGGTCCGAAACAAAGAATTGATGCCGCCCGAACCGCCGATTTTCCCGGTGGGTGAGGACTCACAATATGCAGTCCAAAAACCTGATGGCAAACGTATCGTGGGGAACTTAATTGTCCCGTCGCCAAGGTCGAAAAGTCATCCAGTGATCGTACCGAAGGCAGTTTTGTGTTCGCAGCTACCCGATGGGATCGGTTGGCTCAATGCGATGTGGTGAACTCTGCGCGTTACTTGTTGAAGATGTGAAGCTGGAACGCGGGGTCATCGAAGTTACACGCACCGTTTGGAATGGCATCGACGGGCCAACGAAGACGAAGGCCGGAAAACGGGTTATTTATCTGGATTCCGTCACGGTCAAAATGCTTCGTGAGTACCTTGATGGCCGCAAGACGGGGCGTGTGTTTGAATCGCGTAGCGGCAGGCCGCTGTTAAGCCAAGACATCAACAGAAAGTTCCTGAAGCCTCTCTGTGAACGTCTGGGCATCCCGGTGGGTACCATGCACGCATTCAGGCACGGTAGGGCCAGCCAGATGCAAACGGCTGGGCTGCCGGGTGACTTCGTGACTTCTCAGATTGGACATTCCAGTCTGAAAATCACCAGCATCTACACTCACTTTGAACATGAAAAGAAGCGTGCTTTGGCTGAGCAATTGCTATCTTGTACACAAGACGGCAGTTTGTACACAATTGCAAACGAAGCTAAGGCATCGTAGACTGAATAAGTTGTGAGCAGTTGCCACGCGGTTTTGTAAGGGCCTGTAGCTCAGGTGGCTAGAGCGCGCCCCTGATAAGGGCGAGGTCGGTAGTTCAAGTCTACCCAGGCCCACCATTCCCCTGTTTTTGCCCGTTCGAAGATCATGTCGAAGGGCTTTCTGTAAGTGGGATAAACACTTACCGCGTCCACAGCGCAGTTCGATAGCACCATTCTCAGCAATTTGGCCTTTTCCTGCGGAGTTTGCGTAACGTACAGAGAATGCGCCTTATTCGCGAGTTCTAAAATGCGAACGCGGTCGAGCGCGCGCTCGGGATTTTCGGCCCGTTCGAGCTCTCGCAGCGAAGCCAAGAGCGCCTGCTCCCCTTCTTGCCATTCGGCGGACTTCGCCTCCCAAAATTCCTCGGTGATTTTTCCGTCCAGGCGGTCAACGTAAGCCTGCTCTAGGCGTCTGCGGAGTTGGGCCAACCGCTGTTCGATTCGCTCGGCCTGGCGCTTCCTGAGCGTTTCCTCGTTGGTTTTATCGGAGAGGAGGGACTCTTCAAGCTGCGCCAGAACGTCGTGCGGGATGCGGATCGCCTGCAAGACCTGGCCGAGCCGTTCGGCCATGACCTCTTCGCGAAAATACGGCAGATCGCATTTGCCGCGATAACCCGTGCAGCGGTAATAGGTGTACTTCTGTTTCTTGAATTCAGCGGTGACGGCGCAGTTGTCATAAGCACAGCGCAGCAAGCCGGAAAATGCGAACTCGTGTATCTGTTTGCGAGGCCGCGCTTTGCCGTTCAGCACGTCGCGCACGCGGGAGAAAATTTCAGGGCTCACAAGGGGAGGATGCGTGCCAGCGTAACTCTTGCCTTCCCATCCGTAGGTGCCGATGTAGAACGGATTCCGCAGAAGCTTTTCGATGTGCCACTTCGAGAGGACCTTGCCGTAGTGGGCTTTGAGAAACAGGCGCAAGGTGGCCAGCGAGTACGAACCCGTTGCGTATAGCCCGAACATTCGCCGCGCGATCGGCGCGTTGTCTGGGTCAACCTCGATGGTGCGCAGCAACTTGTTGTTCCGGTAGCCGAGCGGTGGCCGGCTCGGGTAAATGCCTTGCGCTGCCTTCTCTCGCATGCCTTTGCGCACTTCATCGCGCAGGTTCTCGATGTAGTTCCGTGCGATGACAAGCTGAATGCCGTGAACGAGCTTAGCCTGTGACTTCGAGTCCTTGCTGATGATCTGCCCTTCTTTGGGCAAGTGGATTTCAACGTCCAAGTCTTCGAGCGTTACGCAATCGCGGAAGTTCCGGTACAGCCGGTCCGTCTTCTCCACCAACACAACACGGCACAGCTTGTGATCGAGCAGAAACCGCACCATCTCGCCGAATTGCTTTCGGCCAGTCGTCTTGGCCGTCTCCACATCCACGAATTCGCGCAGAACGTTGAACTCATGGCTTTGCGCGTATTCTCGGAGAAATTTCAGTTGCGCGGGGATGGAGAAGCCTTCCCTCTCCTGATCCTTGCTCGACACTCTTGCGTACAAGACGGCTGGTCTCATGCGGCCCTCGGTCGGCGCGCGGTGAAACTGCGCGCGTGCTGCTCACGTTGCTCCGATTCCGTCTGGGTGTCAACGGGAGTCGCCGGCTTGCTGTTTCGGTCCCAGGTGTCCAGCAAGAGAAAAAACGCGCGCAATGCGAGCAAATCATCAGCAGAGATGCATTTCTCCCCTGTGGTCCCTTGGACTTCTTGGAGACGACACAAGTCGGTGCTGTCGGGAATAGAAGGCATTGATGTCTAGAATTGGAGGAATGCTGCTGTAGGTAACTGCTGCGGATTGCCTCTCTATATATCTATAGCCACTGAGCGAGCAAGAGTGCTCAAAGAAAAAGTGCTCAAAAAAGGTGCAAGATTCCGCTGTCGCCCGTCTCTACTTATACTAATGGGCAAGAAGTCGGAAAAACCTGTCAAAGAAAAAATACGCGCCCGCTTTCAAGAAAATGTTGGTTTCGTTTTGTCCCCTCTGAAACGCGGACGAAACACCTGGCGCGCCTGAGAAACAATTTGGGCGGGAGCGACCGGGTGAGCACGTTTGGGCGGCAAAACCGCACAAACACCCGGGTCGCTCCCGCCCTAATCGAGGTTTTCGTCCGCGGTCTTTTTGCAGAGCTATTTTCCGTAGTCTGTTCTTCGGCGAAGATTTGCGGCGGAGCCCTGGTGAACGGAATGACTATCTTTAGCGGTGAACACTGCTTGTGTTCCTGTGTTCACCCCTAACGGGACTCCGCAGAACGCGAGGGGTGGCGAGCTGACGAAGATTGATGAACGCGGACACTGAATTGAGTTAAATTTGCGGAATGAATTTACTCATCAGACTGGCTGCACTTGTCGGACTGCTTTGCTTTCCAGCGGTAATTGAGGCGCAGTATCAGGTCATTGAGCTTGCCGATGTTCAATTGGCAAAGTCGGTGGGCGCAACGATACAGGACCCCACCGGTGACCCAGTTCCAAAAGCAGATGTGCAGGAACTTAGTGCGGATTGGAAAACAGTTTTGCGATCGAACTCGACTGACGCACAGGGGAAGTTTTCATTTACTCCGGTACGGGGCAGGACAATCTACTTTTTTCAGATTTCCGCACGGGGCTTTGATCCGTTGCGGTTCCGTCTAAGAGTAGACATGAAGCGTGGAACCAGTCTCAAACTGAAGCTTACAGTCGCGACCTAACATGCTGCCTTTCACCCAATCATCTTGAGGCGAAGGCTTTGCACTATGGTTTCGGGGTCTGACGCCACTGTTCCCAATGTTTCTTGAGCTCCGGGAGCACCGACTCTAGATTCTTCCGGACGTTGTCCCGGCTCGTCATCGCATTGGGAAAAGAAACGCCCCACACTCCCCATCGGTCTGCACTAGGTGGGCAAACTTCCCGAAAGTATTGCGCATCGGAAACTTCCCACACCAAACCCGCTCTGCTGTTGTCCGGCGCGATAATGAAGGCGTCACCCTCGTTGCAAGGCTCCGCTTCGAAATCGGTTATTTTGCCAAAGATGAATCCATCCACCACCACATCGCTGAGGATCTGAAACCCGTGGTAGACGGGTGCCCCCGCAGGCCTCGCGACAAATGCGGGATCAGATTGCGACGCACTACGGGCGGTTCCGTCAACTGCCAGCGGCCGTCCGGTTGGGGGTTCGGAGTTCCTTCGCATGGCCTAAATGCTAACACTCCATTCTCCGTTTAGGGAGCAACCGTACGGAATCCCTGCGACGATCTGGCTCAGCGGAAGAGTTCTAAAATCGTCAACTAGGGCCCACCATTTCTAGAAATTAGAGATTGGAAGTTAGAGTTGAGAAGGAAGATCCGCCGGCGAATCCAAAGCTGGCGATTCCACAAAAGTTGAACTCTCCAGATGCTTCGGTTGCAGAATCGTGTTCTGCGCGCGGCGTGAAAAGGCTTTGCAAAAAGGGCCGGAATTAGTTGGAGCGCGCAGAAGTGCGCGCTGGTTCCAAAACGGCACAGCCGTTCCCACATCCGCATGACTTGCCATTCGTCTTCCGCCTGGAGGCAAGGAAACAAAGAACGTTGCCGCAAAACAGCTCCCAAAATGAAGCGGAGCATGGAACTAAAGTTGCCCTTGAATTCACCGATGAAATTGCGGAGAGCTCCCCATGGCGCGGTTTGATGATCCAGAAATACTCCGCAGCGTGCTGGAAGAGCTCCCGACTGGCGTGTATCTCGTGGGCCGGGACGGCAAGATTTTGTTTTGGAATTACGGCGCGGAACGAATCACGGGACATCTGCGGCAAGACGTGGTGGGCCACGCATGTCGCGAGGATTTTCTTGGAAGCGAACAAGGCAGCGAGGAACAAGTATCGGGAGCTTCAGCGGCGCTGGAAGCGGTGCTGCGAGATGGAAAAGCGACGGAATCGCAGGTTTCGTTCCGGCACAAATCGGGCCACTTGGTTGCAGTGCGACTGCGCGCGATACCGATGCGCGATGGGCAAGGCACAATCATCGGGGCCGCGGAATGTTTCGACGAGCTCGTGGACGTGGGAGAGTGGAACCGGCGGCACAGCAAGCTTGCCGAATATGGCTGCTTGGACGCGGCCTCCGGGGTCCTGAACCACAAGATGGTGGAATCGCACTTGCGCGAATGTTTGGCGGCTTTCCCCGAGCAGCAAGTTCCCTTCTGCATCCTCTCCATTGCCTTCGATCATCTGGAAGAAGTGAAAGCGCGTTACGGATCGGGGGCGGTGGCCGCGGTTCTGCGTGTCGCAGGGCAGACGCTCGAGAGCGGCCTGCGCCCGACGGACTTTCTTGGGAGATGGCAAGAGAACGAGTTTCTGGCGATCGTCTCGGAGTGCAACATCGAAGAAATCCCCAGAGTTGGCGAGCGGCTGAGGAAAATGATTTCGTCCGCGAAGATCATGTGGTGGGGGGATTCGCTGCCGGTGACGATTTCGATGGGAGCCACGGCGGTCAAGCCCGAGGACAACATCACCGAGATCATGCGCCGGTCGGAAGAGGCACTGGGCGAGAGCGTGGCGCTGGGCGGAAATCGCATGGTCGTGTGGAACAATTGAGGATGGAAAGACATTTGAGGACTGATTCGACATGTTCGTAATCATAGGAATCGTGGTGGTGTTTGGGGCGGTGGTGGCGGGGTATTTGATGGAGCATGGAAATTTGCGCGTTTTGTTGCAGCCGGCCGAGCTGATCATTATCGCCGGGGCAGCGGCGGGGACGGTACTGATCGCAAACCCGCTGTACATTCTCAAGGCTATCGCGGGAGGAATCGGAGGGGCCTTTGGAGGAAGCAGGTTCGCGAAAGAGAAATATCTCGAGACGCTGAAGATGATGTACGAACTTTTCACGCGGGCGCGGAAAGAAGGGCTGATGGCGCTCGAGACGGACAGCGACGCGCCGGACAAAAGCCCGGTCTTTTCCAAGTACCCAAAATTTCTCAGGGATCATCACGCACTGGCCTTCGTATGCGACACGATCCGAATGGCGTCGGGCGGGGGAGTCGAACCGTTCGACGTGGACCAGATGATGGAGCTGGATATGGACGTACACCATCACGACGCGGCGCAGCCAATCGCTTCTCTCTCCACCATGGCGGACGCTTTGCCGGGCTTGGGAATCGTGGCCGCCGTTTTGGGCGTAGTCATCACCATGGGCGCGCTGGGCGGACCGCCGGAGGAAATCGGACACAAGGTAGCGGCGGCGCTGGTGGGAACGTTTCTCGGAATCTTGCTTTGCTATGGATTGATTGGACCGATCGCCGCGAATATGGCCAAGGCCGCCGACGAGGAGCACGCGTATTACCACGTGCTGCGCGTGGTGATGGTGTCTTTCATGAAGGGGACACCGCCGAGCATAGCGGTGGAATTCGCACGACGGGCAATTCCCGGGCACGTGCGGCCCACTTTTCAAGAGATGGAGAGGCATATCAAGAGTTCAGGTGGAGCGGCGGCAGCGCCCGCAGCAGAAGCGGCGGCCTAGAAAACGGAGAAGCCCATGGCGGGGCCTGCGCCTCCCATCATCATCAAGAAAAAAGTCGGCCACGCCGGGCACCACGGCGGTGCGTGGAAGGTGGCATACGCCGACTTCGTGACGGCGATGATGGCGCTTTTCATCGTGCTGTGGCTGATGAATAGCAGCAAGCAGATTCAAGACGCCGTGGGAGGGTATTTCAAGGATCCAACCGGCACGGCAAAAAAAGTCGGGAGCGACCAAGTTGGAGCGGCTGATAACTTCATCGTCTCCAAAGACAACATGGAGGAACTGAAGGAAGAGCTGCAAAAGGCGATCAAGGAAGTGCCGAAGTTCGACAAGTTAAAAAATCATATCGACATGACGGTGACAAACGAGGGATTGCGGATTGAATTGACGGAATCGGCCACCGGAACTTTTTTCGACAGCGGCAGCACGAAAATCAGCTCCGACGGAGGGGCCCTCTTGATCATGCTCGCTCAAGAACTGGGGAAGCTCCCCAACAAGCTGGCGATCGAGGGACATACGGATTCCAAGCCGTACGCCGAAGGAAGCAATTATGGGAACTGGGAGCTCTCCTCCGACCGCGCGAATGCCGCGAGGCGATTGATGCAAATGAACGGGATTGGGGAAAGCCAGGTTACGCAGGTGCGGGGATTTGCCGACCAAAGACTCCGCGACAAAACGAATCCGATGGATCCTGCAAACCGGAGAATCTCGCTCATCGTGCAATATTTGGACAAAAAAGTCCCGGAGACTCCGGCAATCGAAAACAAACTTTCGGAAGCAAAGCCAGCCGGAGAAGCCGCAAAGCCCGCGGAAAAACCGGCAGACAAGAAATAACTTCCAGCGCTGGCTGTGGAACCCACCCGCACAAAAATGCATCCAAACCAATTAGGCGCGCGACAAAGGAACTGGCGCGCGCCGTCGTTAAGTTCAAGTGCAGGGAGGGATTATGCGCAGGAATTTCATTTTGCTCATGCTCGGGCTGATTTGCCTGGCTACCAGCGCACCGGCAAAGGCTCAAGGGTTCGTGGATAAGTGGGAGCTGACTCCGTTTGTAGGATATGAAACGAGCGGATCGTATCCGTTGGTTCCATCGTCGACTTCCATATCCGTAACCAACGCGCGCGCGAACGCCGCGACTAGCTTTGGAAGCTTTGTCGATTATTCGGTCACGGAAAACTTCCAAGCCGATTTTATGTGGG
>Ga0335072_10006236_pt1 | contig 17466 bp, 14 predicted proteins | sample Lox_Sample_21_FD_206725 | JGI IMG/M metagenome (GOLD analysis project Ga0335072, IMG submission 206725) | Soil microbial communities from Loxahatchee National Wildlife Refuge, Florida, United States - Lox_Sample_2.1 | ecosystem: Environmental > Terrestrial > Soil > Wetlands | place: USA...
GTGGGCGCCACGGCTGAGCTGCTCGAAACCCTCGGGGTGCCGGTGCTCGGCTGGCGGACGGCCACGCTGCCGCTGTTCTACACCGCGGCCGGCGGGCCGGCGGTGCCCGCGGTGGTGACCACGGCCGGCGAGACCGCCCGCGTCGCCCTCGCCCAGTGGCAGCTGAGCCCGTCGTCGGGACTGCTGCTGGCCCGGCCCCCGGCCGACGGCGTGGATATCGAGCCGCTCGTGGCCGAGGCCGTGCGGCGGGTCCGGCGCGAGGGCGTGACCGGCCAGGCGGTGACGCCCGCGGCGCTCGCTCTGGTAGAGGAGCTGACCGAGGGCCGCAGCGTCGAGGTCAACCGGCGTCTGATCGCCGACAACGCGGCGCTGGCCGCCGACGTCGCGGTGGCCTGCGCCGGGCTGGCGAAATAACGTCCGCCAACCGGAATAACCGCGGCGCGGCGCCTCGTTGGCAAGACCCTGTGGGCGCCGCCGCCCGGTCCATTTAGAGCAGGCCGATCAGGCCAGGGCATCGCGGCGCCCGGCACGGCGGCCCGTCCCGTGGCTGGCCCGGCACCCACCTGCCTCTGAACCTCCGATCCCCTCTCCCCGGATACCCATGACAGCAATTTCTTTGCGCCTGCGTCCGTCCGGGCCCTTCGGGGCCGTCGGGCGCATCATGTCCGCATCTCCCCGGCAGCGCGTCGCGGTCATCCGTGACCAGACTCAGCCCAGGGCGGCGCTGGTCGGCCGCCTCACCGCGATCGCGGTGCTCGCCTACCTCTTCGCCTCGCTGGTGCCCGGAAGCTCGCGGCCGGTGCTGGCCCCGCTGACCGCGCTGCTGGTGTTCCAGGCCACGCTGTCCCGGACGGTCCGGAGCGCGGTCGAGCGCGTGGCCGCCGTGGCTCTCGGGGTGCTGGTCGCCTCCGGGCTCTCCGCCATGATCGGCTTCCACTGGTGGTCCCTGGCCATCACGATCGCCGCGGCGCTGGCCATCGGCTCCGTGCTGCGACTCGGCGAGGCGGCGCTCGAGGTCCCCATTAGCGCCATGCTGATCCTGTCCATCGTCGACCACACGTCGGCGGCGACGGCGCGGGTGACCGACACCCTTATCGGAGCGGGAGCCGGGCTGATCGGCGGGCTGATCCTCTCGCCGGTGCGCACCCGGTCGGCCAAAGAGGCCATCGATGACCTGAGCCGTCGGCTGGCCGACGTCCTGGGCCTGATCGCCTCCGGCGTCGCCGAGGGAACGGCGCGCGATCAGGCCGGGCACTGGCTCTCCCAGGCCCGCGAGCTCGGCCGCGAGATCGAGCGGGTGGACCGCGCCCTGGCCGAGGCCGAGGACAGCGCCCGGCTCAACCCGCGGACCCTGGGGCTCCCCCCGGCGACCCCGCCGCTGCGGGGCGGGCTGGAGATGCTCGAGCACGCGTCGGTCATCATCCGGGGCCTGGCCCGTTGCATCGCGGACGAGTCCCGGCTGCACGGTGACGAGAGCACCGCGCTGCGCGCGGACACCAGGAAAAACCTGGCCGACGCGCTCGGGCAGTTCGCGGCGGCCCTGCGCGCCCACGGCCGTCTGGTCTGGACCGAGGGCGCCGCGGACCACCTGCTGGCCGAGGCCGGGCTGGAGTCGCAGCTGGCCGCGGCGGGCCAGGCGCTGGACCGGCTCAACGGCACGCTGCTGGCCACTCCGGCCGAGCAGCCCGCGGCGTGGCCGCTGCGTGGCGAACTGCTGGTCCACCTCGACCGCCTGCGGCAGGAACTCGAGGTCGAGGACCTGGCCGACGGCGGCAGGGACGTGCGCTGGCGCGTCGGCCGGGCCGACCCCGTCCCCCGGGGCAGGATTCCCGCCGTGGCCAGCTCGGTCCGCCCGGTCGCGGAGAAGGTGCGCCCGGTGGCCAGCCGGGTGCGCCGCGCCCGGCCCGCCCGGGCGCCGGACCGGTCCCCGCCGGGCCCGCGGCAGCCCGGAACAAACCGGACCAGGCGACCCGGTCACGGGCGGCCGCGGGTCCGCTGAGCCCCCGCCCCTGCGGCAGAAGTGTCCGGTCCGTCACTGCGGGTACGTAACCTGCGAATACGTCCGTTGGGCGGCGGGCCTAGCGCCCTGCCGCCCGCGGGCGCAGCCGCCACGCCGCCCAGCGCGGCCTTAGGTGGATCGGGGGGACACATGAGCATGCCGCAGGGGGGCGACCCGCGCCTGCCGCACGAGACGGGGGGGCAGCCCGGCGGTTCGCCGCAGCAGCCGGGCGGTGCACCGCGCCAGGGCACCATGCCGGGCCAGCCCAACGTCCCGGGACAGGCCGGGGCTCCGGGCCAGGAGAGCGCGGCCGGCCAGCAGTGGCAAGACGGCCCGCAGGGTCAGGGTTACGGCACGCCCCCGCCAGGAGGACCATCCGACCAGTCCGGCGCGATGCACGGCCGGCCGATCTCACCGGTGAACGAGATCGAGACCCGGGTCACCGGCCGCCGGACCGTGCAGTACATCATCGACGCCATCCTCTACGGCATCGTCGGGGGAGTCATTTCCTGGGCGCTGGACCGGGGAACCGGCGGCGTGCATGCCTTCCTGGTCTTCGTGATCGTCGTGCTGGACATCATCTGGTATGTCATCTACTGGGCGGGCGTGCCGCAGGCGAAGAACGGCCAGACGGTCGGCATGATGGCGATGAAGATACGGATCATCAGCAGCGACGGCGGCCCGGCCAGCTTCTTGCAACTGGTGGTCCGCTCGATCCTGCTGGTCCTGTTCAGCCCGCTGTCGCTGCTGGTCGGCATCATCGTGATGATGCTCTCCCGGTACCGGCAGCGCACCGGCGACCATATGGCCAAGACCATGGTTGTCCGGGCCGAGCGCCAGCCCATGCCCGAGCAGCGGATGTACGCGGGGGCCGGGCGGGCCGACTACCGGTAACCGGCCAGGGTGACCGGGTTCAGGACGACAGCGCCTCGGTCACCCAGGCCCGTAGCGCGGGTGGTGGCGCGGCTCCGGTCTGCCGCGCCACCACCTCACCGCCGCGCACCAGCAGCAGCGTCGGTATGGCCTGCACGCCGAAGCGCTGCTGCAGCCTCGGCGACTCGTCCACGTTGACCTTCACCAGCTTCAGCTGGCCGGCCATCTCCGCTGCGAGCTGCTCAAGCGCCGGGCTGACCATGCGGCACGGGCCGCACCACGGCGCCCAGAGGTCGACCAGAGCGGGGACCGAGGAGCGCTCGGCGACCTCGGCGAACGATTCATCGCCCGCGTCGACGATCCAGGGCAGCGGCTTATGGCAGTTGCCGCAGCGCGGGGTGCCGGCGGCGGCCGCAGGCACCCGGTTCCGGCGCCCGCAGTGCGGGCATCTGACGAGGTCGGCCGAGGTTTCCGGCTGCATGCTGACGACGGTATTCCAACCGGCCGTCGCGCACATCCGCAACCCTGGTAGCGGCGGGCCAGGGTTGTGGCTCCGGGGGCCGTGCCGCTGCGGGCTCAGCCGCTCGCGACCATGGCGCGCAGCAGCTTGCGGTCGGTCTTCATCACGCTGGTCAGCGGGATCGCGTCGACCAGCCGGACCTCGCGGGGGTACTTCACGGCGGACAGGTGGCGCTTGCTGAACTCGATCAGGTCCGCGGGCCCCGCCATCGCGCCCTCGCGCAACTGCACGAACGCGACGACCTCCTCGCCGTACTTCTGATCCGGCCGTCCGACCACCGCGGCGCCGACCACGTCGGGGTGGCGCATCAGGACGTCTTCCACGTCGCGCGGGTACACGTTGTAGCCGCCGCGGATGATCAGGTCCTTGATCCGGTCGACGATGAACAGGTAGCCGTCCTCGTCGATCCGGCCTACGTCGCCGGTGTGCAGCCAGCCGCCGCGCATCACCCGGGCGGTCTCCTGCTCGGCGTTCCAGTAGCCGTTCATCAGCACCGGCCCGCGCACGCAGATCTCACCCTCCTCGCCCGGCTCGGCGGCCGTGCCGTCCGGCCGCTCGATGCGGACCTCGACCCCGGGCGCGGGCTTGCCGACGCTGCCCGCGCGCACCTGCCCGCGCGCGGAGGTGGAGATGATGGCCGCGGTCTCGGTGCAGCCGTAGCCCTCGCCGATCTCGACGTGCGGCAGCCGCTTGCGGAAGTCCTCGACGACCTGGGCGGGCAGCGGTGCGCTGCCGCTGGTCAGCCGGACCAGAGCGGACAGGTCGTAGTCCTCGAGCGGCTGCTGCAGCAGCATCTGCAGCATCGACGGCACCATCGGGCTGACGTTGACCCGGTGCTGCCGGGCGAGCTCGAGCCAGCTGACCGGATCGAACCAGCGCATGAGCACCGAGGTGCCCGGGCCGGGCGCGTGCAGGCTCATCACGCTCACCATCAGCCCGTAGACGTGCGACAGCGGCAGCGGGAGCAGCGCTGAGCTCAGCTCCGGTTCATAGGAGGTGGCGGTGGCCGCCCAGGCCGAGGCCGACAGCGCGTTATGACTGATCATGACGCCTTTGGAACGGCCCGTGGTGCCACCGGTGTAGAGCAGGGCCGCCAGACCGGACGGATCGGAGTCGACGAGCCTGGCCGGCGGGGCGGTCTCCAGCTCGGCGAACGGCAGCAGCGGCGGTCCGGCCGCCGGAGCGGGGCGCTCGGCCGTCGGCAGGCCGACGACCACGATGCCGCGAACCCCGGCCAGGTCGGCCGCGGCCGCCATCACCTTGGGCAGGAACTCCGGGGTGGTGACGACCAGGGCCGCGCCGCTGTCGCTGAGCACGTGCCGTAGCTCGTCCTCGCTCAGCAGGAAGAGCACCGGTGTGGCCACCGCGCCGGTCCGCCAGATCGCCGAGTAGGTGATCGAGACCTCGGGGCAGTTGGCCATGCAGACCACGACGCGCTCGCCGGGGGACAGGCCCGCCTCCTGCAGCCCGCCGGTGACCCGGCGGACCCGCTCCGCAAGCTCCTCGCCGGTCCACTGTCTGCCCTCGTAGTGCAGCATCGACCCGGCCGCGAGCCGGTCCCATGACTGCTCGGTCAGGCGTTGCAGGCTGGCGCCGGTGGGCGGGGTAACCATCGGTGCGGCCACGGACAACCTCCAATCGGGCCGCGGCGCCTGGGCGCCGCGGCAGCGGGCACGACTGGCGCGCCTTGGGGCGCTGAGTGCAATCTATGCCGATGTTGCGGATCGCGGCTCGATGACCTCGGGTGCCGTGAGGGCCTGCTTGAGGAAGTCGGCCTGGATGACCAGCAGGTTCTCGGCGATGACCTCCTGCGGGGTCATATGGCTGACCCCGGCCAGCGGCAGCACGGTGTGCGGCCGTCCGGCCGCGAGCAGCGCCGCCGACATCCGCAGCGTGTTCGCGGCGACCACGTTGTCGTCGGCCAGCCCGTGGATCAGCATCAGCGGCCTCCGCAGCCACGGGGCGTCCGCGATCAGGCTGGACCGGTCGTAGGCCTCTGGCTGCTCACCGGGATGGCCGAGGTAGCGCTCCTTGAAGTGGGTGTCGTATAGCCGCTGGTCGAGAATCGGGGCTCCCGCCACAGCGGCGTGGAACACGTCCGGCCGGCGCAGCACGGCCAGCGCCGCGAGGAACCCGCCGAACGACCAGCCGCGGATCCCGACCCGGCCGAGATCCAGATCGCCGAACCGCTCGGCCGCCGCGTGCAGCACCGCGACCTGATCCTCCAGCACCGGGCCCGCGAGGTCACCGAAGATCTCCCGCTCCCAGGCCGGGCCGCGCCCGGGCGTGCCGCGGCCGTCGGCGGTCACGACCGCGAAGCCCTGCTCGGCGAACCACTGGGAGGAAAGGTAGCCGTCGTGATCGGCCAGGACCCGCTGACCGGCCGGTCCGCCGTACGGGTCCATGAGGACAGGAAGCCGCCCCGAGCCTGGCCGGTGCCACGAGGGCAGCAGGACCACGGTGCGCAGTTCCCGCTCGCCGAGCCGGAGCACCTCGGGCCGCGCCCTGAGCACCGGGACCTCGGCGCGCGAGGCGATGACGGTCGCCGCACGGCCGTCCCGGTGAACGGTGGCCCGCTGGCCGGGCTCGGCGATCGACTCCGACACCACGACGGTCGTGCCGCCGGCCCGCCAGCCCTGGTGCACGCCGGGCGACGTGCTGACCGGGACGAGGCCGGTCTGTGGTGAGTAGGACCACAGACCGATCTCGGTCGGCTCGGCCGACGCGGTGAACAGGACGGTCTCGCCGTCGGCGCCGATCACCTCGCGCAGGTTCAGGCCGTCCGGGGTCACCGCCGCGCCGTCGAACACCAGGCGCCTGGTCCCGCCGATGTCGGCCGCCCAGACCATCGCGCCGGAGCCGGTCACCGCGGGCACGCCGGGCATGATGTGGACCCAGCACGCGTCGGTATCCTCCCGCCGCAGCCGGGTCTGGCCGGTCGCCGGGTCCACGTCCAGCACGCGCAGGCTGCGCTGGCTGCGGCTCTGCACCACGACCAGCAACTGTGACCCGGCCCAGCACGCGGCGACGACGTACTCGTGGGCGTTCCGGTCCCAGCGGACCTCGACCCGGCTGCCATCCAGGCCGACGATCCACAGGGTCACGTCGGCGTTGGCCGTGCCGGCCGCCGGGTAGGCGATCTCGGTCGGCGGCCGGGACGGATTGGCCGGGTCGCCGATGTACCAGCGCTGGACCGGGGCCAGGTCCACCCGCGCGACCAGGATCCGGGACCCGTCCGGCGCCCACCAGTAGCCGCGGTGCCGGGACATCGACTCGGACGCGACGTGCTCGGGCAGGCCGTAGCCGACGTCCGGCCCCTCGGGCGCCGCGAGCAGTTGGTCGCCCGTCCCGTCGGCGCCGATCACGTGCAGGCCGCCGCCGGACACGTACGCGATCCGCCCGCCCGCCGGATCGGGCCGCGGGTCGGCCGCCGGCCCGGCCACGGGCAGCTCGCGCGTGCTGGCCTGGCCGACGTCGGCCGTCCACAGCCGCCCGCCGAGCGTGAACGCGGCCACCTGCGCCCGGCGGTCGGTCGCGTAAGCGGTGATCCCCGTTGCGTGCTCCCGCATCCGCTCGCGCCGGGTGCGTTCCTCCGGCGGCAGCTCCTCGTCGCCTGCCGCGCGCCCGCCCAGCCCGGCCGGGTCGGCGACCAGGCGCTCGGTGCCGGCCGCCGGGTCGAACGCCCACAGGCAGGTCAGCGGGTCGTCACCGGCCCGCGACCGGAGGAAGAGGACCGCGGCGCCGTCGTCGGCGATCGTGAAGGAGCGCGGGACGCCCAGCGTGAACCGCCGGGTCCTGGCCCACTGCCGGGGCAGGCCGCCCGCCGGTGTCGCGCGCGGCAGCGCCGCGCTGTTGTCCGCCACTGGTGATCTCCTTCGCGCTCGCGGCACGCTTACGTTAGCCGGGAACTCTCCCGCGCGTATTGACCCATACGATTCCCAGTTGTCCGGACGGTGCGGGCTGTGCTTGGGTCGGCGGGTGAGCACGCCCGCGATCCTGGCCCTGGTCGGGGCCGGCACCCTGGCGGGCGTCTTCAGCACCGTCGCGGCCCTCGCCTCCGTGGTTTCCTATCCGGTGTTGCTCGCCCTCGGGCTGCCCCCGGTCAGCGCCAACGTGACCAATACCGTGGCGCTGGTGTTCACCGGTGCGGGCGCCGCGGCCGGATCACGGCGGGAGCTGGCCGGCCAGGGCCGGCTGGTGCTGCGCCTCGGCCTGCTGACGGCGGCCGGCGGCGCCTGCGGCGCCGCGCTGCTGCTGCTCACCCCCGCCTCGGCCTTCGAGGCCGTCGCGCCGTGCCTGATCGCGGCCGCGTCGCTGCTGCTGATCGTGCAGCCGATGGTGTCCGCGCTGGCCCCGCGCCCGGGCGGGGAGCGGAGCCGGCCGCTGCGCGCGGCGCTGGCGGGCGTGGGCGTCTACGTCGGGTACTTCGGCGCGGCCGCCGGGATCCTGCTGCTCGCCGTGCTCAGCGCGATGCTCGACCAGCCGCTGGCCAGGGTCAACGCGGTGAAGAACGTGGCGTCCGGGCTGGCCAACGCGGCGGCGGCGGTGGGCTTCGCGCTGTTCGGGCCGGTGCGCTGGTCCGCGGCCCTGCCGCTCGCGGCCGGGTTCCTGGCCGGCGGCTGGATCGGCCCGGCCCTGGTCCGCCGGCTGCCCGCGCGGGCGCTGCGCCTCGGCGTCGGGGTGTGCGGCCTGGCCCTGGCGATCCGGCTCGGCCTCGGCGCCTACCACTGAGGCGGGCCGCCCGCGGCGAGCGAGCGAACTGAGGCCGCTACCAGATCGGGATCGGGCCGATCTGGGTGAACGGCAGCAGCGGGCCGAGTTCCTGGGTCTGCACCGTCGCCCCGGCCGGGGCTTCCTGCTTGACCACCTGGGCCAGGGCGGCGGCGTCGTCCTCGTCGTTCGCCCCGAGTACCAGCAGCGTCCAGCGCCGGATCACCGGGTGGCCCTCGGCCTGCAGCCGGTCGGCCAGCGCGACCGCCGCGTGATGGGAGGGCAGCTGCACGCGGACCTCCCACTGGGCCCGGCCGGTGGTCACCGACTCCCGCGTCTCCTCCGCCTCGAGACGCTCGTGCTCCGCCCGGCGCTCCTCATCGGTCCGGGGCATCGCGACGTCGGCGTTCTCCCATTCCTCCTCGGCGGGGTGCCACCGGTCCAGCGCGAAGTCGGCCGCCAGCCCGTGCCGCGCGATCAGCTCGCGCGCGACCCGGTCCGCCTCCCTGGCCGCGTTCTCGGTGCCCGCGTAGAGGTAGATGCTGGTGCCCTCGGCGCTGACCGCGACCAGGCGGCCGAGCCGGCCTCGGGCGTCGTCCTCCACCTCATGCTCGCGCACGGCCTGCACCGCCGGCTCAAGGTGGGACTCGTCGTGCAGGGTCACCGTTACCCGCCAGTCATTGGCCACGGACCGACCCTATCGCCGGGGCGAACCGGGCCACGGCGCGGTCCGCCATCTAAGATCGGCGCCGAGCGAACCCCGCGGCGGAGGTGATGCCCCGATGCCCCAGATCGTGGTGCCGCTGACGATCCGTGACCTGGCGGCGCGCGACCTGTCCTCGTGCGCCTGGGCCGGGCTGGGCTCCGGGCTGATCACCGAGCTCGAGCGGGCCGGCCGCGGCGACGCGGACTACCTGGTGATCTGCCCGCCGTCCGGCCTGCCGGTGGCGCTCGGCGGGGTCGACTACGCGGTCAACCGGAAGGCCGGGACGCTCTATCAGCTCACCGTGCACGGGGCGCTGCAGTCGTGCGGGATCGGGACGATCCTCATCGGCGCCGCCGAGCAGCGGATCCGCGGCCGCGGCCTGCACCGGGCCGAGCTCGCCGTCGAGCAGAAGAACCCCCGGGCCCGCGCCCTGTACGAGCGGCTCGGCTACGCCGCCTACGCCAGCAAGCCCGAGGCCTGGCTCGACGAGGCCCCGGACGGGTCCAGGTTCCGGTACGAGACGGTATGCACGCTGATGCGCAAGGATCTCCGCTAGCACCCGGCCCCCCGGGTCCCGGCACCGCGGTCCCGGCGTCAGCCGGTGTTCTGCAGGCCGGCCGCGACCCCGTTCACGGTCAGCAGCAGCAGCCGTTCCAGGCGGTCGCGCTCGTCCGCCCCGGTGCGCAGCGCGGTGAGCGCCCGCAACTGCAGCAGCGACAGCGCGTCCACGTACGGGTCGCGCAGCGCGACCGCCCGCGACAGCACGGGCCGGTTGGCCAGCAGCCGGTCATGCCCGGTCACCGCGAGCACGAGCTTCCTGGTCACGTCGTACTCCTCGAGCACGAGGGCGGTGAGGTCATCGCGCCCGCCCAGGGCCAGGTACCGGGCCGCGATCCTGCGGTCGGTCTTGGCCAGGCTCATCTCGGCGTTGTCCAGCAGGACGGCGAGCAGCGGCCAGCACCGGTAGGCATCCTGGGCTTCCTGCAGCCCGCCCGCGCCGTCGGCCACGGCCGCGAGGCCGCTGCCGAGCCCGAACCAGCCGGGCAGGTTCACCCGCGTCTGCGACCACGCGAACACCCAGGGGATGGCCCGCAGGTCGTCCAGCCCGGCCCCGGTGCCGATGCCCCGGCGGGCCGGCCGCGAGCCGATGCGCATCGCGCCGATCTCGGCCAGCGGGCTGATCTGGGCGAACCATCCGGCGAACCCGTCGGCCTCGACCAGCGCCCGGTAGGTCCGCCGCGCCCCGGCATCCATCAGCTCGGCAACCGCCCGGTACCGGTCCTCGGGCGCCGGGTCCGCCGGGCGATCCGCCGCGGGGGGAGCGGCCGAGGCCAGCAGCACCGCCGACGCCACCTGTTCCAGATGGCGCTGCGCGATCATGGGGTGGCCGTACCGCGCGAAGATCACCTCGCCCTGCTCGGTGACCTTGAACCGGCCGGACACCGAGCCGGGCGGCTGCGCCAGCACCGCGCGCCCGGCCGGGCCGCCGCCGCGGCCGAGCGCCCCGCCGCGCCCGTGGAACATCGTCAGCCGGATGTCGTTGGCCCGCGCCCACCGGGCCAGCCGCTGCTGCGCGGTGAACAGCCGCAGCGTCGCGCTGACCGGCCCGAGTTCCTTGGCCGAGTCCGAGTAGCCGAGCATGACCTCCAGCCGCCGCCCGGTGGCCGCCAGCCGGTCCGCCACCGGCTCCAGGAGCAGCATGTCGTCCAGCACCCGGGTCGAGTTCTCCAGGTCCGCGCCGCTCTCGAACAGCGGGACCACGTCCAGCCGGGGCAGCCGCCCGTCCGGGATGGCCCGGCGGGCCAGCTCGTAGACCGCGGCGACGTCGGCCGCCGATTTGGTGAAGCTGACCACGTAGCGGCGGCACGCGTCCGGCCCGAACCGGTCCTGGATCCAGGCCATGGCCCGGAACGTGGCGAGGACCTCGCGGGTCGGCGCGGACGGCTCGCCGCCCGCCGCCAGCTCGGCCAGGGCGCGGGCGTGCACCGCGCTGTGCTGGCGGACCTCGAGCTCGGCCAGGTGAAAGCCGAACGTCTCCGCCTGCCAGATCAGCTGCTGCAGCTCACCGAACGCCTGCCGCGGCGCCCCCGCCTGCGCGAGTTCCCGCTGCACCAGCCGCAGGTCGTCGAGGAACTCGGCGGCGGCCGCGTAGGCCAGGCCCGGGAAGGCCGGCGCGGCCTGGCCCGGTGCCTCCGGTGCCCCCTTGTCCGGCATGGCCGCCACCTGGTCCAGCTCGACCCGGGTCGCCCGGAGGCGGCGGGCCATGTACAGCAGGTAGACCCGGAACGGCTCCTCCAGCGCGCGGGCGGTGATCTCGGCCAGCAATTCCGGGTGCACGCCCTGGGCGGCCGCGATCGCCTCCGCCATGCCGGGCGGCGCCGCGCCGGGGCCCGCATGCACGGTCAGCGCGCGGCCGATCCGCGCGGTGGCGTTCTCCAGCGCCCGAAGCGCGTGCTCGGCCTGGATCGCCGCGGTCTGCCTGGTGACCTCGGCGGTCACGAACGGGTTGCCGTCCCGGTCGGCGCCGATCCAGCTGCCGTAGCGCAGGAACGCCGGGGCGGCCGGGGCGGCGCGGCCGGAATCCGGCCCCTGCAGCGCCCGGTCCAGCGACCGGTACAGGGCCGGGACCACGAGGAACAGGGTCTCGTCGAACGCGGTCATCGCCGCGCGCACCTCGTCGAGCGGGCGCATGGCCGCGCTCCGCAGCGCCGACGTCCGCCACAGCAGGTCGATCTCCTCCTTGAGCCTGCGGCGCGCCTCGGCGCGCTCGCTGATGCCCGGCCGGCCGTCGTCCAGCCGGGTCAGCAGCGCGCTGATCCGCCGCAGCGCCTCGGTGACGGCGCGGCGGCGGGCCTCGGTCGGGTGCGCGGTGAGCACCGGGTGCACGCGCAGCCCGGTCAGCAGTTCCCCGGCCGCGGCGCCCCGGCCGGCCCCGATCCGGGCCACGGCGTCGGCCAGCGACTCGCGGACCGGCTGGTCGCCGCTGTCCCGCTCGCGCAGCGTGCGGACCCGCTGGTGCTCCTCGGCCAGGTTGGCCAGGTGGAAATACACCGTGAACGCGTGCGCGACGGCCTCGGCCCGCTCCAGCGGCCAGGAGGCCACCATCTCGCTGATCTTGCCGAGCGCGTCGCCGGGCGGCCTCCCGGTCCCGGCCATGACCGGCGCCTGCGCGTGCCGGGCGGCGATAACGGCCCGCCGCAGCCGCTCAACGTCGTCGAGCAGGTCCTGGCCGCCCGCCTCCCGCAGCACCTCGCCGAGCAGGTCTCCGAGCAGCCGGACATCCCGGCGCATCGGCGCCGGCACGTTCTGGCGGTCGGCGTCCCTGCCCACGAAACCAGCCTAATGGGCTGCCGGTCCTCGCCCCGCTCCCGGTGGCTCCGTATCTCCCTGTCGCCGCTCCCCCCGAGCCGGGGCGTACTGTTACGTTTCCGGCATGGGGGCCTAACGACGCAGCGACGTGCGAACGACAGGAGGCGGATCGGTGCGTTTCGCGATCAAGACGAGGCCTGAGCACCAGACCTGGGCACAGATTCGCGACGTGTGGCAGGCGGCCGACGAGATCGGGCTGTTCGAGTCCGGCTGGAACTGGGACCACTTCTACCCGCTGACCGGCGACCTGACCGGGCCCAACCTGGAAGCCTGGACGATGCTGGCCGCGCTGGCCCAGGCGACCCGCAGGATCCGGATCGGCTGCCAGGTCACGGGCATGATCTACCGCCATCCCGCGGTGCTGGCCAACATGGCCGCAACCGTGGACATCATCTCGGACGGGCGGCTGGACATCGGGCTCGGCGCGGGCTGGAACCAGATGGAGTGCGACGCCTACGGCATCGAGCTGCCGCCGCTCCGCGAGCGCTTCGACCGCTTCGACGAGGGCGTCGAGGCCATCGTCCGGCTGCTCAGCGACACCACCACCACGCTGGACGGCCGGTACGTGCGGCTGACCGATGCGCGCTGTGAGCCCAAGCCGGTGCAGCGGCCGCATCCGCCGATCGCGATCGGCGGGCGGGGCCGGACCAGGACGCTGCGCACGGCGGCGCGCTGGGCCCAGCACTGGAACGCGATCACCCCGAACCCGGAGGACTGGCTGAGTCTCAAGGAGACGCTCGTCGAGCACTGCGCGAGCCTCGGCCGCGACCCCGCGGAGATCACCTGCTCGGTCAACGTCCGGATGGACGACGGGTTCGACGCCGCGGTGGCCACCGCCGCCGCCTACCGCGATGCCGGCGCCGACCTGGTGATCATGAACCTGCCGCACCGGGCCCCGCCGGAGACCCTCGCCCCGCTGGCCGACGCGCTGCGCCCGCTAGCCTAACGCCATGGGATTCGACCTGCCGTCCCTCATCACCGCCCGGCGCGACGAGGGTTATGACCTGCACGCCCGTTACCTCAACCCGCAGCTGCCGAAGATGCTGCACGCGATCGGGTTCGACAAGCAGTACGTGCGGGCCGAGGGCACCTACCTCTACGACCGGGACGGCAACCGATACGCCGACTTCCTGGCCGGCTTCGGCGTGTTCGGGGTGGGCCACAACCATCCCGTCGTCCGCAAGGCCCTGCACGACATGCTCGACAGCGAGCTGGCCGACATGGTCCAGTTCGACTGCGCGCTGCTGCCCGGGCTGCTGGCCGAGCGGCTGCTGGCCAAGGCGCCCGAGTTCGACCGGGTCTACTTCGGCAACAGCGGCACCGAGGCGGTCGAGACCTCGCTGAAGTTCGCCCGGTACGCGACCGGCCGGAAGCGGATTCTGTACTGCAGCCATGCCTTCCACGGCCTGACCACGGGCTCCCTGTCGGTCAACGGCGCGGCCGAGTTCCGCAAGGGGTTCGACCCCCTGCTGCCCGACGTCAGCGTCCCGCTCGGCGACACCGACGTGCTCGAGGCGGAGCTGCGCAAGGGCGACGTGGCCGCGCTGATCATCGAGCCGATCCAGGGCAAGGGCGTCTGGATGCCCCCGCCGGGCTTCCTCCGGGCGGCCGCCAACCTGCTGCATACGTACGGCGCGCTGCTGATCTGCGACGAGGTGCAGACCGGGCTGGGGCGGACCGGGCGTTTCTTCGGCTACCAGCATGAAGACGTCGAGCCCGACATCGTCACCGTGGCCAAGGCGCTGTCCGGCGGGTTCGTGCCGGTCGGCGCGACCATGGCCAAGGGCTGGATCTTCGACAAGGTCTACTCGTCCATGGACCGGGTGCTGGTGCACGACTCGACGTTCGGCTCCAACGCGGCCGCCATGGCGGCCGGGCTGGCCTCGCTCGCCGTGATCGAGGACGAGCAGCTGGTCAGCAACGCCGAGCGCACCGGCGACGCGCTGCGGGCCGCGCTGACCGACATGATCGAGAAGTACGAGCTGCTCGGCGAGGTCAGGGGCCGCGGCTTGATGATCGGCATGGAATTCGCCAAGCCGAGCTCGCTCAAGCTGCGGCCGGGCTGGAGCATGCTGCAGGCCGCGCGGGTGGGGCTGTTCGCCCAGATGGTGGTGGTGGCGCTGTTCCAGCGGCACCGGATCCTGACCCAGGTGTCCGGCGACCACACCGAGGTGATCAAGCTGCTGCCGCCGCTGACCATCGGCGACGCCGAGGTGGACCTGTTCCGCGAGGCGTTCGACGACGTCATGAAGGACGCCCACCGGGGCAGCGGCCTGATGTGGGACTTCGGCCGCACCCTGGTCAAGCAAGCGGTGGTGCGCTGACCTAGGCCTAGCGCTTGGCGCGCACCGCATAGGTCTTCGTTGGGGTCAGCCCTCCGGCAGGCGTGTCATCCGCAAAGCCGCGCTGGCGCTGGCGAAGGCGAAGCGCGGGGAGGACGGGGTCAGCAGGGCGACCGCGGGGGTGACCGACCAGACGGCTTCCAGCTCGGCGGCCAGGGTCTGGGTGAGGTCCCGTACATCGGTGGCGGCCGAGTCGTGCAGGGCCTCGGCCACGATCAGGGCGGCGCCGGTCGAGTCCTGCATGGCGGACCACCCGCTCTGCCGGTTCGTCCAGCGCCGGGCGTGCACCCGCCGGGCCGCGTCCGCGAAGATCACCTCGCGCGGGGCCGGGTGCTCGGTCTCGCCGGAGAACGTGAGGTAGTCCTCGTCGCCGTCCGCGTACCGCACCTCGATTCCCCCGGTGATCCCGCAGACGTCGAACACCGCCACCGGGATCGCGAAGGCCAGTGAGATCGCGTTGCACAGGTCGACCAGCGGATGCAGCTCGGGCAGGGAACCCTCTTTGCGGAAGCGCCGCAGCAGCGACTCCGACGCGCACCGGTACTGAGTCGGCTTCAGGCCCATCCGGGAGAAGGCGCGCCGCCAGGCCTGGACTTCGGGCAGCTCGGCCTCGGACCGCCCGGCCAGCCGGGCGCTCGCGGTGGCGGTGAACCTGGCCGTCCGCGGGCCGACGGGGGGCACCTCGCGGCGCACGCCCTCCGCGAACAGGACACCGGGAACCAGTTCGGGGAAGTCACCCCAGATATCGGCGGAGTGCTGGAAGTCCATGGGTGGGCAGGTTATCGCGCGGCTGCGGGCGCCGCCGATGGTCCTCGCGGACGTGCAGCTCGAGCAGGGCCCGGTTCGCGAAGCGGAGCCCGCACAGCGGGCAGACGGCGATGAGTGAGATGGGCATGGCGACCTCCTTGGAGTGGGTTGGCGTCAGCCGGGCCGCTCGGCGTCCGGCTGGCCGGCGGATTCCTCGGCCGCCGGCCGGTGACGGCGGTCGAGGAAGCCCGGGCGGATGCGCTTGAGCTCGTGCCGGGGGAATCGCGCGAGGAGGTCCCAGGCCAGGTCGAGCGTGGCGTTGATGTCGCGCCGGGCGTCGCCCTGATTGATGAACCGGCGCTCGAACTCGTCGGCGAAGTCGAGATAGCGGCGGTCGTCCTCGCCGAGGGCGGCGGTGCCGACGATCGACGCCAGATCGCGGACCTGCCGTCCGCGGGCGTAGCAGGCGTAGAGCTGGTCGGAGAGGTCGCGATGGTCGTCGCGGGTGCGGCCCGCGCCGATCCCGGCGCTGGCCAGCCGGGACAGTGACGGCAGCACGTCGATCGGCGGGAAGACGCCGCGGCGGTCGAGGTCGCGGGACAGCACGATCTGCCCCTCGGTGATGTAGCCGGCCAGGTCCGGGATGGGGTGGCTGATGTCATCGTCGGGCATGCTGAGCACGGCGAGCTGGGTGATGGATCCGGCGCGGCCGCGGATGCGCCCGGCCCGCTCGAAGAGCGAGGCCAGGTCGCTGTACATGTCGCTGGGGTAGCCGCGGCGGCCGGGCAGCTCCTGGCGGGCGGCGGAGACCTCGCGCAGGGCCTCGCAGTAGTTGGTCATGTCGGTCATGACCACGAGGACGTCCCGGCCCTCGTCCCAGGCCAGGTACTCGGCGGCGGTCAGCGCGAGCCGGGGCGTCTGCAGCCGCTCGATGGCCGGGTCCTCGGCCAGGTTGAGGAAACTGACCATGCGGTGCTGGCGCCCGCTGCCGGCCAGCGCGGACCGGTAGAACTCGGCCTCACGCCGGGTGACCCCGAGCGCGGCGAAGACGACAACGAAATCGTCGTCGCCGGTACCGCCGCGCAGCCGTGAGCCGGCGGCGACGCGCGCGGCCAGCTCGGCGGCGGGCAGGCCGTAGCCGGAGAAGATCGGCAGCTTCTGGCCGCGCACCAGGGTGATGAGGGCGTCGATGGCGCAGATGCCGGTCTCCACCACATCGGACGGATGGCCGCGGGCGACCGGGTTGAGCGGCGCGCCGTCGAGGTCGCGGGCCTCGTGCGGCACGATCGGCGGCTGGCCGTCGGCCGGCCGGCCCGCCCCGTCGAATGTCCGGCCGAGCAGGCCGGGTCCGACCGGCAGGCGCGACGTTCCGCCGGTCGATCGGATGACGGTGTCCGCCAGGCCGAGGCCCTCGGTGCCGTCCAGGACCTGCACGGTCACCCGGTCGCCGTTGATCTCGAGCACGCGCCCGCGGCGGGCCCGGGCGTCCGCGCCGATGACGGCGACGGGCTCGCCGTAGCCCACGCCGGTGACCGGCTCGGCGGTGATCAGCGGGCCCGCGATGGCCTCCGCGGCCCGGTACTCGACCGTGACCAGGCCGTCCGGCGGGCGCTGGTCGCTCATCCGGGCGGTCATGACGCGTCTCCCTCCAGCGCGCGCATGCCCTCGCCGATCGCCGCGGCGAGTTCCCCCGCGCGGCGGGCCGATTCCTCCGGCGGCAGCCTGCGTACCTGCGCGACGTCGCCGAGCAGCGGCGCGCCCGTGACCGCGGTCACCGGCACGCCGGCCGTGACCGCCGCGGCCATGGCCTCGTGCGCGGCCATGATGAGGCCGAGCATCGCGTGCTGTTTCGCGGGCGGGCAGTACGCGTCGGCCTCGTCGAACGACGATTGCTGCAGGAAGTCCTCGCGCAGCATCCGGGCCGTGCGCAGCACGACCTGCTGCTGCGGGGGAAGCGTGTCCGCGCCGAGCAGCTGGGCGATCTCCAGCAGCTGGGTCTCCTGCTGCAGCAGGCCGAGCGCCCACTCGCGCTGCCGGGCCCAGGACGGCGCGACCTCGCGGGTGAACCAGTCTCCGAGCCGGTACAGGGTGTAGCTGCGCTGCCAGCCGACCGCGGGAAAGTGGCGGGCGCGAGCCAGATCGCGGTCGAGCGCCCAGAAGGTGCCGGTCATCCGCAGCGTGTGCTGGGTGATCGGCTCGG
>Ga0335072_10006237_pt1 | contig 17464 bp, 19 predicted proteins | sample Lox_Sample_21_FD_206725 | JGI IMG/M metagenome (GOLD analysis project Ga0335072, IMG submission 206725) | Soil microbial communities from Loxahatchee National Wildlife Refuge, Florida, United States - Lox_Sample_2.1 | ecosystem: Environmental > Terrestrial > Soil > Wetlands | place: USA...
AATGGCGCCGTTGCTTATACTGACAGAGCTAATCGAATCACGCGGACTCACAGGGGCAAGTGTTGAGCTTGACCTTTCCTTCACAAATCCTCCACTTCCATTACTCGGCGATTCTGCCTTGGTACCTTGCGTTTGAATTGTGCCGTCAGTCAAGCTGCGATTTGAATGAGCTGGTCGTAACGTCTTAGTAGGCCTGGTAAATATACTCAGACCAAGACCTTCTGACGACTGCGGACTCCGCAAGGGGCTCGGGCTCTGCCTGTCCAATCCCGTCTCCTTCGAAGTTGTCTTTCTCAAGTTTCTACTCCGGCCACTCCTGATCGAAGAAGCAACGCTGGCAGATGAGGTCAACAGATGGTGCTCCATGCTCGGTACGCTAATGCCGGCAGCATCGTCTGGTGGCCTCAAGCTTTGTTGTGACCTTCTGAAACTTAATCGGTTTGGAGAGTTCCCCCCCGGTGAAAGTGATGAGGTTGACACAGATGGCTTGACAAAGTGAACGACTGGCGCCATCGCGCCACCCTCTGTCCCGAGCTGGAAATCTTCCTCTTCCTCGAGCACATTGTTGTAGGCACCATAGTCCTGTCCAAAACCACTTTGTCGTGAAGGACTCCGCGATAAGTCTTTTCTTGGGCTGTGGCCGGCGCGAAGAATAGGCTGCGGGTTGTAAGATACTAAACTCGGATTGTCGTCGATATCGGGTAGGTTGTTGAAGTGATTTTCAAGAGGTGTAGAAATCGCAGATAGGGAGGTTATGAGGTTCGAGATGACTTCGGGAGACGTAGACTGCGGGTTGATTTCGTGTTCCATGCTTTTGAATGAATACTCGTAAGACGGACTGAATGGTAGAGGGCGGCTTCGCTGCTCAGGTGGAGCATTTGCAGCAGGCGCGTCTTCATGGCGGATTGAGGAAGGAGTCAAATAGTCAGCCATCTTATACTGTACCGAAGAGAAGGTGTAATGGTGTGGCGACGCCGGAACCAAAGTCCTTAGCTGCTAGGATTGCATCATCTCGTCCTGTCATCGGTCGCACCGTACCGTGCAGATATTGGATTATGCAAATTCTTGTGCCATGCGCTCTGTATTGGATCTGGTTTCGGGCTGGAACAGACTGCGCAGCTGAGATTGACTTTTTACATGCTATCATCTCCTTCTGCGGCGAGATCAATTGGAATCGGGGATCGTAATTGGCGCAGTGAGAATTTTGCTTTCTGTCGAGTTATCTGGTCGGCCTGTGCCACGAGACTGTGATTGCGCAATTGAGGTTGACCAATTCAGATCGCCATGCGAATGAGAGCCTCAGGGCCAGGTGCAGGGATTGGCCGGCTACGGCGAATTTACCCGCTGCTCAGGAGGAGACCACCGCTTTGGGAAAGACCTGAGGCAGCCAGTCATGCTGTCCAATGAGCGCTGAGCGCTGGCAGTCTTGTGAGCATTCGTATTTCTTGCTCCGGTAAATGAGAATGACAAGGCAATAAATGTTTTCCAGATGCCCAATGAATATGATATGTACAGTACTTTGGTGTCGAAAGGGACAACTTTTCGATAAAGTTAATGGGAGTATCAGCTGTGTCTTAATTGGTTGTCCCGACCGTCCCACGCGACTCTTAGACCCGAGCATGCTTCGGTGGGACCTAGATACAGTTGGAGTTGCTCTCCCAAAAATAGCCACTCTCTTTCCCTCTGCAAACACCATTACCACCGCACTATGCATATCTAACCTCTCGACGCGGCAAAGAGCGCATCAGCAGTGCCTCTCGCTGGAACTCAATCCTTGTGTTTGGCTTTACTCATCCTAGCCGCTCGCAGCGATTTCGTCCTGTTGAACAACAACTGGTCTTTAGGTGTGCTCGATTGATTGCAATGTCCTAGTAATTTTCAGAACTATTTACCGGGGCACACTGAGAAACTAAATGAGCGCCTCGCACGCAGTAGATTTGAGGTTGTTGGTGCTGAAATTGCGAGCTGTCTGATCCGGGGAGGGTTCCGTAATGTCAGGCTGATGGTTCTGCAATCATTTCGCTGATTATTTCGAAGGCGTCCTCAAGTGACGCTGAAGGACAATCTGGTAGGTTATCCAAGGCGAATTTTTCTCTCAGAACGCTTGTCCGTTCCGGATCTCTGATCCACTCGTATGCTTGTCGTTTGGTACCAGACCGCTGAGAATTCCCATCCATGTCTGTTTTCCAGTTTAAAGCGGTCTTCAGTCCAGAAACAATCTTCGTGAGTTCCTGTTAAAATCTCAGTTCTGATGCTAAACTACTCCCCTACCTAACTTGCAATGCATCATGGAATTCTGCTTCATGACATTCTCAACTCGTCAACATTAACGTCTTCGCCATCTGAAGTCCCCAAAGTGAACTGCGGGATGATAACAAGAAACCCAGTTAGAAGCTCTGTTAGACTATTCACTGTCGGTCTGCCGTTTAGAGCATCTATGGTCCATCTAATCGGGACTCGACGGCATTGTGTAGTCGGTGGATATTTGGCCGAAAGGTACATCGTCTAGTTTGGCACTCTTGAAAAAAATGATGCAAGTCCCAACCATGGCTTTGTCAATTCAATGCCATTTCTACATTCCTCTACCAAAGATGTACTATATCGACGAGCCGACATCGCTTTCAAAGGCGTTGTGATGACCTTTCGCTCTTTGACAGATTGCCTTGGAGAGCCGTGGGGATAAGAGATACCTATCTCCAGCGGTCCATGTTCGTGTTTCATGGTGAACAACCAAGATAACACCATACAGCGATCGAGCGGGTTCTGCTCTTGGAATTACTTTTTGTCCGGTTAGGCCATTCGAGCTCTAAGCCTGGGAAGCGTCTTAGTGCAAGTACTGACTCTCAACTCTCGTATTGGCACAGCATTCTTGGGAAAATGAAAGTTGGATGTAACGTAGGATAAAAGTGGAATTTAACGAAGTTCATCGATGTTTCAACTCCAAAGTGACCAATGTTAGCTCGAGGTCCTTTTCTCTTTCCAGTTTAGGTTTTTGCTAGTGATGGAGCCTCGCGGAGATTGACTTGGCCCAGTGGAACCAACTGGCCGCAAGCCGAGGATCGACAATTCCTGGATTTTAAGCGCAACGCCGTTAGAAAAGTTGACAGGAGGCACAGGAAGGCCGGCGAGTTCATCCATTTTCAGGTTGTAATGCGGCAAAATAGCCAGAAAACACGTCGATGTGGCTTCTGTGAGGGCGATTTCACGCGCAAGCGGGCAATCGGAGCAAATGCCCCGAGATCTGAGAAGGAGTAAACCAATTTCCAGATGGTCCGTGATCGACTCTGGGGTGTGGTCCCCTTACTAACTGCGCAGACTTCGTTCCTGCCAAGCACTTCTGCCCAGCGAATGCTTGTCTTGCTCTCTCTCTTCAACGCCTCGACCTTGACTGCAGCCAACAACTGCAAGTAGGTTCTCTCTTACCTACTCCTCGTCACTCTTTATTCTTGGCGACCACTGTCTCTTGATGAGACTGTCGCCCGCGTCACTCCTTTGACCAACTCTTCGTCGCTCCTTCTCGAGCCAGTGCCCCTGTCGTTACCCGCCGTCCAACTCGTTCACCAATCCTTCGACTACTTGATTGATTCACCAAAAACCATTTACGGAGATGTTACGTTAATTCAGACCACTCCCTTAATACCCTTTTGTCCAATTCGCTGAGCCCAGTGACACGTCGAAATGTCCGCACTTTCCTATGTCGAGGGGCTCCAAGAACTCGAACATCGAGCTCCAATTCCTAGACCAGCACCAGTACCCGAAGCAAGATTAAACCTGTTAATTGAAAGAGACATTGCGGGAGTGGAAAGAAGGACGCCAGCTACTACGAGCACATCATCTGCCGCCTCGGCAGGATTCTCATGCGGACCTGATAATACTACTAGCTATTGCCAAAAGCCTGTCGATGGAACCAGCAATACGACAATACCAATCGTTCTGGGGGTACTCCTTCCATTGACCGTTGCGCTCGTCATTTTTGCTGTACTTCACCGACGCCATGTCAAGAAGCTTCGGCAGGAAGACGCCAACGATGCACATAAATCGCTGGATTTCGGCATCATGGAATTCCAAGGAAGCGAAGGAAAGAAAGGGAAAAAGAAAGGGAGGGACAAGAAGGGCGGTCCGGAAATGAGCATGGCGGAGACAAAGAACAAAGCTCGGCGTGATCGCGGCTTGTCGATGGACTTGGGCGAAGGCAATCCATACCTTCTTCCACCTGAATTGCAACAGTCGCGGGACTCGTTGCACTCTCTTTCCAGAGCAGCAGCCAGCGAAGACGATCGCTATGCACGTGCGACGTCGTATGTCCCAGATGATGGGACAGGGTCGTACCCATCAAGCCTGAGACGAGGGCCTGATGACGCTTCCAGCTTCACCGGTTCCAGTCGACGCACGGGCTTTACGGATGCAGACTCCAGTCATCACCTCATCCGCCAAGCACGCCGCATGTCCTCCTCTGGCGCCAGCGCTACATCACCTCAAGACCCGGCCCAGGCACAGTCACAGAAAGGACTCGCGAAGCCTTTTACGCCTCCTGTCAGAAACGGTAGTCTTGCACCGGCTGGTCCAGAACAAGTAAGGGAATCATTTGTCAGTACCGCCAGCAGCAATGGTGCAAATGCCGCCCTGAGAGCCAGCCACAACTATCTCGGTGCCTTCATCCGAGGAGGTTTCCTCTCTGCAGACGAGCAGAATCGGAAAAATGAAACACCAGCTCCTGCCACGAATTCAGCCAAGACTACGGAGCCGGATGATTCGCCAAATAATGAAGAACAGCCTCCGCAATCCGAAAGTGCAGACCCGAGCCCTGCACCGGCCCAGGACGCCAGTGCCAGTCATGATGAACAAGGACATCCTCTGTCAAACGACAGCGGACTCGACGCTGAAAATGCTAATGTCAATCTGTCAGCTCCTGGACCTCAGCCGGGCCGGAGACGCTCGTATACACTGCCAGAAATCAACATCGGCGACGGACTACATCTTCCGCATCAACCTGCATTGCCTGAATTTGATCTTCCCGCAGAGGAGGACTTTGAATATGATGATGGCTACGATTACCGGAGAAGCACCGCGGATATTCGACCTCTACCACCCGATGATCCATCAGAGAATCCAGAGCAACGTGCCAACAGAATCAGATCATTTTACAAAGAATACTTCGAGGAAACAAAGCCTGGCCCGGAAGCCAGCCATCAATCCTATTACGATGGCTCTGAGGAATATGCAGAACACAACTATGCTCCTGACCAGGCGTACGATCCCGCTTACGATGAATCCTATGATCCAGCCTACGATCATGGGTACGATCAGTATTATGATGATGGTTATTACTACGAGCAGTATCCCATGGTGGAAGACTATTCGCGATCAATGACTCCGCCACCACGAGGACGACCAAGGTTCATGGGGACAGCACATAAACCCCGTTCCATGTCAAGTGGGAGCTACATTCCAGAACGATCTCAAGTCTATTCAAGCGCATCGGGACGCACCGGCTCCGCGCTAGGAGGTATGCCAGCCAAGAGAAGAAACCTACCTCCGCCGAAGCCGCTACATGTCCTACCGACGCCACACAAGATGAAAGACCTGCCTATTGATTTACTGCCCATCGACTTTGCTCCTCCAAGCAGGTCCCGCGAACAGAGGGCAGGAACTCCCGACAACATGAGGGGTGGCGGGTCGGGTGGTCTTCGACCCTATTCTCCTGCTGTTCCCGCCCATATTCCTTTAGCGTCGTCATTTGAAGAGCTTGCACCCATGCCTAGCCCGTAAGTATTTCTATTCCATCTTTCTTGGCAGTGGCTTATTGACGTCGATCCCAGGCATGCACTGAGAAAGTCTGGTACTTTTACCGCTCTTGATTTTGCAGCATTGCCCCGAGTCAACAATGGATCGGGTGTCAGCGACGCCGGTAGCATTCGAAGCAACCGGACTGCCATGTCGGCAGTGCATGTGCACAACATTCGTTCAGGTGCATACCGTGTTAGTCGCATTCCAAAGGATATATCGGGCACGAGAGATGAATTGTCCAACACACTTCGGCCTCAATGGGGGATGAGGCCGTGATTTTGTCGTTCTGCATACTTTGAGCGTCTTAACGTCAAGAAGATCGGAAGGATCACTCAGCTCCCCAGTTAAAAGGTTCCGCTTGCTCACGCTGGCCTCGTTGAATTCCATCTGTACACGAGAGCGTCGAACAAGAATAGATAGGCAGCTTTCGTCGGCATGAAAAGGGGATTTTCTCAAATCATCTGCAAAGAGTGCAGAATCTTTGTACATTATAGCAAAGGGCAGAGGTATGGCTAGAGATAATATGACGACGATTTTCGCTGCATTCCAGTCCATTACGCGAATGCGGCATGATTTTGCGTTGATAAGATTGCCGCTGCATGTGATGCGAGCGCCTGCAGCGAATTCCGGGACATCAAGTCAACTTCCGAGAAATCTCTGGGCGGATGCAATCCGTGGCACGACTTTCCGCCAATACAAAACCTCGCTTGAGGAGTAAAATTCCGGATCGTGCAAGGAATTCCCTGCCATAGCGATACGAGGCTTATGTCCATGCTCATCCAGTTCCAAAAACGTGGCCGTCGGGAGCTGCAGGGCCCAGGCTTTCAATCGCAGCGTCGCACAAAGCAGCTTTTTATAAGGCTTCACGATGCGAGACTCATTATTTCAGGCGAGATCTTCATCAAGATCTGGCCCTTAGATTGGGGGACCAGTACGGAGCACGGAAGGACTTCCCCTTCTGGCATCCCCCCAATAATTCGAGAAAAGGCAAGTGAGTTAGCGTGTCGATAGCGTCAAAATGAAAGTCCCAGTTGCCCAAGTTGGCGCAAGCTTGGCCCCCAAGCTTCTTACTTGCCTGGGCAATAGTGTGCTGCAGCGCCCGCCGAGAATCCCCTCTACACGAAAGGTATCGCCTCGCCCTTTTAGTATTCGTCAGCTGAATCATTGTTCGTTCCTTTCCCTTCCGCCGTGCCATATCGTCGTCGCCTTTCCCACCTCTCTTTGCTGTCGCTCACCGACTCGTTGTCTGATATCCCTTGGCCTCAATCTGAGACACACCGAGTGAGATCGTCGGTGGTCTTGCGTTCTCGAACCCTTGGCTTGGCTACACATCAATTGGCTGGCTGGCTGTCGTTTCCCGCAAAACCCGTGCGCGCGGTGCGCCATACGTCTCACGAAGCAAGAATTGCTCCATTTCGACCACTTCAGATGACTATCCATACTAGACTTCTTTGATTCGCACGAAGTCGAGCACGCGTTGATCATATCGATATCATCGGGCTGCAGGTCGTTTACACCCCCGGCTGCAGCAACCCGTGCGTTCCAATCCCCGTGGTACACACCGCAGTTTGACGCAAGAAGCGGAAGTGAAGAGACCGCAGTACTTGCAAGATGTCCAACTCGACTGTCACAGGTTAGTGTCGCGACCTCTTCTCAATTTGCGCATACTGACAACGACAAATATAGACTCGAGCACGACAACCTCCTTTGCCTCCTCCACAACGACATTTACTTCTGATTCATCAACCTTTACATCTACAACATCATCGCCTAGCTTCACCTCCACCTCCACTTTTGTCACGACCTCCTACGTGGCTCCGGCCACAAGCTCAGTCATCTACTATACGTCCGTAGTCACTGATACCCCGTCACCGGCAGGCAGCACCGCTCCCCCAACTACGGTAATCTTAACCTCGACGGCGCCGCAGAGTCTTCCTCCAAGCTCAGTGTATTCCTATTCTTTAGCTTCCGGCACAGCCTCATCCTCGTCAACCCGATCAGCGCTCGCGACCGTCAGTGCAGACACATCGTCGAAATCCAGCGGATTGTCTTCCGGCGGTGTAATCGCCGTTGCCGTCATTGTCCCTATTGCTGCCGTTGTCCTACTTGCCCTTGGCTTGCTATTCTTCTGGAAGAAACGCAAAGCCCGAAAAGCTGCTGAAGAGGAACGAAAGAAGGAAATCGAAGAATATGGCTTCAATCCCAATCGCGATCCTTCCCTGGCTGTGGGAGCTGCTGGATATACTGGAAATGAGTCGGAAATGATTGAGGATAATTCTGGATACAGAGGTTGGGGAGCAGCCTCGTCCACGCAGAGAAAAGCGTCCACCCACCTGTCGAGCGGAAGAGGAGGCGCTGGGGGCGCCGCACTCTCAGACAGCAGTAGCAATCCCGGCGGTTATGCATATCCAGGATCGGGTACCGCCCCAGCCGCACCGGAAGGCCAGCCTAGCGAACTCTTGGCTAACTCCGATGCGATGGGTGCTCTAGTCGGAGCTGGTGCTGTTGGCAGCGCGGTTGGCAGACGACAAAGCAACAAGGAGATTCAACGTGGACCGTCAAATGCCTCATCTGCCTACTCGAATGGAAAAGACCAGTCTCAACTCTCGGACGAGACGGCTGTGCCTGGAGCTGGGAATGGGGCGCCAGGTCCTTATTATCACGAAGAAGCCCCATACTACAGTGAAACTGTACCACATCACGGCCCCTACGGCGATGGGTCTTACGGAGCTGAACAACCCATCATTCGAGATGTGCAAGCGCGAAGAAACACGAGAATAGAAAGAGCGCCAACATTTCCACAACAAGGCAACTCGGGTGTCGCGACGAACTTCTAGCCGTTTTTGTTTCCATTTGTCTGCATCGGCATCTTACAGGAGTTCATCTCTTTTTGGGAAGGATGGATGAATATTCTTATATATCCCCCGTACATATGGCATATATGGACACATCGGTTTTGACAGCTTAACGAGTCTCCTATTATCTGGTCGTTCCACAACCAATCTTGCCCGACTTTTTCAATTTTTAGCATTGTTTGCTCCGACATTTGGTTCGGAAAGGAAACATCTATAGTCTCTCGTCATTTGAGATGATTCTGTTCTTCAATTTGCTTCATGGCTGTGGGGGCATGAGAGGCAATTTGTAGGAAGGGAAGGAAAAATGGCAGCAGAAGCCGCTGGGCTACAGCGGGAGTGCTGTCGATGTCAGATAGTGTTAATTCCGAATGAAGGAGATTTGTCTCGTACGATTTCAGAATTATGTGTGATTTAGTACAAAAGAGCGAAGATGACAGCTAGTAGAACCATTCCACCCGAGAGCATCCCAGGCCGCCATTGGGTGGCAAAGCTCGGGGTATCAAAAGGAGAACCGCCTCCATCTGCATTTGGGTGCCCCGAGCTTACTCCAGGTAAGATGGTCGACGTGACCGTCGCCGTTAATGTACCGGGATCTCCTAGACCCAGTGGTCGCCGCGTCGTCGCCGTTGTCGTCGCCGTTGTCGTTGGTAAGTCAGTAGTAATTGACGTCGCCGTCGATGTCGACATCGACGTCGCCGCTGTCCAGAGGACCGTCACTGTGGTCGTCGTAGCCGGCAGCGTCGTCACGGGGAGTCCCAGCGCGATGTTCCACACATCCGCGGCGTTCTGGCCGGCCAGGCCGGAATAGGCGTTGAAGGCGTCGTTGCAGGCCTGCTGCGCTTCATCGCTGGCGTGACATTTGTCGCGCAGACGACGGCAGATGAAGGATTCGACGCTGGCGATGTCCGGGGAGGCACCGTGCGGGAACTGGGACTGATTGGCAGGCTCGAAGGAATATTGCGATTCGCCGTCCAGGGCGTAGCCATACACGATGGCTGGGTTGTTGCACGTGCCGAAGTTGTAGATGGAGGCGGTTGATGTTGATGTTGGGTTGGAGGTGGCTTGGGCTTCGGGAGGGGTGGAGGTTGAAGGGGGGCCGTAGATGGTGGTTGAGGGCTCGATTGTGACGGGGAAGGCGACGATTACGGTGCGGTCATTGTTATCGGTGACGGGGATCACGACGGTGGTTGCGATGGTTGCGAAGGAGCTTTGCCAGTAGTAGCTCTGGGTTACGGTGTCGGTGACGTAGCTGGTGACTATGGCGGTGGTTGTGGCGGCTTGGATTGCGCTTGAGGCTACGACGCTGGAGATGGGTACTCCCACGAGGTCACACGTGAGCTCTAGTGGCGACACCAGGAGATCTGTGTTCAGAGAGCTGTCGCAGGTCGACTTGATGCAGGTCAGGACAGACGTCAACACGCCCTCGTTCCACGCTCGGCATACACCTGGGATCTTCTCAGTAACGATGATCAGAGTTATATAGGAAGCGGGGCGAACATACAAGGAACATCAAGGGCTGGACAATCGAAATTGCTGGCATTAGTAATACACGTCTGCCAGCATTGTGGGAGGTTTGATAAGGTCTGCGATGAGGACAGTGGAAGGATACCCAGCAACAGAACACCTAACAGGAAACAAATATGAGCGAACATCTCCTACAGATGGGAGAACGACTTGCAACAGTAGCAAGTCTCACAGCTGGATGACTCTCAGAGACTGCACCCCTGAAATGTGATGAATATCATAACCTCTGTAAAGAAGAGTCGGCATGGTGACCTTGTCGACCGACAACTTCACAAAGAGCTCTCTCGGGCATCTAGGCGCTGTTTCCTGTTTTCAGCCCGTGGCTGTGGCCAATGACTCCGAACGAAAGAGTGATGGCAATGGCTGGGATTGCGGGGTCAGCTTTGCCCTCCGCTGCCAAGCTCTGAAAGCAGCTTCGAAGTATGGCCTCACTTAAAGGCGTTGGATCCTTATACTAAGTCAGATGTCGAATCGGACAGCGGCATGAATTATACCTACTGCTTCCGCCACTTCGACACTTTCAGTGAAAACATTTAGATAAGTCTATACCTGCAGGGTACGTTTTGAAAGCTCGACAGAATATGGATGCTTTCAATCCTACCATATTCTGAAAGCGGCAGGGCTCATATATTCGTATCTTCTATCCACCAAGAAACCTGCCTTGTATCTCATTTCAAATTGCAAAAAGAGAGAAATGGCGGGCTTTCCTAAAACCGCGCCAGCTTTGACCATTACTGTAAATATCGCCGTGCCATATCTCGTCGGTAGCGTGTCGCGGGGCACTCCTCTCACTGTTGTGCCAATCACTGGCGGCACGGTACTGAGTGAACCTGGTTTCGAGCCGACTATAGAGGCCAAGTTCAAGGGAACTGGAAATGATTATATGCATACGGACCCGACGGGCAAGCATATGCGTTTGGACTCTCACGTGGTGATCGAGTGAGTGACTTCTCGCGGTGGCGTAATCGTATGTTGATGCTGACTGCTGGTATAGGACAACAGATGACGCCGTGAGTTCATCCGTTGTAGCATCGTGCAGTTTGATCCCACTAACAGTAAGACCTAGCTGATCTACCTGAAATACAATGGCGTCATTGATATCACTCCGGATCTTGGTGCTATTCTTAGTGGAAGACCAGATGCGAAATCTACAGATTTCGGCGATGCCTGTAAGCTCTGTCGATTCCTTCGAGGTCTGAACTTGCTGACGTTGTCCACAGTCATACACCTGGTCTTTGAGACTGGTAGTGAGACATATAGGGCACTAGAGACAGGAGTCTATGTTGGTGCGGGCCGCTTCGTAGTTGGAAAAGACAGGCCTGTCTTTGTCGAATACAAGGTATGCAAAATCGTGAGTGGAGGAACTGTAGAGACAAACGCAGAGCCGAGTGGAACTGCGAGCTGAAATGGTACGGCATAGCGATTCGTACGCTCTTCAAACGCCAAATGGCATAATAGCTTTGGGGTATAGATCAGCCAGGCTTTTGGTCATACCAATAATGGCCTTCGCTCTTCATCTCTAGCCACATGAGTTGCCGTCGCTTGTTCTGGATCTTCCTTCCTGGGTTTACAAATCATGAATTTGTTCGCCCACTTCTTCCCATCCACCCTCCACCAACCTGGCTGTCTCTTTCTCCACCTCCTCAAACTCCATTTACCTAACTTCCACAAGAGCCAAATCAAGAGCACCCCTAACAATGTACTTAGGACCCCAACGACAACGGACATAAATGTCATGGTGGAACAACGGCAAGAGAAGGGCTTGGCTCTCATCTCCCATCGCTCACGCCAGCCCAGTGGACAGATATTCTCGTTGCGGATGGGTGCGAGGATTGGGAACGAATGAGCATTAGGAACGCAGGTCTGCGATATGGCACACCACGAACAAGGGTGTTGGGAGCCTAGGCAATCATCGCAGTTGAAGAGGCGCCAGCATTGTAGGAAGAGGTCGGGGTTCTTCGCCGCGTCGGCATTAGGATTTGTGTGGTTCAGAGCTCTAGAGAGAAGAGTAGCATCGAACATTGCGCCGATACATTGAGCTGAATGACTAGAGTCAGTAGCAGGGTATTGCTACTAGAGTATCTGCGTGGTAGTGAAGAATATACGAAGCTCTTTGCCCCAGGCGTCGCGGTCCAGGGCCGTTATCGATAAAGCTATGGCCTGTTTGGCAAGGCTTGCTCCAGCGTGGATTTCCACACCGTTTCCATCAATGACAGGCCAGACACTCGATCTTGGGAAAAATGGATTCCGATCTGCGCGACTCATTGACTTGCTAATGAAAGTCAAGTTCAGCTCCCAGCTGCCGTAGAGGGAGGCGCGCCTAGCAGGCACCTATCTCGATTCGAACACGAAATATGCACGGTATCACATGAATGTTTTCCTTTTTGTTCCAATACACATGCACATTTCAGGCAGCGGATCCACTGCCTACAGAAACGCAGGCTCTTCCCAAACGGCAATCGATGCTTGCATTGCCGTTGCTGAGAGCTGGTGCTACTAAGCCTAGCCTGAACAACGCACTTGGCCAATTGGGCGATATGTTGAAGATAGAGCGATGCGTGTCTCTCTCTGCCCCTGATGTGAAGTAGGTTTGAGAAGAACTCCAGCTCTTGTGTCGGTATAACACCCATTCACTCCAGCAGTACCTTTGAACTTCCCTGGACAATGCTGAAAAGCAGGTATGCACGCTCAGATATACGTCGCGCGTTCTCCCAGTCTGCGGACAACCGTCCTTTGAGACAGCTCATCATGGGTCAACGCCACCAGCTGTTCGTGACTATGAAGATTGCCAACCGGTACCGCGGACTTGCTATGCCTCACCATCAGTGGCTGTATGGAGCTAGAGCTCTTAAGCAATGTCTGGCGCTACTCACAATCCCCTCCGCTCCTGCGAACCGCCTCTCAATTCTACAAGAACTGGCGGCAGCCAGAAGACACAGTGAAAGCTTCTGGAGCAAACCTCGCAACTACTACGACAGCGAAGTACCTTTCCCGTTCATCACTACTTGTCTTCTGATTGGGGCTTCATTCAACGTCATAGAGGGCTGGAATGCTAAGCTCATCCTGGAACCCTTCAATATGGCTTTCGATGGTGTGATAACAACGACAGTATCACCATCACTGATATCACTGACTTGTCGCATGTGCGATACTGCTTCGTACTCTGAGCTGGGTGATGTTATCCATTTTGACCAAGTAGAAGGGCCCAGAACGTCCTCCAGATGAGGCCATTGTCAGGGCCAACCTACTTGGGTCCATGCTACAACGCTAAGCGATGCGAAATGCACGCTCAACTCCAACCTTGCTATTCTATTACAGTACCTACACCGACTCTTCGCCAGTCTGCCCTGACACGCTTATTCGAGACTTCCTTGCAGAGCGTAGATACTGATCTTTCGTGGACCGAGGAGCCAGAACTTCTTTCGGACTTTCCACGAGTCATCAGAACGAAGCTTGGTAGCGAACCAACACTAATAGCGTCACCAGCAGCAAAGGCCCTATTGCTCAGAGCCGTCAGACATGAACAGGAGGTCAACCTAAGCCAGTTTCCTGATCTTTTCCATGGATGACCTCGTTAGTCTTGCTTCGAAGCTCTCCAATAAGGCCACATCATTAAGCCTCTCTGGTCCCAACGTCACCGCTGCATTTCTAGTTCTAGACGTGCTTGCACTAAATACTTCCCTTCGCAAGCTCTACGTCCTCGACGTACCAAATTTGCAACTGCAGTCAGCACTTCGACTCATGTATCAGCCCGGATCGTCCTGGATATACCACCCGGACATGTTCAGTAACCCGGTACATTATCAGACCCTGTCAAACCGCAATTATCGACGAAATGCCAACGATCGGGATACGCATCAACTTAATTCAAACGAGATCCTGTATATCACTGGAGGAAGAGTCAAATTTCCAGTAGTGCAGATTTCTGGCCAAGTCGAGAATTCGAGACCGTGGGCAACACCTCGCAGCCTGATGATGGCGCCGGCATTCTGGACCTACGAGGACGGGTCGCATTACTAGGATCAGAATCGTGCCACCACAAATATCGTACGCTGGATGTTGCATTCCTCCTAGAAACTCGCCCATAATTACGCTCTTTTGTTAGGCTGACTGATGCAATGCCACTTCCTGTGGCTTCTCAGGTGAGGTGGGAGGGAAAGGCGGATGGAGGCAGAAAACGGGGCTCGAAATGTCAGAAACGGGGGTGGGAAAGGCTCCCCGAGCCGCCGTTTTATCTCCATGAAGTACCCCACGCGCCTAGCCAATCATAGCGCGCAACGTAGTACCGCTTCAAAGACTCTTCGGAGACCGACTCAGCCAGTTTAACATCCTCTCAAAAGGTTAGAGGTCGGGTTCCCAGTTCGCTCTACCCGAAATTGGGAATGAACTTTTCTCCTACGATCTCTGGCACACTCTATTCGGGATGGATCCACTAAGCCTCACCGCCAGCATCACGGCCTTACTCGGCACCACCGCTCAAGTTATTCAGTATCTGAACGACGTCAAAGATGCGTCGAAGGAAAAGCGGTCTCTTGCGTCGGAAGCCGCTAGCCTTCTAGGGCTTCTCACAGACCTCAAGTACCGCGCCGAGGAAGCGGAGCAGACTCGCGATCCGTGGTATACTGGTATTCGGGTGCTGGGAGGTGAAAACGGACCACTCGAGCAGTTTAGGAATTCCTTGGAGGAATTGGCTGCCAAACTAAAACCGTTGTCCGGGTATAGAAAAGCGGGGAAGTCTTTACTGTGGACGTTTGACAAGACCGAAATCAATAACATTCTGGCCAGAATTGAGCGGCTCAAAACTCTTATCGGCTTTGCGCTGAGCAAAGATCAAATGTAAGCTTCTCCCCTTTGCAGTTTCTTGCGTTGAGACAATTGTTCCGCTTAGGAAAGCAGGGTAGTTTCGCTGAGTTGTCAGGACAATCGTTTGACTCTCTGTAGTGCATTAACTCAGGCCATCCGAGATGACGTTTCTGGCGTCCGTGAGAATGTACTGGGGATTATTGACCGTGTCGATCAATTGCAGATGAACTATGAAGGTAAGACCTCGTTGACATTTTGAATGTTACATATCTACCATCTAAGCAAACAACTAGACGATGCTTCAATTGTTTTCATTGCACGTTTTTATCCCTTCCCCTTTCATGTTTACTTTGGCAAGCGCAAGTTGAATTCACCAAAAACTGTTTCGAAAAACCAGAAGTTGACTCGCGAATTCAGACCAAGACCGACGGAAAATTATCGATTGGTTGTCGCCGCTTGACTTCTCAACGACCCAAAGCGATGTGCTCCAAAGGTGGCAGCCAGGGACAGGGCTGTGGCTGTTAAATTCCCCAGAATTTCTGCATTGGCGGGATGAAGTTGAAGAGGTCTTGTGGTGCCCCGGGATGCGTAAGACCCCTTCATTAGCTTATGACTTTCCATAGATCGCGTCACTGACATTTTTGGACAGCTGGTGCTGGGAAAACTATTCTTGCGTAGGCGTGCTTGTCAAACGGCGGATGCATTGATAATTGACACTGACAACATACAAGGTCACTAGTTGTAGACCATCTACGCACAAATTTTGTCGCAGCAAACGTTGCTACCATATGCATCTACTGCAATTACAAAGAGGCGACCTCCCAAACGGCAATCAACCTCGTGTCAAGTCTGCTGAGACAGCTTGTTCAGAGCCGCCCTACCATCTCTAAAACCGTCAAGGAGCTCCACAGCTGTCATGGGCACAGTCACCCAACCCTCCACGAGTTTGAGGAAGCATTACAGATCGAGATACGCAGCTATTCTAAAGTCTTCATCATTGTGGATGCTTTAGACGAATGTACTGATGACGCGACTCGGACAGCTCTGCTTACCACGCTTAAGGATTTATCTGTCAATCTTTTCGTCACATCACGCTATTCGCTTACGATCGAAGAGAAATTTGACGGAGTTAAACGCCTCGATATTCGTGCTCATGATAATGACGTGCAAAGATACGTTGAAAAGCGGATCTCTCGTGAGGATCGGCTGTCAAGACACGTTAAAGCGGACCCAAGCCTCCAGGACGATATTATCAACAAAGTTGTTGATAGCGCCAAAGGAATGTAAGGGTTCTTCCTGCACTTACCTTCAATGTGTGTAATCAGCTTACACTCGGTTCTAGGTTCTTACTCGCCCAGCTGCATATGGACTCGCTGAAGAGCAAGTCCAAACGTAAAGAGGTCCGGGAAACCCTGAAACGCTTGCCCCAAGAACTAAACGATACTTACAAAGAAGCGATGGAAAGAATTGAAACGCAATGTGAAGATGATAGGAAGCTGGCGGAACGAGTCCTTTCCTGGATAGTTTACGCACTCAGACCTCTATCCTTGCAAGAGCTGCGATATGCTTTGGCTACGATGCCTGGCATGACAGAGGTGGAGGACGATGATCTTGATGATCTTGATGTTCTGATCTCGGTCTGTGCTGGTCTGGTCATTGTTGATGAAGAAAGTGGTATCGTCCGTCTAGTTCGTGTGTCTCCCCTTTTACGTTATTGAAGTGTTCCATGTTAAAACAGCCTTGACTTTACTGTTCACAGATTACACCGCGCAAAAGTATTTCGACGATATTCGAGAGTCCAGATTTCCAGACGCTCCAACGAATATTGCAATTGCCTGCCTTACTTACCTTTCCCTTGATGTCTTTGCGGAAGGACATTGCTTGAGTTACGGCATTTTTGAGAATCGGCTAAGGGAAAACCCTTTCTTCGATTACGCTACTCGACATTGGGGTGACCATATCCGTGGAAACACAGACCAGGGCGTCCAAAACTTAGCTTTAGATTTTCTCATGGATAATTCTAAGGCTTCAAGTTCCGGTCAAGCCTTTCTCATTTCAGATAGCCCACAATATGCACACTATCTCTTCCCAAAGGAATCTTCCGGGATACACCTTGCCGCTCATTTTGATCTAAGAGATATAGTGAAGCTGCTGCTCGAAAAAGGGGCCGACCTGAATTCCAAAGATAACCCTTACAATCGGACACCGCTGTCGTGGGCGGCAGAGGAAGGGCACGAGACGGTGGTCAAGCTGCTGCTCGCGAAGGACGGAGTCGACCCAGACGCCAAGGATAAGTGGGGACAGACGCCGCTGTCGTGGGCGGCAAGGAAAGGGCACGAGGCGGTGGTCAGGCTACTGCTCGCGAAAGACGGAGTCGACCCGGACTCCAAGGATAAGTGGGGATGGAAGCCGCTGGCGAGGACGGCAGAGAAGCGGCACGAGGCGGTGGTCAGGCTGCTGCTCGCGAAGGACGGAGTCGACCCAGACGCCACGGA
>Ga0335072_10006238_pt1 | contig 17463 bp, 10 predicted proteins | sample Lox_Sample_21_FD_206725 | JGI IMG/M metagenome (GOLD analysis project Ga0335072, IMG submission 206725) | Soil microbial communities from Loxahatchee National Wildlife Refuge, Florida, United States - Lox_Sample_2.1 | ecosystem: Environmental > Terrestrial > Soil > Wetlands | place: USA...
TGGCGATCGTATCCACCGCGCCGGAGCCGTCTGGGTGCACCCAGACGTCGACGCCTTCGCAGAACTGGATGACGAAGACAACGGCAAGCCCGAGGATGAACGCCGCGTCCCGGGCCGCCTTCCACCCTAGATGCCTGCTTCGCAGCAGCGACATCGAGGAGGCGAGCACAAAAAATAGCCCGAAGCAGGCGACGACGACCGCGGTCGGCCCTATCTTGTGACCGGGAACAAGCGAGAACAAAGACACCGCGAGCGCGTTGACGAACGCGGTGAACGACGCCGATGCGCGGATACGGTGCAGTCTCGCATCGACGGTACGCTGCTCAAGCCGCCCGGCCGAAACCGAGATGGCCACGAAAAGCAGCCCGATGAGTGCACCAGCCGCCGCGCCGCTGGTCATGAAGAAATCATGCACGTTCTCAGGGACCACCTATTATTCCTTCCGGCCTCCAGTCACCCCCGGGGCGGTAACCGCAGCGGGGACCGGGTACAGCCTCTCCGCGGCCAGGGTGGGCAGGCAATCACCTAGTTGGTGTGATTGCGGCAGCCGCGTTCACGCCAGCCGTGGAAGGCGTGCCGCCACCCGCCTAGCTAGGCGGCAACATCCTTGGCCATCAGCCGGAGCCGCGCGGCGAGCTCGGCCAGCCCGGCCTCGTCGACGTTGCCGAGGCTGACCCGGAACACCCGGCGGTCGTTGAAGTAAATACGGCAGGGCCTCGATCATCTCGTCCCCGGGCTCGGCGAGCGCCTGCGCGACCAGGCAGAACGCCTGGTTACGCTACGAGATCCGGGTGGGCGGCCCACTCGTGCACATTGCGTTACCGCACCAGGGCCGGCAGCGTTGGCCCGATGCCTGGCGGAAGGCGCTGACTACGGCATCGATGACAGGGCGCGACTGGTGGCCGGGGTCGGCATGGCGGTGTTCCGCAGCGCCTACCAACAGTGGGTCACAGCGGCGCCGTCCGTCGGCCTGACAGCGTTGCTCGACACGGCGCGCCCTGGACAAGCTCGTCAGCCGCGGCATCGCGCAGATGGTGACCACCAACCACCGTAGCTATCGGCTCAAGCGGTGAGCACTACGCGAAGAAGGGAACCAAAGCCTTGAGGGATCCGGATACTATCCACATCGGTGTCGCAAGCCTGACCCGTGTCGTCGAGTGGGCCGGGCCGATCATTACCAAGTCGCCTCATGGGCAGCCTTCCCGGCGGCCTCCTTGTAGCCGGTGCCCGCCGCGCCTGAGGCATCCACCCATCACCGGCCGGGCGAGAGGGTCTAATACTGGAAGATCAGGAGCGGCTGAGGCTGACGGCAGAGGGGGCGAGCAGGCCTAGGTTTCGGGCACGGGCGACGGCCTCGGCCCGGCGGTGAGTGCCCAGCTTCGCATACAGGGTGCGGATATGGGTCTTGACGGTGTTGCGCGAGACAGACAGCTCGGCGGCGATCTCCGGCCCGGTCAGGTTGGTGGGCAGGTAGCGCAGCACGCGGACCTCGCTCTCGCTCAGCGCATCGAGCGGCGGTTGCTGAGCGGGCGAGGCCGCTCGTTCCCGCCCGCCCAGCAGGCTGAGGATGTCGGCGATCAGGGCGGCGTGCGCGGTGCCGCGCCCGGCGTGGCGCTCGAGCAGGCCTGGCACCGGGTGCAGCAGGAACCACAGCATCACGCCGTCTGGCTCCGCGTAATCGAGCGCCCGTTCCAGCGCCCGGCCGGCGGCTCCCTCATCGCCGAGGGCACTGCGGGCTATCGCGTCCAGCAGGAACGCCTGAGCAAGCCACGCTGGCCAGACCAGCGGCGCGGAGCCGTCAAGGACCGGCGCGAGCACGGCAACCGCGGCGTGCGGGTCGCCCTGGGCAAGCCGCAGCACCGCCAGGGCAATGCGCGTCTCCCCGCGGTCCCGGTCGTGCTGGCCGATTCCAGCGAGCGCCTGCTCCGCGGCATCGACCTCGCCCAGGCGAATCAGGGCCTGCGACAGGAAGGTCCGCATCGTCATGGCAAGCAAGTTCGGTTCGGCCAGCAGCCCGGCCATCTGCATGGCGGCCCGGAAGGCAGCCAGCCCCTGAATGTCCCGGCCGCGTCCCAGCTCCAGCACCCCGCGGACGTAGTAGACCGCCAGTGCCGTCGCAGGCTCGGCCTCGGCCCGCAGGACGCGTTCTGAGCGCTGGACCCAAGGCTCAGCCTGTTCCGGCCTCCCCTGCCAGGCCAGCACGGCTCCCACCGCCATGCAGGCGATGCCAGCCGCTGGCTTGTCCGTCCAGCCATGCCGCTTGGCCAGCTCCATCGCCTGGCTGCCGTGCTCCATTGCCTGCGCGAACGACTGGAAGACCTCATCGGCCGCCTGGTAAGCCAGGCCAGTGAACTCCAGGTAAGGCCGATCGATCCGGTGCGCGAGCGCCTGGCCCTGGCGCAGATGCCGCATCGCCTCCGCGAACCTGGCTGTCCAGTGCTCGGCGATCCCGAGGCTGATCAGCGCCAGCGCGTGCAAGTCTTCGCCCAGGCCATGCGCCTGCGTCGCAACGGCCATGGCCTGCAGCCGCCCTGCGTCCTGCGCCACCGCCGGCAGGTTCCCGCGCTCACGGGCCAGCAGCAGCCGGGCGATCCCGAGCAGCAACTGCGCCTGGTTGCGCCGGGCTTCCGGCACTGACGCCATGGTGCGATCGGCTAGGCCTAGGTACTGCCCAGCCGCGTCTAGTGACCCGTGTGCCAGTTCGTCCGCCACGCCAATGGCCGCGAGCGGGGCATCGGCCGTACGGACATCAGGCGGGAACCTGGCGAGCAGCTCCTGGATGAGGCCGACCCTCCCATCCAGGTACAGGCCGGACCAGTGATCGGCGAGCAGCCGGGCGGCCAGTTCCCAGTCCCCCGCCTCCTGGGCGTGCCGGATCGCCTCCGCCGGGTACCCGTGCCCGGCGAACCACCCGGAGGCCGTCCGGTGCAGTCCGGCAACCTCACCCGGCACCTCGCGCCGCAGTTCCAGCCGCAGAAGGTCGGCGAACATCTGGTGATACCGGAACCACGACCGCGACGGGTCCAGGGACACGACGAACGCCCCGGCCTGCTCGAGGTTCAACAGCACCCGCTCTCCACCCAAGTCCCCGGTCAGCAGGTCCGCCAGTTCGCCGTTGACCCGGTCAAGAACGCTGGTGCGCAGCAGCAGCCGCCGTACCTGCTCGCTCTGCCGGTCAAGCACTTCCGCCATCAAGTACTCCGCAACGGTCCGCGCCGAGCCGGAGAACTCCCCGGCCAACCGCTCCGGATCCGGATGCCCGGCCAGCGAGAGCGCCGCCAGCCGCAGCCCTCCGGCCCACCCCTCGGTCCGCTTGTGCAGCATCATGACCGCGCACCCGGAGAGTTCTATTCCCGTCGCCGCAAACAGCTCTCCCGCCTCCTGCGGACTGAACCGCAGGTCAGCGGCGCGGATCTCAGACAGTTCCCCTTCCAGCCGCAGGCGGTGCAGCCTCAGTCGGACGTCATGCCGGGCGGCCAGCACGAATCGCAGCCCCGACGAGGCGCGCATGATCAGCAGCTCCAGCTGCCGCAGCGCCTCCGCCCCCAGTTCGTGCACGTCATCGATTACCAGCCATACTGGCTCCGCCAGCGGTGCCAGGTCCGACAGCAGCCGCTCGACGATCATCCCCCCGTCCAGGTCCGGCGCCGCCGTCAGGTCCCCCACCAGCACCGAACCGGGCCTTGTCTGCTGGAGCGCGCCCACCACCGACAGCCAGAACTGCCGCGGATCCCGCTCATCCCGCCCCGCCGCCACCCACGCCACCCGACCGCGCAGGGCCGCCGCCCTGGCCATCCACGACCGCAGCAGCACCGTCTTCCCGCTGCCGGGCGGCGCCGACACCACCGTCACCCGCGCCGTCGCGTCCAGTCGCCCAAACAGGCCCGGGCGGGCCACGACCCCGCCCGCACCCAGATCCACGCCCAAGATCATCCCTCCCGTGCCCCTGCGCCGGCACCGGCCGTTTCCCTATCCATGTCATCCTGCCGCTGGCGGATAGCCCAGCTCCATTCCCGAGAGTCCCGAGCCTAGGGATCGTGGTCGCTAGCTTCTGAGCGCGGAGCCGCCGGGGTCGTGCCCTGTGATCGGTCGGTATCGCTTACCGACTCCCGCGTCGGTTACGGCCCGACGATTCAAAATGCGTCATACCACATATCACCACAACAGGGTGATAGCTCCCTCATACTCCCAGCGCGGACGATCGAGGCGGCTGCGCCAACCCCCAGGGCGCGGAAGCAGCGAAACGGCAGCGCCAGATCGCGCCAGATCCAGAGATGGAGTACAGGCCCGTGAAACGAAACCACAGGTGGCGGTTGTTCGGGAGTAATCTGTTCATGCGGAAATGTTTCCGCGTGCTCATCATGGTCGTGTCCGCGGCAATGATCACGGGCCTGGTCGCCGACGTGGCACCGCCCGGCGCCCGGGCCGCGGCCGCATCCCCGACCATCACCATCACCCTCGATCCCGGCGCGCAGGTTGACGCCGCGACCCTGGCGACGGTCGTCCAGCAGTACCTGAACACCGCCAACCTGGGTGATGCCGTGAACAGGCTGGACACCTCGACCTACGTGGACGCCCCCGGCTTCAACAACACCGTCAACGGCTCTCCGTTCAGCGGCACCGTGAGCGCCACCAGCGACGGCACTGGGCTAACCGCGACCGTCTCGGCCGGGGACGCGCCAACGAACCCCGGCAGCGCCTTCTGGAAACTACCCGTCTCGGGGCTCCTGGGCGCGCTAAGCGCGAACGTTCTCAGGGGCCTCTGCGTGTTCGGGACCCTCCAATTCATCCTCCCCGCCACCCCTCCATGGATCGTGCGGGGGCTAGGCGCTTCCTGCGGCTTCCTCGGCCAGTTCTTTGCCAACCTTTTCACCGGGCTCATCTACCAAGGGTTCAACGGGCCGCAGGACGTCTCCCCGCTGGTCCAGAAAGTCCTGCAAGGGATAGGGACCGCGCTCGGCACCGCTTCATGGGAGGTTCACATCCTCGAGGACATTGGAAACTGGCTCTTGGCCATGGTCCCTGGCCTGCAGGCAATCCCGGGGAACCTGCTGTTCCCAGCGCCGGTACAGAACGCCGTGTCGACGGCGGCAACGGAACTCACCGACCTCGGCCACGACTTGAACGCGGAGCAGGGCACCGTGACGGCGGCCGGCGCCAGCGCGAGCAGCCCGCCGTGTGACATCTACGGCTACGACGGCACGCCGTGCGTCGATGCCTACAGCACGACCCGCTCGCTGTACTCCACCTATGACGGGCCGCTGTACGAGCTGACGCGGGCCCTGGACGGGGCGACGACCGACGTCTACCCGCTGTTTGCCGGTGGCCCGGCCGACGCGACCGCGCAGGACTCCTTCTGCGGCAGCAGCCCCTGCAAAATCACCAAGGTCTTCGACCAGTCGCCGGACTGGGACGACGTCACCCCCGGGCCGGAGGGCGGAGCCGCCCCGGCGGACAATCCCGCCGACGCAGCCTCGCTGCCGGTCCGGGTGGGCAGTGACCAGGTGTACGGCCTCGACATCAGCGGCGGCATCGGCTACCGGGACAACGCCGCGGACAACATCGCGATGGGCGACGACCCTGAGGGCATGTACATGGTAGCCAGCGGCACCCACGTGAACAGCAAGTGCTGCTTCGATTTCGGCAACGCCGAGACCAGCAGCACCGATAAAGGCCCCGGGCACATGGACGCACTCAACCTGGGCACGAACTGCTACACCGGGTCATGCAGCGGGGACGGCCCGTGGGTCGCCGCCGACCTCGAAGACGGCCTGTATCAGGGCGGCGGCGACGGGAGCAACCCCAACAATACCGGGAACAGCAGCGACTTCGTCACCGCGATGATGGAAAACGACGGGACAAGCAACTTCGCGCTCGAGGGTGGCGACGCGCAAGGCGGAGGCCTCTCCACGTGGTATGACGGCCCCTTGCCCAACCCGCCTGGCAAGGTGTACAGCCCGATGCGCAAGGAAGGCGCGGTCACCCTGGGAGTCGGCGGGGACAACAGCAACGGGGGCATTGGCTCGTTCTTCGAGGGCGCGATGACGGCCGGATACCCGTCCGACGCCGCCGACGACCTCATCCAGCAGAACATCGTCCAGGCCCACTACAACGGCAACTCCGACGGCATCGAGGCGACCTCCCAGGTGGCGGGGGAGGCGGTGGTCCACTCCGCCGGAGCGCCCAGCACGTCGCCCGGCGGCTACACCAGCGTGTACACGGTCGACGCGCAGAACGGGCACCTGCAGGAGACCTACCTGACCACGATAGGCGCCAAGTGGAAAACCCAGGACCTGTCGGCGACCGGCGGAACCCTGCCCGGCACCCCGCCGGTGAAGCCGGACACGACGCCGGTGGCGATAGTCCACGACGGCTACACCAGCGTCTATACCATCGACGCGGCCAACAACCACCTCCAGGAGACCTACCTGCCGTTCATCGGCGCCTCGTGGAAAACCCAGGACCTGTCGGCGACCGGCGGAACCCTGCCCGGCACCCCGCCGAGCAAAGTGACGCCGACTGCTCTCTACCACGACGGGTACACCAGCGTATACACGATCGATGCCTCGAACGGGCACCTGCGGGAGACATTCCTGACCGGCCTCGGCGCCAAGTGGCAGACCCAGGACCTGACCGCCAAGACCAGCGCGTCCGGCGCCCCGAGCGCCCAGCCGGGGACGGCCCCAGTCGCCCTCTACCACGACGGGTACGTCAGCGTGTTCACCGTCGGCGTCGGCCACGACATCTGGGAGACCTACCTGCAGGCCATCGGGGACTCGTGGGCCGCCCACGACCTCACCAAGATATCCAACGGCCCGCAGACCGCCACGACCCTGACCGCTGTCTACCACGACGGCTACACCAGCGTCTACGCCGCCGGCGACCCCCTGCGCCACCTGTGGGAGCTGTACCTGCCCTACATCGGCGCCACGTGGAAGGCCCAGGACCTGTCGACGACCGGCGGAACCCTGCCCGACACCCCGCCGGTGGCGCCCGGCACCGCGCCCGTCGCGCTCTTCCACACCGGATACACCAGCGTCTACACCGTGGATCAAGGCAGCATGGACCTCCAGGAGACCTACCTGCCGGGGGACGGCTTCCCCGGTGATTCATGGCACACCCAGGACCTGTCGACGAACCCGAGCACCAACACCCCGCCCACCACCGAGACCCCGATCGTGGTAGTCCACCCGGACCCCAGCGGCGCCCTCACCTGGACCAGCGTGTTCACGATCAACCACCTCGACAACGATCTGCAGGAGACTTACCTGCCGGCCATCGGCGATAACTGGACCACCCAGGACCTGAACTACTACGCTCAGGCCCCGCCGGTCATGCCGACGGCGCCTACCACGGCGACGTGGTCGGTGGCCAACGACGGCTACACCTACGTGTTCACGGGCAACATCAACGGTGATCTCATGGTGAGCTACCTGCCCGCCATGGGGGCGGCGTGGCAGACGGAAGACCTAACCAACGCCGGGCAGGCCCCGAGGCTCGCGGGGCAAACGTGGCCGGTGGCGGTGGCCTGGAACGGCCACGTCACCGTGTTCACGGTCGGCAACGCGCAGGGCCACCTCTGGCAGACCACCCTGAACGCCAACGGCGGCACCTGGACCGGCATTGACCTGACAGCGAAAACGGGCGGCCCCCCGACCGGGGTGACGCCGACCGCCGTCTTCCACGGCGGCTACCTCAGCGCCTACACCGTCGACGACAGTTTCAACGACCTCAACCCCGGTGACCTACAGGAGACCTACCTGCCCTACGGCACCACCACCTGGAAGACCCAGGACCTGAGCACCGCGCCGACCAAGGCCCCGCAGGTCGCCGCGGACACGTCGCCGGTCGCCCTCTACCACGACGGGTTCACCAGCGTGTTCACGGCCGATTACGACAGCCGCTACTACGCCAATGACCTTCAGGAAACCTACCTGACCGCCATCGGTAACGACTGGCAGACCCAGGACCTGACCCACCTCGCCAACGGCATCCCTATGGCGCCCAAAGCGACCCCGGCCGCCGTCTACCACTCCGGGTACGTCAGCGTGTTCTCGGCCGATTGGGCCACCGACGACAATGGCGACAGCGACCTTGAGGAAACCTACCTGACCGCTATCGGCGATAAGTGGAATAGCCAGGACCTGACAGAAAAGTACGGTGCCCCGGAAGTGCTCACCGTCATCTCCGGGGGGCTCCCGCCCGGCCCCTCCGAGGAGAATGTCGCGAGCTACATCGCGGCGGTGTACCACTCCGGCTACACCAGCGTCCACACCGTCGACGGCAGCAACAACCACATGCAGGAGACGTTCCTGCCGGCCATGAGCGACGGCTGGCTCCACCAGGACCTGACCGCCGTCACCCCTGACCATCCGACGACGGGTTCCTCTGCGCCCCTGTCAGCCCTCGTTCATTACGACCCTCACGGGGGCCTGACCTGGACCAGCGTCTTCAGTTACAACCTGGACGGTAGCCTGGAGGAGACCTGGCTGCCGAAGATCGGCGACGGCTGGAGCACTCAGAAGCTCCCGAACCGCTAGCCCGTACTCATCCGTAACCCGGCCGGGGCGGTCGCAATTGGCCGCCCCGGCGCTTCGCTCAGAGGACGGAGAGCAGGGCGTCGGCCACGACGGCGGGCTGAGTTAGCATCGCCATGTGATTGCCCGGGATGACCAGGGGCCCGACGCCGAGCCGGCCCGCGAACTCGGCGCCGGGGCGGGCCAGGGCGATGTCGTCGGCGCACAGCACGTACGCCGCTTCCAGCCCGATCTTGGTGACCGGCGGCAGGTCGAGGCTGTCGGTCATGTACCCGCCCGGCTGCGGCAGGACCAGCTGGCTGACGAGCTCCTGGAGCGGGGCCGGGTCTCCCGGCATGAGCACGGCCTGGACCGCGTCGAGGCCGATCCGGACGGTGCCGTCCGGGGTGGCCGCGATGGCCTGCCGGATGATCCCGCCGTACTGCTCGTTCTCGTCGACCATCGGCGTGCCCGGCTCGGGGACTACCGCGCTGAAGTAGATCACCTTCGACACCCGGCCCGCGAGCCGGTGGGCGGCCCCGGTCGCCGGGTACCCGCCCCAGCTATGGCCCACCAGGACCACATCGGACAGGTCACGGCGCTCCACTTCACCGGCCACGTAGTCCACCGCGTCGGCTAGCCGCAGCCCGGCGGGCGAGCCGTCATACGACAGGCCGGGCAGGTTCAGCGCCAGGGTCCGGTAACCACGCTCAGCGAGCAGGCGGGCCACCGGATGCCAGCTCCACGCTCCGAGCCATGCGCCGGGTACCAGGACGAACGTCTGCGCGGGCTTGTAATCGGTCACTTCAGATCTTTTCTCTTCTGAGCGGAAACCCGGCTGGGAAACCCGGGTGCACGTCGATCACCTCTTCCAGCGCGTTCACGTCAAAGCCACCCGGGACGGATCCCATGCCGGTCGCCTGCGGTTACAGGACGTCGTCGAGCCAGTCATAGATGACCTGGTTGTGGGCCTGCGGGGCCATGGGGGCGCAGTGGTACTGCGCGCCGTTGGCTGCGGTGAAGTGGTGGAGCTGCTTGTCGCCGCGCAGCAGCCTGAAGACCACGCTGCCCTGCTCGGCCGCGGGTATGACGAGGGCGTCGCCCTCGTAGACGTTGACGAGGGCGGGGGCGGTGACCTGGCTGGCGACGTCGGCGACGGTGAACTTCATGAGGGTGGTGGCGAGGTCGTACATGTCGGTGAAGACCTGCCCGGCGCGTGCGGCCCGCAGGAACTGCGCGCCGTACCCCTCCGATGTCTTGGCCACCTCATACGAGCCGACCGGGCCGAGCGCGGGGATGACCTTGTCCTGCCAGGCCGCGTTGATCTCCTGCTTGCTCGCGCCGCTGGCGAACAGGGCCGCGATCGGCGGGAAGTTGGTCTGCCAGGTCAGCCACACGCTGAGGAAGCCGGGGTCGGCGACGACGGCGGCGAGCCGGTGCTCGAACGCGGCCGCGCGGATGACCAGCTCGCCGCCCAGGCTCGTCCCGTTCAGGATGATCCGCCGCGGGTCCACCTCGGGCCGGGACAGCAGGTAGTCCACGACCGGGGTAATCACGTTCTCCCAGTCGTACCGGAACGGGACCTGCCGCTCGAACAGCATCTCGCCCTGGCCGGGGCCGTAGAACAGCAGCGCGTTGTAGCCGCGCTCGATGGCGTCCACGGCCATCGGGTACAGCGCGACGTGCTGGCCGTCCTGGCCGTTGTTGAGGATGACGGTGGGGCGGCGCGTCGGCCGCTCATCAGGCCGCAGCAGGTAGCCGGGCAGCCAGGTGCCCCCGTAGGGGATGCGGACCGGCTCGAACGGCCAGCCGGACAGCTGGCTGGCGGCCTGGAAGCAGCGCTGGCAGGCCGCGTACGCGCCGGCCTCCTGGGCCGCCGCGGTGGTGCCGAGGATGAAGTACAGGCACATGGCGTAGTAGGTGGACGCCCGCAGGTACGCGCCCCGCGCGGCGGCCCGGTGCCCGGCCGCGGCCTCGGCGTCAGCCAGCGCTTCAGTGCGCCTGGCCAAGGCCCAGAAGCTCTCGTAGTAGGTCTGGTAGGACGCGCCCGCGCCGTTGATCTGGTTGACCACGGTGACCAGTTCGCCGAACTCGGCGCACCCGTACCCGATGCTGCCGAACGCGAACAGCGTCTCGAAGTCCAGGTCAGACAGCGTGAACAAGTCCTGCACCGGCGACGGCGCCGTTGACGAGGACGCGGCCGCGGCTCCTGTGACGGGTGCCAGGGTACCGATACCCGCCGCCAGGACGGCAGCGGCACCCCCGCCGAGCGCCCCCGCGCGCAGCAACGCCCGGCGGGAGTGGCCGGACGAGACAGGCGGGTCACCGGCGGCCAGCCGTTGCGACCGGCCAGCATTCGGCATGGACAGCATCTGGTGCCTCCTTCGAATCGGGATAGGCCGCAGGGCCAGGCCAAGCAGACCGCAGTTCCTGGACGAGGCCCTCGCAGTCGCTGCCTGGCCTGCGGCGAAAACCCAGCGGCGACATCCCCATCCTCGGGACTCCCTGGGTGAGGCGGCAATCACCCGATCGGTGGGATTCGCCCGCGCTGCACTCCCCGGCCATGGCCGGCACAGCCCGCCCTGGGTAAGGAACTACGCGGGGCAGGGACTTGATCCGCCTTCCGCCGACCGTGTGCTCTTCACCCTGTTGGGGCGATATCAGCCCACCCTTTCGACCGGGATACTCACGGGGAATCGAGGAGGCTACGTGACTCTCGCGAACATCGCCATCTACGTGGCGTTGATCATCTTCGTCATCATCAGGCGCATGATCGGCCGCCCGGTCGGGCAGGCCAGGCAGCAGTTCGTCCTCCCGGTGATCTTGGTCGTGATCGGCTGGGGTGACGCGGCTAAGGGACTGCACAAGCCGACTGAGCTCACGTTCACGATCATCGGCTGCGCGGTGTCCCTGGTCTTTGGGCTGCTGCGCGGCAGCGCCGACCGGCTGTCCTCCAGGGATGGTGCCCCCTACGTCCAGTGGACATGGATCTCCCTCGGGCTGTTCGCCGCCAGCCTGATTGCCAAGCTCGGCCTCGACTTCGCCGGCGTCGCCTCCGGTGAGGCTACTGCGACCGCCGGGCAGACCCTGCTGGTGACCCTCGGCCTGACCCTGCTGGGCGAGGCCGCGGTGGTCTGGTTCCGCTCCGGCGGTGCCGGCCAGTTGTCCGGACGTCCAGCCGACGGCTCAGCCGAGCTCAACCGTGAGTCCAGGGACTATCGCGCTGAGCGATAGCGGACTGGGCGTGCTGCGCTACCAACCAGGCCTGGACCGCCAGCACGAAACGGGTGAGGATCATCACTGAGCTGCCGCTGATCACCGACGGGCACGTCCACATCACCAACCGCGTCTACTGGGAAGGACTCGATCCATGGCAGCCGCAGCCGTTCGGGTTCGACTACGCGCGGGCGAAGGCGGCGGGCGTCAAGGTCATCATCGAGAACCTCGGGACCTACGGGTACGCCAATTTCAACTACGCCCCCAAGCAGGCGCTGCGGCTGATCGAGGCGTTTCACCGCACCGCCGAGGAGCACCAGGACGTGATGGGCGTAGCCCTGTCCGCCGCCGACGCCCGGCGCCTGGTAGCCGACGGGCGGATGGCGGTGTTCCTGGGCGTCGAGGCGGGCTTCGACCACGAGGGTGACCCCGACGTGCTGCGGGCCTTGTACCGGCTCGGGCTGCGGGTGGTGCAGTTCTCCACCCAGACCTGCCACAACGCCTTCGCCGATGCTGAAGTCGGCGGCCCACCAGTCTGGAACGGGATCAACGACCGTGGCCGGGCCCTGGTCGCGCTGATGAACGAGCTGGGCATCCTGATCGACGTCACCCATGCCACCGCCACCGCCCAGGCGCAGATCATCTCGGCCAGCCAGGCTCCCGTCGTCGCCAGCCACATCGCCCTGTCGGCGGTGTCGGGCGGTCCGGGACCCGGCACCGGCCTGCTGTCCGACCAGGTCCTCGAGGCGCTGGCGGCCAACGGCGGGATGGTCGGGATCATCGGCGCCGCCAGCAGGATCAGCCCGCGCTACCGCGACTGGATGGCGGGCCATCCGGAGGATGCGGTCCGCCACGCAGCGCCCGCGGCAGGCCTGGCAAGCTTCGTCTCGCCGATGCAACGCGCAACACTCGACCACGGCGAGTTCGGGGCATGGCTGGATGAGTCGATGCGCGCCCGGCACCTAGCCGCATTCGCCCGGCTGCCTGACGACGACCACGGCCAGGCCGCCGGGCCGGCTCCCACCGCTGAGGAATGGGCATCCCATGTCGCGCACGTGATCGACGTAGCCGGACCCGGCCATGTCGGCATCGGCCTGGACCTGGCTGCCGCCCACCACCCCAACGTCATAGGCAACGCCTCCGGCTATCCCGGTCTCATCACTGCCCTCCGCCGCATAACCAGCGAGGAGAACGTGCGCAAGGTCGCCGGAGAGAACTGGCTACGGGTACTCGGCGCGGTTACCTGAGCGCGTCGCGGCCGGTCCCGAGCACTGCCTTGTTCCGCCTACTGCTAGCCACCGCTCCTGTATTTGCGGCGGCCGGCCATCATCCCGCGAACGCGCGGGCATAGTCGTGTGCGAATTGCGTGATTCCGATGGCTGGCTTGCCGGTGATCTCGGGGGTGGCGAGGGACACCGCCGCAGCCTCTCCGCGCCGGTAGTGTGCGTAGTCCTCCAAGAGTCCCTGGATCTGCCAGGGTGGCAGGATGCCGTCGAGTTTCGTGGCGAACACCTCGGGTGGCACATCGGTGAAGGTGACGTCGCGGCCGAGCGCGGTGGTCAGGGCGGCGGCCATGTCCGCGTGGGTGATGGCCGAGGGGCCGGTAACCGTGTAGGTCGTGCCCTCGTGCCCTGGCTCGGTGAGCGTGACGGCTGCCACGGCGGCGATGTCGCGGACATCGACCGCGCTGATCTTGGCGTCGCCGATCGGGGCGTGGAACTGGCCCTGCCCGGCGATCGTCGGGGCGAATGCGAGCAGTCCCTGGAAGAACAGGTTGGGCCGCAGGAACGTATGGCCGATGGCGAGATCCTCGATGTGCTTCTCGACCGCGGCGTGATACCTCAGGAAGCGCACTGGCGACCGCTCGTCGGCACCCAGCTGGGAGAGCACGACGAGGTGCCTGGTTCCGGCCTGGACGGCGAGGTCGGCGAATCGCTTCTGCTGCGCCTCGGCGTGCTCTGATGACGGGGTGACCAGGTAAGCCGCGTCGGTGCCGCGCAGTGCCGCGGCCACAGACGCCGTGTCGCCGAAGTCCGCGACGGCCATCTCGGCGGCTGCGGGCAGCCTGCCGCGGTCGGTCTCCTGGCGGACCATGGCCCGCACTGCTGCCCCGCGGCGGATGAGGGCCTCGGTGACGGCCCGGCCGGTGTTGCCGGTGGCGCCGGTTACCAGGATCATGGTTGCTAGCCTTCCTCATGGGTCCTCCGACACCCGCAGCCTCGCCGGTGTTGGGGTGACTCATCCTCACCCCAACGGTGTGGTTCGTTCAGCCGGAACGTGAGAACGGCCTAGTGCTCCAAATCGAGTGACACCCGGATCGCCCCAGGGCTAGTGGGCTGCGTTGAGCGCGGTATGCAGGGCTCGCAGCATGCGGTCGTGGTCGGCGTCGGCCTGCGGGGGGTAGAGGAAGCGGCGGCGCAGGAACGCGTACGACAGCTGGTTACGGGGGTCGGCCAAGGCCTGCTGGCCGCCTGCTCCGCTGTGCCCGAAGGCGCCTGCCCCGAGGCTGGGGTACAGCTCGGAGGAGGGGTGGAAGCCGACGGCCCAGGCCTTGTGCTGCCGCAGGACCAGGTCCCAGCCGGCGTACTGTACCTGGGCGAACGCGGCGGCGGTGGCGGGGGTGAGCAGCGGGGCCGCGCCGTCGGTGGGGCTGATGGCGGCGGAGTAGAGCCTGGCCAGGGCGCGGGCCGTGCCGACGCCGCCAAACGAGGCCGGGCCCTGGGAGCGGATCACCGGGAGGTTGGGCAGTTCCCAGACCTCGTGGTTGTCTGGGTGGTGGCGGTTGAAGGCGATGCCGCTGAGGCTGCCGGGGGCGGTGACGGTGGCGGCGAGGGCGCGCAGCCGCTCCGGGGTGACGGCCATGGGCTGAGCCGACAGGAAGCGGTGGTCCTCGCTGGCGGGCAGCCCGAAGTGCAGGTCGAGCTGGTACCGGTCGCGCAGCAGCGGGCCGAGCAGGTCCTGTACGCGCTGCCCGGTGACGCGGCGCACCACCTCCCCGGACAGCGCGGCCATGACCAGGGCATGGTAGCCGGACGCGGTCCCGGGCCGCCAGAATGGGGCCTGGGCGGCGAGCCGCCCGGCGACCAGCTGGTCGTCGGCCAGCTCCGCCATGCTGAACCCGGCGTCGGTCCCCACGAGCCCGGCCTGATGGGACAGCAGCTGGCGGAGCAGGAGGTCACCCTTGCCCTCGGCCGCGAACTCAGGCCAGTAATGGCTAACCCGCTGGTCTAGGTCGAGCACGCCGTCCTGGACCAGCAGCGCGACGATCAGGTGGGTCACCCCCTTGCTGGCGGAGTAGATCCCCAGCAGCGAGTCCCTGGTGGTCTCGGGCCCGGCCCACAGGTCCACCACCAGCTCGCCTTGGTGGTAGGCGGCCACCTGCGCGTCCAGGCCGGCGCCCTCGGCGGCCAGGATGGCCGCGAACTCCTCCCGCACCGGCTCGAACCCTGCTGCCACCGTGCCTTGCACGTTCTGCCCGGTCATCGGTGCTCCTTCACGTCATAGTTGCCGGACCTTCTCCTACGCCACCACCCTAACCGATTTAGTGACCAATGGATACTATATCGGGCTGTGACGAGCCTCTCACGCTGCCCGCCCGCCGCGCGGGTCGCGCGCTGGCCAGCCGCGTCGTACGATCCCGGCATGCCCCCTTCCGCCGAGACGCGACGTCCGCGCGGCCGTCCGGCGCAGATCAGCCGGGATCGGATCATCGAGGCCGTGTCCTCGGCCACGAACGTCGACACGCTGAGCATGCGAGAACTGGCCGGAAGGCTCGGCGTCAACCACGGCGCGCTCTACCGCTGGGTCAAGAGCCGCGACGAGTTGTTCGACCTCATTGGCGAGGTCCTCGTCGACCGGATACTGCTCCCCGGGCAGGAGGCCAACCCACAGTGGCGGCCCCGGCTGGCCCGCATCGCCTGGCGCATGCACGACGAGTACCTCGCACTTCCCGGCTACGCCACGCACCTGTCCCGGCCCCACCCGCACAACGCCCACTCCGCCGGCCGACTGCACAGCGCCATCGCCGAGGCGTTCCTGGACGCAGGGGTCAGCGCCGACCTCGCCGAGCAGAGCTACTACATCTTCACGACCTCGGTGGTCAGCTGGCTCGCGTTCCAGGAGAACCCGCTCGGACTCGGCCCGAACGCCCCCCGGTTCGACCTCTTCCTCGACACCCTCCTGCGCGGACTCCCAGCCCGCGAGCCAGGGGCCGAGCGTCCGTGAGCACTCCTGCGGGCGACGACATCATTGTGCCGGGGGCCTATTCGCACGCCACTTCATCGGGCCACGCGCATACCGGTGTCGATCGCGAGGCGCTCGGCGGGTGCGGGACGGCCTTGGTCAGCCCCTGAGCAAGCCCAGGGCGCGGGCGCGGGCCACGGCCTCGGCGCGGCGGTGCGCGCCGAGCTTGGCATAGAGGTTGCGCATGTGGGCCTTGATGGTGTTGCGGGATATGCCCAGTTCGCTGGCGATCTCCGGAGTCGTCAGGTTGGTCGGCAGATAGCGCAGCACGCGGAGCTCGCTTTCGCTGAGCGGCTCGCGTGGCGGCTGAGCACCGGCGGGCGGCGGCGTGAGCTTCCGTCCGGCCAGCAGGCTCTGGAGCTCGGCCACGAGGCCGGCGTGGGAGGTGCGCCCCCGGGCATGGCGCTCGACCAGGCCAGGAGCGGGGCACAGCAGGAAAAACCACAATGCCCCCTCCGGCTCAGCGAGGTCAAGCGCGCGCTCCACGGCGCTGTCCGCCGCGCCAGGCTCGCCGAGCGCATCCCTGGCCATCGCTTCGAGCACAAGTGCCGTGACGAGCCACGTTCGCCGGACGACCGGATTGGAGCCGTCCAGGATCGATGCCAGCGCGGCGATCGCGGCCTGCGGGTCGTCTTGGGCGAGCCGCAGGGCCGCGAGGACTATGCGGATTTCTCCGCGCTTGCTATCTTGCTCGCTGAGCTCGGCGAGATCCTGCTCGGCGCGCGCGGTCTGGTCGAGGCGTATCAGGGCCAGCAGGCGCAAGGCGCGCACCTGCGCGAGGAAGTAAGGCGGCTCGGCGGGGAGCCGGGCAAGCCTTTCCGCGGCCTGCAAGGCGGCCAGCGCGTCGGCGTCCCGGCCGCGCCCTAGCTCAAGCACGCCACGGACGTAATAGGCCCCCACGCCGACCGCGGGCTCGGTTTCCGCTCTGAGGGTGCGCTCGGCGCGCTGGACCCAGGGGGTCGCCTCCTCCAGCTGCCCCTGCCAGGCCAGTGCGCCCCCAAGTACCGTGTAGGCAATGACCGCCGACGGCTCGTCAGTCCAGCCATGCCGCCACGCAAGCTCGATCACCTGCATGCTGCGCTCGGCCGCCCGCACGTACGACTCGGCCAGTGCGACCGCGGCCTGCAACGCAAGTCCGGTGAACGCGAGAAACGGCCGTCCGATCCTGCGCGCCAGCGTGATCCCGCTTTCCAGGTGCCGTTCTGCCTCAAGGAACATCGCTGTCCAGTACTCGGTGGTGCCCAGGCTGATCAGTGCCAGCGCGCGCAGCTCGTCCCCCAGGCCAAGACGCGCCACGTCCGTGTCCTCAGCCATAGCCTGCAGCCGCTTCGCCTCGCTGGCTACCGCGGACGGGTTCACGTCCTGACGGGCTAGCAGCAGCGCGATCACGCCGAGCAGTGCTCGCGCCCGTCCCTGCCGGCTGGCCGGCACCGACGCTGCCCCCCGCCTCGCCAGCTCCAGGTACTGGTCCGCCGTGTCCACCGGCCCG